>JAABUJ010000041.1_pt1 | contig 294341 bp, 312 predicted proteins | sample 5559131 | NCBI WGS metagenome assembly JAABUJ01 (sample SAMN10711875, study PRJNA513366) | rock metagenome | isolation source: Antarctica rocks | place: Antarctica: Victoria Land, Mt New Zealand nord | collected 2016-01-07
CCCCCCCCCCGGGCAGGACGGCGCCTGGAAGCGGGGCGGCAGCACGCGCGCCTGGTGGATGTGCAGGGCCCAGCGCTCCAGCGCGGCGGCCTTCTCGTCCCCGGACAGCGCACGTGCGGCCAGCGTGGTGGCGTAGCGCCACAGGCCCGCCTCCTGCAGCGCAGCCACCGCCTCGTTCGGCAGGCCTGCGCCGCGTGGCGCTCGGTTTCCTCAGCCTCTGCAAGTCCTGCGAGTAGGTATCTCGACCTGCTGGAGGATAACAGTGCAAAGTGAAGGCCGCTCGGGCAATGATTATATTATACTTACCCTAAACATGGCATGTCGTCCGGCACGGCGTCGGCAGCGCAGGGCGGCCCCCTGCGCGCCAGGCAGCCGCGCAGGGCACGCCACGCCGCGACCTCCTGCAAAGCAGCGCCGCGTGGCAGCGCCGAGCGGGCGGCCGCGCATGGCCGCGCGCACGCAGCAGTCCCCCACACGAGAGGCGGCCGCGCCGGGCCACCCTTACAAGTCGAGCAGAGAATAGAGTCGGCCTTAGTGACCCGGGAGGACTGTGTGGACAGGCTCTCGCTCATCGTATCAAAGGCACGCTGGGGGGCCGCACCCGCGGAGCACAGCAGCGGCACCGCCAGCAGCGCATCACCGATCGTGGCCGCGTTCGCGGCGACCACCTTAGCAGCCTGGATGTGCAGTGTGCGCGACACCTGCTCGTGCGCGCCCGCCGGCACGGCCTCCGGCGCCTCCGCGCTCGCCGCCTGCGCCGCGCCCGGTCTCCTGAGTGGCGCGCCTGGCATGAGCGTGTCAGCCTGCAGCGGCCCATGCCCAACACGGAATGTTGCGCAAGGATACCACCCACACACACACACACACACACACACAACACACACGCAGTTGCTTTTGGCACATGCACCACGTCAATGCACCCTGCCTCTGCTTTTGGCACATGCATCACGTCAATGCACCCTGCCTCTGCACGCTGAGCAAAGACGCCTTGAGGCCCGTCACCATACCATGCAACTCCATAAAGCGCCTGCACGGCGTGCCGCGGCCTGCCAACGTGCGTCCATTGCGCATGGGGGGGGCGCGCGCCGCGAGCGCGAGCGTGCAGAGCGCGTCGCGGTAGTACCGCGCGCTCTTGTCCGGCGCGGACGCAAGCAGGTGGCCGACCGCGGCCTCATAGTCGCCCAGCGCCACGTACTCGATCACGCGCAGCTCCTGCGCGGCGCGTGCCCCGCTCGGTCACACGACATCATGCGCGCACAGGCACTTGCGCTGCTTTGTGTGAGACGCGGGGCCGCTGGCCTCCCGCCACCGCCGCTCCAGCCTCTGTCCTGGCTGTCTGCAGGATTATGTATGCCGTCAGCGCTGTCTGCAGCCCGGCGACCCCGGCGGGCGCCACGAAGAGCGCCCGCGCGCTGCGCGCGGCGGCGCAGAGAGCGGCGCCGCAGGCCGCGCGCGGCGCAGCGCGCCTGCCCGGCAGCCACGCCCGCAGCAGGGGCGCGCGCCTGCAGGTGCTCCGCGGGCGCGTTGCCGCCCCGGCCCATGGCCTCGTGCCAGGCCATGCGCTCGCGCGCCTCCGCCAGCTCCACGCCGTCCGCCCAGAGCGGCCCCGTCCCCGTCAGCGCGTCGTCCAGGCCGCCGCCGCCCGCCCTGGGCGCGCCGGCGCGCGCGGTCGGCGCGACCGGCAGCGCCGCGCGCGGGTCGCCGCCGATGAACGCGCGCGCCGCGAACGCCTGCCCTCCGGAGCCGCGCCGCGAGCTCATCGAGGTCAGGCTGGCGCTCGGCGACGCGCCGTCGCCGGCGCCGCCGAGCGCCTGGCCGGATGCGGAGCGCGAGCGCGCGGGCCCGAACGCGGCGGCGACGCCGGCGGCGAGGTCGGAGCCGCGCGACGGCGCCGGCGCGGGCAGCGCGGCGCGCAGCGCGGCCAGCGTGGCGGGCAGCCCGCGCCAGAAGCGCGCCTCGGCGGCGTCGCCCGCCGCGGTCGCCGCGGCGGCCATGCGCGCCGCCGTGCTGCCCAGGCAGAGCGCCTGCTCGTACGCGGCCCACTCCAGCGCGTGCAGCAGCTGGCCGCCCGCGCGGCTGCGCGCCAGCGCGCGCAGCACACGCGCCAGGCCCGCCGTGCGCGGCGCCGCATCGCCGTCCGGCGGGCCCGGGAGCGGCGCCTCTTCGGGGATGCTCGCCACGGGGTGCCCGCCCTCGCCCGCGCCCAGGCCGCGCGCGAACGCGGCCCGCCCGCCGCGGTCGCGCGGGTATGGGCCGCGCCCCGGGTCGCCGCCGAGCGCCGCCGGCGCCCGCCTGGCGCCTGAGCTGCCGGGCGCCGCGTCGGGCGCCGCAGCGCGGCCGCCGTCGCCGCTGCCGCGGCTCCACACGGCCAGCAGCGGCGGCTGTGGCAACGACGCGGACGTCGAGAACAGGTCCAGCGGCGCGCGATCGTCCGCACCGCCGGCGGGCGGGCCGCTGTGCCGACGGGCCGCTGTGCCGACCTCCGCGCTGGCCGTGCGCCGCATGGCCTCGCCGGCCAGGTGGTCCAGCTCCTGCGGGGAGTTTAGGCTTAGGGCGCAGCTACCGCAGCATCATTCGCTGCGAACGCGCCCCCCTCGGCCGCTCGGGCGAGCCGCCACGCCCGCCAGCCAGCTTCCCCGCCAGCTCGTGGCCCCAGGGCGGCTCCGATTCAGAGCAGCGGGCGGCTCCTTAGGTACCATGTTGTAGGTGCACTGTGCCATCACGGCAAGCACTCACAGGAAACTTCAACGCCGGCGCGTGACCAACCTCGTCCTCGGTGGTGCGCAAGCGGCGCGGATGCGCGTCCCAGGCGTCGCGCGCGCCGCGCGGCAGCGCCGCCCAGACCACCGCCTCCAGCGCGGCGTCGCGGCCGCAGGGCGGGCCCGCCAGCGCACGCAGCGCGTCCGACGGCACGCCCGCCTGCAGCAGCAGCCGCAGCAGCGCCGCCCATGGCCGCGGTAGCAGCAGGCTGGAGCCCACCGGCGGTGACGGCGCCAGCCCGGCCTGCGCGCGCCGGCCCAGCCCCAGGACCTGAGCGTCTCCCCTCGTCCCCCCACAACAAGCTCGCCGCTGCGCAGCCGTCCAAAGCCTCTGGACGGTCCACCAGATGCAAGACGCGAGCCGCTCGGCACGTGGCCCACGTCCTTGCTGTTGCATGCCATGGCGTGCCCAGACATGCGGAAGAATGTGAACAACCCGTGGCCGCCCGCCAGCGCGCACATGGGCCGCCGAATCCTGTGAGCGGGCCGGCGCGCGGGCGCGGCGCGGGCGCACCTGCGGGAAGGGCCAGCGGCCGCCCACTAGCTGGCGGAAGGCGGCCAGGCGGCGCGCGCGGCCGCGCTGCTCGCGCGTCTGCGTCGCGTCCACCAGCGCGAGGCAGCCGTCCTCGGTCGCGACCACCGCCACGCTGCCGCCGCCCACGGGCACCGGCAGCGGCGCCCACGCCAGGTCCACCACGCGGCCCAGCGCCGCGCTGGCGGCCACCGTCACCGCGCCCTGCGCGCAGCAGGCCTCAGCCCAGCCCTGCCCCACCTTTTTTAACCTACGACTGATCTGCAAAGCTCGCCTAGCTTCCGACGCTGCCGACAGCGAGCAGGCGTCCTCTGGTGCGGCGGCTCGCCGCGCTGCTGCCGCCCGCCAGCGCAAGCGCAGGCGAGCTCACCAGACTCGGCTGGAAGCCAAGCGGCTAGGCACCTTTTGGACACACGCATGCGCACTCCGTGTGGGCCCACCTTCAGGATCCAGTGACAGGTGCTGCCAGGCCGTGAAGAACGCAGACTGCACGCGCAGCAGGCGCAAGCGATGCCGTGCAGCACAGGAGGCCGCTGTCGTGGGCACCGGGCCGAGCTGCTCGCTCGGCGGCGGGCGTGCCTGCCGCAGCTCCATGTTGGCGTCGAGCTCCCAGACGCCAAAGGTGCCGTTCGCAAACAGCACCGACACGCGCGCCGACGCGGCCGCGGCACCGGCGGCCGCGCCGGGCGCGTCGCGCGCCAGGCCCTCCGCGGCCGGCGGCGCGAACAGGATGCGCCGCACCGCGCCCTGCGCGTCCGCGCACCTGGACCGCTAAAATCCCTACCCTGCTCCTCAGCCTCATGTGGCGCATGTTAGCGCCTGAAAGCCCAGCCCAACGCTGCAGGTGGCACACGCCGCGCTGCGCCCCATGCACAGGACCGCTCCGCGGCAGGATGGGGCGGGCGCTGCCGCGAGCTTCCGCGCAAAGACGTGGGGGCCATCGGCCAGCACGCATGCCCAGCATGCAAGTGGACGCGGCCCCGCAGCTGCGGGCGCGGCTCTGCCAGCGCTGCGCGCCCCGGGCCCGACAGAGCGCCCGGCCACGCAGGGCAGGGCGGGGCGGGCGCGCACGTAGGGCGTGGCCAGGCTGACGATGCGGCCGGTGGCGGTGTCCCAGCGGTTGATGTTGCCGTCCGCGTCGCCCATGACCACCAGGCTGCCCCATGCCGCGATCGCCGTCGCCACGCCCTCCGCGCCCGCGCCCACCGCGCCCCAGGACGGCCGCACCGGCTTGGCGTCCGTCACCTGCGCGCTAGGGGGTATATATGTAACCTACCCTAACACGCGCCTCTGCACCTCCAGGCGCCCCATCGACCCGGACGCGTGCTGCAGCTCGCGGCGCCTGCCGTCAGCGGGCGCCAGCTGTCCGCAAGCAATCTTGAGGGCAGGCGCGGCTCACACACTTGGACACGCGCAAACACCTCGCTTGCAGCAAGAAGGACATGTGAGCTCATGCCGGGCGAGCGACACCGTGAAACCGCCCGGCCGAGGCGCGCGCCTTGCGGCCGCGGACGGCCAGCACGCCCACGCGCCCGTCGCTGAGCGCGAACGCAAAGCGCTCCTCCGGCGGCTCTGCGTCCGCGCCGGACGCCGGGCTGCCGGGCGCGCTGCTCTGCTGCGTGCCTGCCGACGGCCCTGCCGCGCACACAGGGATCAGCGGGAGGAAGCTTGGTGCGAGAAGCGGTCGCTCAGGCCCGGTGAAGGCCCTGCGCACACAGCCTTGGGTACACAGCAGTGGCGCACTGATCTCAGGGTTTCGAGGGTGTTGTGCACACATGTTGTGCCATGTGCATATGTGCACAGTGAGGCGCAGGGCACTGCGCGCGCGCCCTCAGGCACAGCGGCGTACGCCGCGTCCCTCCCAGTCACAGGTGCGGACGGAGGGCAGGGCAGGGTCAGGCGCGCCCGGCAGGCGCCCTGCGCGCGCACCCTCCGGCGAGGCACCCGCGCCGCCGTCCAGGTCCCAGGCGCCGAAGAGCGAGCGCTCGCGCGCGAGCGGCGAGCGCTCCAGCGTGAGCCAGCGCTCGGCGCCGGGCGGCTCGCGGCCGGCCGCGCACCGCGGCAGCACCCACTCCACCGCCGTAAATGGCAGGTCCAGCACACGGATGCGCGCCGGGCGCGCCTCGCCGCCCACCTGCACAGCGCCCCGGGGCTGAGCAGAGGCGCACCGTGCCAGCCTGGGCTGGCGCGCCATGCGCGCAAGCGCTGCCGCGCCGTGCCTCCCACCGGGCCTTGCTGCATGCGCAGGTGCATCAGCACGGTTCGCCTCAGGGGCGCGATGGGATGGCCCATGCACACCGATCACAGTGGGGAAGTATTGCTGGTGCGGCACACCCTTGCTCTGACACGCCCGCTGCACTGCGCACGCCTTGATGGTCAGTCGTCTTGTGCAGAGCATGGCGGGCATTGCGGGTGAGGCGCGTGGGAGGGCGGGGGCGCGCCGCCCAGATCTCGGACGGCGCGCCGCGCAGGAGCAGGAGCAGGTAGCGGCCGCTGGGCGCGGCGCGGATGCCCAGCATCGGCGCCGCCTCGACGCCCACGTCGCGGAAGGGCTGGCTGGCGCGGCTACGCGCGTCGGTCAGCAGGAGCGCGTTGCGGAAGCCGCGCTCGGTGCGCTCGCTGCTGAACGAGGCCACGCGCGCGCTCGCGCCCAGCCAGCGCACGCCGCGCACCATGTCGCGGTGCGCGCCTGCGCGCGCGCGCGGCCGCCCTCGGAGCAGCGCCGCGGCCTGCTCGGCGTGCTTTGCTGATGCTGTGCATGCCCAGGCTGCCGTACGCGGCCTGGCGCCCGACTCGGCGATCGCGCGGGTGCATGCGGCTCCTCTGCCGCGCCGCGCCACGCTGGGAAAGCTCCACGGCGTCCCGGGGCCCGCGGCGGGCGCGGGCCGCGGCCGGCACGCGCACCGAGCGAGGCCGCGACATGGCCCGCGAGCGGCGTGAGCACGCCGCGCTGCAGCGTGACCAGCTCCAGCGTGCCCGCCACCGTCACCGCCGCCAGCAGCGCCGCCGAGTCACCGCCGCGCCCGCTGGCCGCGCGCGGGCGTGCGCGGTCAGCACAGGCAGCCCGTGCACCGCTCAGCGTCATGGCACTCGATCAGTAGCACAGGCACCACCCCTCGCTGCATTTCGCTTGCTGTGATGCAGGCCCAAAACGTGCGGAGGGAGGGCCTGTCAGCCGCCCAGGCATTCGCCCGGACTCCAACCCGCCTTGGCCTTACAGAGGACTGTACACATGATGACCTGAAGGCGAGTAGGGTACTATGCAGGGCCTGCCGGCGCCGGGCCGATGGTCAGGCGCGGTCAGACGCAGCGGCGCCGGCCGGCCGGGACGGAGCGCGCACCTGACGTCGCTGGGCGGCCCGGCGCCCTCGCCGCCCGCGGCCACCGCGACCGGCACGGGGCACGCGCTGAAGGTGGTCACCGCCGCCGGCAGCACGCTCAGCAGGCCGAGCAGCGCCGGCCGCGTGGTCGGGCTCGCAAAGCGCGCCAGCGGCGGCGGCGGCGCCAGGCTCAGCCCTGTCGCGCTGCCCGTGCTCGGGAACGACGAGCGCTCGCGGAAGTCGGGCAGCGCCGCGTCGGCCGGCGCGGCGAGCAGCGCGTGCAGCGGCAGGTCCCACTGCCAGACCAGGCCGCCGTCGGTGACGGCGACGAGCAGCAGCGACTCGGGCGGCGGCGGCGGCGGCGGCGGTGGCGGCGGCGGCGGCGCGGCCTCGCCCGCCGCCGCCGCCGAGAACGTCAGCGAGCTGCTCATGGACGGCGTGTCGAAGGGCGACGCCATCGCGCTGAACGGCGTCGGCGGCCCGCCCGCCGACGACGTGGCCGAGGCGAGGGATGTGGCCGGGCCCACCAGGCGGTCGAAGGGCGACACCAGGCTGCCCGCGCCCGGCGACGGCGCGGCCATCACCGACATCATCGGCGGCGCGGCGGCGGCCGCTCTCGCCGGCGCGCCGCCCACCGGCGCCGGCGCGCGCTGCGCGGCGCCCACCAGCGCATCGTATGACAAAGCGCCGGCCGCCGCGCCCGCGCCCGTGCTCGCATACGCGCTGGCGCCACGCGCGCCCGCCGCGTCCGCAAACGCCGATGCGGGCGGCAGCGGCGCCGACCCCTGCTGGTCCCTGAAGTCCGCCCCGTCGTCCGGCCCCGGCCTCGCGCCCGCCGCGCCGCCCAGGAGCCGCGCCTCGGACGCCGACGGCGCGGCGCCGCTGCCCGCGCCGGGCCCGCCGGCCCCGCCCTCCGCGCCCCGCGCGCTGTGTATGCGCTGGCTGTTGGCAAACGCCTCAGCCAGGCGCTCTAAGCGCGCGGCGGCAGCGGCGCCGCGGCCGCCGCCGCCATCAAAGCTGGCGCCGCCGCCGTCCTGGCTGCCGCTGCGGCGGCGGGCGCGCGCACCGATGTCGAGCGCGCCGCCCGCGCCGCCCGCCTCGCCGAGCGCGGCCTCGGCCTCGTCGGCGGGCGAGAGGTGCGCGTAGGCCGAGTAGGCGCCGCCCGGCCCGCGGTCCGTGCTGGTGCGGCCGCTGAAGCGCGCGGACAGGTCGCTGCGCAGCGTGTCCATGGAGCCGTGGCGGCTCATGGACGCGCGCAGCGTGCCCACGCTACTGCTGAACACGCTCGCGTCCGCGCTCGGGATGGTCGTCAGCCGCCGCTGCAGGTCCAGGATGGACGCCGTCTGCCGCGCGCCTGGTGTCAGGCCCCTGGCCACGCTCGCGACCGGTGGCTGTGTCTCACGACAATCTTGGAGTGACAGCGGGTGCCATTCGCCCAGCACTGGCTGCGCCTGCCCTTTTGGCAGGCGACAATACGCACAGACGCAGTAGACAACCGCGCGGGAGCCCCAGCCGGAAAAGGGGTCTCTGGAGGCTGCACGACTGTCGCGCGCAGACTGCTGCCCCAGCCGGAGCCAGCTACCTGCATCGTGGCCGCGCCCGGCGCCGTGTTGCGCGCCGCGGCAAAAGCCGCCGCGCCCGGCGCGCCAGCGCCGGCGCCGGCGGGCGCCACGACCGTCGCCTGCTGCGCCACGGAGCCGCCGCGGACCCACGCGCCGGCCGCGCACGCCAGCAGCACCGGCGCGGCTGCGCCCGCGCCGCGCGCGGGCGGCGGCACCAGGCGGTGCAGGCCCAGCATGTCGTACGAGAGCGCGCCCGCCCGCCGCCGCCAGATCGACACGCTGCCGTCCTGCGCGCGCGCGCAGTGCGCTCGGGTGCCGGCCGGCGCGCGCGGCGGCGCGTGCAGTAGCGCAGGCGCGCATGCCTTCCGCTCGCCGGCCGGCGGCTGCGGTGCCCGCCAGGGCGCGCCTGGTGGGACAGGTACAGGATGTCGACGCCGCCGCCGTGCAGGCCGCGCCCGGCGCCGCGGTGCCCGAAGCAGCCCAGCATGCCGCTGAATGCAGGCCGCGTCTTGGGCAGCGCCGTGCTTGCGGCCGGCTGCCCAAACTCCAGGTCAAACACGATCACCTGGCGGCCGGCGGCCATGCCTCGGCCCTGCTGTGCATGTGCAAAACCGCGCCGCCTCGAAGGTGTGGGGGCAGGCCGCCGGGTGTGCTCCGCGGACTGCCGCGCTCGCCAGACAGGCAAGGGGCCCGGTATCCGGGTCATGCCGGGCCAATCGAGAAAGATAGCAAGGGACCAAATACAGTGCTGGAGTGCGCGCACAGCCAGGCACGGGCGGCCTTCCACACACGACGCAGCATACATGCCTGGACAGCGGCGGCTGGATAGAGAGACACGCATGCACGCCATGCAGGCTGCAGCCGGCTGGGGCCAGCAGGGCGCTGAGAAACAGCTCCAGGACGGTTCACGACAGCCAGGGTGTCCCCGCATCCGGCGCGCCTCGCGCGGCATCAGCACGAAGAGCAGGTCGCGCGTGCAGCTGAAGGCCGCGCGCACGGCGTCGCCCGGGCGGCTGGCGCTCACGTCCACGCTGTAGCGCGTGACCTGCGCGCATGAGCGCGTCAGCGGGCGCGCAGGTTTGGCGGACAGGCTTAGGGTGAGGCCTGCGCCGCATCCCGGCCCAGCGTCTACCTCAGGAGTGGCCTGCATGAGTGAGGCTGTTGGGGGTCGGGGCTGGTGTGAGCAAGCGCCCGGCTGTGCAGTGTCCCGATGTGCCCAGCAGCCATGCTGCGCCCTGCACGCGTGCCTGGCATGTAACGCTGCCTTGCAGGCTGGCGCCACATGCTAGGCACGCTGCACGCCTGCAGCGCACACACGTATTGGTGCACAGCACACAGCGCGCGGGTTGGCATGCTAGGGCCCTCCACGCTCCTGCGCTTGTGCCGCGCGGGGCGCAGCGCGCTGACAGCACGCTCAGTCCCGCTGTCGGCAGCGAGCTCTTCAGATCACAACCTTCCTCGCCCTGGCACTGAGCCCGCAGCGCGCAGCCCCGGCGCACCTCCACGCGGCCGCGCTCGGGCGCGGTGAGGTGCAGCACGCTGAGCGCGCCGCGGTCGCCGGTGACGACCGCGCGCCGCGCGTCGCACGGGTCCACGCGCACGCTGCCCAGCGCCGCCTCGTGCCCAAAGTCCTTGCGCCAGAGCACCACGCAGCCTGGCACAGCGCCGCGCGCACGCTGACGCGCAGCGCGCAGGCTCACCCCGCGCGGCTGCAAGCGCGGCTGACCACTGCCTGGCGGCCGCCTTGCACAGGCAGCCCGCCCCTCTGCAGCCGGCAGGTGCGCGCCTGTGATAAAAGTTTTTGCAGGATACGCGTGCTTGCGGCCATGGCATGACATGCACGGCCAGGCCTGGGCCCTCGAAATGGGAAGGCTCCACCGGGTAACGGCAGGTGGCAGGTGCGAGAGTTGGCAGGCGCGCCCGGGCCGCCGGGAGAGCGCGGGCGCGCGCACTGTGCGGGTCCCAGACCAGGAAGGCGCCCGAGGCGAGCGCGACCGCAAGCGCAGCGGGCCCCGACATCACCCAGGCCAGCCCGCGCACGCCACCCGCGCGCGCGCCGCTGCCGCCGCCGCCGCCGCTGCCTCCGCCTCCGCCGCTGCCGCCGCCGCTGCCGCCCCCGCCGCCGCCGATGCTGCCGCTGGGCGTGCCCAAGCTGCCTGTTGAGGCTGCCGGGTGGGCGGGCTCGTGCAGCATGGCAACTGCGGCGGCCGCGTGGACGTCCCAGACTATCACGCGTCCGTCGCTGTCGCCCGAGGCCAGCCTGCAGGCGGCCGGGGAGGTTGCGCTGAGGCAGGGGTGGTTGACGGCCCACTGAGGACCCCCGGCACTTGCCAGAAGGGAGGGGCGTGACAGCACGCAGTGCGCTCACTGCCTCCGCCAGCTGAGCGCCGCGCGGAGCTCGCATGCAGGCTGCGTGAGCGGGCAGGGCGCCGGGCGGGCGCTGGCGCACCGCAGGTTGGACGATGCGTCGGTGAGCTCCCGCGACTGGCACTCGGGGCACCTGCGCACCCCGCCGGAGCACCTTCACGGGGCTCGGCGCCAGCGTGAGCCGGCAATGGCGTGCTGGCGTGCAGAGAGGCTGGCACGAGCGCCTGGCGGGGCGGCCGGGCTCGCGCTGCAAGCGCACAGTCACAGTGCTGTGCAGGGAGGCCACGAGCCGATGCGGACGGAGTGAGGGCGCCGCACCAGCTGACCGCGGTGACGGGCATGCCCCGGTGGCGGCCCTGCAGCACGCACGCCAGCTGCATCTGCCGCACCTGCGCGCGCGCGCCGCGCTTCAGTGCCACCGGTGCCAGCTGCATATCAAGCACTCATTCAAACGTCTGGGCCGGCACGTTGCTGCCTGTCTGCGACAGCCACAGTGGTGAGAGAGAAGGGCCATGGCTACCCAGTGTTGCGGAACGTCACCCCACACACTGCCTCCGCCTCCAGCAGAGGGCCTTGCACACGGCAACGTCCGCAGCATGCACAAACTAGTCGAACAGGTGTGGTGAAGGACGTGGCAGACAAGCAGTAGGCGAGCGCACTCCGCACATACGCACACAGCCACAGCAGGTGACCATAGGGGCCCGGGGCGCACGTCGACGACGCCCACGCCCGCGCCAACTGCGTACGCAAACACCTCGCCAGCCAGCAGGTCGCATGCGCCTGCATTGGCGGGCAGCGCAGGCCCGGGCAGGTAGCCCAGCACGTCCACCGCCGCCTGCCGGGGGCAGCCCGTTGCATGCGTGAAGCGGTGCTGCTGGCAACTGTAAAAAAGCAAGGGCCTCAGGCCTCCTGCACATCAAGCTGGCCCTGGCAAGAGCGCCGCGCTCTCGCGCAGCGCTCCACAACACAGACTCCAGGTGGTTCAGAAGTGATTGTGCAAAAGCGCTGTGCGTGAGCTACAGGCGCACGGTGCACAAGACCCACTGACGTGGCCAGCATATGTTTGTGGCGTGCAACGACCTTGGTGTGACTTGACCGCGATAATCAACCAATCAAGATGTTCAACATGGGTTGAGCACCACATGAGGCCTGCATAACCGTGCGTGCTGTACACCACACCCAGCACGGGCGCTCACACTCATTGCGAGCCTGCGTAGTGGCTGCTACATGGTGTTGGCGAAGCACGACTGTGTATCACTCGCAGCGCACACGCACTGGCCGCCTTTTGCCGTAGAAGGGCGACCCCACAGGTGCTCGCATGGCGACGACAGGGAAAGCGCTTGCCTGGCACCTGACGAGCATGGTGCCAGCACTCTTCTTCCTCTCACCAATTAAACAAGTGCTTTCACAAGTGCTTTTAAAATTAATAGAGGCAAAGGCGGCATGCTGCGGCGCCTGCATGAGTGGCTCCGGCCTACAGACACGATCTGTTTTGTGAACTTCAGGCCACAGCACTTTTTAGACTGTACGTGTGCTCATCGCTTGCCTTTCACGCAAAGCCTGCTACATCTAAGGCCCAAGCTCTGCTGACCGACAGAGGACACAGGTTCTCAGCCAAGTGCATGTCCAACATGTGAAGCTCTGGAAGGTCATTGCCCACCTATAACCCTCAATGAACCATAACATGTACAGTTGCTCTGAGGCAAAACCTGAATCACCCCACATGCTCATGTTGCGCACTGTACGCACTGCTTTGCCGCATCAACGGTGTGCGTGCGGCCCCGCCACTGCTGCCCTCTGCCAGAGCGCATGCAACGCATCATTGCCAGGCGTGTACACGCAGGTCAGCCTGTCTGGCTAAACCCGGCGCGCGCCGGCGCCGCGCCCAGTGCGCGCTCCCGTCAGGCGGCGGCGCACTGGCTCCCGCCGTTGCTCCCTGCCGGGCCTGGGGAGGCCGGGGCGCGGTCGCGGCGCCTGCCGCGTGGCGCCCGCGTATATAACCTACCCTGATCCTGTACCCCAGCGCGTCCCCTGCCCGTCAGGCGTCCCGGTCCTGCCAGAATGTGATGCGGCCGGCCTTGTCGGAGGAGACCAGCGGCGTGCCCTGCGGGCTCCACGCGGTGCAGAGCACGCTGGCCGCGCCCGCGTCCTTGAGCGTAGCCACGACCGCGCCCGCGCGCTCGGCCTGCTGCGCGTGCGGCCCGCGGGCGCGCGCGCCCCGTCAGCCTGCTGCGGCGTGCGCGCCTGGCTCTGTGCGGTCGGGCCATGCCAAGCTGTCAAGGCAATGGACCTAATTTTCAACGTTGCCACAGTGAGTGGTAAGAGCGGGTCTTCAAACACTCAGCAACACGCATACCACTCCGGATTGGCTCGTATGCTGATGACCAGATCAGTCAACAGCCCAAGCAGTCCCGAACAATCAGAATGGGGCATGGCACACATGCAAGACAGCAGTTGTGGGCGGTGTCGCGCCTCCCAGATGAAGACGGTGCCATCGGAGGAGCCTGCGGCTACGTGGCGCTCATCAGGGCCCAGACACGCAGTGCACCAGACCGTGCCCACGCTGAAGCCGGGCGCGCGCAGCGAGCGCTGCACCTGCGCGCCGCGGCCGGCTGCATGCTGTCAGGGGCTCGTAGGCTGAGCGGCGCGGCTGGTGCCTTGTTCAATGCGAGTCAGGCGGGGCAGAGCATAGCGGCAGGCAGGCTCGGCTGATCGCCAGCTTTGACCTGTGGGCGCCCTTGCACCGTGCGGGCGTGGGCGGCTCTCCCACCCCACCGACAGCACGGCCAGGCTACCGCGCATGACAGCACCGGCCCCGTAAGGCCGTGGGGGCGCCCCGCCTGGAATGTGCGCGGATCCACCAGCTTCAGCAGGTTGTCCTTGCCGCAGGTCAGCACCACTCCTGCGCGCCGCACGCGCCCAGGTGAGCGGCGTGAGCGGAGCATGCAGGGCAGGTGCCCAGGCTGCTGCCCTGCATGTCGCACTGTCGGATCCAGAGTGCGTACTGGGTGGGCGTTCTCATGAAAATAATGCCAGGTACAGGAGCTTTTTGAAGAAGCACATACAACGCTCCTCTCAACGCGGAGTTGCGTATTGCATTACGCAAGAAAGCACGAGATGCAAATCTTGGTGTACAGCCATGCTGCACTTCAGACACGCTCTGTGTCACGCAACAGTCGGGACGCCGCCTGACCCTCCCAGAGCTCCGCCTGCCCAGAAGCCAGCGCGCATACGCCGGCCAGATTGGCTGCGGCGCAAGCACTCTCTTCCGGGCGTGCGGCTGGTTAACCGAGCAGCCTCACAGCACGCTCTTGCCTGCGCAGTGGCCAGGCTCCGCATGTCCAGAAGCCAGTGCACATGCATTGGTCCGGCTGGCTGCGACGCAAAAGCCTTGTTTCTGGCATGGCGGGTCAAGCAAGCAGCCTCACAGCACGCTCGTCCTCGCGCACCGGTGGCCAGGCCGACGGCGACGGACGTGATCTGCTGCGTGTGCAGACCGGCGACCTCGTTGGCCACGCGCGCCGAGCGCAGGTCCCAGAAGCGCAGCGTGCCGTCAAAGTGGCCGCTGACGGCCAGGCTGCCGTCCAGGCTCACGCGCACGCTGTTCACGCTGGAGTGGCACACCAGCGAGCGCTGGCAGAAGCCGCGCGCCAGGTCCCAGACCTGTGCACCGGGGGGGAAGGGTTGGGGCGGGGTGGGGTGAGCAACGCTGGGTGTTCAAGAGGCAGCTGGCACTTACCAGCGGCCCAAAGCGTATCACCAGCGTCCAGGCCACAAGCGAGGCTGGTCTTGCGACACACCACTGATCAGCTGCCAGCGCGCTGGCACACGGCTGCGCGCTCACGGCCCTTGCCAACGGAGCACTTGGTGTGTGATGGCGAGCTGAACTCATGAAGCGCAGGTGTGTAACCAACTCAACGGGATGCTGCGGTCCATGCAGCCGCGGCGGACAGGCGGCTCAGGCGGCGCCCACCTTGATGCAGCGGTCGGTCCCGCCGGACACTGCCTGGTTTGGCTGCAGCGGGCTGCAGTCCACGCTGCACACCTGCAGCGGCACGGGCAGGCGTGTAAACACTGCCGGCACCAGCCCTGCTCCCTCACAGCACTCACGGACATTGCTGCGGCATCATGCAGCAGGTGATCCAAGCCCCCTGGCAGCGTTCTGAGCACCCTTGACAACTTCCCACATACGCAGCCGCACAGCAGCCGAGCGCAAGAGCGGTGGTACATGAAAGTCCTCAGCTGTAATGCGGGTGTGCGTGAGGCTGCGCGCCTTCGCGACGTGCCCTGTCAGCGTGTGCCGCACGCGGCCGGAGGTCAGGTCCCACATGCGCAGCGCGGCGTCAGAGCCGGCCGCGATCAGCGCGCGCGCGTCGCACGTGAACGCCAGGCCCGTGACCATCTCTGGCATGCCGTGCAGCTGCGTGCGCGAGCGCCCATTATTCAGGGCAACATTCATAAGCTATAACATGGCCCTCCAGTCAGTCTTGTGATCGGCATCCAATACAAGTACAGATTGGTGGGACCTGACTGCAAACCTTATGCCGCTTTGCAAACATAAAAGCACCAAAGCACTCTTCGCAAGTCAACAGACAGGCGGGAGTGGACTTGGAGCGTGCAAACTTGATCTTGCTCTGATGAAAATGCGCTGAATGCTAAATCAGGGTGGTTCCCAGGAGGCGTCACATGTGTCTGCTACTCGCGCAGGGCACAGCGCGGGCCGTAGGGGTACTCTGGACACCATGCGACATTTCTTGTGGGACTGCTCACCATGGACTGCTGCACACCCGACGACGCGTCCCAGATGTGGACCACCTTGTCTGCACCACCGCTAGCCATGCGCGTGCCTGACCTGCAAGATGCATGCAGCGCGGCTTGATGCCTTCATCCCAGCTGCGTGATAGCTCGTGACACCGCCACTCCCCGCCATAGTTCTGGTCATGCATAGACTACTGACGCTGTGCGGATCGCACGACAGACCAGACATGGCGCAGATAGCTCGGGCAGGCAGCATGGGGCCACCTGTCGAGCGGGCCATCAGTAGGTGTCGCAAGCCCGTGAGAGCCATAGCTTGGTCAACAGCCTCTCTGCTTGCAGACAGCGGTCACAGGCGCACCGGTCGAACGCGAGCGCGAAGCAGCCGCCGTCGTGCGCGGCGACGCTGCGCAGCGGCCCGCTGGGCACCACCGACGCGACGGCCAGCGCCTGCGCGGCGCCCGCGCCCGCGCCCGCGTCGGCGGCCTCCCGCCGGCCCATCGCGCCGTCCAGCAGCTCCGCCATGCCCTGCGCGTGCGCCGCTCCATACATGTCTGGGCTGCTTCCTGCATGTCCGTCTGTGTGGCTGCGCAAGCTGTTGTGGGTCCCATCCAAACCCAGCGGCACATTGCGCCCTGCAAGCAGCTTCAGCGGCGCGTGAAGTCGCAGCAGCCACTCCTGCTGCACAACACACCCGCCTGCGCCGGCGTGCACACTGATATCGCAGGGCTCAGCGGCCGCGGCTTCCGGGGCAGCATGCGACCCGGCTGCCGCGTGCGCAGGCGCGCCTTGAGCGCGTTGCCGGGCAGCGAGCGGCGCGCGCCGGCGCCCTTGAGCGCGCCGGCGGCGGCGCGTGCGGCGCCGGCGCGCTCGGCCGCGGCCGCCGCGCGGTCGGCCGCGGCCGCGCGCTCCTGCTGCCGCGCGTTGGCCAGCATGCCCTCGCACTCGGCCATCACGCGGTCCATGGCCGCGACCTGCGCGCCGCCGCCGGCGCGCATCGACACGCTGCGCTGCCCCGCTCGCTCGACCAGCACATTCCCCCCACTCCAAGTACAAGGCTACATCACTGTACCGCCCATACTGCCAGCCGTTGCTCAGCATGCCGTCGCACGCCGCCGCACGTGCCGCAGTCTGGAGCGCATGCGTCCCTCCTTGCATCCCTCTGGTGGGCGTGCCACACGGCGCATTGTACCAAGGTAACTCCCAAGGTAACAACTCCCATGGTGAGGGCGCCGGGCGAAGCGCGCCTCGCGCCCCTTCATCTCCATCAGCCGCTGCGCCAGGTCCCGGCTCTCCGCCTCGGCGCGCGCCGCGCGCGCCTCCGCCGCATCCTTGTCCGCGCCCCGCGCCTGCGCAGCCCCGCCTACCGTCCTGCAAGGCGGGCGGAGACAGCATGTTGCAGGGAACACGGCACTCGAGCGGGGCAGACATGGCCATGGCTGCACAGCAGGCACCGTATCAGGCCACGGCAGCGGCAGCTGCTGGAAGGGACACAGGGTCGGCAGGGCGGCCGCGAGCGCGCGCGCCTCGAGCTCGGAGGCGGCCAGCGCGGTGGCCTGCCGCTCGCGCTCCACGGCGTCGCCCAGCTCCTTCGCGCGCGCGCGCGCCTCGCGCAGCTTCTGCCCCAGCTCCGCCGCCTCGCGCGCCTGCGCCCACAGCGGGTGGCCGCCTCGCTCCTGCTGCAGTTAGGCAGCGCTGACGGCGTGCGCCAGTGCATGAGGTGCATGGGAGGTGAGACGCACAGGTAATGTCCTAATGATGCATGGAGGGTGGAGTACATGGCTTTCTTAAGGTGTTGCATGCCTGTGATGTCCAGTGTCTGGTTTACGCCTGGTGTCCCTTCCAAAGCAAGCACTAAGAGCCCGCGGCGCATGCAGCCTGCCTCCTCTCAGGCCGATCCAGCCAGGGCGGGCGGCCCGCGCCGCGGCGCTCGGCGCGCGGCTGGCAGCCCGCCGCAGCTGGAGCGGCCTGAGGGAAGGCAGGCTGCATGCTGCAGGCTGCATCGCTAGGGGGGCTCCAAGCGGCTGCTTGGGAGGGGAGGCGCCCCTTTCGCGGCGCCCGACGCGCGGCTGGCAGCCCGTTCGCGGCGGCGGGCCGCGCGCCTGCGCCTCGTTGCTCTCGCGCACGACCTGCAGCTGCCGCCCGGCGGCCAGCAGCTCGTCGGCTGTGCGCGCCTTGTCCTTGTACGTGGCCGTCAGCTCCTCCTGCAGCTCCTCGGCGCGCGCCTCGGCCGCCGCGGCCTGCCGGCAGCACCCCCGCGGGCAGACTCGCGCGCTCGCACGGCGGGGCCGTGCACGGCTTGCCTGCTGGCCGGCCTGCCGGCCAGGCTGCCTACGTGCCGGCCTGCCAGACGTGCCTTCCTGCCGACTGGCAGGCCAGCCACAGGCAGCGCGCCAGCTTCAGAAAGTAGAGCCTCGGGGGGAAAGGCTGTGCTCAAGCACAGACAGAACGGCGGATGGACTGTGCGACAGGTCGGCGCACACTGGCGTTCTATGGACAGCAGGACGTCGACCAGGAAGCATGCTTGTGACCGCAGCAGGTACCTGCTGGCTTGTGACCGCAGACAGCGTGCTGCTCTCCACGTCTGCCAGCAGACTCGAGTTCTCAGCCCGCAGCTCGCGCGCCTCCTTCTCGAGCTGCCCGTTGCGCACCTGCGAGCGTCACATCAAACTGTGGAACACGAGAAAGCGGCACGTGGCCTGCGCACGACCAGCTTGCACATGCAGTGGCTTGTCAGACACCACGGCAGCGGGGAACGCCAGAGGTCCTCAGCACATGCAGCACGCCAGCCCCGCTTGACCAGCGCCACATGAGGCCGCACCACCAGCTCCATGCACTGCCGCAAGAGCGCCTGGTAGTCTGCCGTGATGCCGCGGAACGCGCCCTCGGCGGCATTGCGCGTGCGCAGCTGCTGCAGGACAGTGGAGACCAGGCGCGGGTCCACTTCCACCTCCATCTGGCCTCAAGCCTCTCACTCACCAGACGTGCCTCACGCGAGAAGTGCTGCTCAGCATGCGCAACAGCGAGCCAGCACACGACGCTGCAAACGGTGTGTCTGGTGAAAGCTGGCCTGTCCCTGTTGACAGAGGAAGGTCGTGGCGTGCTTAAGTAAGGTAGCAATGTGCAGCAGTTCTCTAGATTGGGCTGCTGATGAGTCACAGCAGATATAGTTTGCACCATATGCATGTTACAGAGACCTAAACAAAAAAATTTAACACTCGCGCTTATGCTCATGCTGATCATACAGCATGAAGCACAGCAGCGTTGAACTGAATCACAGAATAAGATCACCAGAAACACCTCACTAAAATTGGCGCAACCAACAAATATCCTATATCAATGCCACTATGAAGAGCAAAGTGTGCATCAGTATATGTGACCAAAAGCCCCAAAGCCCAACCTCCCCATGCTCCCTACGGCAAGTGCTCAAGTCTATGCAAAGTTCGGGCGGCATGCCCCTGTTGACTGCCAAACAAATTCATGGCTCAAGGGCAGACGCATCTGCCTTGGCATTTGGGTGCGGCCAGACAACCGCGCTGACCTAACTTGAGGCCAGACCCGCTTGTGTGCAGGGCCTGCAGGCAAACCCGCCGCCTCTTCCGGGCCAGGAACCCTTGATGGCGGGCGTCAGGACAGGCCCTCCTCGTCGCTCTCCTCGATGGTGGCCAGCGGCAGGCGCTCGGTGGACGACTCGCTGGACGGGCGGCGCAGCGCAACAGCGGCCTGCACCCAGTTCAGGCAGAATTTGCATGCAGAGAAGCATCTATGTTACAATGGCAATGGCAATGCATGCTTAGGCAAGAGTCGACGAACAAAGGAGTCCACCATTGCGTGACAACACGCTAAGAAAAATGATGGCCTGTCTTTGCAAGCTACCACTCTCGCAGATTACTTTACCCAAAGCGCTCGCAACGTCCGGGCATGTGGGGCAAACAGGCCAATCAGCGAGCGCAACATGCTGCGCACAGCCCGGTGACAACTCTCTGTGCGCAGCACACGCAGACTGGGGGAGCACCTGCGAGGCCGCACACAGCTCCTCCAGGCGGCGCTGGTGCTCGATCACGCCCTTGTCTGCGGCGCCCTCCAGGTCCGCGCGCGCGCGCTTGATCGCCGCCATTGGCAGCGGGCCCACGCCGTTGAAGGCCAGCTGCGCGGTGCACATACCATCTTAGCACCGTCCACAATATCTCAGCTTTTTCCAGCGTCAAGCCTGTAATCTTAACAGGCGCATCATCTGCCACTCAGCGAGCATGCAATAACAGCGCATAAATGCCCGCCAGCAGTGAGCTCCAAACCAACAGACAGTCCATGCGCCAGTGCGTTGGGCGTGCTGTGACTTGTACGATATCTGCATCCTGGCGCCAATATGGCAGCTGTCAAGTACCAGTAAACAGGCATGAGGCAGATGCCAGAGACCGCCAGTTCGCCCGACACCCTCTCGGCGGTTGCGCCGCGCTATGCTTTTGTTCAAGGCATGCCATTCCACCTGCTGCCCTGAATATGCGAAACGGCGAGCACCTTGAGCAGCGCGTTGCTGTTGAAAGTGCGCGCGACGCGCCACTTGAATGCGCGCTCGACCTGCACGGTGTGGCTGCTCGCCAGCGCGGACTCGTGCATCTGCATGGCGCGCGCCCGTTGTCAGCAGATTCGCCCAGACAGATGGGCTGAGGCAAGTGCACAGAGCAGTTACTAAAGGAGCAGCACGAGCGCGTTAGGTCCGCACAAACAATCCGCACAAACAGCCATACCACCCTCATGCGTGTGCTTGGATACGTGTGTGTGAGGGTCATCTGTCAGATCTCAAACCTGTCTCACACACACGCATCCCACTGCTGTTGCTGTCACACGCACACGCGCCTCACTGCCTTGCCGACAGAAACGCGCGCCCGCCGGCAGCCACCACAAGGACAGTAGCACTGCCTACGATGCCACAGGCGCCCTGCGCCCATGGCGCACCGTGGCGAGCGCGAGCGCGACACGGAAGAGCACCTTGGGCCCCTCGACCATGAGGCAGTCCCAGACACGCACAACGGTCTCCGCCGGCAGCGCGCCCGCGAACAGCGCCGGAAACCAGGGCGCGGCCAGCGCGGCCAGCGGCGCGTCGGCCGCCGCGAGCGCCGCGACCAGCCGCGGGCAGCGCCGCGCGGCCAGCGCCTCGAGCACGCGCTGCTCCACCGCGCCTGCGCGCGTGGCCTGCGCGCGGCGCGGCAGGCTGTCAGGGCGCACAGACCCCCAAGCGGGCCGGCCCTGGCCGCCTATCTCTCGAACAGTGCGCAGCCCGTGCATGGGAGTATGCCTGCTCGACCCTATCCCTGGACACAAGACGGGTTTTGAGGTGGCGTGCGGGGGTGCCACAGCCTGCCAGGTCACTCAGGCTGGCGTACGCAACTCGAGCACGATGCCACTCACGCAGCGGCCTGTCGCCGCGGCGCCATGCAGTGTGCGCGGCGTGCATGCCAGGTCCAGGGTCAGCGCCCTAGGCGCGCGCCTTGAGCACGCAGCTGGCCGGAAGGCGGTCCTCGACGAGCGCGACCAGCGCCCAGAAGGCGTCCTCCGCGCGCGCGGGCGTGAAGACCACCAGCAGCAGGCCCGCCACGCGCGCCAGGCCCGCGCGCGCGGCCGCGCCCAGGTCCGCCCCGCTGTACTGCTCGTACGCCTGCGCGGGTGCGCCACGCCCGGTCAGCGGGCGGCGCGGCGCGGGCGGGCTGGGACCAAAGGGAAGGCGCTCTGTGCGTGTTATCTGCGGCGCGCTCCTGCTGCGCAGTCGGCGCACTCCTCACTAAACAAGTGTGTCCATACTCTTAGCGTGAAACACGCAGAGGCTGCTGGAGGATGCGGAGCGTGAGCTCAGCACCAGGGCACCTGACAGTGCACTGGCAACAGCCATTGGGTGAGCCATGCGCGGGAGGCAGCAGCCTGCACAGCCCTAACCCAAGCCTCGCAGGCCGAGCGGCACGTGCGGCGCGACACTGCTATGGCACAGCTTGACCAGCAGGCGGCACAACGTGCACCCGCAACTGAACACCCCAGCGCCTCTGCGGCAGGCTGAGACAGCAAGCCAGCCAAGCTCCCGAGCAGCGCGCGGCCCGACACGCGCTAGGGCACACCTCAAGCACAAGCAGTGCAGCACACGCCCAGACTGATACAAGACAACCGGTCAGCGCGTCTGCAGCAGGCAAGCCTATCACTGCCAGCCACGCTGCCAAGCACAGCTCGCGGCCCGAACAAAGCTAGGGCACAGCTCGAGCGCCATTCAATACACGTGCCAAACAACCCGAACCCGTAAGGCTGCAGGCGCGCCTGCAGGAGGCTGGTCACGCCGACAACGCCCGCCACGCTGCCGAGCAGCTTGTGCGGACCGAACGCGCGCGTGAGCTCGGGACCCACGTCAGCCGCGCTGATTGCCGAGCCGGCGGCCGCGCGGCGCAGCAGCCGCGCGAACAGCGCGTTGGGCGCGGCCTCGGCGGCGCGGCGCGCGGCGCCGCCGGAGAACTGGAGCCACAGCGCCGGGCGGCGCTCGGGCGGGATGCCGTGCTTGCGGACCAAGTTCTTGAGAATGGGGGGCGCTGGGCCGCCATGCGTGGGCTCCCAGATGGGCGCGAGGGTCGCCCACTTCTTAGCCATAATCGTAGCTTGCGCAGCACATGCCTGCGCGCGTGCGCGCGCCACCCAGGCGTCAGCCCATAGTAGCTGCACGCGCCTCAGGGCCTGGCCTGCGGCGGGCCTGCTGCAGCGCCTCTGCCGGCGCAGGGGCACAAGGTGTGCGGCGGGAGTGCCCCTGTTGGAGGCCACCCCTGGGGACGCGGGGCCGCGCACCGCGCGCTGCGACTGCTCGGTGGGCGACAGAGAGGCCAGTTGGAACCCGTAGCAGTCCATCGCGGCTCGCACCGTCGGCGCGCCGTCGACTGAAGCCGCTATCACCACGTTTCTTCGGCTTACCCACCATAAAACAGGTGTTTGCTTGGAGCTGGCGCGTGCGCGCGGGGGCTGGGAGCTGGGAGGCGGGAGCTTGGTGGGCGGGAGGTAGGAGGCGCCGCAGACTGCAGAAGTTGGGGCGTGCTCCGCCCAACGAACCAGCCCATTCATCCTAAGGGCATTCGGGAGCCGTTGCCTCGCATTCGGGGGGGTGGCTGTGCTTTGAGAGAGCTTCCTCATGAGTGGCTCTGCGTGTAGGGACATCCGCCTCCTGCATTCTCGCAGTGCATGGCCGCAGCACAAGCCGGTGCCAGAGGAGCCACCAGGGGGCGCCTGACGGTGAGCTTTGAGCATGCTCCATCGGCGGCGATTTGTCTTGTTTTTGTGGCAGCACATTGAGCAGCAGCCGGTGTGCAGGTGGTTCTTATGATCGCGGGCATCTGCACAGCTGTGGGCGCCGTGGCAGCCCCTGTGCTCCTACCCGTACAGCGACCAACACAGGCATGTTCCAGCATGGTCTCGCACTCTGTGCTCACCACTGCTGGTGAGGTGGCGCACTGTGTCCAGCTACAGTGCTGCTGTGGCAGGTGGGCCCTCAGAAAGCAGCGCCAGGCTTCCAAAAGAAAGGTGCAGATGCTTGCCAGGTCTCCGCTCCCGCTTGGCTGACTCTGCAAGGTGGACTGCAACAACTGGAGTGTTGACCAGGGCAGTGTCTGTGCTCAGGCATGTGGCAAGAGCCCCTCAAGAAGCACTGAGGCGTTGAGGCAGGTCCTGCACGTTCCAGCGGCGTGTAAGTCCCGAGCACCACTCCCTGAGTGCCGGCTTACCTGAATCATTTGCCTCTGCTCCAGGGGCTCGTCAAGTTGGTCGCACGCTCGCTGACTGCTTGGCGGGCCATATTGGCACCAGCTCTGCTTACGCACAGCCAGGCGCACTTCGGTGAGAGCAGCGCGTTGGCTCACTGCATACAAGCACATTCGAAATTGCAAGTGGCTAAGCTTGCACTGAAGGTCAGTTGCCGGTTCATTTTGCAACGATGGCTCACCGGCAGCGGCTGTGCTTGGACCAAGGGCACTGATGTCCATGCCCACGCTATCACAGGGAAACAATCACACAGTAATGAACTCTGAGATGCGCAGCACACTTGAGTACATACGCGTCAGGGCATGACTTCACGTACTTGTGCGCTCCATGCGCCTGGCAGCAAGTGAAGCAAGCAAGCTGTGATCACATGGCCCTTTCTGACATCCGGCCCGGGCGTCATGTCCTTGCTACCTGCCTGTGAACTGGCTAGTGCCTGGTGAACTAGCTAGTGCCTCTACCTTGTCACTTTGTCTTTGAACCTGCAGAGTTCACAGATACACACACGGCGTCAACATAGCGCGGTGCTCCGGCAGACATGCTGGCCACGCACAGAGCGGGCGGCGCAACAAGCTGTTCTGACTTGTTCCATGTGCAAGGTCACGCACACTTGCGGGCGTTCAAGTGCCACAGGAGGCCACACCGCAGGCTACAGCGTGAGCTGCGTGCTCAGTACGAAGATGACCGCTACATCACGGGCACGCCTGAGCTGCACATTGTTTGCTATCGTCTGTTCGGAAGGCTCTTGGGCAGCACGATAAGGCTGAGCTCGCACTCAAGCTTTGGTACAACCTGTATCAGCTCTTGTGCAGCTAGCGGCACAGGCTGGACGCGCATAGCAGTGGCCTGCCTGCACAACTCGCTGGCCGCTGCACCTTCACAGTTGCAGCACGAACAACTGCTGGGGAATTCAAGCCAGTTACAGTGTGAAAGGCTGGAGCGTGGGCGAGCCTTTCAGAATAGTCTGTCGGCGACGCTACTGGTGGAGGGGGCTCCGCCCGCAGCACCGCCGCAGCGGCTCTGCCAAGCAGCGGGAGACGCACCAGGCAGGCCTGCGGGCACCTCACACACGGCTGCGTCTTGCCCAGTGTCGAGCGCGGGCGAGGACTGGACGCCGTCGGACTCGGAGGTGGTGCCGGTTGCGCCGCTGGGCGAGCGCTCGCGCGAGGCGACCGGCGGCTTTGCGGGCGTGCACGCGCTGGTAGCGGGCGCGACCGGCGGCACCGGGCGCGCAATTGTCGAGCGCCTGGTCGCGGAGGGCGTGCCCGTGCGCGCGCTTGTGCGCAACGTGGCTGCCGCGGTGCGCGCGCCCCGCGGCAGCGGAGCAGCAGAGCTGGTGCAGGTTGCCAGAGGAGGCTCGGGCGCTAGAGCCTGACTGTGTTCTGTGCGCCCCCCTTAACTTGTATTTTTGCCATATGGGTGCTTGTCACGGCTTGCTCCATAATGGCTGTTGATGCTTGCAGATAAGCAGTCATCAGGCATGCGTTAAAAATGCCATGTGTGTGCTGTGATAGCCGGTAGGTACACGCGCGGCATCAGCTGAGGGGTGGTTTGCCACTGCGACGAAGCCGCGCACTTACGTGTTGACAATGTGCTTGCGTGCCCATGTGCTGCCGCGTTGTGATCAAGCCGCCACTCACGGTTCATGCGCATCGGTCCGGTGCAGCGCACGCATGCGCATGGGGGCATGGCCGCCCGTGCAGCCAGCGGCGGCCGGCGACGGGCATGCGCCCAGCAAGAGCACCAGCTCTCAGTAACACTGCTGGGCCTTCATACACATTACGGTGGGAAAGCGTTGTCAGCGTTTCTTGCACAAGCAGCATCATTGAAACCTCGTAGCCAGCCTCAGCAGCGGACCATTGCTTGGCTTTGACAGTGTTTTAAACGATCCGCTTGTGGAAGCTAGCATAATGCATGATGCAGTCACGGGCCGCAGCACCTCACGAATGACCGCGACCTGGTCGTCCAGGAGTGCGAGGTCGATCCCAAGCGCCGCCGACTGCGCCGACAGCGCTGCATACTGCACGCCCTCCCGCTCACACAGCGCGACCACCGCCTGGTGCGCCGCCAGCGTGCGCGCGCCTGGCACAGGAGAGAGGCGCTGAAGGAGCAGTTTGTGACTGCAAGCTGCTCAGCCCCAGGCAGAAAGTGTCCGTGGGGTGGCAGGCAAACAACGTATGCAGGGGACGCCACTGCTGATAGTGAGTTAAAGCCTCTGTTGACAAGCAGTCCTGCGGGGCCTGGTGAGACCAAGGAGCGGAGCGGCGGGGGCTACCTGCCAAGGCCTCCTTCGCCTGCTGCAGCAGCGGGTCGCCGGCCAGCTTTGCTGCGCGCACAGCGCTCACTTGCGCGGCCGCCTCTGCTGGCGCGCCCTCGCAAGTGGCAACGTGCGGCTCAGCCGTCCCGTTTGTGGCGGCCTCAGGGCCGCGCCTGTGCTGTACCGCGACCTGCTGGACGGGAGGCGGCGCGAGTGCAAAGCTTCAGCAGCGTTGTTGGCACGCAAGTAAGCACTGAACTGGTAGAGCGAGCCAGGGAACACACCGAGTAGCCATGGCCATTCACGTGCGGAGCAGCGTGACGGTATGCGGCCATCTTGCTACTTTCTGTGCGACAGGTTATGTCCACCCACTGTGATGATGACTGTTGCGCAGCTTTTTCTATTCAAATGTGTCAGTACTGCCCAAACGAAACTGTGGTGTAAGCAACCACAAAACTTCTCCCACAATTGATGGCGCAAGTCTGCCAGGCTTGGACGATCACCTCACGGTGCAAGTGCCAGTTGCAATTTCCAAGGGGAGCATTTCTGTCAGCCCTACCAGCTGGGCCCGGGTTTTGTGGAAATTGCTGTGATGGAAAAAATAAAAGTACCGTTGCTACCTCTCCCTGCCGCCGCGCCAACGGGGTACACTGTGTATATATCGAACTTCCTCAGTACTAGCGAGCCCTGTCGCGATCCTGTGGCGGCGCTTCTGAAAAAGCAGGCGCGCTCCAAAGGCCTATCCCGTTCACAGCAAGCTGTGAAGCAGTGCATATAGTGACTCTGGTGCGCGCAAATCGACGCGCGCACTTGGGTTAGCACCTAGGTAGCCCTGCCGGCGCTCTCCAGCCCTGCGGCCTTGCTTCTGCTTGCTCACAGGGTGTTACAAGCCGGCGGCAGCACGCGTGCGGGGACTGGTTGCCACTGCACATTTCAGGCGTCGGCGTCATGCATCATTTCATAATGTCATGGGTGCTGCACAGCGTGGCGGGCGCCCGGGCAGCGCAGGCGCACGATGGAGTCGCCGGCGCCTGGCGGCTTGCTCGCCGAACAACCCGCCGGCGTCGCGCCGGGCCTGCAGGTCGAAGTGCCGCCGCCGCCCGAGCTGCCGCCCGCCGCGCCGCCCGCCGCGCTGGGCCAACTGACCCCCGGTGAGCCGAGCGCGTCGGTGCTCACGCCTGCCTACTCCCGCTGCCCGGCCAAAGCTGAGCACGCGCCGCGTGCCCGCACCGCAAAGCGCTCTCTGAGGGCTCGCCGGCGGGTCGTGCTCGTGTGCGCTGCAGCTAGCAGAGGCGCTTGACCAGAGCTCGCTGAGCGTGCCTAGTGCTCACCGCCTCGTGCCCCGCCACAGGCGCCGAGACGGGCACCGGCGACGCTGCGGAGGCGCTCGCCGCGCTGCAGGGGCCGGCGAACGCCGCGGCAGCGGCCGCGGCGGCGCAGGCCGCGCTCGCGGCGGCCGCCGGCGGCGCCGCCGAGCAGGCGTCGCCGGCGGCGCCCGCGCCGGCCGGCGGCCGCGTGCCGGGCATGGGCCGCGGCAGCTCGCTGTACCGCGGCGTCAGCAAGGCGCGCCGCCAGCGACCGGACAGGGCGGCTCTGACAGCCCGGTGGCTTACCTGTGCGGCGCATGCGCAGCCGTGGATGTACACTTGGTGCTGCATGTCCCGATGCGTGTTCTGCCCCAGCGCGCGTGATCTCAGACTTAGTTATGGGTATATGTCGTGCCGAGAGATGCCTCAATGCTGCATGCACGCACATCCACCTTTGCACGCCTGGTAGTATTAGGGCGCCGGGCGCGCCGGCCGCATAGAGGCATGCAGGTGCCGCGTCATACAGGCTGATAGGGTGCCGCGTTTGCAGTACACGCCTGGCTTGAACGGCACTCCATGCGCCGCAGGCCGGCGACAAGAAGCGGTGGCGCGCCATGATCCAGCACAACCACGAGCAGCACCACATCGGCTACTATGGCGCGCCCCGGCTGAGCGTGGCTGCGCCGTGAGCGTTGCATGCAGGCCTGCCCGCCCTCAGTGCTCACGCAATGCGCTCACCTTTGTCCACCCTTGCGGAATTGGCTCGAGCAGCGGCGCTGTGAAATTGTCCAGAGTATGGTGAGCGACTGCTGCATGCGTGACGTACACACGAGACCGCGCCGGAGCGAACGGGAGCGGGCGAGCATGACAAGGAGGCGAGCGCTTGCGGCGCGCGCGGCAGACACGGCGGAGGAGGCCGCGCGAGCGTACGACAGGCAGGCCATCGAGTTCATGGGCGGCGGCGCGGCCACTAACTTCCCGCTGTCGGACTACGCCGATGGGCAGCTCGCGGCGCCGAGCGCCGAAGAGGCGCGGTCGCGCCGCGTGCATGCTGCTGCGCTGCTGAAGTGTACAGGCACAGTGGTTAGCAACTCGGCCACGCATGCTCCATATGTGGGTCTGAAAGCCATGTACGCCCGTGAACCGGTCAGTGACGCGCATAGCTGGTTGACATGACGTCTGCTTGCGGTAGCACTGGACAGTCGTGCGCTGGCACGTTCGGGTAGCACATGCATCTGCTGCCGCCCGCAGCGCTGCGGCGAGCGAGGCCGCGCGCGCGCAGGGCCGCAACAAGCGCAAGCGCACCTCGCAGTTCCGCGGCGTCAGCAAGGTGGGCGCCAAGTGGAAGGCGACCATCACGTCCAACGGCGCCAAGCACGAGCTCGGCCGCTTCGACACCGAGCTGCAGGCCGCGCAGTGCGCGGCCCCCCGCGCCCCTTGCCCTCTTCTTCTATGGCTGGACCCGGCGGCTCATTGGCTGCGGGCCGCACATGAGCCTACCCGGTCCTGGCCCTCTGCTGGTCTGCCAGCACGACCTCGGCCGCTTCGACATGGAGCTGCAGGCCGCGCAGGGCGCGGCCCCTGCGGGGCGCGCCCGCGGCTGACCCCGGTCGCTCGCTGGCGGCGGGCTGCACATGAGCCTGCCCTGCGCAGGCCTGCCAAGCGTGCCGGCCGTGCAGGCTATGGCCGGTTGAGCCGCGCGCCCAAACCCTGCGTCTGAATTAGTAGGTTACGGCGGAGCCGCCGGCCGGTCTTGCTTCTCGACCGGTCACCTGGCCCGGCACGCGCGCGCAGGGCGTACGACGCGGCGGCGCTGGAGGCCTGGGGCCTGGCCGCGCAGGTCAACCTGACGCTCCCGGGCGTGCTGGCCGCGCAGCCCGCGGGCCAAGGCCAGGCCGGCGACGTGGCCATGCCTCTGGCAGGACCCATGGCGGGTGCGCGCCCGGCTCTGCTGTGGCTCTGGGCTCCGTCAGGCCGGCGCAGGGGTTGCTCTCTAATGAGCTGTCTCTGCTCTCGCTCTGCTTGTTGCTTGCCTGTGATCGTCAAGTGCATGTCAGTGGAGAGCATTCTTTATTGTGGGGCGTCCTGGCTGGTAGGAGGTGCATGTGACTGCCGCGCTGTGCTTGTTGCGCTGTCTGCTGACCGTACGGAGGCGTTTCCATTCATCACTACAGCTAGCTGGGCTGGCTGCTCGGCGGCACCCCGCTCCACACCCCACGCATGGCGCCGCGCGCGTCGCAGGCCTGCAGCCGCCGGGCGACAGCAGCGCCGGCGCGGCGGCCATGGACGCGGCCGCAGCCGCGGCGGCCGCGCTGCCGGGCTTGCCTGCGGCGCCGGGCATGCCCTACGGCGCGCGGCCCCGCTGCCTCCAGAGCTACCGTGCGCCAGCGGCAGCGGCGCGTGACCAAAAAGCCTGAGCGCGAGTGCTGCGCTGTCCAGTGCGCCACCTGGCGGCGACAGGCAAAATGATGCCCTATCATGGCATGCACGCTCGTGCTTTGATTTGAAGCCGCGTGCGGCCGGGGCGAGCGGGAGCGCGAGCAGCAGGCTTGGGCGCCTGCACACGGGCGCGTGACATGCCGGGCGCGGCGCAGGCGCGGCGCTGCGCGGCGGCCGCTTCCTCGGCGTCGCGCCCTTTGGCGGCAAGTGGCAGGCCAAGGCGCGCAGAGCCCCTGGATGTCCCTTGACAACAGGCCCCCTTGACAACCCTCGTTGACGCGCGCCCGGCCCTCACTCTGTGGCCCCCTCCGCCTGGTTCGTGCGCCTGGCTGCCGCACGGCCCTGGACTCGGCCGCCGCCGCACGCGGTCGGCGCATGGCGCGGCCGCACCATTCATGGCACCAGTGAAGAACACCCAGCAGCGGTCCATGAGCTGTGAGTACTCTGACACATCGACATGGGGTTGCACTGGGCCATGCAGCCCCATCGCCCTGCCTGCAGGAGCGAGGCCGCGCCTAATCTGGCGGAGCGTGCCCGCACGCAGGTGGAGGTCGACCTGGGCAAGTTCGAGGGCGCGGAGGAGGCCGCGCGCGCGCACGACCGCGCCGCCGTCTGGTGCCTGGGCCTCACCGCGCCCACCAACTTCCCCATCGCCGACTCCCTGCGCGTGCGCGCCCCGCGCTGGGTGGCCGCCGCCGGGGGCCGCCGCGCTTTGCGCCCGTGTGTGTACAACATTCAGCTGCGCACCTGCCGTGGCGCGCGCAGAAGATCCCTGGCGGGGTACTCGACTGCCGGCCAGCACTGCACTTCTACATCTTTCTGCCGCCCGGCTTGCCTCAGCGGCATGTTTGGAGCACGGTCGCGCGCGCGCAGCCCGGGCCGTCAGACTTCGTGCTGGCGGCGGCGAACGGCGCGGCGGTGCCCTACGCGCCGGCCGCTGGCGCCTTCACGGCGGCGCCGGCGCTTGGCGACGCCGCCGACGCGGCGGCGGCCGCCGACGCCGCGCTGCCGCCGGCCGCGGATGCGCTGCCGGGCCTGGCCGCCGCGGGCGGCCTGCGCGACGGCGCTGCTGACGCTGACGACGCCCCCGCCGCCCCGCTGCTCGCCGCCGAGCAGGGCGGCGAGGGCCCGGCCGGCCCGGGCGATGCGGCGCTGGCGGCGGCGGCCGCTGCGGCCGCCGCGGCGGCCGGCGGCACATGGCAGCAGCAGGCCGCGATGCAGCTGGTGGCGCTCGCAACGGCGGCGGCCGCGGCCGCGCACGCCGGCGCGGGCGAGGTCGTGGCCGTGCTCGCGTTCGCGGCGCAGATCGCGCAGCTGGGCGGAATGTACGCCGACCCGGGCATCAACCCCGACGACGCCTCCGCCGACGTCGACATGGCCGGCGCCGACGAGGGCGGCGGCGCCGGCGCGCCGCACGCCGCGGGGGCCGTCGGGGGCGGCCGCGGCGGCAGCGGCGGCGCCGCGGCGCACGACGCCGGCGCGCTCGGCGGCCCCGGCGCGGAGCTCGTCCATGCCGCGCCGGCGCTCCCCGAGTGCGCCGCCGGCCTGCTTGCTCGGCGTCACAGCTGCAGCGTGCCCACACCTGGCAGGCCCGCGCAGAGGGCTCGGACAAGGGCTCAGGTGTCCACGCTCTGCATGTCATGGCCGGCCGCGCACCGCGCTGCCGCCACGCTCTCACCGTGCGCTGCGGCCTCGCCGCGTGGCACCCAACGACCAGCAGGCTGCCTGGCGCCCGCGCGCGTATGCCGCGGCCGCCCTCGGCCCGCAGCCCGCAGCTCGACGGCCCGGCGCGCGCGCGCGCGCGCGCAGGCTGCGCGACCCGCACGCGGCCATCTCGGCGGCGGTCGGCCCGCGCGAGCCGCGGCGCGCCAAGGCCAGCGCCTTCCAGGGCCTGTCCAAGAAGTTCAACCGCTGGAAGGCGCTGATCAAGATCCACGGCAAGCGCAAGGAGATCGCCAGCTTCGGCGACGAGGCCGAGGCCGCGCGCTGCTACGACCGCCACGCCACGCTCGCCTGGGGCGCGCGGTGCGCGCCCCGGCACGTGCGCAGCGGCTCCTAATCCGAGCTGATGGGTCGTCTTCCCCGTTATGAGGGTGAGGGGGCGCTTGGCGAATCGCTGCACCGGCCATGCCCATCCACGCTGAGGGCGGCCCGCTCGCTGGGCGGCTGCTCCAGCCTCCACTGCCTGCATCGGGCCGGCCGCCTGCAGCTCCACGGCCGCCCCGCTGCAGCCTGCCCGGCTGCTGTCCGCGTCGCAAGCGGGGTGCGCGGCGCGCGGTGCAGCGCGCGCACGAATTTCAACCAGCTGGAGCTCATCTGCGACCTGGGCCGCGAGGCGCGGCTGATCCTGGACGTGGCCGCAGAGGGCGAGCGCAGCCGCGGCGCGCGCATCTCTGCGCGCCGCCCCGGCCAGGCGCGCTCGTCGCTCGCGGCTCGGCGCCCCAGGGTATCCATGCGCTGGGTTAGGATTAGGGGTAAGGCGCACGAGTGAGGCAGCGATCGGCTGGCTGCATGCTGCAATTGCCGCAACGCGCGGCGCGTGGCTCGTGACCCGGCTGACCGGCGGGTTGGTGCTGAGCCTCTCTTGCTGTGCAGCGCGGAGCTGGGCGCTGATCCGTAGCGGTGCCAAGGGCAGGCCCAGTGCATAGGAGGCAGGCGAGCGCGGCCTTTCTGAACGGGCGCGACAGACAGAGGCGCCGGGAGGGCACCGGCAGCGCTGAGGAGCGGCCGGGGCATTGCGCGCAGGTGGTGGCGGACGCGCTGCAGCAGCGGGCGCCGGGCGGCGTCGACTCCTCGACGCAGGAGGGTGTGCAGGCCTCTTGCTTCCCGCTCCTGTGTGGCAAGTGCGGCCTCCTGCCTATTCCGCGTGTGTGACAAGCAGGCAGAGAGGAGGCGCTGCGTCATTTTTTCCTGAGGGACAGCGGTGCACGACAGGGTTCTTGCCAGGAGGCGCGCACACACAAGCAGACGGTCTGCGAGCTGCCTGTGCCTCGCATGCTGCGCGAGTCCAGGCGACAGCATAGCATACGGGCAGGTCCCTGCGATGACGCGAACTGCTGCAGGTGTAGGATGCGTGCAGTGCGCAGCGAGCCTGACGCCGAAAGGGTTTTGTCCCAACGTTCCAGCAAGGGGGCCAGGGCTGTCGGGGCCTTGACGCCGGGCCGCCGCGCGCGCAGGCCAGGCGGCGCACGCGGCGCTGGCGGCGGAGCTGGGCCCGCGCGCGGCCGCCAAGCGCTCGCAGTACCGCGGCGTGTGCTCCAACTGGAACCGCTGGCGCGCGCAGATCTACGTCGCCGGCCGCCGCCGCGATCTGGGCTCGTTCGGCAGCGAGGCCGAGGCCGCGCGCGTGTATGACCTGGCCGCCATCAGGCGCGCGCGCCGGCCGCGGCTCACGGCCCTGCAGAGTCTCTAAAACCGATTGGCCCTGGCAAGCCTGGTCGCAAGCCTGTCGCCCGCGCAGTGTTTCCTGACCTTGGCACGGGCCCCGGCACTAGATCACGCATCCTGGGGTTGGCCCACATCCAAACCTTACCCTATACACGCGCGCACAGCGTGTACGGCGCGGACAAGGCTGTGACCAATTTCCCGGTGGCCCAGTACACGGCGCGCCTGGCGGCGGCGGGCATCCAGGGGCCCGCGCCGCCGCCCGGCGCCGGCGCAGACACGACCGCCGTGCTCATGGCTGCGCTGGCCAGCGCCGTGCATGGCGCGCCCGCTGGGCCCGAGGGCAGCGACATCGCCGGTGCGCCCCTGGTGACTGCCGGCTGACGTTAGGACGATGAGCGGTCACAGCGACCGCTGGGCTGCCACCAGTGCGTTCGTGCTGTACATGACTTGTGGTGGGATGCGCGCCGTGGGATGCAGGAGCAGCAGGAGCACATGGGGATGCCGGGCTCAGCGGCGGCGGCGGCGGCGGCAGCGGCGACGGCGGCGGCGGCGGCGCGGAGGGCGGGCCGGCGGCGGCAGCCGCGCATGGCGCAAACGACATGCAGGCGCCTGCCTTCCTGGCGCAGATGATGGCGGCGACGGCGGATGTGGGCACAGACGCCGCGCCGCCTGCATGAGCGCGCGAGGCGGCGCGGCGCGGGCGGGGCTGCATGCGCGTGTGCGCTCACCAGGGGCGTCAATGCTTGTGCTGGTGCTCGGACTGCTTTTGGGAACTGCCTGGGCGCTGATGTGGGGGGCTGTGCCTGGTGAGGGTGCAGCTCCTGCGCTGCCCGCATGTTTGTATCTGCAGGGAGGAGAAGGCTGCTGATGCCACCGAGCCGTAAGTGGCTGCTTATATTCACGCGTTTGCACGGGTGCACGCGTCGCCTCCCTGCATGCATTTGCCCAGTTTGTGCGGGCATTCGCATGCCCCGCGCACCCTAGCGCATGCCTGCCTCGGGCTGGTGCTGAAGCTGCTCACGCAGCGTCTCTGGGCTGCCTGGGGCAGACTCGCGGGCGTTAGGCCGCATCTCTGGCACCTCTGCTTTGCACAGAGGGCTCTGCTACTCCGCGCTGGAGCCCTGGTTTTAGCTGGCTATGCAGGGCCAAGAATGTAGCGCGCCCAGGTGCAGTAAGTGTGTGAAAGTATGTGCAGAGACCGAGCGTGCCTGCCTGCGGCTCGTGCAACACCATGCGTTTACACGATGCAGGTCCTGTACTGTGCTTGTTTTTTTTCAGCTCTGCGCTCACTGTGAGCTAGCCAGACTCCTGCTCGTCCGGCTCATGAGCGTAAGGCTGTCTTGTTACACTCTCACGAATCCAAGCAGCACTCTATCCGTAGCAACATGCATAAAGCACTCCAGGCCGCAGGACTCCAGGCCACAGAGCCACATGTAAATACAATCGCTCACCCACACATACGCCGCCGCCCGTACACTCGCATGCGGACGGACCCGCCCGCACTCTCTGCAGCTGCAATGCGATCGGCGCCCGCGCGTATTTCGCATGCTCTGCACGCTGCAGCGCTCACTCAGCCGCACGCGCCGCGTGCCGCGCGCGCCGCAACGTATCACGTCCATCTCGTCCCACCCCTACACGGGCGTGAACTCGCTCGTGTCGCGCTGCATCTCGCGCGCCAGCGCCTTCTCGGCCGCTGCCAGGCGCCCGCGCTCCTTGGTCTTGAGCTTCTCCGGCAGCGGGCGCTTGCCGACGCCGAACGTCGTGAAGTGGCCCAGCACGGCTGCGCGCGCGGCGCCGCGCACGTCAGCCCCGGCGCCGCCGGACGCATGGCACTGTGCTAATGATAAAGAAGAGAAAGAAGGAAATGCGACTGAAGAATTACATACGTGACTGCGCCTGCGCTCGACGCGCTGGGCGGCGGGCTCCGCACGACGCTGGCCGCTGGGCGCTGGGCGCTGGACGGCCGGGTCGGGCGCCGCGGCCGCGCACCGGTGATCACGCCGTACGTCTCGCTGAACGACTTCTGGCCGGGGCTGACGAGCGTGCGGTAGTCGGCGACGTACGCCTTGGTTGCCGTCTTGAAGTCCTCCAGGCGCGCCACGGTCGCGTCGGCGCTGTACTCCTCCGCCGGCAGCTCCAGGATGCCCTTGGTCTGGCTGATGATGTCGGCGGTGCTCCTGCGGCGCGCCGGCGCGCGCGTCAGGTGGTCCCGTGCAGGCGCTCAGCGATGGCGCCGTCTAGATGCAACAGTGCCAGATTCTCTGCCGGCGTGCGACAGCCAGTCAGAGTCTGCGCAAGCTGTGCTCCCATGTGCCTTGGCAGCACATCCGCACACCTCGGCCGGCGTACAACCCCGAGAGGTGAGCCAAGCGGCGCTGCGAGGGCTGCACGTTATGCAGTGCACAGTTGTGCTTCACAAACAACTCCTTGATACGCTGGTGTGGCATGTATGATATCACCGGTGCATGCATGCATGCACTGCCTCTGCGCCAAAGGCTCTGGAGCCGTACAGAGCGCCCGTGCGCAAAGCACGCAACACTATACCAGCGCGTCATTGCACAAGCGGTGCCCCGCATCCATCAACACACACCGCGCGCACACCAACCTCCGCAGACCGGGCGCGCTGCGCACTTGTAGTAGTCTGCGGTCAGCTGGCCCTTGCTTGCGCCCGCGCGGACGCGCTGCGCCAGCAGCGCCGACGCGAGCGCTGCGCCCAGGCCCGCGCCCAGGCCGAGCAGCGCGCGCCGCGGCCAGTCCGGCGAGGCGCGCTCGCTGTGCTGCACCCGCTTGAGGGGCGCCCGCAGTGGCGTGGCGCCCGGCGGCGCCTGCAGGTGGTGCGGGGGCACGTCCGGGCGCTGGTCATCAAGCAGCCCGCGCGCGGTCACCGGGCCCCGGGTGGGGGGGCCCCCCACGGCGCGGAAGCCGTCCATGCGCAGCGGGCTGCCGGCGAAGGGGCGCCGCACCGGCTGGCAGGTGGCGCTGATCATGCTTGGCAAGCTCTGTATCGGGAGCTTGTCCTTTTTCCACAGCCTTGGGACCGGACCCCCCGCAGAAGCAGCCCCATTTGAGTGCAAATGTGAGGTCGCCTGCCAGGCACTGCCTACTTTGCGCTTGCCGAGGCAATGCCACAAGGAAGGGGGCTGCCTTTTGCTGGGGGCCCATGGAGCTGGAGCGCGTGAACGTGGGCGCCATCGGCGGCGGCGCCTTTGGCACCTCGCTGTGCGTCCACTGTGCGCGCGCCGGGCATGCGACGCTCATCTACACCCGCGATGCCGCCACGGCGGCCGACATCAACGACCCCGCAGTCAAGGAGAACAAGGTCTACTTCAAGGTGGGCCGAGCATGAGTAGCATGACGAGTACTTGCATTGATTGCGCCAATAGCAGGCAGCGCACAGGCGAGAGCGCAGGCGGCGCGCAGGGGCACAGGCTGCCGGACAGCCTGCGCGCGACGACGGACATCCTGGAGCTGGTAGCGCACGCGGACCTGCTGCTGCTCTGCGTGCCGACGCCCTACGTCGCGGGCACCATGGAGAGGATCCGCGACCACCTGCGGCCTGAGCAGGCGCGCGCGGCCCTCACGCCCCTGCCCCCTGCGCTGCAGCGGCAGCGCACATATGCTGCTACGGCAGCGCACCTGCGGCAGACAGAAGGAAGGGAGCGGCGGCGGCGCCGGGGCGCAGGTGCTGGTGTCGTGCACAAAGGGCATCCTGAACGACACGCTGGAGACTGTTGATAAGATCCTGGAGCGCGTCCTGCCCGCCTCGTTCCACCGGCGCCTGGCCTTCCTGAGCGGCCCGTCGTTCGCCGCCGAGGCGCGGCCCGCGCGCCGGCCGCCCGCTGTCGCCCGCGCGCAGCGGCCCGCCGGCGCTGAGCAGTGCTGGTGCCGTGCGCAGGTCGCCCGGGAAAAGCCGACGCGCGTCCCCCTCGCTGCTGCGACTCCTGGTTGTTGCGCTCTGGCGGGGCCCTGCACAGGCGTCCGAGCGGGCTCGCGCGCGCGCAGGTGCGTCACCGTCGCCGCGAGGGATGCCGCCGTTTGCAAGCGTGTGCAGGTACGCTGCCAGGCTGAGGAGCGGTGTCTGCCGCCCGCCTGTGCCGCCTGCGCTGACGGGCGCGCTGCACGGGCGAGCGCAGACGCTGCTGTCGACCGGCCGCTTCCGGTGCTACCGCACAGCAGACGTCGCAGGTGTCTGGTCAGCGACAGCGGCTCCCCTGTGCAGCCTGGGGCTGTTACAGCCAAGCGTTTAGGCCAGCATGCGATTGTGTGTTGCACAGGCGCTGCCTCCCATGTCCTTTGAGCTCACTAGCTCGCCGCGATGCGGCAGACAGGTGCGACCCTGGTCCGAGTCTGGCCCTGCACGGGCGCGGCAGACATGGGGTGGCAGCATTCAGGACGCCTTTTGCGCCAGCCGCCCTGTGCAAGGCGTGCCTGGCAGATGCAGAGCGCCAGTTGGAGAGCTGCTCGGCAGCGATGCGCGAGCCCGGCTGTGACCGGGGCCGCGCGGACCATGCATGCGGATTGGGTGAGGGTGGCCGCTCCGCCCGCCCGCAGGCGTGGAGCTGGCGGGCGCTCTGAAGAATGTGCTGGCGATCGGCTGCGGCATGGTGGACGGGCTGGACTTTGGGGCCAATGCGCGCGCGGCGCTCATCACGCGCGGGCACAGCGAGGTGGTGCGCCTGGCGGTGCGGCTGGGCGCGCACCCGCTGACGCTGGGCGGCCTGGCGGGCATCGGCGACATCGTGCTCACCTGCACAGGCGCTCACCGGCGCCAGGCAGTGCTGGTTTCCCGGTGTTCCAGTGACGCGCTTCTCGACTCTAGCTTGAAGTCTGTGGTAGAACCCCTCAGTGCATGTGAAGCGCAGAGCGACCTAGCCGACACCTGCACGCCTGTGCTCGTGCGCACACAAGCTAGTCATGTGTCTGCTAGATTTCAAAGTGTTGCTTTTCTGTAAAACATCTTCTCACATACCCTGCACACGCACCTGCCTTCCTTGCGCCAGAGTGTCGCTGTGGAGACCACTCCGCCCAACGTGCCAAGCGGGCCCCTGCCTGTGGCACGGCGCCATTTCTAGCTCGGGCTGTCCCCGGCGGTGAGGCCGGGCACCGTGCGGCGCTGCGCTCGCAGGCGACCTGAGCCGCAACCGCACCGTCGGCCTGCGGCTGGGCCGCGGCGAGGCGCTCGCCGACATCACCGCCAGCATGAAGGCGGTCGCGGAGGGCGTGCTGACCTCGCGCTCCGCGCACCTGCTGGCGCAGAAGGCGCGCCCTTCTGCCGGGCACCCGCCGCTCGAGCACCGTCACCGGGTCCCGCTGGCCATGCAGCAACCACCTGAATCGCTGACATTGGTGGTACGACGCACATGCCGCCGCCACAGGAGGCCCCGCCCGGGGCCGCGAGCGCGGCGGCGCTGTGCGCGCCAGCACCCCTGACGGCGCCGCGCGCTAGGTGGGCGTGAGCGCGCCGATCCTGAGCGCGGTGTTCCGCATCGTGCACGAGCGCGCGGACGCGCTGGCCACGCTGGACGCGCTCATGCGCCTGGACCTCACGCCCGAGGTGGACGAGGAGACGCTGGCCGCCTCGGCCGCCACGCACCTGCTGGCGGAGGGCGACAGGGTAGGGTAGCCGTACCCTGCCCTACACCCGCCAGCAGGTCCGCCACGGCCGCCGCGCACCTGCGGGCGGAAGCCGCGGCGCGCATGATGGCGCGCGACGCCCCGCGAAGTGCGCTGGCTGGCGCTCTTAGGGCGGCGCGGCGTGTCGGGGGCGCGTCGCTGGGGCATGAGCGCCCGCGTCGAGCGCGGTGTGGGCACGACCCGGGCCGCCAGGTAGCCGAGTCCGTAGGCTGCGCTGCATGTCGCTCTCGCAGCTCGTCAGGACGCCTCGGACCAGGCTGAAGCATGTATGAGAGTCGTGCTCTGGCCGTGACTGCTGTCTGAATGCAACCGGCTGCGCTAGAAGTTGCTTGGGCTTGCCGGGAGCCTCTGCAGCATGGCATGCAAAGGCCTGTCCTGCTGGCTGCAGCAATGCCTTGCGCCCCTCAGCGCAGCAGCGCTCCGTCGCCTGCGGCAGAGCATGTGCCCGAGCGTGAGCAGCTTGCCACCTGTACCAGTGTGCGCCCTTCAACGCCGCTGCAACTCTGAGTGTTTGATGGTTTGGGGCCAGCTACATGCCTCTGTTAGCAAGGCGTAAAAAAAGTACATGACAGGGAGCTGCTGATGCGCCGTCTCTGTAGGCTCTTGAGCCGCGACATGGTCCCCGCAAGTACTTCCAGCTCCTCAGGCAAGCAGGGCCAGCGCCATGCCGGCGGTGGCCGAGGTCCGGAAGTGCAGGGTGCATCAAGATGGGACGACACCTTGCATGCATCAGGCCTTGCATGTCACGTCCTGCAGTGGCGCCGCATGCCTATTTACACCAGGTGTGCAAGTGATGGCGGGCGTCCACCGTACCGGCAAGGCAGCCCGCGGTTAACTCCCCACCGGCGCTGTACCCGTGCAGCGAAGGGTCGCTGGAGTCATGCCGATCAGCGCGCAGCGGGAAGCGCAGGCTCTGCAGCGCATCCAGGGGGCTGAGGCTCTCCTGCCGCCCCGCGCATGTTGCTGGGCTGCTGCTCGTAAGTCTAGCAGGCGGTGGAGGGCATGCGGCCGCCAGGCCGGCGCAAAATGTGCTGGGATGCTGCTGCAACCCCGTCCCCAGCATGTGTGCGGCTGTGGTCTGCCGCCTGCACGCCGTCCAGGCGTGGCACACACGTGCGCGCGCACATGCACACACGCAGAACTGCCACTGGAGTGGGTGGAGGAGGCGTGAAGTGCGTTGGTTGCATGAGACTACACCAATTGGTTATGAAGGTTCAACGCTCATCTGCCTAGCTGCGTAGTGTTATATATCTATCTATCTGGTGCAGAGGCGCAACCAAGGGTTACACTTGCGCATTCGACAATGCTGACTTCGCGCTGGCGCTGCCCCATCAGGGCTGGCGGCCAGGAGCAGCGCTATCACAGGTACTGCAGCCCCGACCACGGTCGGCACCACGAAAGCAGCGCGCAAAAGGCGGCCAGGCGCTCACGCACCTGTACGCTCGCAGCGCTGTAAGCACCAGCCAGCCGAGGTCATCTGGCGTCCAGGCATGACTCGCGTTCACAAGGCCGTCTGGCGGTTACATTTAACTCTCTTTCCACCGGGACCCTAGCCTGCTCTTCTTCCTCCCACTCCTGGGCCTCGAGAGTCACGGCCGGTGCGTCCGCTCTCGTCCCGGATGCATCATCTATTGACATAGTGCGTGCCGCTAAGAGTGCTGGGAGCCGTCCCACAACTCGTTTGGAGAGAGAGCCTACGCCTGCAGCGCTCATGGCGGACGAGGAGGCCGCCGAGAAGGCCGCCAAGCCGGCAAAGTTCATCTTGAAGCTGTGAGTCCTGCGTCTCCAGCCCTTTCGGGCCTGCTTGCCGGCAACTGCCTCATCGCGCCCGCTGCGTCGCTTTGGCAGCCAGTGCCTGAAGCGCACGCCTTCAGTTGTCTGCGTGGGCCGGACTGCGGCACCAGCGACCTGTTCAAGGCGGGCCACTGCGAAAAGATGCACGCTTCGGTGTTGTTACGTCAATCGATGCAGGGAGGCACCGTGCGACGCTTGAGTGAACAGCGCGTGGTGAGCGCCCTGGCGGGCTGGGCGCGCAGGTTCGACCTGGTGAACGACCCCGGCACGGACGATGTGGTTTCCTGGACCCCTGATGGCCGCAGGTGCGTGCCTCGCCCGCCCTTGCCGCCCGTCAAAGGCGGGCGCGCTGCCTGCGCGCGCGCTGGCGTGCGTGCCCCCGGACGCGCTACTCACCTGGACAGGGAGAGGCCTGCTGACCACCCGCTGTGCGCGGCGCGCGGCAGCTTTGTGGTGTGGCAACACGAGAAGTTCGAGCGCGAGGTGCTGCCGCTTTGGTTCCCGAAGATGACCAGCTTGCGCCGCTTCAACAGGGAGCTCTGCCGCTATGTGCGTGCCCGGCACCAGCTCCCGCCCTTCGTATGTGCCCTGCGTATGTGCTGGCTCACGCACGCTTGCTGACACTGAGGCCGCGGCGTGGCGCAGGGCTTCGAAAACGTCGGATTGGACACCTCGATGTATGCCAGCGGACTGGCTGGGTCCGCTGGCACGGACGGCGCGGGCGGCAGCGGCGCGCCCGAGCAGCGCATGCCTGCGAGTCGCAACCAGCCGCGCGTGGAGCAGGCTGCCCCTGGCGGCAGCGCCAGCTCACGAAACATTCCCATGTCCGGCGGTGCGCGCCCACCGCGCCTGGCTGCAAGCCGCCTGCAACATGCTCTACCAGCGCCGGGCGTTGCGTGCGGCGGAGAGCACATGCTGCGCCTGTGCGTCAGCCGTGTCGTGTGAACCTGGGTGACCATGTGCTCTGTGTTTTGTTCCGGGCGCCTTCGAATCGCAATAGGCTGCCGCCCGCGGCCCTCAGAGTGGCAGGCAGTAGGCTTGATGTGCCCATGCCGCGCGCAATATTGCCAGCAGCTGGCTAGCTCTCGCCAGCTCTGGCCATCCATGGAGCACGTGCGTGCATGGTTGTGTCAGCGCCTGCAGTGACGTGCGCGGCGCGCCGCGGGCGCGCAGACGAGTCAGCGGCGGAGCGCTAGGAGCCCGCGGCGCCCAGCAGGACCCTGGAGGACGAGCCGCTGGGCGACCAGGTCGCCGTGGAGGGCGCGCAAGCCTCTCGTGCACTCCCCATGCGCGGGCCCGCTGGCCAGGCGGACATGGACGAGGAAGGGCCGGCCGCGCCCGCGCCCTGGATAGCCAGGGACTGCGGTGGCGTGGCCGGCGGCGAGGCTGGGGAAGAGGCTGCGAGGGTTAACGTATAGGAGGCGGGCAGGGAGTATGTAGAGCTGTTTGGGGCCTGGCTGCTGCTTGCGCACGGCCTCCACCCCACCACGGCTCCCCGCTAAGAGCAGCGCCTGTTACAGGTAGCCCGGCTGTAACCGTGGACGGCACCGCTCGCAGTGGGCGACTAGGGGGCCCGCGTCACAAATAGGCGGTGCGGCCGGCGGCAGAGCGCAGGTGAATATAGTAACAGCAGGCCACCGCAGCAACCATGCGGGTATGGTCTGCTGCGCCTGTGCGCACATACGTGGTAATTGAGTGCCTCCAGCTTGTGTGTTATGAGTATGGATGGGTGCCTGTACTTGTTCAGGGATTGCATGGGCTTGCATTTCATTTGTACATATAAAAGAGGCATGCTAGTCAGGGCATGCTGCCCACTCTGGATGGCATGCTGCTGTCAGGCCTGCCCCTGAGTTGCTGTCAGTGCTGCTGGGCTACTGCACGTGCACCAAGCAAGCTGCAAGTAGCCTGTGAGCTTGTCCCTGGTCTTGCTGTCAATCTTGCGAGCTGTCCTAGTGAGCCCAGCTAGCGGTGTCGTCTTGTGATGACACGCCGCTGTCATGCAGGCCCTTGTCTTGCTGCACATGTTGCTGTGCTGCTGCTAGTAAGTCTAGCAGGCGCGTCGGAGGGCATGCTGCCGCCATGCAGATCATGGTCATATGTAACATGTGCTGCAATGCTGCTGCTACGTCATCCCACATGCTGCCTAGGCTGCTGGGTGCCCTGTGCGCGGCCTGCAGAGCTTGCATGCTCGTGCATGCACCACTGCAAGCATCAGACGTTGGCACTGGGTGTGCATGTGCACTTCGAGTTAGTGAGGCATTTGTCGCTGAGCTCCGAGCAAGCGGACATCGGTCCTTTTTGCAACTTGCTGCATTCACCATCGGATTTGCTGCAATCTTGGCTCGGTTTGCTGCATTCTCCGATGGAGACATGGTGCTGCCCAGTAGCACCAATGTAAGGGCTTGCTTTCTGTGCATTTACATGCGCATCGGTGTCTTCAGAGCCTTATGAGCCTTCCACAAGCTGCTGCAGCTGAAATGGGTTTGTGACAGTGACAGTGATAGCGGACCGTGGCGCGCATCACCTCAGCAGGGCGCCGGGCTCGCCTGTGCAAGGTCAGGGCGGGCGGGTCTGACGGGCGTGGCGCGGTCCACAGCTCTAGCTCCATGTATCACATGTCCAGGAGACGGTGCAGGGTGACGCAAGCGGATGCGGCCAGCTGGCACGCTGTTCCTGGGGGAGTCTGGAAGCACAATTTACACCGGGCGTACACGTAGGGCACGCAGCAAAGCAGCAGGCTGCAGCACACACCTGAACACACACGCAGTCCCAGCCATCCCATTACTGTACCTCGCCTCTCCTACAAGCGCACAGCATATACAGCATGCACGCAGCCGTGCCGCACTGCATCGCTCCCTGCATGCTCGAGTTACTTGGCGCCAGGCCGCTTGCTATAATGAAGGCTGTTAAGAGACCCCTCGGTCAGGCGCACATGGCTTGCACAGGCGCCTGGGCGCTGCAGGCCCCTTGCTGGTCTATACCTGACTATGGTGCATGGCATGCACCTCCATCCTACATGGCGTGCTGTACAGAGGACAGCAGCATGCGCCTGGGCATTGCCGCCGCGGTCCTCGACACAGCTGGCACACACGCTTGCCCGTTGGAGGACTAAACCTCATCAGAGGAGTAGTCCTCGTCTCAGGACGCCTTGCCGGAGGATGCCTCGTCAAAGGACTCCTCGTCAGAGGATGCCTCGTTAGAGGAACGCTCACAGGAGTATCCATCGTCGTCGGACGGGTACCCCGCAGCCTCCAGGGCAGCTCGAAACTTGCGGCTGCTGCGCCGTCCTGCGCCTCGGACATGGCTGTCCACAAGGCAAAGCACGCCTGCGCGTCCCCGCTGCAGCAGAGCAGACGTAAAGCCCAGGAGTGCCGCGCATGATGGGCCGCTCTCAGGGTACGCGGTCCAGAGCTCAAGGCCCTCCAGGCACGGGTGCGCGGCCGCGGCCGGAAAGCCTGAAGAGAACAGCACGCTGCAATTTGTGAAGCGCAGGGTGCGCAGGTGCGGGAAGCTGGCCAGGCTGCCCAGGGCGCGGGCGTCAATGCTGCCCCCGACCTCATTTTCAAGTAGTGAGGGCCACCCGAGGCGCAGGTGCTCAAGACCAGTGAGCGCGCTCACGCCCCCAGGCAGCTGCCCAAAGCAGCAGCGGGACAGATCGAGGTGCTTCAAGCGCGTAGCGGCCAGGATGCATGGCGGAAAGGCTCGCAGGTTGTGCGCGCCCAGGGTCAAATGCATCAGAGAGGCAAAGCAGGGCGCGCCGTTTGGGGGCATGCACAGGTTGTGCCCCACCAGGGTCAAATGCGTCAGAGACGCAAAGCAGGGCGCGCTCAAGGGCAGGCCCGGGACCGGCACAGCGCTGCGCGACATGCTGGCCAGGTCACCCTCACGGGAATGATGGCTGAGACAGCGCAGCTGCGACAGCCGGCAGAGGGAAGCGGGGAGCCGCAGGCTCGGGCAGCCGTGCAGCTCCAGGCTGGTCAGGGCCGCCAGCGTGTCCATGCTCCGGCAGTGCAGCCTCGCCGTCGCCCGCAAACTCGCATTATTTGAACTGCAAACGCGCGAGCGCCGGCAGGCGCGACCAGCCGGGTTTGCAGCACAGGCCATGAAACCCAGACAGGCTCAACTGGGTCAGCTGCGCCAGGCGCGACACGCTGGCGGGCAGCGTGGCGTCCATGCCGATGCTCCACACCCTCAGGCTCAGCGCGCGCAGCCGCGGCAGGCCGGCCAGGCCTGCCACCAGGTCCGCGAGGCTGAAAATGGCCGGCCAGTCAGGCCTGTCGGCTATGCAGGCGCGAAATTCTAGGGAGATAGCTTCCAGCGCGCGAAAGCTGGCCAGCTCGCGCACCAGCGCCTCTGGAACCTGGTCCGCCAGCCCGCCAAGCAGGTGGATATTCAGACCCAGGGCCCGCAGGCCGGAGCAGCGCGCCACGGCGCGCGCGGCCCCGGCCAGGAAGGTCCGGACGGCTGCTGCGGTGGGCGTGCGTTGCGGGTGCGCGCGCAGGGTGACAGGGCCGCGCGGCGACCCGAGGGACGTCAGCGCGGGCAGGCTGGCCAGCAGGGTCAGCAGCCGCGCGGCGTCCACTTCGCTGCCAGGTAGGTTGACATTCTCACACCAGTCATAGCCGACGGCCAGGTTACTCACGCGAGTGATGGCGCCGCCTTGCACCTTGAGCCACCGCCGGGCGCTGGTGTCCTCGGGCGTGCCTGCGGCGGCCCAGGGGTGCTGGTGCAACCACCCCCGACTGGGTCTGGCGCTCAATCAGTGCTCTGTTGAGTGGGAAGCACAACCTTCCATGCCCTTGTTTGTGCACTGGTAGCAGGAAGAACCGTTTTGACACCGATGTAGCACGCAAAGGAAGGGGCGCGCCAGGCCGCCCAAGCGCCCACCACAGCTTGGCAGTGAGGACCCCCGGCAGCACGCTCCAGAACGGCTGCTCGAGCGCCTCCTTGAACCGCCTGCGACGCGCACCGGGTCCCAAGCATGGCTGCTGCAGGCTTGTGGCTGCTTCCTACGTTGTAAGATGCGGCGCACGCCTGCAGACTGTCGGCAGCAAGAAAGCTTGCCTCACGCCCGCGCCGGATGGGCACCAGTCCTCGGCAAGGCGGACCGCGCACGCCTGCAAGACCTGCAGAGGCCGAGCAGCACTTGTCAGGAAAAGGCAAGGTCCGTGCGTACAGAGCGCCAAGGCGCCTGCATTGACAGGCAAGGCGCAGGCTCCCCTGCACGTGCCTCTGCGGGGAGCTGGTCCAGGCGTAGAGCTGAAGGCCTAGCTGTGCTCCTGGCGTTGGATTTGCGCACCACCATACTGCACTGCGGCGCACTTGAAAGGAAGTTTACACACAACGCAGCGCAGAAACAGGCTGCCTGTGGCAGAAAAAACAGCGTGTGATTATGCACAAGGTGGGAGCTTCAAGTAGCCAGGCTACTCATGCGGCCCAGCTCTGCAGTGCGACTGCTGCCGCAGCGCAGAGCTCAAACAAGGGAGTCTTGCGACGTTGACCAACGTTTGGAAGCCATGCCAAAAGGACCCTGCGTTGGGCCATCAATCATTTAACGTGGTCGTGAGTGCCTATTAGCAGGTTTCGGCTCAGGTGCTGCTGGCCCACCGATGGTCGCCCCGCGCGACAGTGGTGTCCCTCGCAAGCGCCTCTGTATGGGATGTGACCGCCAAGCCCTGGGCTAGTGGGCAGTGCCTGCTCTTCATAGTATCCTTTTGCATGTGCTTAGCCGGATGCGCCAACTAAGCTGTGAACTAAGGTGTTGGTTTCGTCCTATCAAGCTCGCGTGGCTGTGTGGGCCTGGCACTGCAGTCTCAGCCAATCCATCGAGGTTCAGACAGTTGTAACAGGCTACTTGCGCCCTGCACCAGCAGCTGCTGAGGAGGCGAGGTACGCAGCGTGCAGCCTGCGCAAGTCCAATTGATAGTCCATCTGATTGTTGCGGAACGCCAATGCTCTAGAGCTCGGCCCTGCCCTAGAAGCCCCTGGGGCCTACATGGATGGCCGAATTGCCAATGCGGGTCCTTCTATAATATCAGGATGCAGGCAAAGATAACAGATCGTAAACGTAAGGACTCCACTTGTTGAGCTCTGCGCTGCGGCAGTCTCGTTGCGGAGGCTGGCCGCTTGAGTAGCCTGAGCTTGGCTGGTTGAGGCGCTGCTACAGGCGGCGTGTTTGTCCCCTGCTTCGTGTGTAGTTTCCTTAGCTCCGCATGCCACAGCGCAGTATGCACGCGCGCGAGCTCACTGCTGATGGAGCAGCTGGGCCTTCAGCTCTGCACCTGGACCAGATCCCCGCAGAGGTGCATGCAGGGGAGCTTGCACCCTGCCTGTCGCCGCAGGGCCGCCGCGCTAGGGGTCCCGCCGCGCCTCCAACGTGTGCTGCTCGGCCTCTGCAGGTCCTGCAGGCGTGCGCGGTCCGCATGGCCTGCGGGTACACCACCGGAGGCTTGGCACAAGCTTTCTTGCTGCCGACAGTCTGCAGGCGCGCGCCGCACCTTCCAGCACAGGAAGCAGCCACAAGCCTGCAGCAGCCATGCTTGGGACCCGGTGCGCGTCGCAGGCGGTTCAAGGAGGCGCTCGAGCAGCCGTTCTGGAGCGTGCTGCCGGGGGTCCTCACTGCCAAGCTGTGGTGGGCGCTTGGGCGGCCTGGCGCGCCCCTTCCTTTGCGTGCTACATCGGTGTCAAAACGGTTCTTCCTGCTACCAGTGCACAAACAAGGGCATGGAAGGTTGTGCTTCCCACTCAACAGAGCACTGATTGAGCGCCAGACCCAGTCGGGGGTGGTTGCACCAGCACCCCTGGGCCGCCGCAGGCACGCCCGAGGACACCAGCGCCCGGCGGTGGCTCAAGGTGCAAGGCGGCGCCATCACTCGCGTGAGTAACCTGGCCGTCGGCTATGACTGGTGTGAGAATGTCAACCTACCTGGCAGCGAAGTGGACGCCGCGCGGCTGCTGACCCTGCTGGCCAGCCTGCCCGCGCTGACGTCCCTCGGGTCGCCGCGCGGCCCTGTCACCCTGCGCGCGCACCCGCAACGCACGCCCACCGCAGCAGCCGTCCGGACCTTCCTGGCCGGGGCCGCGCGCGCCGTGGCGCGCTGCTCCGGCTTGCGGGCCCTGGGTCTGAATATCCACCTGCTTGGCGGGCTGGCGGACCAGGTTCCAGAGGCGCTGGTGCGCGAGCTGGCCAGCTTGCGCGTGCTGGAAGAGGTGACCCTGAGGTTCGCGGCCCATGACACTGCCAGACCCGACGACTGGCCAGTCACTTTCAGCCTCGCGGACCTGGTGGCGGGCCTGGCTGGCCTGCCGCGGCTGCGCGCGCTGAGCCTTTTGCTCATGCAAGTCCGCATGGAGGCCACGCTGCCCGCCAGCGTGTCGCGTCTGGCGCAGCTGACCTCCCTGAGCCTGCGCGGGCTTCGCGGCCTGCGCTGCGAACCCGGCTGGGCGCGCCTGCCGGCGCTCGCATGTCTGCATTTCTCGGACTGTGAGTTTGCGGGCGACGGCGAGGCTGCGCTGCCGGGCATGGACGCGCTGGCGGCCCTGACCAGCCTTGAGCTGAGGGAGTGCCCCAGCCTGCGGCTGCTGCCCATGTCCCTGTGGCGGCTGTCGCAGCTACACCGCCTCAGCCACCATGTCCCCATGTGGGACCCGGCCAGCGTGCTGCACAGCGCGCTGCCAGTTGCGGAGCTGCCCTTGAGCGCGCCCTGCTTTGCGTCTCTGACGCACTTGGCCCTGGCGGGGCTCAACCTGCGCTTGCTTCCGGCCGGCGCGCTGGTTTGCGTCTCTGACGCACCTGACCCTGGCAGCGCACAGCCTGCGGGCGTTTCCGCAATGCATACTGGCTGCTACGCGCTTGAAGCACCTCGATCTGTCCCGCTGCTGCTTTAAGCGGGTGCCTAAGGGCGTGAGCGCGCTCACTGGTCTCGAGGAGCTGCAGCTCGGGTGGCCCTGTATAGGCCCAATGGAGGTTGGGGGGAGCATTGACGCCCGCGCCCTGGGCAGCCTGGCCAGCTTCCCGCTCCTGCGCCGCCTGGGCTTTGCGAGCTGCAGCGTGGTGTTTCGCTCAGGCTTCCAGGCCGCGGCCGCGCGCCCGCGCCTGGAGAGGCTCAAGCTCTGGACCGCGTACCCTGAAGCCGGCCCATCGTGCGCGGCATTTCTGGGCCTTGTGTGTGCTCTGCTGCAGCGCGGACGCGCACGCGTGCTTCGCCTCGCGGCCAGCCGCGTCCGAGGCGCGGGGCGGCGCGGCGGCTGCAACTTCCGCGCCGGCCTGGAGGCTGCGGGGTACCCGCTGAGAGTTGATAGGAGGGTGGTGTACAGAGATGATGATGACAGCATGGAGGACAGCGATGATACAGACGACCTCGACGGCGGTGCATGTTTCTCTGACGAGGAGTCGTGTGACGAGGAGTAGGCAGTGTGCGCCGGGCAGGCGTGTGTGCCAGCTGTGCAGAGGACGGCGGCAGCAGTGTCCGAGTGCATGCTGCTGTCCTCTGTATGCCACACCAGTTCGGGCATGATTGCATGCGATGCATCGTAGTCAGGTGTGGACCAGCAAGGGGCCTGCTGCGCCAAGGCGCCAGTGGAAGCCGTGTGCGCCCGACCGAGCGGTCTCTCAACATCTTAGCAAGGTACTTGCACATGCACAGCAGGGTATGCCACAGGCATGCATTCTGAAGGCTACGGCTTGGGATGATCTGCATGCTTGCTCCCCTACCTACGCAACTTGATATTAACACCACACCAACAGGCGGCTCCTACCTGTACAGGCCATTGCAGACGGTAATGAAGCTTGGCGGCGGCATGCAACAGGATGAGCGGACCGCCTTCAACCAGGCAAGAGCTCAAGACCCTGGGCAGACCCAACCAGCCTGAGTACGAACGACCCTCACTGGTAGCAGGAGGGACAGCTAGAAGCTTTCCAAGGAAGGCGACTTAGTCTGGTGTAAGGCCCGGCAGCATCCATGGTTGCCAGCAAGCCCGCCCGTCGGCAGCATCAAGCCAGTGTAGCAGAAAAGCTTGGCGCATTGAGGTAGTGCATGCAGGGACCCCGTGGCCTATGAGCACACTTGCATGCCCTTGCGCCCGCACATTTCTGAACAGGTTGTGTGTCCTCAGTTATATCTTGTTCTTCACCGGCGGCCTGTGGGCCTGGATGCTCTACTTCGGCCTGCTGTTCTACGGCGGATGGGTCGTCCGTGCGCTCCTGATACTGTGTGCCCCCTGCGCTCTGGCATTAGCCGGACTGTGCGCGGAGCGTGTTGAGGAGCGGCGAGCTGCACGCACAGGTACCTGGCATTCATTGTCGCCGGACCTGGGAAGTACGGGGGGCGCGCAGCGTACGAGGGCTCCTTTCCGGGCGTGCTCAGGGGGTGCGCCCACTGACCGCTCAGGGCATGATACGCACGAGCCCGCTCTGCTTTCCACCACGCTCGGCGCCCACGGACGGCCTGTGGCAGCTTGTCCACGAGAGCCGCGCCGCGCCTGGAGGCCGGTGTGCCACGCTGAGGCAGACGCACTGCATGGAGGCGAGCGCTGCATTGTCGTCGCGTACCTGGCCCGGGGACGGCCAGGCTCTGCCTGACCCGCGATACACAGGAAAGTTAAATTCGCAGGTCGACGGAGCTCGGGCCGGGCGCGCCGCGCAGGCTGCCCAACTGGAGGAAGTGCGCGCAGTACTGCCCGATGACGCTGGTCAAGACGGCCGACTTGGACCCTGACAAGTCGTACCTCTTCGGCTTCCACCCGCACGGCGTCATCTCCATCTCCGCCTTTTGCACGTTCGCCACCGAGGCGCTGGGCTTCTCGCGCACCTTCCCCGGCGCGCCCCGCCCCGTCCCGCTCCGCCCCCCGCATGCGATGCAGCATGCCGCCGCCGGCTCGCTGGCGCCACGCGCGTCTTGCTGAGCAACTCAGAGCGCGGGCGCAGGCATCACGCCGCACATGCTGACGCTCGTGCAGAACTTCTACGTGCCGTTCATGCGCGAGTTCCTGCTGTGCCACGGCATCTGCAACTGCGCGCGCCGGACGTGCGTCAACCTGCTGTCCAAGTGCGCACCCCCCCACCCCCTGCCTTCCCTGTTGCCGCACGTATCTAGCCCCCCGATACGGGGGGGCGCATCAACCTGCTGTCCAAGGTCGCACTCCCCCTACTCCCTGTTGCCGCACGTGTTCACAACCTGATGCGGGGAGGTGTGTCCGCCGTGGCTCCACCCTGGCGAACCTGCGCGCTCGCTAGGGTGCAAGCATGCGGCGGCGCCCCGTATGGCTCTTGAGGCCGTTGGCTGTGAGCGTGCATGAGACATGATGATGCGCAAGGTAGCCTGCCGCATCCCGATGTCGCTCATAACACCCTTTGCGAGTTGCTGCTGGGCACCCTCTGCCCATGAGCGAGCGTCTCAGGCGGCCTGCATGCGCGCAGGGGCAGCGGCAGCGCGATCGTGCTGTGCGTCGGCGGCGCGAGGGAGGCGCTGCTTGCGGAGCCGGGCACGTTTGAGATTGTGCTGGGCAAGCGGCTGGTGCGCTATCTCCCTGGCGCACGCTTGTTCCTGGAGGTTTCTGCCGCCCTGGGATGGGGGCAAGCGGGGCGGATGACGTGCGATGGAGCAACAAGGGCGCGGGGGTGCCCGGCTGGCGAGCAGTCCGCCCGGGCCGTGCACGGCGCACTCATGGGCCGGCGGGCCTGCCGTGCAGGGCTTCGTGCGCGTCGCCGTGCAGACCGGCGCGTCGCTCGTGCCGGTGCTGTCGTTCGGCGAGAACAACATCTTCACCACGTACCGCCCCGACAAGCGGTCCCGGCTCGCCAAGGTGCAGAGGTGCGTGCCGGGCGCGTGGCGTGCGAGCGCGGCTCGCGCAGGCTGCGGGTGCCTGAGCATGCGCGCCCGGCGTGCGGCGGCAGAGCCGGGACTGTCAGCCTGGTCACAGAACGTGCCAGGCCCTGCCTTGGTGTCGGCTCCGCCATCAGAGCAGCCCCGGGGCTGCACAGCGGGCCGCCTTGCAAGCCTCCGCATGCAGCACACGGCCGGTGTGGGCAAGTGCATGCCCATCCATGCGAGAGCGGCGCGCGCGCGCCCGCCCCCGTGCCCCCAGGCCGCGGTGACACCGGCTGTGTGCCGGCGCAGCTGGCTGCTGCGCGTCGTCGGCCTGGGCTTTCCCATCATCCGCGGGACCGGCCTCTTCAACACGCGCATCGGCCTGCTGCCGAAGCAGGCGCGCCCGCGGCGGGGGCCGTGTGGCTCATGTCCCGTTCGCGCGCGCGGCCTGGTGTCCCAGTGGCGTGTGAAGGGGAGCGCGTGACTCACTGGCTTTTACTGTCCTTATTCTAACATTTGCTTGGCGTGCCACTGCATGGCGTCTGCAGTGGTCCCAAGGATGGCCTGATGTCGTGCTGCGGCAGGGGCCCATCCGGGTGGTCGTGGGCAAGCCGGTGGCCGTGCGGAAGCTACCGCCCGGCGTGGACGTGCGCAGCGAGGAGGGCCAAAAGTGTGCCGCACTCCCAGGCCTCTGACATGCCTGTGCGCATGGATGCCCGTGCTGCACATGCACGTGCGCAGGCAGGGCATTGCGCAAGTTCCGCCCGTGCGTCGCCGCGCGCGAGGGCGCGCGAGGCCGCCGTGGCTGCCGCAGGCTGGTCCTGGAGACGCATGCGCGGTACTGCGCGGCGCTGCGGGAGATCTGGGACTCGTACAAGGACCGCTTCGCGCTGGACCGTACAGGGACCATGCGCATCACATGATGAGTTGCATTTGGTCATGCCTGAACCGGTCCACACTTCTCAGCTGCCTGAGTGAGGGCGGGAGGCCTCGGGCCATGGAGCTATGCCAGTGGTGCATGTAAGGACTGCAGTGTATGCGTGAAATGAAAATGCCACCAATGCATGGATTAGTTGATGCACCACTGCCCGCAGCCCCCTTTGATGGGGGCCTGCCAAATTTAAATGCCTTCTCCAGAGAGACGGCAGTTTTAAATTTGGCATTAGTGCTCCAGAGAGCATTAATGCGGCATCACTTGAGAGGCATCTATACAACACATCGAGTCATAGCAGGGAGGCCTGACCGAGGTCAAGTGCTGTCTCTCGTGCCTGCACTGCTGGCATTGATCGAAGGAGGTCTGGTGCGGATGCGCCCGCACCTGTGAGCCTGGCATGGGTCAGGTGCGTTGTGCCCGGCCACGGAACTGCGGGTGTCCTTCTGCTGATAGCGCTGACCAGTGACATACTGCAGGCTTTGAGCTTTGGACTCACACAATACGACGTCGAAGAGCTCAAGGACCACTGCGGCGGAAAGCGTGCGGGCCCAAGGGTGCGAGTGTGCCGCAGTCCCCGCAGCCTCAAGCCCGCTTGACCACTTTGCGTTGCGCTGCAGTGACCCAGGCGGAGATTGAGGGGCTGTACAAGCGCTTCAGGACCTTGGATCGTGGTCACAAGGCGGGCACCCGCGCCAGTTGCATGCAGGAGGCGTGGCTGTGCCCGGACACTGAGCGGCCTGACAACACAGGCTTGCAAGACAGTGCAGCACACCGACGCATGTTTGCTTTCGCAGGGGTACTTGTCAACAGAGGTGGCGACTGTCCCCGCTATCGCTCGCAAGTGCAGGACTGGTCTCGAAACAGCTCAGGACGCGCGTGTGTGAGCTGACTGTCCCTTGTGAAACACTGGCGCTGTGCAGGAGTTTGCCAGCATACCCGAGCTTTCCATCAACCCACTGCATCAGCGCCTAGGCCAGATTTTCTCGGAGGTCAACTTCAAGGTGGCGCCCCAGCCACGCGCTCGCTTTGGCTGCCAGTCCGGTGTGGCAGCGGGAGCGCGCTGTGCCTGCACGCGTCCGCTTGCAGGTTGAGCACGGGCGAGCCAGACAGGACAGGCCTCAGGCCCTGCCTGCCGACCAGGGCGCGCGTGCAGGAGTTTGTGGAGGCGCTCGTGAGCTGCAGCAAGCGCGCCACGCGCGAGGACCGGCTGCGGCGCATCTTCAGCGTGTTTGATGTCGACGGCGACGGCGTCATCTCGAAGGAGGACCTGGAGCTGATGGTGCGCCAGCTCGCCGGCACGTCGTTCACGTGCGCCCGCCCCCCGCGCGCAGCCTGTTGCTGTAGCCGCCTCAGCCTGTTACGCCAGCGGCCTTTGTCTGCGCTCTGGAATGAGCCCAGCTCCCACCAGTGTGCCGTTTCTGCCTTTCAGCCGTAGTGCCGAATCCCTGCCCTGCTGCGTTGCCCCTGGGTGCGGTGACAAGGAGCAGGCGCCGGCGGCAGTGGGGTCGCGCTCAGCGAGGGCAGCAGAGGTGCCGCACGGCGGAGCTCGTGACCTGGGACCCAGGATTTCGCGCTCTGGTGAAGCAATCACGCCCAACAACGCGACCACGACCGGCGACCCAGGGCACACAGCGCGGCCGTGCGCCGTGCAGATGCGCCGCCCACCTCGCAGGCGCCGACCTCCGGCGCGGGCGGCGGCGGCGGCAGGGACGAGCAGGTGCAGGCGACAGTGGAGGCGGCGCTCCGGGAGGGCGGCGGCCAGGCCGCGGGGCTGACCTACGCAGATGTGGAGCGCGTGCTGGAAGGCCGCGACCTGGACATGACCGTGGAGATGCCCTCCGACGAGTGACGAACGGGAGGGGGCCTCCTGGGGGCAGAAAGGGGAGGAGTTGAGGAGAACGGGCCATGGGTCTCCGCCCATTGCATGCCGAGCCCTTGATGCCTGGCAGCTGCACTCGAGCGCCAGCAGCTGGCAAGTGAGTGGGAGAGTCACCAGGATTTTGAGAGATAACAGCAATTGCCGAATAGGTTTCAAGGGCTGCCGCCAGCTTGGCAAGGCCTTGCTCCCCGTCTGCGCTGCAACATATCCTCGGTGTGTGCAGTGTCCTGGTTGTTGCTTTACACAGCTGTGCGCCAGGAAACACACCGATGTAGCTGGCCGCAGGCGAGCAGTGCCGCATCCCTATTGTGATTCTGTGGCCGACGCACCATTCTCAGATCGCCTCGATAGACATAACATTTGCCTGCCGCGGCCACATAGGACTCTGACCAGAACTTCTGCCACTAAACACACCCGCAGCCGCCCCGAGCGCCTTAAGCCCACAGGAGGCGGGCATGGCTCGCGCGCGCTTGCGCCTCCTCCCGGCACCATGGCGGCGCCGACACTGAACGGCCCGCCCGCCAGCCGGCAGGTGAAGGGCGCTCAGCGGCATGCTGTGACCCTAGGCTGCCGTAAACGCCGTGGGCTCCCGCCAAGCTGCCGGCGCGCGCACCGCCCCAACCGAGCGTGCGCCAGGCTCTCAGGAGTTGCGCAGCTTGTTCAGGCGCGCTTGCAGGTCGACGTCGATGCCGTCGCCATCCGCGCCCGCGCCTGCGCCGACGTCGGCCGGCGCGCCGCCCGCCGGCGCGTGCGGCACGCTGGGCAGCGCGCTGCCGCCACCGCCGCCGCCGCCGCCACCGCCGCCGCCGCCGCCCGCGCCGGGCGGGCCGCCGGGTGGCCGCGGGCCTGCGCCGGGGCGGCCGCCCCGGCCGCCACCGGCCGGCGCGTGCGGCCCCGCGCCGACGCCCATGGCCTCTGGCTCGGGCTCGGCCGCGGCCTGCGCGGCGATGGCGCCGGCCTTGCCGGGCGCGGCGACCAGCTGCTCGCCCAGGTTGACGCCAATCTCGTCCAGCACCTGGTTCACCAGGTCCGCCGACTCCTCCTCCTCGCCCTCGCCCTGCGCGTGGGCCCCGTGCCTCGCTCCCAGAACAGCCATCCCAGAAACTGACATGCGTACGCTGTGGGCATGCACGCGTCTGTGCCGCGACGTGCAGGCCGCATCACATGGACACTGGCGGTCTCTGCTGCCGCTGGTGCACGCGTGCTGCGCTCAGCCTTCCGCACAGCAAGCAGAGTACCCCAGCAGCTGCCTCTTGCCTGATGGCCACTGCTCAGCCAGCAAGTCTTCAGGCATATCGACGGGCAGCTGCAGGCCGTTCTCGAGCGCAGGGGGAAGCCATCCTGGTCAGGACAATGTGGCGCGTGCAGACAAGATTGGCGCGTGTGACGCGTGCAGCACCTCAAAGGCATCGTCCACGGCGTCGCCCATCATCTCGCTGGTCATCTCCATCTTCTCGTTCTGCCTCTCAAAGTCGCGCATGATCTTGGTCAGCGCGGGCAGGTTCATCTGCTTGTTCATTGCGCCCATGGCCTTGGTCGCGCCGCGCATGGCGTCAGCCATGGCCTGCGTAGACTTCAGCGTCTGCGCGGCGGCGCGCCCGGTCAGGCGCCCGAGCGGAGACGCGGGCGGGGCTCTTGAGCTGGGCCTGCGCGTGCTGCGCAGTGCAGGGCGGGGCGGGGGCGGACCGCAATCCGCAGCGACACCGCCTGCAGCTGCGACTTGAGGCCATACATCTTGGTGACCGCGTGCCGGTTCCGCACGAGCGACTTGGCCATCACCTTGACGGCGTCCTGCGCGCCAGCGCAGGCGCGCGGGTCAGGCGCACCGGCCCAGGCCGCGGGCACGGGCCATGCAATGGAGCCGGCCAAAGGGGGTGGGGCGCGCCATCTGCCCCTGCTTGGCAGTCTTCTTAATCTCCACGATCAGCTTCTTCTCCTGGTTCTGCAGCGCCATGCGCTCGCGGTCCAGGTCGCGTATCGCCTTGTCCAGCATCCGCTTGTTCTCCCGCAGCATCTCTGGCGCGCACGGGTCGCGTCAATGTGCGGCTGTGCTGACGGTGGAAACGTGCCAGGTCGCTGCCAGGTCGCTGCCAGCTGCGCTACAGCTCCAGCGCCAAGCAGCCACGCCAGCACAGGCTGGCCAGCGCCAACGGCGCGAGCCAGTGGGCCGGGAAGCTGCTGCCTGGCCGCGCGGGGAAGCTCCCCCGCGGCCAGGCTGCGCTCTGCTCGGCAGCGCGCGGCGCAGCACAGCTGGCGCGATGGGGGAGCGGCTCCGGCTTCCCGCGCCCGGCGCACCTGCTGGGGTTTTCCGCTTCCCAAACAGCCAGTCCATCGCGGCCGCGTGCGCCTGGTCCTCAGCCGCGCTGCACTGCTGGTGCGGGGCAGCGCCTGGGGCAGGTAGGCAGCAGGCGCAGCAAGGCTGCGCAGACACTCCGCGGCCCTGTGCGGCGGTGCAAGGCTTGGTCGCGCGGTCTGCTCGACTCCTCGCAATGGGCTGCTGATACCAGCTTTGAGATGTGTTGATTCAACAGGAGGAAGAAACTCTCCTGGAGAGTCTTGTCCAGCTCAGCTCGGTGGGGCCTCGGAGCGGCTCGGTGGGATCTGTTCTTTGGGTGTAGGTCATCTCGTTGTAGCTTGCCCAGGCGGTGGAGAGGTTTCACTGCACAAGTATACCATAGTACAGGCATTGCTTACATCAACGTCGGCTCTCGCTCCGCATACACGCTTTACTGAATGGCATATACAAGACTGTTGATGCAATTCCTACAGTCTAACAAGTTGTATGTTGAGGGCCCGCATTTCCCAAAATGTTTTAACACGCGAGCCAACCAGCCCACAAAGCCGACAGCAAGCTTCAATCAGTATCGAGGGCACCGCGCAAAACTCACCTGGTTCTTTCAACTGCTGCCTCGCCCTGGTCCGCAACACTTTCCGCCATACCTAGCAGAGCTGAGCTGCACTACACTGCACTGTTGTATCCACCCGAATAAGGAGAGCAACCTTGTATTTGCCTAGTAAACAAACATGCCAGAAGCCACCAACAGAGTGCCGGCCTATGTGTGCCCCCGTGCTCAGTGCCAAGCATACTCACGCGAGTATGCTTGATGCTGAGCAGCTGTTCACTGGCTCAAAATAGCAATCCCACACAGGCTGGCAAGCCAGTGTGAACAACAACGTAATGCTGCAGCAATACTGCTCTTCTGCTAAGCGTTTGTGCAGCTGCCTCACCCAGACATAGCCGGGCTTGGAGCTGGGGCCAAGCCGCAGGTCGCCGGGCAGGCGGGCGGGAGGCAGCACGTATCGGCGCATCCGCACGCGTAAGGCGCACGGCAGCACTCAGTGCCGCCGTTGCAGGGCACGGTCTGCGGCCCGTAGAGGTAGCAGGGCGCGGTGGCCTCGGGCCGAAGGTGCTGACGCAGGGCGCGCTGCGCATAACGCGCTTGTCAAGCACTCAGTCTCTGTTGTGGAGCCTGCCAGTGTGAGCGCGCGTGGGCTGTGGGTGTACCGTGTGGCCTGCGGAAGCTTGGACCGCGAGGCACGCAGTAAACAGCAGGAGCAGGCATGCCGCTGTTGCACACTTTGGCGCCATCCTGCTCGCTCGGCTTCCAGCGCTCCTGAGTGTCAAGCAATTGAACAGGATTCAAACGTGGTAAAGCGCTCAACGGCAACAGCTTGTTTCTAGCTCTGTGATTTAAACTTTTTTGCCTGGCGACCAACGAATGCATTTGTGTAGATCAGGCCCGGAAGGGGTCCCTTGGAGCCATGCTTGCCATCGGGGCATTTTTGCCTACCTTCCTAGTGCAATGCTCTCAATGCGCTCTTACATGTCTGTCACATGACCGCTGTCGTACACGCCACATACGACTCTAGCGCTGGTACCACTACCAACATTGTTGCCACTCACAGCATGCCTTGACTCTCACAGGACTGGCAACTTTAAAAGAACAACAGTAATGCCACACTGTCAGAGTCTGCTTTGCTAGCTGTGTGATCCCAAAATGATCACCCTTTGCACAACAGGTTCTAAAGACATAGATGAAGATAACCAGCAGGCACGTCGCGCCCGAGTCTGAAGCCATGCACCCGCCCAGACCCAGAGCATGCGCTCCTTAGCACGCATTCCCCATTAGCTACCACACCTCTTCAGCGCCTGGCACTACCGAGCTTTGCTGCTCACATCTATATGACACACGGCTGCAGCACGTGCTGCACATATCAACAGAAATGCAGAAATGGTGTCATTATCGCAACACCCACGCCGAGCACACCCAACCCATCACGCGGCACTATTCATGCCTGCCCGCCTGCAGCTTGCCATGCAGCTGCAGCCTACTGAGCGCCCGCGCAGATGGCGATGCACCGGCCGAGAAGCCAGCGGGCTTGCTCACCGCCACCAGACCGGCAAAGCAGCCAGCCGAAAGGCCACGACCTCAGCGTGTCGGCGCTCGCCGCGCCGCGCGCCGCCTGCCTGCGCAGCCGCGCCGCCGCAGCCGCCTCCCCGCCGACCAGCGCCCGCCGCGACAGGCCTGCCATGCTGACCCATCCTCACTCGCCGTGGCCGCCGCGCGCGCGAAGCCGCTTGTTCTTCACGACCAGGCCGGCCGCGCGCTGGCGCGCGAGCACCTCGCGCGTGCGCTTGCGCCCCGCCGCGCGCCGCGCCTGCTTGCGCAGCCGGCCTGCCGCGGCTGCCTCGGGGTCGGCCAGCGCCTGCAGCGCGCGCGCGCGCCGCCGCGCGCCGCGCGCCTCGGCCACGCCGGCGCGCGCCGCGTTGTACGCCGCTAGCAGCGCGTCCGGCCCGGCCACGCCGCGCAGGTGCGCGAGCACCTCCGCCGCGAGCGCGCGCGCGTCGGCGTCCGGCGCGGGCGGCGCGCCCGGCGCCGCCGGCGGCGGCGGCGCGCCCTCGGTCAGGCGCAGCAGCGGGCGGAGCAGGGCGGGCAGGTAGGGCGCCAGGCGCGCGCCGCCCAGTCGGCTGCCGAGCGCGGCGGCAAAGCGCAGCGCGGCCAGGCGCGCGCGCCGCGCCGGCCACGCGCGCTCCTCCGCTGCGCGCGCCATGCGGCGCACGAGGCCGTGCAGCGTGAGCGCGCCGGCGGGCGCCCCGCCGCCGCCGTCCCCGGCCCGGCCGTCGTCAGAGTCTTCGCCCTGGTCGTCCGCAGCGCCGTCGCCCTCGCCCTCCCCGCGGTCCTCACAGAGACCGTCCTCGCGCTCGCCGCGGCCGCCTAGGTCCTCATCCGCACGGCCGCCGGCCGGAGCGTCCCGCTCGCCGTGCTCCTCCGAGGCAGGCGCGCCGCCGGGCGCGGCGGCGGCGGGCGCGGGCGTTGCGGGCACGCGGCCGGCGCGCAGGTCTGCCTCGTACAGGTGCGGCGCCAGGAAGACCAGGTTCTTGGCCGCCTGCGCGCGCGCGCGCGGCCGCTCCGCTCGCACGGCTGCGCAGCGCTCGCGACAGCATGCCGTGACCCCCAGACGCCTCCCAGGCCTCATGGCCCCAGGTCTGAACACCACCAGGCCCCCTCTGAGAGCAGCGCCCTCCGCCGAGTCAGGCCTCTACAATTGAACATGCCAGGAGATGCGCAATGCACTTTCGCTGCCCTGCTTGCAGCGCCTGCGCGTCTCACGCCACCGTCCCGTCTGCAGCGCCTGCTCAGCGAAGCGGCCTTGGCGGCCGCCGCCGGCCAGCAGCGCGCCGGCGCCGGCCGGCCCCGCGCCGGCCGCGCCCGGCAGCCCCCGCGCAGCGGCGCCGCCCCCATGCTCCCGCCGCCAGTGTCTCCCTGGTCTTGCCCACCTAGCCCCCCCTTCTTTGTAACTGCGGCGGGGGGCGCGCCTGCGTCAGCAGCGCATCCTCTGCGTCCGCCGCCTCCACCTGGCGGAAGCACGCCAGCGCCAGCCGCCCCGCGCCGGCGCAGCGCAGCAGCCCCGGCGCGACGGCGCCGTCTGCGAAGCCCGCGCCCAGCAGCCGCGCGGCCGCGCGGCGCACCCATGCGTGCCGGTGCAGCAGCAGCGCTGGGACAGCGGCCCATAGGCGCGGCGCGCCCGCCGCGCCGGCACCCGACCCGGGCCCAGGGCCGGGGGCGTCCGCGGGCGGCCACGCCAGCGCGGCGGGCGCGGCCGCATACAGCTTCTCGGCCAGCAGCAGGCCGTAGTAGGCCTCCCGCCAGCCGGCGGCGACGCCTGCATCCGCGGCGTTCGCGCCGCCGCCGTCCTCTGCCTGCCCTTCCACCGGGCTTCATTAGGTGTGCACAGGGTTGCACCCGGGTGCTCGGTAGGGCGCGGCGCCAGGGGCAGACAGACTTGCCGTGCGCCCGTGTGCCCAACAAAGCAGAAAACGACGATGTGGCAGACTGCGTGCGCCCGGCGCGCACCTGGCCGGCAGCCGCATGCAGCGCGGCGGCGAGGGGCGGCAGGAGGCCCGGCACGCGCCGCGCAGCGCGCCCGCCCTCGGCGTCCGCCAGCAGGCCCAGCGCCTCGAGCGCGGCGCGGCGCGCGCGCGCGTCGCCGCCCGCCAGCCAGCGCTCGCAGAAGGCCGCCAGGCGGTCGCGCGTGCCGCCGCTCACGCGCTGCGCGCGCGCACGACCGCTTGGAGCCGGGCGGGCAGGCCGACAGCTGAAACACAGGACACGCCGCAGGCGAGGGGTGCTCCCATATGGCCCCTGCAGGGACCATGAGATGGGCGCCGCGGGCAGGCCTGGGCAAGCGCGCCTGCAGCAGCACGCGCAGCGTGGCGCCCACCGCCGCGCGCGCGCCCGCGTCGGGGTCGTTCACCAGGCGCGCGACCAGCGGCAGGAAGAGCACGGGCGCCCACTCCTCCACCGCCGCGTCCGGGAACTTGGCCAGCACCGCCTGCCGCGCGTGGCCGTCCGGGGTCATGGCAGGGCTTAGGTTAGGGTATCGAATCCCTAGCCGCATCGCCGTCGGGCCGGCCTCGCAGCGCCGGCGGCCGCCGGTTGCCCCGATCCACCGGCGCCGCGCCGCGCACAGCAGGAGCGGCGCGCGCTCCGACAACGCCGCGCGCGCTCGCCGCAGGCAAGAGCAGGGGCGGGCGCGCGCCTGCAGCATGTCCAGCACCGCCAGGCGGCCGGCGGCGTGCTCGTAGCCCAGGTTGGCGAGCAGGAAGCCGCGGTGGCGCGCCAGCCGCGCGCCGCCCAGCGGGTAGTCCAGCAGAAAGGCCAGCAGCGCCGCGCCGCACGCCTGCCGCACGCTGGCCGCCTGCGCGCCGGGGGGCGCAGGGTCAGGGGGCGCCTGCGCAGGGTGCCGCCCGAACGCCACCGCTCCGCGCGCCGCCCCCTGCTTGCTGCCTAAGGCAGAGGGCGACCCCTCCATGCGTACAGTGCCAGCAGCGCCGCGCTGCACGCTGCGCGCGAATCTGAACCTCAACCTAAAAGTATCCTGGGTTCTGTAGGCGAAAAGCCCTCCCTTGAGGGCTCTTGTGCTGCCCTGGACGGCCCCGCGCAGGCGGCGCGGCCGGTTCACGCCGCGCAGCGCGCGGGGCCTGCGCCCAGCCTCCCCGCCGTCCTCCGCAGCCGCTGGCGGGCCCGAGCGTGAGCGCGCGCCTTGGCGCGCCTGCGCCTGCACCATGGCGTCCTGCACGCGCCCCGCTGTCCTCCGCAGTCTCCAGGGGGGTGCCGGGCGCGGCAGGCGCAGGGGCGCGCCTGCGCCTGCACCATGGCGTCCTGCACGCGCGCCATGAGGTCGTACACCTCCGGCAGCACCAGCCGCCGCGCGAGCACCGCGCGCAGCAGCCCGAGCGCGGCCGGGCGCGCCGCTGCGGCCGCCGCGTCCGCGTATGCCCAGCCCAGCAGGAAGCGCAGCTGGCCTGTGCTCGGCCTGCGCGCGTGGCCGGGCGCGCTGGGCGTGCGGGCGGGCTGGGCGCGTGCGGTCGTCACTGCGCAGGCGGATGCCGCGAGCGGCGTGCCATGCTGAAAAAGCGCAAATGCATGCAAAGCCCCTGACTGATGTCGTTTGTGCCCAGCCCAGCAGGTGGTGCTGCCATCCTCCTAAGCTGTGCTGCGCGGTGTGCGCCCGCGAGCCGTCACTTAACCCTCATAATGTGCTGGGAAGGCAGACTGACGGGCCGGCAGGCTGGGAATGACCTTAAAACAATCTTACATGCTGCTGAAGCAGGTCCACATGCCCAGCCACAGCCGCAGAGTGTGACGGCCCGGCCCCAGGGGGAGCACAGCCGGCCCGCGCACCCGGCCCATGCAGCACGCACGCACACACAGTGGTGACCGGACGGCATACGTGAGCGGTCCGGGGGCGGGCGCGCACTGGTACCCCGTGCAGGCGCGCAGCAGCGCCGCCATCAGCCGCAGGCAGTCCTGCGCGAGGGGCGCGTCGGTGTCCGGCGCGGCGCGAAGCAGCTCCGTCATGGCCGCACCCGCGCCCGGCGCCGCCGCCGCCAGGCCTGCGCGCGGCGCGCGCCCAGCGATTGTCGTCCGCCATCAACCGCGCTCAGCCCACCCCTGGTGCACCCCGGCCATGGCTATGACGCGGCCTCGCTGGTCTGCATGTCTGTGCAAGGGGGTCCGGCTGAGGCAAGGGGCGCTCGCCGCACTGGGCGGCCTGCGGGGCGGCGGCCCAGCGCGCGCGTGCGCTGCGCATGCGCCTCGGGCAGGCAGGGCGCCCGCCGCTATGACGGCCCGCGCAGCCGCGCCGGGCAGGGGGCGCACCCGGCAGCGGCAGCGGCACGAGCAGCGCGAGCGCGCGCAGCGCGGCCTGCGCGACGGCCGCGTGGCGCGATCGCAGCGCGCGCACCAGCAGCGGCAGTAGCGGGTCTAGGCGTGCCAGCACGGCCGGGCTGCGCCCGGCCAGCGGCCCGCGCCGTAGCGCGCGCAGCAACAGGCCCAGCGCCAGCTCCGCCAGCAGGTGCTGGTGCCGCGCGGCGCCGCCCTCGTCGCTGGCCGCATCGCCTGTGCAGGGTTTCTCCAGGGTCTGTTTAGGCTTCAGGGCCAGTGGGCGGCACCAGGCGCAGCCGCAAGCGCATGATACATGGGAAAGGCCAGTGGGCGGCGCACTGAACCACCAGGCGCAGCCGCAAGCGCATGATACATGAGAAAGGCCAGTGGGCGGCGCACTGAACCACCAGGCGCAGCCGCAAGCGCATGATACATGAGAAAGGCCAGTGGGCGGCGCACTGAACCACCAGGCGCAGCCGCAAGCGCATGATACATGAGGAAGGCCGAGCGCATGCGTCGGCGGGGCCGCTGTCTTGTCACCCGGCGCGCGGCGCGCGCGCACCCTGGCCTGCGCCGGCGGCCTGCGCAGCGGCGGCGGCGGCGGCCGCAGCGGCCTCCTCCGCCGCCAGGCCGCCCTCCAGCGCCGCGTACACGAACACGGCCACGTCGTCGGCGGCCGCGGTCGGGTTGGCGGCGCCGCCGCGCAGCGCCGCCTGCAGAAGCCCGGCCAGCTGGGCGCGGACCCTGGGGTTGCTCGCCTCGCCCAGGCGCTCGCGCGCCGGGCGCAGCAGCGGCCCGAAGTGCGTGCGGAATGTGGTGCCGGCGGCGAGCAGCTGGTAGGTCGCGAACGCGCGCACGTGCTTGGCCTCCTTGCAGCCGCCCGCGAACGCGCCGGCCTCCTTCTCCTCGCCCACGTCGCCCCAGACCTGGCGCGCGCGGGTGAGGGGTAAGGGGGTTAGGGTGCGGCTGAACCGCGCGTGTCGGCCCGCGCGGGGCGGGCGCGCCCGCGCGCTGCCCGCCGCGCGCGTCGCCGCGAGACCTGGTGCCGACCCGGGGGCGCCCGCGGGCGTTCTGGGCGGGCTGCCGAGCGCGCACCCTATGAGGGCCGCCCGCATGACCAAGCCCTGACCTGGCCGCCTCAAGCAAGCCTGTGCCATGGGCCCCGGCTGCCGGCCCAACCAGACGCGCGCACGCACGCGCGAGAGCGCATGCAGCGCGCTCGCGGCGCCGCCCCACGCCTGCGCGGCGGCCAAGCATGGGGCCGCGCCCGGAAGCCCCGGCCCGGGGCCGCACCTCGGCCTCCACCACGTGCAGGACGTCCTCCATGACGTCGTCCAGCGCGCCGGGCTCCGCGCCCTGCCCGTGCACACGCCCGAGTGCGTCCGGGCCGGGGCGGCAGGCCAGTGCTGGACAGCCCGGCAAGGCTGTCCAGCTGTCCAGCTGGGTAGGTTCGACGGCCAACAGCTGAGGCATCGGCGGCCGCGACGTACGGGAGGCTCCTCCCGTGCAAGCGTGGATGCGCTGGAGAAGGCGTCGGGCAGTTGCGGCTCCTGCAGTTCCTGGGGTTTCTTCTGGGAGCGGCCGGCTAAGCAGCATCGCCCACATCCAGACCCCGCACCAGTCACAATCAGTCTTCCCCAGGACCCAGGGGGCCGAAGGCCCTCCCCCACGCACACCGCCAGCCTGCCAGCTAGCTGCCAGCCGACCGCCGGTGCAGAGCAGCCGCGCGGGCGCGCCTGCACCACCGCCGCCAGCACCGCGTGCAGCGTGAAGCCCAGCACGTGGCCCATGTAGCCCTTGGCCGGGAGCGCCGCGCGCAGCACGGTGATCGCGAAGGGCAGGTACTCGCGGCCCAGCTCGGCCACCATGGCGACCAGCACCGTGCGCGCGTCGTCCCTGCGCAGGGTTTCTCTCTGCCATCCGTTCTTCTGCCCTCAGCAGAGCATCGCGTGTTCATCCGGTGCGCAAGAACACTCGCTGCGGGAGCTGCAGGACATCCGGCGGCCGGCAGCCGCCTGCCTCCCTGCACATGCCAAGCACGTGCGCCCAGCCCTAACTGATCGCTTCGCAGGCCGCTTTGCAGGCCTGAAACCCTACTAGCAAACCTAGCTCGCACCGGATGCGCTGCAGGCGCGCGCGCAGCAGGTTGGCCACGCCCTGCAGCGCGCGCGGCAGCGCCGCGCGCGCGGCCGGTCGCGGCAGGTGCCGCAGCAGCTTCACCAGCGCCAGCGCCACCGGCGCGCGCACTGCCTCGCCGCCGCGGTGCAGCTGCCGCGCGGCGCGCGCCCCCGTCAGCGTGCGGCGCGGCCGGCCTGAACCCACTTGGCACCCTCCAGGGTCTTGGGCTGGCCCGGTGCCCGCCAGCTGGTGCCCTGCGATCACCGAGCCAGGTGCCAAGTGCCCAGCCGGTGGGAGCCGCACCAGCTGCGCCTGCAGCGCCGGCAGCACGCGCCGCACGAGCGCGGCCTGGATCTCGCGCGCGGCGTCCGCAGCAGCCTCTGCAGGCCCCGCGGCCGCCGCGGCGGCCGGCGCCGGGCCCGCTTCCCCAAGAGCGGTGGCCGCTGGGGCGGCGGCGGCCTCGGCGTCCTCCGGCAGCGGGAAGTGGAAGGCGTCGATGACCGCGCACACCGCGCGGATGACCGCCTGCGCGCGCGCGCGCGCGCGCATGCAGCCCGGGCGCGCCCTCTGTGCAGAGCCAAGGCGAGCTCGGGCGCTCGCGACGACGGGGAGCCTCTGGTCGCAAGCTGCCTTTCCGGCAAGCGCCGAGCGGCCCAAGCGCAGGGGGGCAGGAGACAGCATGAAAGATACACGCACAGCAGCGCATAAGAGATGACAGAAGCCATGACCTGCAAGAGCAGGGGCCAGTGCATGCAGAGACTGCGGCGGCCAGCCGCGCGCAGCCACGCCGGGCAGCAGGGCGGGCCGCGCGCGCCTTGCCCGCGTCGCGCGCCATGAGCCGCATGAAGCGCCCGAGCAGCTGCTGGTAGTGCGGCCAGGCGAGCGCGGCCGCGGCCGCCGCCAGGCACGCCACCGCCGCGCTGACCACGTTGGCCTCGCGGTCGCGGTCCAGGTCCTTGAGCTTGTGGCCGCCGCCCTCGCCGGCCTTGCCTGCCGCGCATGCGCGCGCCGTCCATGATGTCCGGGTTGCCGTGCTCAAACCCTAACCCTGCACGTGCGACCCAAACGCGGCGACAGCACAAAAGGCCCTCTTGCGGCACAGATGGCAGCGGCGCCAGCCTACCTTCCACAATCATCTGCTGCAGCAGCGGCACCACGACGCCCAGCGCGGTGGCCGCGCGCAGCTCGCCCGCCGCCATCGCCTGCGCGCCGCCCGCGCCGCGCGTCAGCCGCGCGCGCGCGCGCTCTGACCTGCTGCCGCACGCTAGCCTGGGCCTCTCAGCGCACCATGCACATGCGGCAAAAAGCCTAAAGTACCCTATGGGAGGGCTTGGGCACGCCGGAGGAACCTCCCCCAAGCTACACAGGCTAGGAATCGCACCTGCAGTGCCATGCTCAGGTGCCTGCACACCCTGCTGCATCCCTAGGACGTAACGCTGGTCAGGGCGTCCTCAAAAAGACCGACTCCTGGTGACCTGATCCGCCCCTGCCCGTGACACGCACGGTGCCTCACTGCGTTCAGCGCAGGGGCGCTGGCGCGCCTGGGCCAGGCGGTTGAGCGCGCGCGTGCGGCGGTGCAGCTGCAGGTGCGCCAGGTTGACGAGCGGGTCGGTCTCCGCGTCGCCGCCGCCCAGCGCGGCCAGGTCGGCGAAGCGGGCCGGCAGCGCGCCCGCCAGCTGCCGCACGAGCGCCAGGTGCTCCTGCGACGCCCGCGCCATGTCTCACACTCCCAGTGCCGTGCCCGATCATTGACAGATCTGTGGAAGAGCAGAAAGTCCTGGTCGGTGACTGCTCATGGTGGGAGTAACACCCACATTTCTAAGAGCTCAGCTCAGCGAGCGCTCGATGGTGGCGCAGCCGGGTAGAGCCGGGTCGCCTGCAGCTGCCTGCGCTCAGGGCGCGGCAGGATCGCATGCGGCAACAAGCGCGTCCGGCACAGCAGGAGCAGCCTGCTGTTCCGGCCATGCGCGCGCGCCCCGGCCCTGCCGCCCCTCCAGCGGCGCAGAGGCTTATGAACATGCACGGAGCGTGCCGCCGCGCACCTGGCGCACGGCGAGGCTGGACGCGGCGAGCGTGCGCTTGAGCTGCGCGAACAGCACGCGCTGCGCGAGCGCGGGCAGGCCCGCCTCCGCCGCGGCGCCCGCCCGCTCCGGCCCAGGCCCAGGGCCGGCCTCGGGGTCGGCGGCCGCAGCGCCCGCGCTCCCGCCCGCGGCCTCGCCCGCTGCCGGCGCGCCTGGCTCCGAGCGCGCCACAGATGGCTGCTCTCCGGAGCCGCCCGCGCCGGGCTCGGTCGCAGCGCCCGCGTCGGCCGCCGCGCTGCCCGCAGCCGCCGCGCTGGCAGGCGGGGCAGCCTGGTCGCCCAGCAGGAGCTCCGCGCGCGCGTGTGCGGCGAGGCCCTCGCGCTCCCGTGCCTCCTCGGCGGCTGCAGCGGCGATGAAGCGGGACAGCGCCTGCGCGAGCCAGCGCGGAAGGCTGAGGCGCCTGTGCACGGGTGCAGGACGGCGTATCATGACAGGAGGCCTCCGCTGACAGCGCTCCGCCTCTGCGCAACGCATTATCCCTGCATGCGCCCCATGCCCTAGGCAACCTTCAGACAGGACACGCTGCGGCGGCCTCACAGCATCCTATCCCTAACCTAACCCGAGCGGCGCGCCTCACGCCAGGCGCATGCCTGCACGCCCCACGGCCAGGCTGTACACGCCGCTGGCCGGGGGCTTGTTTAACCCTGGTGCTACCCTGATTCAACCCTAAACCCAAGCGTTCACCACTGGGGCGGGGCGCCGCGCCTGCGAGGCCGCGTGCCGCAGCGCCAGATCCTCTGGCCGGCGCAGGTCGGCCAGCGCCGCGTGCAGCAGCGGCGGCGCGCGCCGCGCGCCCAGGTCCGCCCACGCGCCCGGCACCAGCTCCGCGTAGGCGCCCAGCCGCGCGTCGTAATCCGGCTCGTCCACCTGCCACGCGCGCGCAGGGTCAGACACAGGTCGCACCAGGGGCCCCTTGAAGCGGCCGCGCCGCCTGTGCGGGCGCCCGTGTGCTGCGCCCTCGACACTGCTGTCGAGCGGGGTCATGCACCATGGGCTCGTCGCGGCTGAGATCTAGCAGCAGCAGGGCAGTGTCTGCTTTGACTAATGAAGCTGTGACCTGCGGCACTTTGCAAGCAGCCGGCCACAGTCCTCGCACTTCCTTGCCGATGCCCACAGGGGCGCCGGCGCCATGCAGGGGCACATGCCCGGAGCGCAGGCTGCAGCGCCAGAGCGCGGGGGCCGCAGCCGCAACCGTTTCGGCAAAACCAAGCTCACAACTGACAGGCACTCCACCGCTCTGCTTAGCGCAGGCAGCGCCGCGCGCACCGAGGAGGCCAACACGGAGTTGAGCGCGGCCAGCAGGCGCGCCGGGCGCGCGAGCGCGGGCAGCAGGCGCGCGAGGGCGGCGGTGGCCGCAGCGAGCGCGCCGCGTGCGTCCGCGCCCTGTAGACTGCCCGCCAGCGGCGCCAGCACGGCCGCCCAGCGCCACAGGTCGGCCTCCGGGACGGCGCCTGCGGAGGCACACGCCGCTGCTTGAAAACCACGTTGTGCTCAGTGTGAGGCTCTTGTCACTTGTGATGGTCCCATGTTCTTAAAGAGCGCGTCTGGGACGGCACATCCTTAAGCACAACTGGGGCGGCAGTGCGCATCAAATGTCCACTGTCTCTAGAAGCTCAGCGGGTGTCGAGTACAGCCAGGCACGCTCCCGCATGCCCGGCTGTACTCGAGACCCGCTGCGACTGCAGGCTGCGCCCAAGGTTCTGCTGACAGCATGCCGGACGTGAGTCGCCGTTTGCCAACACCAGCCACATGGCGGTTCTTGATCACTGGCCTGTCTGGCCTTGCTGCACGCTAACAGAGGAGCCGACACAGGGCAGCCACCCGCAGCGGGCCGGCCTCGCACCCGCGCCTGCCGCGGCCGCCAGCTGCGCCCACAGCGCCGCCAGCACGCCCAGCACGCGCAGCGCGGCCATGTCGGCGGCGCCGCCCCTGCCCGCGCGGCCGCCGCCGCCGCCGCCGCCGCGGCCGCCGCCGCCGCTGCCGCCGAGCAGCGGCAGCAGTGCCTCAGTCAGCTGCGCGGCGACGGCCGCGTCGGCCGCGTTGGCGCCGCCGGCCAGGCGCTCCAGCACGGCCAGCGCGCGCAGCGCGTCCGCGCGCGACGGGCCCTCGCGCGCGCCCTGCGCACATGCACCAGGGCTGGTTCTGAGCCGGGGGCAGGTTCCTGACCTCCCCTCCGGTAAATCAGTGTGCCTACCTGCCTGCGGCCATGCTGTGTGTCACGTGCGCTCAGCAGGTGAGCTCCCGACCAACACATGATCACTTGTGTTCTTTGTTGTTGTGCGAGTACCCAGTGAAGCACTGCAGGTGCTACAAAGCGCTGTAACAAGCTTCACTTCGGCGGCAAGTGACTAGAAGACCCGACTGCACGGTGCAGAGCTGTGCCAGAGCGTCAAGCTCTTCACTCAAACCTGCAAGAGCGCAGGCAGCAGCGCTTGCGGGAGCAGGGAAGCGCCGGGCCCGCGCGCGCCTTCCCAACCGCGGACCCGCGCTTGCGGCCGCCGCCGCCGCCGCCGCCGCCGCCGCCGCCGCCGCCGCCGCCGCCGCCGCCGCCGCCGCGCGCGGCCGCCGCCGCGACCAGGCCGCGCAGGCTGCCCAGCAGCGGCGCGGTGTGCGGGCGCAGCACCGCGTCGGCCGCGTCCTCGCCCAGGTCCAGCACCAACTCCAGCACGTCCAGCACCGCGCCGCGGCTGGCCTCCGAGCAGCGCGGCGCCGCCAGCGCCGCCACGGCCGCCTGCATCAGCCTGCCGCGCGCGCGCGCGCGCACGCCTGAGGCCTGGCCCGCAGCCGCCGGCCGAGCATGTGCTCTGCGGCGCCCCTGATCGCACATGTGCGGCGCAATGTGCAGCCAGCACGCAGAAGGGCAGCAGGCTCTGACAGAATCTGCACGCATTGGCCTGCACTGCATACGCCGGAGTGCTGCTTGCGCTGGCGCGCCGACACGGCGCCGACCAAGCCATCAAGGCAGAACTGTGACAAGCTGCCCGGTTGGGGCCGCCCCATGCACCACCACAAGCAGCGCTGCCTCCTGGGCGCCCACCACTGTGCAACCATCGGCCCCAGCGCCGCACGCATGAAACATGTCATGCAAATGCTATCACCGTGCTATCACGCGGCGGCACGCGGGGGGGAGTGACACGCAGGCTCCCCTCCCCAGGCCGCCCGCAAACACCATATCAGTCCTGGCGCACCGCGCGCCCAGATGCGCCTCCTCCACCCGTGCCTCCAGCGCAAGCGGGGACCGGAATCCGGCGCCGCCGGGCGCGCCCGCCAGCAGCGGCGCCAGGCTGCGCGAGGCCGCGAACGCGCCGACCACCGCCAGCAAGCCGGGCGCGCGGTCGGCTGACGCCTGCGCGGCCCCGCACATTGTGAGGACGCGCAGGAAGAGCAGCAGGAGCCGCGACCCAGACTGAGCCCTGGTATCCTGCGCGACAATGCAGCGCGTGCGGCAACAACGGGGCCAGGCTTACGAGGCTGCAAGAGCTGCTGGCCAAGCGCGGCAGCGCGACCCGTGCGCGCCCTGTGACGTGCGCATGGCCTTACGACTTGGGCAAGGTGCTGGCATGGCCTCCTTGACGGAAAGTCATGTCATGCCCTAAATGGCAGAGGCGGCCTGGGTTGGGTCGCAGGACAAAGCGGCCGCGCGCCTCGGTCGGCAGGCGCAGCGCCAGCGGCTCGGCCGCGGCCAGGAAGCGCGGCCACAGCGGCGCCCAGTCGGCGCCGTCCGGGAAGCGGCGCCAGAGCTCGGCCAGGAGGTGCAGCGCCGCGGCGCGCACCTCGCGCCCGCCGTCGCCGGGCCTCCCAGCGCCGGGCTCGCCGCCCTCCGCGGGCCCGTCCGCCTCGCCCCGCTGCTGGGGCGCCCCCGGGTCTGCGCACCCTGCCGGCCGCTCGTCAGGCCGCGGGCCTTCCCCGGGAGCTGCCGCGTCCGGCGAGCGGCCGCCTTCGTGCACGGCGCCCGCGCGCGGCTGCCCGGCCGCCTGCCCCGGCCCGGCTCGGCCGCCGGGCTCGCCCGCAGGCGCGCCTGCGCGCGGCGCCTCGGGCGCCGGGACCAGCGGCACGCCCGCCGCGGCGCGCGGCAGGCCGGCGGTGGCGGCCTCCAGCGCGGCGACGCCGAGCGCGGCCAGCGCGGGCAGGTAGGGGCCGAGCCGGTGGCCCAGGCGCGCGAGCGCGTCGGCCGCCGCGTTCAGGAAGCCCAGGCGCGTGCGCGCCGGCAGCGCCGCCAGCGCGCGCGCGTCGGCGGCGGCCAGCCACCAGGCCGCGCCGCGGCCGGGCGCGCCCAGCTCGGCCGCCCACCAGGGCTCCTCAAACAGGTCGGCCTCGGGCGCGGGCTGCGCGGGGCCGGGCTCCGGCGCGTGGCGGCTCGAGCCGTCTGTCGCCTCGCTGGCGACGCCGTCCTGGGCGTGCGCGGCGGCGGCCGCGGCCGGCGCCGGGGCAGCGGCGGGCTCGGGGAGAGCCCCCGCCGGCGGCGGGCGCAGCGCAGGCCCGAGCGGCGAGAGCAGCAGCGCGAGCAGCGGGCGCAGCTCGCCCGGCGCCAGCGCGGCCAGGAAGTTGAGGATGGCCGCGCGCGCGGAGCCCGGCGCGCCCTTGCCGCCCAGGCGCCCGCTGCGCTTGCGCATCTTGGGCCACAGCAGGCGCACCAGCACCGCCAGCGCGCCTGCGCAGCTGGCGCGGCTGCCTCAGGTTAACACGGCGGGTGCACGCAGTCATGAGCATCCTTGGCACCAGCCTGCAGAAGCAGCAGGACGGCCGGCTGTGCAGCAAGTGCACAGCCTGCGAGCAGGGCTGCTAAGATGCTGAGTAAAAAACCTGCGATGGGAGCGTGCGAGCAGTGGACGCTGCTTGCTTACGGTGTGCATCCGCCTGGCACTGTCCCACCAGGCAGTGGGAGCGGGCTGAGTCAGTGCCGGCCCCCACTCGGCCCCGGCCGCATCCCGGGCGGCGCCGCGCCTGCGCGGTGCTCTGCGGCGATGCCGCCCTCGGCGCCGGGCGCGAGCGGGAACGCCGCCAGCTCCAGGCGCAGCGTGGCGTCGTCGGCCAGGCGCATCAGGCGGTCCAGGTGCGCGCCCAGGAAGCGCAGCCGCAGGCCCTGCGCATGCGCGAGGATGACCGGGCGTGGGCGCCGCAGCAGCGCTCACGCTCGGCAGGCGTGGGGCATGCGCTGGACAATCACGGACCACCAACCAGCGTCAAGGAGCCCCTGCATGGATCCGCGGTTCTAAGGTATGGGCCAGGGAGGGCAGCCGCAAGGCCCTCACTCGGTAACTCAACCTCAACCCTGTGCACTTTCGCATGATTGCACCCTGGAGTGCGCCACGCCCAGCAACCACATGCACGGGATTGCGCTCGCTCCCATGAGGCTGATGGTCGATGCGCGGCCTCGCTGATTGCACTTGAAAGGAAGCACGCAATGCCCTTCCCACAGGTACTAATAGCGTGCGGGCACCGCTGGCTTGCACGTGAGGGCATGCCACCGGCTTGCACCTTAGGCACGCTACTGGCTTCACTCGAGCACCGAAATAATTCCAGGGCGCGCCTTGAGGCACTTGAGCGCGGCCTGCTGCACGGACGCGTCGGTGTCCAGCAGCTGCCGCGCGACGGCGGCGCGCACTGCCGCCGCCGCCGGCGCGGCGCGCAGGCCGGGCAGCCCCGCCAGCACCGCCAGCCAGCCGCGCATGTGCTGCCGCCAGGCCCTGCGCCGCACGTGCGCGCCGGTCCCTGGGTTTCTGTGCTCCTAAAAAGCTGGCCAACGCCGCCGGTGCGCCGCTGTGTGCTGCCGACGGGCGGTGCTCCGCAAGCCCTCACGGGCTCCTCAACAGGTCTTGGGCCTGCTGGGAGCAGGGCGTCTGCGCAACTGCCAGCGCCCCCGGCGCCTTGCATGAGTAAGTGGAGGCGCATGGATGTGCCCGCTGATACCTACGCTTCCAGTTACAGAGGGAGGGCCGTCTGGCGTGGACCGCACTTGCCGCCCACGCGCGACGCGGCGCTGACGCCGCCGCCGTCGTCTGCGTCGTCATCTGGGGCCGCAGCGTCGTGGTCCGCTGCCGTAGGGCCGCGCCGGGAGGCCGCATACGCGAGGAAGAGCGGCGCCCAGTCCGCCGCGCGCGCCTCGACGGCCGCAGGCGGCACGGCCGCCAGCGCCTGGGCACGAGGCGCGCGAGCGCGGGCGTCAGCAGAGCGGGCTGCGCAGGTGGCAGGCGGCCCAGTCCGAGTGCATTGATAGAGTAGAGGTTGGGCTTCAAGCCTAACCCTATCCCTACCCGGACAATGCGCTCGCACATGCGCATACAGTATCTTCGGTGCGGGCGCAGGTGACGAGCCGCCGGCCCAGCAGGGTGCCTTGCAGAGTCGTTGGGCGAGGCATGAGCGGGGGGCAGGCTGAGGGCACAAGCCGGCCGGCGGGCGCGCGCACGCTGAGCAGCGCGCCCAGGCGCACGCCCGCATCGGTGCACCCGCCGCTGGCCGCCGCGCTGCCGGCCTGCAGCGCGCGCGCGTACTGCGCGCCCAGGCCGCCCGCCGCGACGTCCGCCTCGCCCTCGCCCTCGAACACGCCTGCGCGGCGCAAGCTCCGGCCCTCTGGCACAGGCACTCAGGCTCTAGGCAATTGCTTGCACGCCCGCATGCCCCTGACCACGCACCGCACCCGCATCTCACAGTTCTGGACCCTGCCTCGCCCTCGCCGTGCCTGCAAGGCCTCACCCTGTGTCACTTGCAGCCCATGACTCTGACCGCATGTCAACAAACGCCAACCCTGCCACGCTTTTTTTTTCAGCTGCAGCTTTGAGCGGGCCACAGGCAGGCTCAAGTGCATCTAGCCCAAAAAAAAGCTGGCAGGGCGGACCGGCCTCGCCGCCGCCGCGGCCGGCAAGGAAGGCCGCCTGCGCATCCGCCAGCGCGCGCAGCACGAGCGGCCAGGCCGCGCCCGGCGCTGCGCCCAGCGCCGCGCCCAGCGCGCCGCTGACGGGCCCCCACAGCATCGAGAACCTGGCGCGCCGCGCAGGGTTCCTCGACCAATCCGCCGCATTGTAAGTGACCTGTATGGGCACGCCGTAACTCTGCGCCTGGCGGGCACAGTCCTGACAGGACACACTTTGACGCGTGATGCCGTGGCGGGGCCAGGCCTGTACACGCAGCCGGCACGTCCCTCGCATCCGAGCGAACTACCCAGGAGGGGCAGTTCCTGAAAGTGCGAGCCGTGGCGGCCTGGGACGCACCGGACATGCAGAAGGCCGAGCAGGCCGCGCACGAGCGGCGCGCGCAGCGCCGGCGCCACGCGGCCGTCGCCCAGCGCGGCGCCCAGGCCGGCCACCGCGGCCGCCGCGGCGCGCCCGTTCTCCACGCTGCAGCTCTGCGACTCGATGCGCGCCAGCGCCGCAAACACGTCCACCGCGGCGGCGCCGCCCGCCGCGGCCTCCGCGCGACCCCCCGCCGCTACGCGGGAGCTTTCCTCGGCCTCTGCCACGACAGCCGCGTCGGCCGGCGCGCCGTCGGGCGCGGCGGCGGGCCCGAGCGCGATGGGCGGCGGCGGCGGCGGCGGCGCGGCCGGCGGCGGCGGGAACGCGCAGAGGATGCGCAGCGCGGCCGCGCGGTGCGCCCGCGAGCGCGCCGCGAGCGCCGGCTCCAGCGCCGGCAGCAGCTCCTGCCGGCCACACAGGCGCTCAGTTGTGGCGCCGCGGGTTTTGAGGTCGCGTGTGGCACAGTGGCCGCGGGCACAGATTTTGACCCCGCGATACCAAAGTATCTGCGTACCGCTGATGCATGCATGCCGACAAATCCCCAGGTGCTTGCGGGCACTGCGGCGGCTTCCGCAGCAAGCGCATCACACCCATGCATGGTTCAAGACATCCTCAAGCAAGGCCTCAAGAGCGCCTCACACGGTGACAGTCACACCATGCAGAGAGGCCTGATCATATGTAGCGTCTGTGGTCCTCTGCAACTTGCTGGTTATAACACCACTGTGCCGCAGCGCGGCACGGTGCAACCAGGCACGCGGGCGCGCCTGCAGCTCTGCCGACGGCACCGCGAGCCCCGCCCAGTCGCGCGCCGCACACGCGACACCAGCCGCGGCGACGGCCGCGTGCGCGCTGCCCCCGCCGCGCGCGGCCGCCAGGCGCAGCGCGGCGGCGCCCAGCGCGCGCAGCGCGGCGGGCGCGCGCCCGCGCAGCGAGCTCGCGAGCGCCGTCAGCGCCTGGCAGTGCAGGAACAGCGCGTCGCGGTCGCACGGCACGCTGCCCGCCGCTGCGCCGCATGCCCCGCGTCCGTCAGCGCGCTGGCCTGCGTCAGGGCGCATTGGCGGAGCCTCGCGCAGCACGGCGGAGCCGCGCCCGTGCCGCGCGCCAGCGCGCGAACCAGCATGCATGGCCACGCAGGGACAGCGCGCCGTGCAGGCATGGCACGCCGCACGCGCCTGCACGGTGCATGTCATCGGGCACGCGCGCAGCATGCGCCGGCCGCGCAACCTGACGACACGCCATGCGTACGGCGTGCGCGAGGCGCGCAAGTGCACGGCACAAGCCTCCATAAACTGCACGGTGATGTGGTGTCGCACCCGCCGATGGGTGTGCCACGTCCGCGCCGCCGGCCTGCGCAGCCGCGCGCGCGCCGGCGACGGGCGCCGCCGCGGCCCCCGCAGCAGCGGCGCCGCTCGGCGCGGCTTGCGCGGCGGGGGGCTCGAGGCCCAGGTGCGCGGCCGTGCGGCGCAGCACGCCCTCCAGCAGCTCCACCACCTGCGGCGCGCCCAGCGCGGGCGTTGCATCAGGGTCGGCTTAGGGTCGGCTTAGGGCGGGCTCGCTCGCTCGCTGCCGTCCACCAGGCTCTGTCCCACAAGCAGTCCCCCGAGCCTGCCGGCCCCCCTGCGAGGCGAGGCTCCCCGCGCCGCGCAAGCATGGACGCGCCCGGCGCGCCTGCTCCGGCGACTCGCACGCGTGCGGCAGCAGGCGCAGCGCCGCCCAGGCCTCGGCAGGGTCGCCAACCGGCGCAGCAGCCGCGGCCGCGGCCGCGCCCTCCCTGGCGCCCGGCGCGGCCTCGGGCGGCCACGCGAGCGCCAGGCCGCGCACGAGCGCGGCCAGGCGCGCGCCGCCGGGGCGCGCGGCGAGCAGCAGCGGTGGCGCGCCGTCGACCGCCATGCCCTGCCGCGGCGGCAGCAGCCGCTCTGGGAACCCTGTTTGTCAGACGGGGAGCGCGGACCACGTGTGCGGCATGCGTCAGCAGATGGGCGCGGCCTGCGGCAGCGCGGTCAACCCGCGGGCCGTGCGCCCGTCAGAGAGCACTGCGGCACAGGCCAGCGCGCGCGCATGGGCGCTAGGGGCGCACCCCGGGGCGCAGCACCGCGCACGCCTCCACCAGCAGGCCCAGCGCCTCGTCGCGCAGGCTGCCGTCGCCCGCCGCAGGCCCGCCCGGCGCCTCTCCGCCCTCGACCCCCTCGCCCCCCGCAGCGCTCGCGGCCGCCCGCGACGGCGCTCCCGGCGCCGAGCCCTCCCCCGGCCCCGACCCTGACCCCGGCCCTTCACCCAGCAGCGCGCGCGCCGCCACGCCCGGCAGCTCGGTCATGAACAGCGCGGCGGCGGCCGGGCCGCCGCCCGGCGGCCTGATCAGGCTGCGCGCCAGGGCCAGCGCGTCGCGCAGCGGCGCGGCGGCCAGCGCGGGCGCCCAGCCGGCTGCCGCGCCCGCCAGCGCGCCCATGCCCGCGCTCGCGCCGGCCGCCTTGCCGTGCCCGGCCACGACCGCCGCGATGAGCCGCGCGGCGGCGCCCGCCAGCGAGGGCCGCGGCGGCCGCACCTCCTCTGACAGGGCCGGGGGAGCCTCCAGCGCATGCGCCGCGGCAGGCGCCGCAGCGGCGCCCGGCATCAGCGGCTCCGGCGGCGACCCCATGCGGCGGTCCTCGGATTCCCCCGGCGCGGCCCCAGGCGCGGCCGCGTCAGCGCCCGCACCTGCTGCGGGCGCCGCCGCCGCGTCGGGCGGGGCGCGCGCGGGAGCCAGGCGCGCGCACACGCGCGTGGCCGCCGCGACGAGCGGCCCGTAGTCCTCCACGCGGCTGCCGCGGTGGAACTCGGCCGCCTGCGCGAGCAGGCCGACCGCGCGCGCCGCGCTCGCCGCCACGTCGGCCGCGTCGCCTGCGCGGCGCCGCGGCGGGGCCTCGCCCTGGCTCGCCCAGGCCAACCAGCAATGGGCCGGCAGAGCGCACCGACGGTGCGCTCCGCCCTCACGTGGGCGGCCTGCCCTCTCTCCCGACACAGGGCACCCGAGCCATACAGTCGCACACATGCAGGTATTCAAGCGGCCTGCCCCGCCCGCCTGCCTGCGATGCCCCGCATTACAGGCACGCGGTGTCAGCAGACACGCGATCGGCCAGGCAGCCCCGGAAACCCACTGCAGGCATGCATGCCAGGGCCTGCAGCAGGAGAGTCGGGCGCGCCTGTGACCACTGTGCGCCCCCGCGGCGCAAGCATGCAGCGCATGCACTCGAGCAGCCCACGCGCAGCGGGAGAGGGCGCCAGGGGGCGCGCCGCCAGCGGAGGCGGCGGCGTCGTGGCAGTCCAGCCGCGCGCCTGCCTCGCCCAGCAGCGCGGTCCAGAGCGGCGCCAGGCCGCCGCGGCGGCCGCGCTCCAGCAGGCGCTCCAGCGCCGCGCCCGCCACCGCGGCCACGCGCTCGCGCAGCGCCTCCCGCCCCAGCGCCGGCGCCTGCGCGGCGGGCCCCGCCCTTGGGCGCGCTCTGGCGCAACAGCGGCCCTGGCGGCGCATGCGCGGCTTGCCGTCTGGCGCAACGCGCAGCGCGGCCGGCGGCAGTGCGTGCTCGGCCGCAGGCACGGGCGCACCCCCGCGCGGGCCACCGGTTGCTCCGCAGATACGTCAGTGCAGGGCGGCTGCCCCCAATTTGTCGCTGCTCACAACATCGCCGGCGCTTCGCCAGCAGCGACGGCATGGCGATGCGCCGGCGCGGGTGGAGGGGCGCGCGCGCACCCGCCCTGCCGCGTCGCGCAGCGCGGCCAGCGGCAGCGCGTCCTCGGCCAGCAGCGCGGCGAGCAGGCGCGGCGCGCGCGAGTGCAGGCCGCCCGCCGCGCCAGCGGCCGCCTCGGCCAGCAGCCAGCCCGCGGCCTGCGTGCGCGCCTCGCTGGGCCGCGCCGCTTGCTCTGCGCGCCGCGCCGCGCGCTCAGCGGCGGCCGCGCGGCAGCGCGCCCAGCAGAGCAGGGCGCCGAAGCAGGCAGGCACTGCGACAGCGACTCCGCAGGCGGCCGCGGTGCGCGGGCGCGGGGCGCGCCGGCGAGCGCGGCGCGGATGCCCGCGCGCGCGGCGGCCGGCGGCGCCGCGCGCAGCACTGGCCCGAACGCCTGCGCAGCCAGGCGGCGCAGGTAGGGCGCGCGCGCGGTGCGCAGCCGCGCGGTCGCGGCCAGCAGCCGCGGCGGGTCGGCTGCCAGCGGGCGCAGCAGCGCGCGGCATACGCCTGCCACGGCGGCGAACACCTGCCCCGCCACCTCCGGCTGCCGCTCGCCGCCTGCGCGCGGCCGCGAAACCCACTGAGCGTCCTCGGTCTGCAGCGCAGCAGCGGCACTCGACATGCATGCTGACAGCGGGCTGGGCGGGCACAGCCGGGCCTGCGCACGGTGCAAGCACAGACACGCACGCAGCTGCAGAAGCAGCGCCTGCCGCCGCAGCCACCCTCAAGCAGCCGCCGGCGCCTCCGAGCGGGCGGCGTGCTGGCATGCGGCACACTGGCCGCAGCGAGCGCCGCCCCAGTGGGCTCCGCACAGCGCTGCGGCGGCGGGCCGCGCGCGCCTTCGTAACCTACCCTGCCCTGCACCCTATAGCAGCGCGCGCCTTCGTCCAGCACGTCGGCCAGCGCGGACATCGCGCGCGGCAGGTGCGGCATGAAGTCGGCCTGCAGGTCGCGCGCAAGCGCCTCCAGCAGCGCCAGCGTGCCCTCCAGCGACACCTCCGCCTCCCAGCTGACCGCGCGCAGGATGATGTCCGCCACGCCCGCCTGCGCGCGCCGGCGCGACGGCGCCCGTCGGGCGCGCGCCGCCGAGGCTGCGGCCGGGCCCGCGAGACAGCGGTCCGCAGGACGGGCCCAGCGCCAGCATGCCTTGCTGACGCGCCACAAGCCACATCGGACTGCAAGGGCGGCACGGGCCAGCGCGCGGAGCCGAGGGCGCCGGGGCGCCAGACGGGGGGCGCCCAGCGCGCCTGGTGGTGCAGCAGCTGCGGCAGCGTCTGCGTGAGGGGCGTGAGCGCGGCCGCCGCCGCCAGGAAGTGCGGCCCGCTGCACGCCTCGCGCCAGGCCTGCAGCGCCTCGTGCGTGAACGACGCGCTGCCCGGCGCCGGCGCCGCGGCCACGCGCGCCAGGCTGCGGAACCGGGCCGCCGGCGCGTCCACCTGCGCGCGCGCGCGGGCGGCGCTCGCTGGCGGCGCGCGCGGGAGCGCCGCCGGCACGCGCGCCAGGCTGCACTGCACGCTCGCCGCTTCCTCCACCCGTCCGCGCCGGCCGGGAGCGTCACGAGTCGTGACAGTTTGTGCTGGCCATAATAACCTGTCTGCTTGCACGCGCGGGATGCGGTGCATGACGGCTCGCACGTCTATGTGCGTCCGGCGGCGCACGCAGCAGTCCTCGCAACACAAAAAAAAGTGCAACTCTGTCCGGGACGGGGGCTGCCTGCAGTGGCAGAGGAGCGGGTAGCGCTGGCAACTGCCAGCATATGGGCACTAGAGCTGAGTTCTAGAGAGCTGGACAGAACTTGGGCCGGTCTCGACGGCTAGAAAGGGACAGCAGCAAGGCGCAACACTGGCATGGCCCTCTCACTGCAGCATGCTGTTTGAGCAGGCTTTTCACTGAATAGTAATGGCGTCCAAAGCGCCTGCCAAGCCTCCAAGGTGCTCAAGCATACACGTGCTTATTCACAGCACTATAACCTGCGGCCGCCAGCACCTCCTCGACCCGCTGAGCAAAGCGCTTGAAGGTGAAGCGCTTCTGACGCTTGTGCGGGCGGTCCGCGACAGTGTCTTCATTGTCAGACATTGTTGTATGACGCTACACGGTGCTTACACGAACCTGTGTCACCTACTCCTACATAACTCAACTTTCCAGTCGAGCTTGCGAGCAGCCGCTGCTGAGCAGGCACGAGGCAAGCCCTCACACCCTAGAAGGGTTCCTCAGGTGTGCTGTGTCTCACAGTGCTCCTAATAGCTGGGGCAGCGCACAAGGCAAGGCTTATACATAGCGCACAGAGGGGCCACTTGGAAGAGAAGGTCAGCTTTGGGGCGTGCTTTGTGTGCTGCGAGCACCGACCTTCTCAAGCAGGGCAGGGCCCTGGAGCTGCGGCAGAGGAGCTTGAGAAAGGCGTCGGAGGGGGCCGTGCGAGTGTGGGTTGCCACAGGCCGCCCCAGCTGCACGTCTCTGTCAGCAGTGCCGGCAGGTGTGTAGTCCGCCCCGCGATCCACGTCCCATCGCTGGTTCCCGTCGTGTCAGGGGTCCTTGTCCGGCCGAAGAGCGTGTGGGTGGCGGTCTGGGACAGGAGCTCCCCGTTCAGTGTGTCTCGTAACCATGCTTACACCTGGCCTTGCCCCTCTGGCTTGTTAAGCTTGTTTGGGGCCTGCATGGGTGTGCGCCCCTGCCGTACACGGCTCTGTTCAGGCCTAGTGGACAGAGCATGCAGCGCGCCTCGGGTCTGGTGCCGGGAAGCTACCGGCGCTTGGCCGGGGGGCGCACCCCGGCTGGCCTGCAGCAAACGTGCTTGAGCTGCTGTGCGGCCGGCGAGAGTGAAGCAGCGCGCGTCGGGGGCAGGGGCACCGCGCAAGTGTGCTGCGCCGACGTGGATGGACATAGGTGACCTCAAGGGCCTTAACGAGCTTGCCGCCGCCTGCACCGGTGACGAGGGAGGGAGGAGGATGGCCGTCATGACCGGGCTGAGCAACGAGGTGAGCCGCAAGCGGCGGCGCGCACCGGCGGCGGCGTCCACCGCGCAGGCCTGCAGCGTAGAGGAGCACCTGGCCGCGCTGCGCATGCGCTGGCAGGTGCGGCCCTTAGGCTCTGCGCTGCGCGCTCGACCCAGTCATGAGCTGGCGGGGCCCTGCGGCAGCCCGTATCGTGATGTGTAGTCAATTTCAGGAGGGCCCCTGAAGCCTTCTCTGGCACTGTCATGGTGCCTTGCTGCTGTTCAATTAAGACGTTACCTCCGTGCCTGAAGGTGGGTGCTGTCGGCAAGCTGCAGTTTCTATGAGTCTGTTGCCTCTTCCTGTGGGCTTGCAGCGCGTGCCGCCAGCAAGGCGATAGGCTCTATGGGCAAGCGCGGGCTGGGGCTTTGGCAGTGCGCACGCAGTGTGTTCAGCCTGCAGGTGAGCTAGCAGCAGTATCATCTGGTCGGTCTTGCGGTCTCGCGCAGGCGCGGCAGGCTGCTACTGGACTGCTAGGACGCGGCTGCCGGGATGTGTTTCGTAGGTGGTAGCCCATTTGAGGAACGACAGGCAGAAAGGACTGGTCGGCGTCTTGCAGGGTCGCCCGTCAGGAGGCTGACCGCGCCGGGCCTGCGCAGGGGCTGGACAAGGCGCTGGCGGACAGCCAAGCGCAGCTGGCGGATGGCGAGGCAGCGCTGGCGGCGCGCGCGTCCAGCGTGGCCGCGCGCGAGGCCGCGTGCGCGGCGTCCGAGCGCCAGCTGGCGCAGCGCCTGGCGCAGCTCGGCCTGCACGAGCGCCTGCTGCAGGAGCGCGCCGCGCGCGTGGTCGCGCTGGAGCATGACATGCAGGTGCGCCTCCGAGCGAGCGGTCCAGAGACTCTGGGCAAGGTGGTGTCTGTGTGATTTGATACTGGGGTTTGGCGGAAGCTGTCGGGAAGTCAGTGGCGGGGGGCCCCTTTGGCCTGATCCAGGCTCATGGAGTGTGCGGTGGAGTGGCGCAAATGGTGGTGCAGGTGTCCTACAGACATGCATCAGATCGCTCTTGATGAAGGGGTGTATAAAGACACACAGATTGCTAGGAGTGCATGTCGTGAGCGCGTGTCAAAGTAACCTCTGTGCGTGTTCATATGTAGTCTTTTGAGCGGATATGTAGCCTTTGTGGAGTAACATGTTTAATGCTACACATATGTATGCACTGACCAAGCTGCCTCTCTCCTCGCAGGCGCGCGAGCGCGCCATGGTCGCCAACAAGGAGAATGCGGTGCCCATGGCCGGCGTGGAGGGCGAGCGCGACGCTTGCTGCCCCGACGCCGGCGCGGCGCCTACGGCCGGCGCGGCGCCCACAGCCGGCGCTCCTGCGCCGGCGTCGGGCGAGGCGGGCGCTGGCGCAGACGCCCGCGCAGACACACACCCTGGCGCTGCGGCGGCCGAGTCGCCGCGCGAGGCGGACGGCGCGGCCGCGCCCTCGCCCTCGCCGCTGCGCACGCCAGATGTGCCGGCGGCGTCCGGACCGCCGGCGAGCGCAGAGGCTGCGACAGCGCGGCTGGTAGTGGAGGTGGCTGGCTGCTCGGACGCCAACGCCTCCAGCGCGACCGAGGAGCGCTCGCCCAGCGCAGCGAGCGCGCAGCTGCAGGTGTGTTTTGCCAGCACTACTACCCTGTAAACATCGGTTTGAGGCGCAGCAAGCGTGCGCTGCGGCAGTGCCTGCAGTGGGCCCTTTGTAACGCGGTCCGTTTGTTCCTGGGCCGGCAGCATGCGCGAGGTAAGAGGCAACGGTGGGGGTACAGGTTAGGAAGCGAGCGTGTAACTGCGCTGGCGGTTACACGTCCATCGGGCACTGACGAGCACGTTCGTGCGGGGCAGGCGAGCGGCGGTGAGGAGTTCGACAAGGACGACCCGCCGTACCTGCCGGCCAAGCTGCGCATGAAGACGCACCCTCACGCGCACGCGCACACGCACGCCGGCGGCGCCTCGCATGCACACGCCTGCGGCGCCGCACACGCCGGCGCACCCAAGGTGGTTGTGCGCCTGCCGCTGCCGGCGGGCGCCGGCGCGCACATGGCGCCCGGCGCGGCCGAGCCCGGCGCCGGCGCGGTGCACATGTCTGCACGGGCCGGTGGGGTCAAGACGGAGGCGGGGCTGGGCCCCGGGGCGCCCTCGGCAAAGGGTGGCGGCCACAAGCGCGGCGGCGGCGCGCGCGGCGCGGGCATGGAGGCCGCCGCTGCGGCCGGCGGCGGCCTGCAATTCAGCAAGACCCTGGACTACAAGAGCTGTGACCACATCCTGTGCCTGACCAAGGACATGGCGCGCTACCTGCTGCCGGCGGTTCCCGTGTCGGCGCACTCCGGTGCGCACGCGCGCCACCCTCGTGCCGGGTTGCTCGGCATGCTAGTCTGTGGTGCCGCCTCATGTCAGGCACCTGCGCTTGGCCTCGCAGCAATCACCATGCGTGTTGCCTGGCAGATAAAGTCCACAACCGCTGCTGGGTTTTGCTGTTGTGGGCATTGTGGGGCAGCGCCTGACCCGGTGTTGTATGCGCAGGCGGCAGCACGCAGGTGCCTGTGACGGTGGTGGACGAGAGCGGGCGCGAGTGGCCCATGACGTACCGCTGCGTGCCGCACCGCTACTCGTACGAGCTGCGCGCAGGTGCACACCTCTCTCAGGCCGGTCACTTTTTTGTCCTTTTGACCCCACCAGCGAGCTGGCTGGAGCTTCGGCCAGGCTATGATGCGTCCATGTGTCCAAGCGTGCGTGCAGAGTTTTAAAGGGTTGTGCTGTGGCAAAAATTAAAATAAGCCTGAGCGTGCTGCGCTGTCGCAGGCTGGAAGCCGTTTGCGGCCTTCTGGGGCGTGAGCGTGGGCGACCGCGTGACGCTTGCGCCCGCGCCCGACGGCTCCAGCCGCATCCTCATCTCCGTGACCGCGCTGCACGCGCCGCGCGCGCTGCCGCCCTCCGGCGCCGCCGCCGCGCGCCATGCCGGCAAGCCGTTGCCCGCTGCTGGCCCGCCCGCCGCCGCGGACGCTGCTGCGGGCGGCGGCGGCGCGCTGTCGGGCGCCGCGGCTGCGGGGCCGGGCGCGCTCGGCGGCGCTGCGCGGCCGCCTGCCGAGGCGCCGAGCGGCGCGGCAAACGCAGCGCAGGGCGAGGCGCCGCCGCACGTGCGTACGCCGGGCGAGAAGGAGGTTCAGCTGCTCGCGGCCGTCGCGGCGATGAGCGAGGCCGAGCACCTGGCCGTGTGAGGTCGCTGAGCGCGCACTGGCTAGGCGTGGGGCCGGGCGTCATGCAGCCGGGTGGTAAAGAGGGTGGCAGCATGGGGACTCGACCCGAGCGCGCGATGCGCGCGGGGCATGGGGAATAGGGCAGGTGTGCAGGGGCTGCGGCAAGAGCAGCCGGGCTGTGACGCGCGTGCGCCGTGTGACAGGCTGCTTTATGATGCGCTCCCTGCACTGCCGGCAGCAGGCTGTTTTTGTCAGACCCGTGTGGTGGCGCCCGGCAGTCTCAAGAGCTGCTTGCGGTCGCGTCAGCCGCCCAGCCGTGCTGGCGGCGGCGTGGGCTGTCATGGCAAGCAAAGGCTGGGCGCGGTGCATAGAGCAGGGCAAGTAGCGGGAGTGTGTGGCAGCGGACGCTGCGGTTGGGGCGTGGAGCAGCATACCATCAAGAGCACCGCACTGCAGTGAACGCATGCTGGGCCCAAGACAACGCAAACTCTGCCCTCAAGACGACCCCTCCTCCCATTGTCGGCGCCAGCACTGACCCTGATTTAGTTCAATCTTAGCTTGGTAGGCAGCGGCGGCGGTAGACACGCGTGTTTTTTTGCGGCGCATGCAGCGTCTGGCGCAGCTAGCACCGCGAGGTAGACCTGGGAGGGGGCATGACCCGTGGCAACATGGGTCGCATGATGCTGCTGCTCCTTTTTCTGGTGCCTTGCATGGCCTGGCTGCCTTGCGTTCATGTGCGGGGGCTTGCTTGCCTCTGCTCCTCCGCTGGATCGCGGCGGCGCGGACTGGAGTGTGCTGTCCGCTTCTGATTTCCTTTGCCTGGCCCCAAGCATGGCACGGGCATGTGCTCTGGCGCGCCATTGTGTACAAGCTGAAGTAAGCCCGGGGATTTTTTGGTTGCGTACCCTCAGAGCCTGCATGCAGTCGATCTGGGGGCCTTTGCCTGCCTGCTTACGGCTCAAGTAGCTGTGCTATGCTTGCGTAGACCTGCCTTGCTCAACCAACGCATGCCTGTAGGACCTGCAGACACCCTGTGACATAGATGCATTGCTGCGCTCGACCTTTTGTGTAGCGTCGTGGTATTCTTATGTAATATAACACGAACGTGTCATCGTGCGGTGTGACTATTCATTGTGATGTGATGATACGTGGTGCGAGCCAGAGATGGCACACAGCCTCTTACACGCCGGCGAAGACTCCCAGACGGTTCCCCGGGAGCGGCGCATGACGGGCGTGGCCTGACCATGTGATTGACCAGTCGCCGACGCCTGAGCGCTCACTGTGGCTGAAGCTCGCGCCCCGCCGCCTCTTAAGCCTCCCGCCAAGCGCACTAGCAGACTAAGAATAGAGCTGCGCGCCGGGCGCGCCCGCCGAGGGTTGCATCCCAGGGTCGGGCGCTCCCAGCGCCACCCATGCGGACAGACATATCTACATCACTCTCCAGGTCTGGCAACCACCCGAGCGTGCGAAAACGCATTTACGGGGTGAACCTGCGCAGCGGCGCCACAGTGTCACTCCCAGCCTGAAGCTTGCACAAGCAGCGCGCCACAGGCCAGCCAGGAATGCTGTGTCACCAGCAGCGCAGGCAAGAAAGGCAGCAGGCGTGCTACGGCACTGCGCCACGGGCCAGCGGGCGAACGGGCGGGGCGCGCACTTGGTGGCGTTGGCGAAGCCGTTGTTGACGAACGGCGATGCCAGGTGGTCGTTCAGGTTCTGGATGGGGCCCTGCGCGCAGGCAATGGGCTGTCGGCGACCCTTCGCGCGCGCCTTCCCTGAGCAAGCAGGGCTCCACCACAGGAGCCAGGGCAGGTTCCCTTCAGCTTGGACTTGCCCCTCCATAGTCCAAACAGACTGCGTCAGCTTCTCTTAACAGGAAGACAGGGCCCGAAGCAGCGGGCGGGCCGTCCAGCGCCGGCGCGCCTTGCCGGTCACGATGGCCTGCACGAAGAAGCCGAGCATGGAGAACATGGCCAGGCGGCCGTTCTTGATCTCCTTCACCTTCAGCTCCGCGAAGGTGTCGGGGTCGTCAGCCAGGCCCAGGGGGTCGAACGACTCGCCCGGGTACACCTGCGAGCCAAGCACGGCTCAGGCACAGGGCGCTGCATTGCGTGCGGGGCGAGCCGTGCGGACCACAGGCCGCAGACACATGCTATATGCAGGCCAACCAAAACCTGTCAACATATATAGAAAAGAAGGCATGGCTGCTATTGACCTACACAGACTCCCTCTTAAGATAAAAACACATCATCCTGCGTGCTGTATGACACTACCAATGCCTTGCAACGGGTGAGGACTGCACTTTTTGAATTACGCAGCAGCTGCTCCTTTAGCATCTTCTCACTCCTATCTGCTCTGCCATGTACAGCAGTGGCAGCCACCGCAAGTATCAGCACTGAGCATATCCGCATACGGACTGTGGCTGCATATCACATGTACGCTGCCTAAGGCTAATATTACTCCCAAGAGTTGTATCAAGGGCATGCCTTGTCCAGGCCCTCGCCGGCGGGGCCGCCGTTGACGCGGTAGCCCTCGATCGCGCCCATGAGGATGACCTGCACGAGCAGCGTCGCGATGATGCTCTTGGCGTTGATCAGGCCCGGCACGCCCAGGTACTGGATGCCCTTGTTGCTGAAGATGGTCGCGCCCGCGTCAAACCACGCCACGTGGTCGGTGCCGTCCAGCAGCTCCGGCGTGATGCAGCCTGGGCCGCGCGGGCGCGCGCGGTCAGCAGCCTGCGGCAGCAGGCCTCGCAGCACGCTCGCCGCGGAACGGCAGTGCATGGGCGAGCTCCAGTGTTGCGGTGCCCCACTGCGAGCAGTCTGGGCTAACTCTCCGTCCCCTGGCCCCCAACCCGTCCTGCCAAGTTGTGCAGTGGAGGCAAACTAATTGCATGGACACCGCCCTCTTCAGGTACCAAGATATGGCACAAGACAAAATAAAGTACAGCGCACTTGCAGACAGAAGGCGCGGCACCAGCAGCGGCAGAGCCACGCCGCACCCATGGAGCACACTTCTTGGGATAAAGCTGGGGCGTCGCGAGAGTGAGCGCGAGCGGCGCTGGGCGCACCCAGCGCGCCGAGCATGGCCCAGCGGGCGTGGATGACCTCGATCTCGCGGTAGCGCGAGAAGGTCTCGGGGTCCGCGGACAGGCCGGCGGTGTCCCAGCCGTAGTCGCCGGCGTACTCACCGTTCAGGTACGGCGGCGGCTGTGTGAAGGGGCCTGCACGCGCCCACGCCTCCGGCTTTTGGACGCTGGCCGCGCACGCTCAAGTCATAGGTGGGTGGTGCTACGGCTGGATCTCTTCCAAGAGCCTGCTGGATGCCACCGCGGCTGCAAGCACGTGTGCCGGCGCGCGCCCCCGCCGCCTTCCAGCTGGGTATTCAGGCAGCGCGTGTGGCCCGTGCTGCGGGCGTGGCCCCTTGTGGCCCCCTGCAAGGCTGTCTCACGCCACGACACTGTGCAATGCCCCGCCCAATGCCTGCACAGCACCAACCGTACGTCGCGATCCTGCACAAACGCGCATGCGCCCGAGCTGTCACCCAGCGGCGACACCCGTTCCCCCCTTCCTGCCCTGCTCCTGCCCAGCCGAGTGCAGCCCCCAGGGTGTGCTGCCTGCCACGCTTCTAGCCCGTTTCAAGAACAGCGGCGTGAGTCTGCGCACAGGCGAGCATTTAAGCAGGCATTCATTCGCGCGTTCCAGGCCCAAAGCCGCCTCCCAGGAGCTAATAAGCAGGTAGCTCGCTCCAAAACTCCCCTGCGATCCTGGCTTGCAGGTCCAGGCCCGCTTCTAGGGCGACCTGCAAGCACCTCCGCTTATCCATCGCAACGGGGCCCCGCCCCTCCATGCAGCCTTGTCGCAGGCAGAAAGCGCTTCCATCAGGCAACTTGCTGCCCAACCAGTGCCCGCGGGGGGACAGCGGGCGAGCGGTGCGTCAATGGCCCCGACTGCGCCCAGGCGGGCGACTCACCCAGCCACCCGGGGCGGTCCGGTCCATACCAGTCGCCAGAGTTGCCCGAGGAGACCTTCGCCTTGGGCTTGGGCACGCTCTTGAACGCGCCCTTGGCCTTGCCGACGGCCTTGTTCGCCTGCTTCTTCGCCTGCTTCTGGATAGACCGGGCGTTGACCGTGAAGGTGGACATGGCGAGAGACATCTTGGCAAACTTTGCACGAGCACGCAACTTGTGTCAAGGCTCGAGGCTGTGCGGGGCGAGGCAATCGCTTGGCCGTATCCTATCATCATCGCGAGCTTAATACCTAAGCCCTCTCCTGCAGCCTGTGCGGAACCCCATGCAAGAAAAGTACATCAACAGCTTTCCATATGTGCCGCTTTTCTTCGTTCTACTGCACAGGATGATGAGCACGTCACTCTGTCGGCTCGCCATGTGGTGGTAACACCATGTCTTTCTTAGTCTGCGCAGGGAGTTGTTTGTCCAACAGACTTTTGACGCCAGAGCTCGTGATCTGCTTTACAGGCAGCCTGGTGTGCCCAGCATGGGCAGGTCACATGCAAGCCATCCCATCAGACCCCCTGTCAATGACCGGGTGACAACGCCCTGCCTGCGCTAGTGCCTAGCTAAGGGCACATCAAGGTCGGCCGCAGCGTCGCAACGTGCGGTGGAAATGACCGCGGCCTGGGCGGCCCGCAAGCACAGCAGACTGGCTGTGGCGGGGCCCACGTCATCACACAGTGGTTCGCAACTCAACGCCACCCACGCTGCAGCTCACCCTCATGCTTGCGCCAGAACCCCACGCGCCCGCCCGCCAGGCCGGTTCCTCCAGACAGCGCAGTCGCGGGCAGCATGCGAGGCGGCCCGCGCGCCGCCGCGCGAGCGCGCGGCGCACGCGGGCGCGGCAGCCGGCTACCTCAGCCCGCGCCGCCGGCCGCGGCCGCGCGCAACCGTTGCGCCGCTGCCCGGGAACATGTCCTCCTCGGCGTCCGAGTCGTTGTCGTCGATGTAGGGCAGGATGTAGTCGTCGGCGGTCAGCTGCTCGCTCGCACGCAGCGCCAGCGAGTCCAGCGCGGCCGCCTCCTTCTCCTTCTCGCGCGCCTTCTTGGCGTCCTTGAACGTGCGCCACTTGATAGCCTCGATCATCGTGTCGGCGGCTGGCGCGCCGCGCCCCGCGCCGGCCGGCCGTCAGCCGCGGCGCGACCCAGGGCGTGCGGCCGCGCCGGCTTGTGCGCGCGGCGGCCCACAGCCCCCGCAGCAGCATGCACATTCGTGTTTGAGCCAGCGCGCTGCCCGTCGCACCCCACAGGGAGAGAGCCCCGCCGCGACCACGTAGGCGCAGCGCCCAAGCGACGTGCGGGGGGCGCGTGCACGAGCGGGGCGTCGGCGGGACTCACTGCGCTCCTGGTTGACCGACCATATTCCCAGGTGCTCCACATACTTTATGGGGTTTCCCGGGGGGGGGGGGGGAGGGGGGGAGGGTCAGGGGAAGGGTTACACACCGCGCTCCATGTTGACCGGCTTTACAGTCGGGTACTCCATGTACTCTTGCGGCCGTACACGCGCCACCGCCTCCGGGTCCTGGGCGCGGAAGAGGCCCCTGCGCATGGGGGTCTGGCGGCGCCCCCGGGCGCCGCGCGTCAGCATGCAAGCGGCGGCGCACGGAGCTTGCCGCGGGAGGCGCACGCGCCGGGCGGCTGCCGCGGCCGCGCCTCCAGCGGGACGCCTGCGCAGGCGGCGGGCCGACCCTGCCGGCCTGTCAGGCAGGCGGACATGCGGGGGCGCCCGCGGCGCTGGCGGGGGCGCCTGCGGCAGCCTGTCCGCGCGCGCCACTGGGGCGCAGGACAGCCGCCGCGCGCGCGCGCGCCGCCAGCAAGCCGACGCGCGGCCAGGCCGCGCGGGTCCGGCCGGCACTGTGCGGGGCACAGCCGCGCGTCCAGAGCCGGCGCTCGAGAACAGGCTGGACGAGCACCGCATGGGCTCTCTCTGAAAGCACCGCATGGGCTCCCTCTGAAAGCACCGCGGGCCTGGGCAGGGGCGGCAGGTGGGGACGGCGGCGTTGGGCGGGCGGGCGGGCGGGCGGGCGGGCGGGCGGGCGGGCGGGCGGGCGGGCGGGCGCGCGCACGATGTAGTGGAAGTTGAGCTTGAGGCCGGCGAAGCGCGAGAAGTCGGGCGTGTGGCGGTAGATCGTGGGGAAGCCCTCGCAGCCCGGGCAGGGCACCGTGCCCGCCAGGATGGGCTGCGGGTTGGGCACGATCCTGCGCGGCGCGGCCCAGGCGCGCGCTCGGCGCGCGGCTCCAGGGGCGGGCCCGCCAGCCCTGCCAGGCGGCAGCGCGCTGCGCGCGCTGAGGCTGTCGGAGCAGGCTGAGAGCGGAGCGCCGGCCCAGCGCCGGCCTGGCCAGGCTCTTAGTTCATGCCTGTGCTCCGCGGGCGCGTGTCCGGCACCCCGCGGGGCAGCGGTCGCAGGCAGCGTGTGGGCCGCACTTGTTTGCGTAGGCCGCCTTGAAGTTGTCCATGATGGCATACGCCTCTTCCTCTTTGTCCTCGTCGATCAGCTCAAAATCGTACTCGGTGGACGGCCCGCAGTAGATGCAAGGGTACCTGCGCGCGGGGACGCGCCTCGGGCGCTGCTGCTGCGGCCCGCTCGCGGCTGGGGCGGGCCGGGCCTGAGCTCGCCGAAGCGGCTGCTAGCTCAAGCGGCTGCGCGGGCGCCTGCGCCTGCTGCGCCGCGACGGCGAGGAGTCGCGCGCGGCGCCTGCCGGCGCGGCTGCGCGCGAGCGGCACGACACGCGCGCCAGCAAGCTCGCGCAGCCCGCTCGGCCGGGCAGCGCGGGAGACAGGGGCGCCTCCGCGAGGTTCAGGCAGGTTGCGGTGCGCAGCGCCGGACCACAGCTGCGCGCCTGTGCGCTCAGGCGGCGGGTTCTGGCAGGGCGAGCGGGGGGCGGGCTGGCAGGGAGGGGCGATGCTGTGCACACACGCAGCGCCGGAGAGCAGCTGCACGCCTGTGCGCTCAAGCGGCGGGCCCAGGCAGGGCGAGCGGGGGGCGCGCTGGCCGGGAGGGTGGGGGGTGCGCACACATCCGCCGGGTCCCGGTCGACGACCTGCAGGCGCTGGATGGTGAAGACGCCCGGCCGCGCGCGCAGCGTCTTCGTGCCGCGGCAGTGCTTGCAGATGATGCGGCCCGTGCCGCGGCACACCTCGCACTCGCTGGTGAAGATGTCGTTCAGCAGCCGGTAGAACTGCGTGTAGACGATGGCGAAGGAGGCGACCTGCACGGCCGCCGCGGCTCGGCGGGCGGGGCGGCAGAGCGCACATCGTGCGCGCGGCTTGCTCCGCCGCGAGCGGTGTCGCGCGGCGCGGGCCGGGGCGCCGCAGAGGCGGTGCGCGAGCGCGCCGCACCGTGCTGAGCCCTCGCACGACGTCGAGGATGGGCTCCGGGCTCAGCATTGTGCGCGGGCTGCGCGACTCCGCCTTGTCCCGACGCACACGGTGGTCCGCTTTGCTCGTTCCAGCAATCCGCGCTCGGGAACCTACGCGCTCTTGCTACAGGGCGGTGCACAGCAGGCTGCAAGTCACAGGCGCATGGCACACTTCCGAGCTTGTATCAAACCAATACCGCTGAACGTGTTTGCTGCCTACGCCTCTCAGTATTGACGCACGCCTGCGTGACTATCCACCTCCGTCTTCGCTTTGCACACAGAGAGCTAGCCTGCCGGCTTACCTTCACCTGAAAAACTAGGGCGGAGCGGTTTCTCCATCTGGCTGCTCTCTCAGAGCCTTCTTTTCTAGCTTTCACGCTTTGCCTGCTTGCGCATGGCTGCGGCTGTAGAGCATCAGCCTGGCGAGGCCATGGCTGACGACGCTCGCGGAGAGGCGTTCGCGGTGGAGAGTTTGTGTATGAACTGCCATGAAAACGTGAGCCTCCTACCTACAACACACTGTGCGCATCATTGCAGAGCTGGGACGTTCAAGCGCGGTGCGCGCCGTAGGGGACCACGCAAATGCTGCTCACGAACATTCCGCACTTTCGCGAGCTCTTGGTGTGCTCCTTTGAGTGCCCGCACTGCGACACAAGGTGTGCGGTAGCCCGCGCCGTCATATGTGCCACTGCACTGCAATGTTTATGGCAACATGGATTGTGCAGTAATCCAAAAGCGCTCGGCTGTGCAGGAACAACGAGGTGCAGTTCACGGGCACATACGGCGAGACGGGCGTCCGGTACAGCCTAACGGTGCGCTCTGGCGACGCCGAGGCGCTCAGCCGGCAGGTGCGCCGCCTGCAGCTTGTCCGGCCGGCCCAAAGCTCTTCAGGACAGTCCGGGGTGCCCTGCCTGCACCTTCTTGTCACCTCTCCTTGCCTGGCGACTCACCCGAAGCTCTCAGCGCAGCCCCAACCAGGGGTGCTGTGTCTCCGCTCGCGCCCCGCCTTCTCTCCCGCACCATCACTTGCGGGGCGGCTCCAGGTGGTCAAGTCCGACACGGCGACCGCCATCGTGCCGGAGCTGGCCTTTGAGATTCCGGCGGACACGCAGCGCGGCAGCATCACCACAGTGGAAGGCCTGCTGCGCGACGCGGCGGAGGCGCTGCGCGCGCTGCAGCCCGAGCGCACCGCGGCCGACCCTGCGCAGGCGCGGCGCCGGCGGCGCCGGGGCAGGGGAGCTAGTGCGCTGTGCCTGTAGCCTTCAGCCGGCTTGCGCGCAGCCTCCGTTGGCGGCGGGCGGGGTGGCTGAGCTGACAATGAAGTTGGGTGCGGCTCCTTGGTCACGGGCTTAGCAAGTGCGCGGTTGCGTGCACCACCTCTGCCCAGCACACCAGTTGCAGCTTCCCCAGGTCCCTGTGCCTGTTGCCCTGTGTGGTCGGCACACAGCCTCGAGGCTATTCTCGTGGGGGCAGGGGGCGGCTGTTGGCGCGTTCCTGGCGCGGCTGGACGCGTGCGTGTCGGGCGAGGCTGCTTTCACGCTGCGTCTGGACGACCCGGCTGGCAACAGCTACGTGGAGGCTGGCCCGGGCGGCATTGACGCGGACGGGCTGCTGTCGCTGGAGCGCTACGAGCGCACGCGCGAGCAGGCGCGGCGGCCGCCCGGCTCGGTGCTGTGACACTGCTGCATGCGCGCCAGCTGTGGTGTCGCGCGCACACTGGCAGGCTCCAGCGAGTTCCGCGCGCCCAAGAGCTCGCCTGCGCAGGACGCTTGCTTGGCACGCGGCAGAGCGGTCTGGGAGCCCAAAGAGGAGCCGCTCCGCTTCATTCTCTGATACGCTGAGAGTGGCTACGCAGGCAGCAGCCATAGGGCTGCTCCCGCCTGCGGAAGCGGAGTCGGCGCCGGCGGCGGAGGGCGCGCACGCGCCTGCTGCGTCCACCGACGCAGGCGAGATATCGCCCGGCGACGTGCACCACGGCGTCAGGGCGGTCGGCGCGGCTGCAGCGCACCGGCGCGCCTCTGTCCGCCGACACAGGCCTGCAGTGTTGTTGCGGCCACTCACTTAACCACCAAACTCTTTCAGCGTCGGCTACGGTCACACTTTGGCGCGCCGCCAGACCCTTCCTGGGCATGCACACTGACGAAGGCTCCCTGTGCGACATTGGGCCAGCCATGCACAGTTGCTGCCCGGCAGGCTCCCTGTCCTGCTGACTAGAGGACATGCATCTGTTAATGTGTGAGAAACCCCGGCTGACTTGACAAGGGCTGTGCGCGGCGCAAAACGTGCTAACTCGACTAGCTGCGCAAGCAAGGCGCACGCAGTGCTGCCATGGCTTTGATGTGCTGCTGGCGTATATCGACGTGTCTAGTGCGCGGATATACCTTGGCAAGGCTGGCACCGAGGGCCGGAGCGTCCAGCCTGCCACGGCCCCGATGCAGGGGCCTCGCGCGCCTGAGCGGCGCCGGCGCGGAGGCGCTGCTTGCTCGCTATGCTGCGCCCGAGGAGGTGCTGGAGCTGCCGTGCAGCTGCGCGGCCTGTGGCGCGCCTGGCACCACGCGCATGTACCAGACCGACATCCCCTTCTTCAAGGTGGGCCCCTGTGTGGAGAGCAGCAGTCCACGTTGAGAACAAACGTATTGGCAAGGCCACAGGCCTGGCGGGAGGCAGAGGCGGAGCGCGAAAGCCGGCGCACTGAAGCGCATGTGCTGTGCAGAGATGTTTGAGATTGGAGTTCTTATAGCGAGTGTGTGTCTCGGTTTGCAGTCGCTAGTATATGTGTGTCTTCTAGCCTGGTGACACCTTGCCTGTGTCATAAATCAGCCAGCGCGCGGCATGCGCACAAGCTTGCTGACACAGCGAGCGCCTGCCAGCCGCTGCGCAAAAGCCTGGCCATACAGGCAGCATAAAGCCTTGTTTTACGTGCTACTGCTTGGGTGACTATAGGCACAGCATCTGCAACGCAAGCCGTGAGGTGTCCTCCATGCACGCAGGGTGTTATCCTGATGGCCGACTCCTGCGACGTGTGCGGCTATAAGAACGCCGCGGTTAAGGGCAGCGGTGGCATCAGCGAGCGCGGTAGGCGCATCACGCTACGCGTTGCCGAGCCTGACGACCTGCGCCGGGACGTCATCAAGGCCGAGACCGCCTCGGTGTTGCTCCCCACGCCGCCCGCTTGTACACTTGATCATGCCAGGACACTGGACCATGTGAGAAGGGCATTTGTGAGGTCCCACGTGAGCTCCAAGAGAAGCATACCAGATGCCCGGCACACTGAAGGTCTGGCGGTGCATGCAGCCATAGATATGTGTCATTGTAGTGCAAGCTTTACATACTTGTGAGCCAAGGCCACATGTGTAACAGCCTTGGCCAGCGATGCCTCGGGCCATGAGGTTGTGATGATGCACCCACAGTGCCTGCTTGGCTCTGCCGCCTGTCGTGCCTTCTCACCAGCATGCGACCCAGGTGCTCGTGCCGGAGCTGGAGCTGGAGGTGAGCACGGGGACGCTCGGCGGCCTGGTAACGACCGTGGAGGGGCTGGTGCAGGCCGTTGGGACCGCGCTGAAGAGCACGCAGGCGCGCTTGTGGCAAAGGGGAACGCCTATATACAACTGGTTGTGGCTATACCACGGTGTGGCACAGCCGTGGAGAAACAATTCCATGCAGTCACGTCTGGGGAAACACACTTGCGCGGTATGACAGCACAAGTGCCTCTGTCCAGGGCACCTCACGCGCTGTGGGCGGTCGCTGCGCAGAGCTTCCACCTGGGCGACTCGGCGCGCACGGACGACCGCGCGGCCTGGCAGGCGTTCTTCGCAAAGCTGGAGGCGTGCGCCGCGCTGGAGGCGCCCTGGACGCTCGTGCTGCAGGACCCGCTGGCCAACTCATTTGTGTCCTCTGTGGTTGATGACCCGCGCGCCGACCCGCGCATGGTCATTGAGGCGCGCCGCTGCAAGTAAAGGGACCGGGCGCCGAACCTCCAGCTTGTCGCATGCCCTGCAGGAAGTGGGTTTCTGTCTTCGTGCACACACCAAGGGCAATGTCATATTGAGTCACAGGCATTGCCCGACACTGTGGTCGGTCGGTGCGGCGCGCATGCATGCCCGCCGGTCACTGCAGACTTGTTAACAGGTCTCTGGCAGTGCGGCAGGACTACTTGCGCAGCGCGGAGGAGGACGAAGATTTTGGCATTTCCCACCTGCGAGCGCACGCACTGGCCAACGACCTGGGGAGCGGACGGCTGCAGACGGTGGGGGAGGAAGCAGAGGGAGACTGGTCAGCAGCAAGCAGTCCCGCGGGCTTGCTGCAGCAGCTGCACAGCCCTTCGAGTACTGGGTCGCGGTCTGAGTCGCTGCACAAGCCGCACGGGCAAGCGTCTAATGAGTCGCGGTCACAATTGGCAGGACATATGCAGAAAATGTAGCGCAATTGCGTTGTTTGTGCATTTGCACATTCCTGCGGTATAGATAGCTGAACTCGAGGGTAAAGAATGCTGATCATGTTTGCATGTTTGCTTCGCTCTTTGACATGCCATGTGGCCTGTGCTGGTCGTCAGCAATAAACAATGCTGCAATGCATTGAGCCAAGCAAGCTGCTTCTCCCCAGCGCATCCTGTCTTGCTGCCCTGCTTGTTCTCTCCTGTGGTGGTCTAGCGGCAACTCTTGTCTGCTGCTAGTGCTGAGCGGACGCGCTTGCTCCCGACCGCAAGTATGAGTGATTCCCACACGTTGTCATGATGCAGGAGACCAGCGTCGCTGGTGCTGCCCAGCGCTGTGTCTGCAGCTGCTCCCAGGCGCAACGGGAAAGACGGCGTCCTGGTGTACACAGCGCGGCAGCCGTGTCCCCACCTGCAAAGGGCAGCCTGCGGCTCAGACACAAATGGTCGGCAAGAGGGGGAAGTTGTTATGCGTGTGGTAGAAACCTTGCGAGAAAGGCAGTAGCGTCTTGCACGCACACGCTGATGTAGCCCGCTGACTGCAGGCCTGCGGCGGCCAGGTCCAGCACAGTCTGTTCGCGCAGGCTACGGCCGCACACGCTGGCCAATGGGTGCAGCAAGAGGAGCTGCAGGATGCTCAGAGCGGCGGCAGACACGTCGGCCGCGGCTACCACCGTGTCGCTGCCACGCAGGCCCTGCCCTGGCTCAGCAAGCGCCTGCTGGACGTGTTCTGTCAGAACATATGCAGTTCCAGGGCGACAAAGCAGGTGCCTGCTGAACTAACAGCGATCTTGAATACTTGTATGCCAAAGACGAACCGTGTCTGCAGCAAGCATGCTGTTTCTGCTTCCACACGCAGTCCCAGATAGTTGCCAGGACTTAACCACTTTGTGTGTCTGCGGTGAAGAGCTTCCCAGGCTACGCGATGCAGCACGCTTGCGACCCATAGCTGGCAAAAGTAGCAAGGTGAAGGAAGCGCTTGAGCTGCAATGGTCGGGAGCAGGCAGGCTGTGGCAGAGGACTCCTTACAGATACAGAGCAAAGCTATATACTGCATGCCAAAATAGGTGCGTGCGCTGAAACAGAGCGCAGGAGGGTGTGTATTTGATCCTAGCCTGTCGCTGCTACGACACCTCAATGAAACACGGTATGCCTTTGCGACCTGTGCACACACTGTGTTCACCTTCCTTGCAGCGGCCCCAACCATAAGTTCTTGTAGCAAGGGAGCAGCATGGGCAGCGGACGAGACAAGCGCAAGAAGCAGAAGGGCAAGCAGCCCGGGCTGGGCGCTTCCAAGACGGAAAAGAAGACGGCGCTCAATGCCACAAAGGAGCAGCGGCGAGCGGAGAAGAGTGCTGCCGTGAGTCAGCGCTCCTCTTGCAACTCCACAACATAAGTCTTGTGCAGCCTTCGCGTAACTAGTCTGTTGTATTGATTCTACAGCTCAGTCCATTCTTTGCACCTTTTTTTGGTATGTTTGTGAATGCGCTTGTTCAGAACTTACGTACAACAAGCCAAACGCAGGGAGGCGAGGACGACCTGGACGCCCTGCTGGCGCACTTCAGTGCGGCGGACAAGCAGAAGAAGGCGGTGCAGGTGCTCGGCGAGGCCGCGCCGCCGTCCCCGCGCGTGTTTGCGACCTGGACTGCCTTGCCGAGCCAGGTGAGGACACCTGCACCACGCCCAGGTGCAGCGCCTGGACTGACCCCTTGAAGAAGCGGTTTTCTAACGTGAGGCTGCTGGTGCTTGCAGAAGGACTGCGACATTGTGCTCTTCGGCGGCGGTGCGCCCTGCGCTCTGTGCTTGCTTCACTGCCACTGTTCAAGATCTCTGTAGCTTGGGGGCATGCCCTGCAGAGTTCTATGATGGCAAGGCGGACAAGGTCCGGTGCTTCAACGACTTTTATGTCTACAGCCCCAAGAAGGACCGCTGGATGCAGGTCATCTCTCCCGGCGGGTGTGCCCTGCCCTAGGCCCTAGGCCAGAAGGGAGCAAGGGAGCATTGCTGCGGCTGGCTTGGTGCTTGCCACAGACGCCCACCTTCAGACATTCAGGAGTCATTGCTTTGCATGGGCTCCTGCTGTCCGCTGCCGCATGCATGTAGCATTCTGCACTCGTGCACGCACCAGGAACTCTTGGCATGCCTCAGCCATGCTGCCTGCCACCTTTCCACACCCTCTTTCGGCCGCAGGCCCGCGCCGCGCAGCTCACACCAGGCCGTGGCGCACCGCGGCTACCTGTACATCTTCGGCGGTGAGCTCATGTCGCCCAACCAGGCATGCCCCGCAAAACCCATGCGGCGCGGTCGAGGCCAGGCATGCTTGCAGCGCAGGCCTTGGAAGCACGTCTCTGTTACAGGAGCCCTGCAGGGCCTGCAGGGCTTGTATGGGCGCCATTCAAAGGTCGGCTGTGTGCAGCGCTTGAGCTGTGCAGTCATGCAATGGGAAGCGGCCTGAGTCGCCGGCGCGAACCGCAGAGGAACTTCAAGCACTACAAGGACCTGTGGCGCATGGACCTGGAGCAGCACACCTGGGAGCTGCTGCCCGCCAAGGGCGGCCCGGCCGGCCGCTCCGGCCACCGCATGGCGCTGCACAGGAACCGGCTCATCGTGTTCGGCGGCTTCAACGACTCCGGCAAGGCCTGCCAGTGCGCGCCCGCCACAGCGAGCCGCCTCCTATCCACGCGCGCTGCGTGCGCAGCGCGACCCTGTCAGCGTGCGCAGCGCGACACTGTCAGCGTGCGCGGTGCTTGGCAGCAGGAAGACGCAAGGCGCAAGGCCTGCTGCTGTGCATGTATCCGGGCCCAGGATGGGCTGCCCGCAGGGCCGTGGCAGGCACATGGAACGGCTGTTGCTGAACTTACAGCCTTAGGCTCGCCCGAGATGTTAGGCAGACTCGGTGACGTGGTTTGTGCAGTGGCGGATCGAAAATTTGTCGTGAGTACTGCACTTGTATCTGCCGCGCTCCGTGCATGCCAGGGTAAGCCATGCGCTGCGCGCCACCACCTCTTGCGCCGCCGCGCTTGCTGCGCACCCTCACAGATTGGTGTGACAGCTGCAGTGTCTACCAGATCGAGAGCTCGCTCCTGCACGGGCGCGCTCACGCACGCGGTCGTGCAGGTACTTCAACGACGTCTGGGAGTACAGCCTGGACGACCTGTGCTGGACCAGCATCTCGCCCGGCTCCGCCGCGCGGCCCAGCCCGCGCGGCGGCTCGCAGGTGGCTGTAGCAGGTGGGGCCCGAATGTAAACGAGCACGTTGGTTGGAACGGATCGAGTCGGCCAGCCGTGATCACCGTGTGACAGGCTTGTGAGCGGGCAATGGGGCGGCACGCCGTGCTGACGCCTGCGGCAGTGCTGGCGTGAGCTTGCGCCTCTGCAAGCATGCCCGCCGCAGCACTCCAGCGGTACAGCTGGGCACCATCAAGCTCCTTGGAGCGCCTGGCAGGCGACACGATGTTCCTCTTCGGCGGGCACACCCTGGTCGTGGACCCTGCGGACAAGTCTGAGTCGGATGTCGTGCACGACGACGTCTGGGCGCTGGACCTCAACACGCACCAGGTGCTTGCAGATGTCAGCCAACATGTGACAGCAGTGAGGGCAGACCCTGCAGCTGAGCCGTTAGCACGGGTGCATGCAGGCGCTGCTCAGCGCGCACCTCCAGGCGCTGCCCTGTTCAGCAGCGCTGTGCACTCAGCATGCACGCCAGCATGTGACCCGGCGTGTGCATCGCGACACGCGCCCAATGCAGCCCGCGCCCTGCCTGCACCGTAGCGCGCGCTCGGCGCGCTGACGGGGGCCCTCGCACGACGCCGCAGTGGGAGCGCGTGAAGAAGGCGGGCATGGTGCCCAGCCCGCGCATGAGCTTCGGCCTGGCCGCGCACCGGCAGCGCGCGGTGCTCTTTGGCGGTGCGGCATCGGGCGGCCGTGCATGCTGTGACTTGTTTCCAAGGAGCCATGGGGTGCACGGCCGCTGCATGTGACAATAGGTCGTTGCGCCAGCGCAGGCGCTGTTGGTAGCGTGACTGGTGGGGTAGCCGCAGAGCCGCTTGGACATGGGATGCTGCGCTGCACAGGGAGCGCAGCTGTGCAGGAAGCACTGGTTAGAAGGCACGCTGCTTCCAGCGCCGCTGAACCGCCGCCCCGCGCGGCGGCCGCCAGGCATCACAGATCGCGCGGGCGCGGGCGACAAGCTGTACTCAGAGCTGCACGACGAGCTGTACCAGTTCGGCTTTGCGTCACGCCGGTGGTACCCGCTTGCGCTGCGCGCCCCGCGCGCGCCCGCGCCGCAGGCGCGCGGCCCATGCCTCCTCCTGCTGGGGCACGCAGCGCCAGCAGGCTGCTTATCCAATTCGCTCACCAGAACGGGGCAGGCTTCCTCGTGCCGGTGCGCGTGCGAGCATGGTCACAACAATGAGCAGCACAGATTTCAGTTTGAGACCTAGCGTGCTGACGCGGAGTGAACGATGCCTGCCAATGCAGCCAACGCGTGGATGCTTTGTTGAGTCTATGGACAAGCAGCGCCTGAGCCAGCAGGCAGATGCTCAGGCCGACGCGGCGGCTAATGCTGCCGCCGAGCGGCCGCCGGCGCCAGAACCGGCGCTGCCTGCGCCGGACGCCGGCCACGCCGGCCCTGCGGAGGACCGGGCGGCCGCCTCCGCGGCGGCCAGCACGGCCGCGGAGCGGCCGGGCGCCGCGCCTGGGGGGGCGCCGGAGGTGCGCGCTGCAGCAGCGGCAGCAGCGGGCGCTGCGCCTGTAGCGGCGGCAGCGGCAGGCGCTGCGCCTGCCCGGGGCGCCCCAGAGCGGCGCGGGGCTGCCGAGGAGACGCGCGCGGGCGCCCGCGGCGGAGCAGGGCATAGGGCGGGGGCGGGCGGCGCGGACGCGGGCGGCGGCCTTGCGGGCGGCGCGGCAGTGGCGCGTTTGACGGAGCAGGCTGGCCCAGCCGGGGGTGCGGCGGCAGGCGGTGAAGCGGCGGCGCCAGCTGCGCAGGGGTGCCCAGCAGCGCAGGGCATTGCAGCGGGCGGTGCTCGGGCGGGGCATGCGCCGGCCGATGCCGCTGCGGCGCAGGGGCGAGCGGAGCAATGCCGCACGGCCGACGGCGCCGAATCGGGCAGCACAGCTGCATGCGCGGCCGCAGCCGGCGCTTCCGCGGGGCGGCACGAGGCCGCCCGCGGCACGGCGCCGGAGGCGCCGAGCGGCGCGCTGCGGCCCGACCTGCCGCAGTTCCTGGAGCGCGGCGGCTTTGAGCGCGGCTCCCCGCTGTACAGGGCCGCCGTGCGCATCCAGGCGCGCTTCCGCGGCTACGCCGTGCGCAAGGTGCGCCGCGCTGTGCAGTCTCCTGCCACGACGTTGCTGGTGAACCCGCCAATATCACACGCTGCTCTAACAGGTACGAGACGCGCCGCCAACGCTGCATCCATGGCGCCCCCGGCCATGCTGTCGCAGGGCGTACTCGCTGGGGCCAACAGTGAGTTGGTTGCCGTGTGCTGAAGGTTTCATTGGGTGATGCTGTGCTTGTGCTTGGCGCATGCAGCTGCGAGGAGCCGGGCGGCTCTGGGCGACAGCCCCCCCTGGGCCCGGGATCTGGTGACTCCCGACGTCACAGTTTGTCCGGCCCGTGAGTGTAACGACCTGAGTTACACTCCTTGATGATGCAGGTAAGGGTGAGACCTACCCTTATCTTACTACTTTGTGTGTGAGAATGACGTCCTGGGGCCGCGCACGGCAGGCGTACACATCGTACAAGCTGGGCGGCCCGCTGAGCGAGCTGCTGTACAGCCCCGCCGCGTTCGGGATCGATTTTGGCGCGCGCGACGCGCCGCGGCCGCGCGCGCGCGCCAACCCGATGCTGGCCGTGTGCGGCAACACGCTATGGCTGCTGGGCGGCGCGGTCGAGGTGCGCGACAGGGCACATGCGCACCTGCATGCAGGCTGCGTCGCGACTGAAGCAGTGCCTGATTGAGCGGCGGGTGTGCACGTGCTGTGCTGCAAGCGGCGGCCAGGGCAGCTGACAGTTGGCACTGATTGGTTTTGGTTAGTGTTACGCTCTCTTTTGGGCAGACCTGCATGTTTACAGAGGGCAGCCTCCCGGCACATAGCCGGCAGCGGCACTCCAAGCTGAGCGGCCTGGCGGCACAGGTCGAGCACACCGACGTGACGCTGGACGACCTGTGGGCGCTGGACCTGGCCAAGCTGGACGGCTGGCGCTGCGTGCGCGCCAACACGGCCGGCGAGGACGCCTTCCGCAACGGCTCGTCCGGCTGGGAGGACGAGGGTGGCAGCGCTGAGAGCGACAGCGACTGAGCCGGCTGCGCAGCCTGGTGAGCAACTCGGCTGCACAGCTGGTGACTTATTAGGGATGAGCGAGTGCCGACCCCGCCAGGGGCAGGGGGAAGGGCGTAGCAGGGGCGGGGGCGACTTGCGGGTCCCCTGCAACTGTCATGCTGCTTGTGCCAGTGTAGTGCGCTTTCCAGAGGCCCCGTTGCTTGCGCTATTGTGTATGAGGTCGGTATGTGCATGTTTTGCACCACTTCCAGGACCAATTCATGCGGCATGAGATGTACATGTCAACGGCACAAGCTGGGATGCATCAGATGGGCCACCTGACATGTGCTGCACCATGCTCGACGGAGCCTGCTGTGCACACATGCTCCACAGCTATGCCCGTGTCCTCCAGTTGCATCGCCATGCGGCTAAAAGTTTTCAGGGCTGTCATCCAGCTGGCCGGCGTCCTCGATGTCCACATCCAGGATCTCCGGAATGCGCTGCTTCAGGTAGGCGCCCATCCGCGCAAGCACCATGTCGCGCTGGTGCCAGAAGCGCCCGGCCAGGCGCAGGACGACGGTCGGCCCGTCCACCTCCACCAGCTGCACTTTTCCTGCAAAAGACGCGGCGCACAGCTTGCAGCACAGAGGAGCGCGCTCTAGCGGAAAGCGCATAGATCCTGAAACAAACTGGGTGAATATGAGGCTGCCAGCGGGAGCTGGCTCACCCGTGATGCCGACGCTCTCGTCGAAAAGCTGCAGCAGCTCTGTGCGCGCCTCCTGCAGAAGATAGAGCGGTTGGCTGTGCACGTGAAGTAGCAACAGTGTTCACCATCAGCAGCGGTGCATCCCACAGCACCTCCAAGACAAGGTCCACATTCTCCTCTGTGAGCTCCAGGCTCGCGCAGCAGCGCATCCTCCGCCGCCCGGTCAGCGTGCGCCGCCTGCTTACACTGTGCGCTCTGCACGTTGTGGTGAACCACGGCGCAGAGGACCTGCTCGGGTTGCTGACGGCTGCGTGCATGACTCTACAAGAGGCAAACGCTCTAAACCTATCCAGAGCAACGCTGCTGTGGTGAGCGCGCCCATACACACAGGGGGTCATGCTCAGACTCGTGCACTATCAAGGCGTGCGTGTTGACAGGTATGCTTGTGGGTGTAAACTTGACTGTCTTAGGCACTGACTATTATCGCCACAAGTTGACTGCAGTGACGTCTCTTTGCGAAATACTACAGTCTGTTGATCAGGTATTGTTTCTGCAACCAAATGGAGCACATAAGGGTGAAAGAAGGGTATCCAAGGTAGTTCTTTAAAGTTTGCAACGACGCAGACCTGGAAGCCTCCTGTTCCTGCCCGGCATGGAGATATGCTGGCGGGACACGACCGTGCAGCCCTCCTTTTCACAGGTGCTGAAGGCGCTCAAGCGCCGCGAGTCCGGGGTGTACAACTGCCTGAACTCTGTGCTGGCCGACTCAGCCTTTGTGGAGGAGGTCGCGGCGCTGTATCCAGACCTCCCCGTCCTGGCCAACCTGCGCTGCGGGCTGTGGTATGTCGCGGCGCCCGACGGCACGTGCTACTTCAAGTCCACGGACGGCCACTTTGGGCAGTGGGCCTTCAGCCTGACACGGCTGAACCTGGCAACCGCGCTGCTGGCCGCGCGCGCCGGCGGCGTGCTCATTGTGGATGCCACCCGCCGCGGCAAGACCTTTCCGGTGAGCGTCTGAGCGCACGCTGCGACTGCTGTGCCTGATGGTGGCACGCTGCTTGCGAGACGCCCTGCAGAGTGCACATCCTGTGCTGTGCTGGCCCGCGCTGCGCGGCCCCGCCCGCCCACCTCTGCACCCGGTCCTGCCCACAGCAAGGAGCATGCTTGTCACACCCAGGCGCACACGAAGAGCGCCAGCAGCACCCCTGTCTGTACCGCCCAAGCTGGTCCGCCTGTGACGCACCGTGCCAGTAAGCGCTGCGGCGTGGCCGGCAGGACGCCCTGGCCAAGACGGTGCCAATCTGGGCCGCGGTGCTCAACCGCGCGGTCGCGGCGCACCGGGCGCGGGCAACCCCGGCCCCCGTACCCTATGCCGCACCCTGCGCCGCGCCCATGCTCGCGCGCCAGGGCAGCGGCGTCCTCGCCCCGAGCCCCCGCTCACCGCCAGCAGAAGGCGACGGCTGCGGCCGCGTCGTGCGGCACGGCGGCAGCGCCGCCGCTCCGCTCGCGCCCGTTGCAGCCTGCTGCGCGTGCGGGTCGGCGGTAAGCGGCGCGGCATGCAGCGGGCCGTGCACAGGAGCCGGCGGCCGTGGCGGCGCCGCTGAGGGCGCGCGCGCCAGCGCGCGCCCGGCCGCGCTGCCAACTGCTGAGCAGCGGGCCGCCTCGGATGCAGCGGAGCATAGCTCGGCGGGGCTGGCTGGCGGCGAGGACGGACGCAGTGTTCCCAGCGGGCAGCCGGAGGCAGCCTGCCCTGCAGCGCATGACGCGGCGGCACCCGGCGGAGCGGCAAGGCAGGAGGCTGCAGTGCGCGGCCAGCTGTGGCCAGGCGCGGGGACCCCGGAGGCGCCGGGCCTGGCGGCGGCCGCCCGCGTGCCTGGGGGGCCGGCAGCGCGGGCGCCTGACCCAGCAGGGCAGGAGGAGCGGATGGCACGCAGCCTGGCAGGGAGAGGCGCAGCGACCTGCGAGCCGGCCGATGGGGCGGCGGGCGACTGGGACGCAGCGCTGCACCTGCCGCCCTGGGTGTCGGCCACCGAGCGCAGCCAGATCGAGCAGCGCTTGGATGCCTTCGTGCGTGAGCTGCTGCGGGTGGGCCCTATGGGGGAGCTCACTGTCCTGCCGGTGATGTCTTTGCTTGGCCTCTGGGGACCGCACAGCAGCGCCTGAGCAGCCGCCCGTGCGCCGCTCTGGACTTTGCTGTGCCGTTGTGAGTCGCGCATGCATTGCCATGCTGTGCAGGCGCATGGTGCGCGTGTCATGCACGCACAGTGATACCCGTGCCAGCAGTTGTTCACTGTTGTGGGCTCCTTCTTTGATGATGATGAAGAGGGTGTATACGCATCTGGTGTGTTTCTGCAAATGGGGCTGGCTTGGTACCAGCAGAGCACACACGGCAAATCCCTCATTTCTGCCCCAAGTCCCGCCAGTTCCACCCGAGCGCGAGCGCATGCGCCGGGGGTGGATGCGAGCAGGTGGGTGCGGACGTGCCGGCGCTGGCGGCGGCGCTGCGCAAGCCGCTGCGGCCGCTGTGGGTGTCGCAGCGCTCGCGGCTGCAGGCGGGCGGGCCAGTGGACGCGCACGCGCTCGCGTTCACGCCGCTGGTGCTCGTGTCGGCCTCGCTGCCCGACGGGCGCCAGCGCCGCGTCGTCGGTGCGACGCAGCGCCGGACATGCGCAGGGATGCATCATGCAGGGGTAGTGCTTGCTCCTGTCCTGCTGGTGCTGCCGTGCTGCAGCGCACGCGCCTGCGTTCCCGGCGAGCATGCTTCAGCGGCCGTGCGCTGCCAAGTGCGCCTGCGCTTATGCTTCTGGGCGCCATGGGCCGACCTTGCTGCCCGGCGGCCCCCCCGCGCCACTTGTGGCCGTGCGCATGGCTGCGGCGTGCCTGAAGCTCAGCCGATGAGGTCTAAATGTACGAATTGTAGAGGAGATTGACCATAACCTTGGTTGCTGCGGTTGCTGCTCGCCTGACGCAGCTTGGCCTGGGGCGCGGTGCACGGCTGGCCTGTCAGACTTGTGGTGGCCTGCAGACGAGGCCGGCTGGTCGTACGAGTATGTGCCGGGCGCCGGCGACGACGAGGAGAGCTGGGCGCGCGGGCTGACGCCTGCACTGCTCGCGCGCCACCGCCAGGTGCGCCGCACTGTCAAGGCCCCCGCACGCCCGCCACTGTGCAGGCCCTCCCTCCGTCTTGGTCTGGGCTGCACTTGCAGCAGCGCTGGGGCGCATATGGCCGTCTCCAAGGTGGGCTGCCAGCACGCTGGATACCTGCTCAGGCAGGCACAGCCTGCCTGCCCTGTGTTGTGCGGCTCTGTGCATTGCAGTCTGCTACATGCCTTCTGGGCAAGATGTGTGAAGGCAGCAGTGCATGCAGGGACAGTGTCCCAGGACGCATCATTGTGGCTTATCAGGACATATTTTCAGTGTTGCGCCAAATGTTGTTCTGTTATTGGCCTGAACAAGACCGGCGTCAGGAGCTGACTGCGGCGGGACCCGAGGGCGTGGCGGCTAGCGTCCTGGCTGGCATGGGTGGCCGTGCACATCTTTGGCAAACGCCCGCACCTGACCCGAGGACATTTGGCCGGCAGGAGCTGGTCACGGCGGGGCCGGAGGGCGTGGAGGATGTCATCCGCGCCCTGCGGGCCACCCAGCCGGGGGGCCCTCCGCCGGGTGCTAGAGTTAGGCGCCGCGCAGAAGCTTGCGCCGATGGAGAGACTGCAGAGGGGCCCGCGGCGGGGACTGCCCCTGTGGCGGCGCCACGCGCGGCCTCCCTGGGCCCGCAGGCCGTTGAGGCGCATGCCTGCGCTCTCCGCCCAGGGACCCTCTCCGGCCTGGCGCCGCTTCAGGCATCTGCATGCGTAAGCGCACCGCCGCCGCCGCCGCCGCCAATGCAGCCGCGGGCCTCCTGGATGTGCAGTGGGCTGCAGGAGGGAGCTTCTGAGGTCGGCGGCGGGGATGTGCCAGCGCCCGAGGCAGGGTCCAGCGCGCACGGCCCGTGCCAGAGCTCCTACTTCGCGGCCGGCCCTGGGCAGCGCAACAGCATCTCCTGGGTGGCCGGCACCGGCCTCGGGCTTGGCGCGCACGCGGCGGGCGACCCGGCCAGGGTCTGGCGCCACGCAGGCGCCGTGCTAAACCTGGGCGCGCTGCAGCACGACGGGCGCGCCCCGCGCTCAGCGCCAGGAGCAAAAGTGCTTTTATGGTGTTCTGTTGTGTGAAGTCAGCTTTAAGCAGTGAAGGCAGCCTATGAGGGCCGGCCGGCATGACACATAGCCTGGTGAGTGCTGCGCAGCTGGGGCGACCCCCAAGCAAGACAGTGTGTCGCGTGCTGGCAGCTTGCTAGCAACAGCTCGGCCGCGCTTGCCATGCTCCTAAGGTGGTCTTGGGTAGTTGGTCTTGGGTAGGTGGCAGCGCCATGGCAATACGTGCGGGAGGTGGGCCAGTGCGAGCCCGCGTGTGCAGGCATGCTCGCGGGGCGCCGCGCCTTTGTCCAAGCTGCGCAGCCGCATGCCGCTCGGCGCCTGGAACGGCAGCCTGCCTGCCTCCCCATGTTTGGCAAGGTGAGGAATGTAGAGAGTGAAGATATCCGGGCGCTGAGCGAGCTGCACACCATGTCGCAGGATGGCCGCCGAGCGGGAGGCGGCGAAGGGGGAGCGGCCGGCGGCGGCAGCGCAGCCAGCGGCCGCCGGCGCGCGCCCGCCGCTGCCAGGCAGCGGCACGGGGTTCGGCGGCCGGCCAGGGCGGTACCTGTGGCTGCCCGTTGCGGGGGCCAAGCGGGAGCGGCGCGCGCTGCAGCGGCGCCTGCCGGCCGCGCTGGCGTTCGTGCGCGCGCACCTGGCGGCCGGGCGGCGCGTGCTGGTTCACTGCGACGATGGTGCGCGCCCGCGCCGCGGCGCTTGGCGCCCTGCGCATGCGTGCCCTGGCGCGGAAGGGGGGGCGGGCCGGGGGAGCCGGGGGCGAGCAGCGGAGTTCGTGGCAGGGGTGGGATGCGGCGGCTGGGTCGCGCTCCTCCTCATGCATGCTCGTGCGCGTGTCTGCGGCAAACGTGCGTGCAGGCAGCAGCAAGGCCCACAGCGGGCGCTGGTGCGGAGCTTGGCCGGCGCCGCGTGGAGAGAGCCGCCTGCTCCCGCCGGCAGTGCCCGTTTGAGAGGGTTGTGTAACGGGTGTGGGCCATTGATTGTCATGGCTGCGCCCTTTTCTGCACAATGCCGTGCTGCAGACAAAGCGGCTGGGGCCTGGAGGTTGGGGAACGGGCGTGCCATGCTGACGCCGCAGCGCTGCGCAGGTCTGGATCGGTGCGTGTGCGTCGCGCTGGCGGTGCTGCTGGCGGGGTGCGGGGACGTGCAGTGCCTGCCTTCTGGGCACCGTGCAGAACCCCGCCAAGCGCCGGCGGCTGAGGACGGCGCAGTTCCAGCTGCAGCTGAGTGCAGCGGCAGCGTATTCGAGTGCAGTGAGGGCGGCGGGCCGGCCCGGGAGGGCGAAGGCATGGAGCAGGGCTCTCGAGAGGATGCAAGGGATGGCACGGGGGGGTGTGTGGGCGGAGGGTACGAGCAGGGCCTGGGCGCGGTACGCGAAGTGTCGCGCGCTGAGCTCAGGCGGCACCTGGCGGCCGTGAGCGCATGCCACCCAGCGGCGCGCCCATCGAGCGCCATGCTGAAGCAGGTGCTGAGCCACTTCAGGTCCCGCTCGCGACCAGAGTGTGAGACGGTGCGTCAGAACGGATGCTGACTTGGTACTGAGCCCCGTTTGCGTAACGGTGGAGATGTGGTGGTCTGCTCTCCAGCGCAGTCTCGTGTAAACATTCATCACCAGAGTCCCCATTTCATGGCAAAGTGACGTGCTGCTTAGGATGTTTAGCACTAGCTGTGCAAGTGCTTGTGTCATTGACCCGACCCAGCAGCAGTCAATGTCGTGTTGTCAGGTTCAGAGCTGGTCACTTGTCAGGCCGGCACAGGCCGGTTTGTGCCATCATAACCTGTGCGCTTCATGGGTCACACGGCGTGTTACTGGGTCTTGAAGGTGTAAAGAGTGTGACATGCCTATCAGTCCAGACAGAAGTTAATTGCACTAGCTGGCGCTGTTACAGCGTGTCAAGCCCTGGCACTGCAAAGCATGCAGAGTATATAGCTACCAAAAACACAATTTCCGCCGTGTCAGAGCAGGACAGGTCACACCCCTGCACAAGGCTTCTCCACACGACCTCGCTGCCTTCCGCGCTTGCCATGTGCCCCTCACACTCAGTGAAAGCTGTATCACTTAGGCGCAGGCCCGTACAGGCGCTCTCAATTCACCTCGACATCAGCCTTCTACTTATTTGAAACCCACATGCATGTTGCTGCCATGGCATGCCACACGCATGGACGCAGCCAGTACCTTTTGTTCCAGTGATCAGCCAACACGCCCTGTGCAAGAGAAAACAACACAGAACACAGCCTCTGTACAGCGCTATTGCAGCGGGAACGTTGTGCAGGACACTATTGAGCAAATTGTAATTCTGCAATCATGCTGCTGTCACCCTCCTCAATCTTCCTAATCACACCACGTGACACGCCTGCTGCGCAGCGCCCCGCAGCATGCACATCAAGCACCCTGCGCCAGGGCACAGAGCCCTGCCACGTAACATGCTTGCATGGCATGCTGCTGGGCCAACGCCAACCCCTGCTCTGCCAAAGCAACGCACGCTGGCAAGACAGCCTCATGTGTCCATCCTCAGCAGTCCTGCTCTATAAGTTAGTGCGGCAAAGAACCCACTATCCTGTATGTAGCGCTGCTCATCTTACAGACAGCCCCACCACTCCATAGAGGGGCGACGTTTCTCCAGCCACCCTCCGCACCGCGTGCACCGCATGCTTGCATGCGCACTTGACTCCCGGTGACACTGCGCTGGGCAGCCTGCCATCACTTCGTACGCGAAATCGCGCAACCCACGCGCCTAGCCCCGTGGGGCCCTGAGCAGCTGCAGGCGCCACACCGCGGCCCCAGCTAGGGAGGCGCTGTGCCAGGTAAAATAAGGAATTTGTCGCAGACGTGATGCTGACTACCATACCCCGCCCAGCAAAGTATACCCAACAGCCTGGCTTGCTTGCTCCGAACGTTAGGACGCCAAGGGAGGACGGCCAGCGGCCGCAAACCCAGAGGTTTGCGCTGTGCATGCGGCTGCGGCTGCACACACAGCCTCTGCAAACGAGCGGCCACGTTCTGAGTATGCCTTACAAGCTTGCCTGGGTGGGAAGCAACTAGCTATATGCGCAGCCCGGCAGCACTGGCGGCAAGGCAGGGCCCCACCTAAACAGGCGCTCGCCCCGCAGCCTGCACGGCAGCCGCCCCTGCACGGCCTGAACGAGCCATCTATGCCTGGGCTCAGCCTCTCGACGCGCCTGCACAGCGACTGCCCTGGACGCACCTCACCGCGACAGAGTCACGATGCAGCCTCGCCTGTGCACCGCTTGAGCTGGGGCCCTGAAATCCTCCGCCCTGGCCTGGTGCAGCCTCGCAGCAACATTAGGCGCTGGCAGGGACCCGCGCTGCGCCATGGCCGCGTCCCATGTTCCCCCAGCTGGCGGCTTTTGGGCACTCACAGGCACAGGCAGCGCCCGGGTTGCAGCAAACACAACGCTTCGGCACAGAGCGCCGGACCGGCGGCGCGGCCTCACAGCAACACCTCCAGGGCGCCGGCGACCGGTCGGCGGACCTCGTAGCCGCCGTCAGCCAGATAGGTCTCCACCGCAGCCGGCAGCCGCTGCGGCGTGTGCTTGCCCTGCCCCGCTCGCCGCACGCTCGTCAACAGTGTATCCTGCTTAAACAAGCTCACAGCAGATGGAGCAGGAGGGCCGGCCAGCCAGCAACGTCATACATAAGCCGAAAGTCATCTGCATGCATGCAGTGAACGCCAGGCAGGCGGTCTGTCTGTGGCCTCACCCTTGCATTGCACCCTTGCATGGTTGTCACCCTCCTCCACACACTGCCCTTTACCACAGGATGTGCGGCTAAGGGTGATGAATTACAGGCATTTTTTAAAAGTGTGGAAACCCTAACCTCTACTAAGCCCCGAAGCCCCGGAGGGCGCCCGCACCTTGGAGTGGTGGCCGGTGCCGACCAGGATGCGCACGCGGCGCCCGGCGGCGCCCGCGGCCGCCAGGCGCGCGAGCTCGGCGCCCAGCGCATCCAGCGCCTCGGCCACGTGCAGGCCATGCAGGTCCACGACCGCCGGGCCGCGCCCGCCTGCGCCTGCGTGCGCGCGGAAATAAACTCAACCGCCAAACGGCAGGGCGCTGGCCGCAGCGCAGCGGGGCGGCTGGCGCCGCGCTGGGCTGCCGGCGCGTGACGCAGCAGCGCATGCCCCGATTCGTCGCCCGCGTACGGGAGCGGGCACCAGCCGCACAGTTCGCCTCCAAAGAGGCAGAGCAGCGTCGCGACTGCGTGCACGATGCACGGCGGCTGCCCCAGGGGGGCCGGGGGCGCGCGCGCGCACCGCGGTGCGCTGAGTTGCGCGCGTTAAAGATGCGCGCGGCAGCGGCCTGGTGCTCCGCGCGCATGCGCTCGCCGTGCTCGCGCCCGCGCGCACCCAGCTCGCGCGCGAGCGCCTTGTTGCCCGCCACGTACGCGCGCGTGGCCTGTGCGCGCATGCCCGTGGCCTGGGCACAGCGGGCGCCTCCAGGTGCGCTCGGGTTCTCTTTACCGGTAAGGCTACTTCTAGACATGCTTACGCGGGCCCCGCCCTGCAGGTCACCACGGAACGCTGCGAGCGCCTGCAGGTGCGCTCGAGTTTAGGGCAGGGCTAACCCTAGACACCTGCTCACGCGCGCCCTGCCAGCTGCTGCGCAACCGCGGGCGGGCCGCGCGCCTGCATGAAGCACTGGTTGCGCAGGCGCATGAGGTCGCGCGCGTCCGCGCGCGCGTCCGCGTACTCCGCCGCGACGGCGTCCCCGGTTGCCACCCACGCCACCCCGCCGCCAGCGCCCTGGCCCCGGCCCTCGGCCGGCTCGCCGTGCGCCGCCGGGCTGTGGCCGTTGGCGGCGGGGCGCGGCGCGCCGACGCCAGCGCCGCGCGGCCGCGGCGCGCCAATGCCCGCGACAGGAGCGCGCTTGAGGCCCGGCGGCGCGGCGGCGCCGGCGCCCGGCGCGCTTGCGTAGGGGCCGGCGTCCGCGGCGGCCGCGGCGGTGCTGCGCAGCGCGCCCGCAAAGTCCGGGAAGGGCGGCCCGGCGCGCGCGCCGGTGAGGATGCCCGCGGCGGCCGCCGCGGCCGCCAGCGAGGCGTCCGGGCCGGCGCGCGTGGGCGTGGCGGGCGCCGGCGTGCCGCCGCCGCCGCCGCCGCCGCTGCCGCTGGATGCCGAGGCCGCGTCGCTGCTCTCGGTCGCGCGGTCGTCGGACGCCCCGAGCGAGCCAGCGCGCTTGGCATGGCCGTTGGCGGCGGCGGCGGCGCCGTCGGCGGCGACCGGAGCGGCGCCGTTGATGGCGGCGGGACCCTTGGACGGCGAGGCCAGCACCGGAAAGTTGACATCGTCCAGCGCCGGCGGCTGCCCACGCAGGCGCGCCCGCTCAGCAAACCAAGTCACATGCCAGTACTGCAACACCCCGGCGGGCCAGCCACGCATGGCAAACTCCGCCCACTGCACACCCGGGAAACCTGCTCACCCGCCGCACTTGCCCCAGACCCTTAGCCGAAAGCCGAAAGACGAGGCGGCGCCGGACGCGGGCAACGCGGCCCCCTGTCACACTGCAGGAGGGGCGCTGCGACCGAAGCGGGGCCTGAACAGACCCTGTGCAGGGGAGGACGCGTGGCTGCACGCCGGCAGCGCTGCACTCACACAGCGGCCTGCACAGGCGCAGCAGCCCGCGCGGCGCACCTGGCCCCCGGCGCCAGGCTCAGCCGGTGCGCCGCCGCCGCCCGCGCCGGGCGCGGCCTCCAGCTGCGCCAGCATGTCCAGCGCGGCCGGCACGTCGCCCGCGTGCAGGTCGAGCATCTCACGCAGCGCCGCGTGCGAGTACGCGGGGAAGGCCATCGCGAGCACGGCCGGCGCGGCCGCGCCCAGCTGCTTGCGCGTGAAGGGCGCCGCGGCCAGCGCGGCAGGCACGCCGCCCGGCGCCCCGCCGGGCGCGCCGCCGGGCCCGGGCGCGCCCGCGCGCCTGGGGCTGCGCTTGCCACGCTTGACCGCGACGACAGTGGCGCCCTCCACCGCAACGACAACGTGGCCGTTGGCGGCGGCGCCGCCGCGGCCTGAGAAGTCTCCATGCGCTCGTGCGGCAGGTCCAGCGGCATAGCCGTCGCCGTACGGGGCCGGGCCGGCGTACGCGTGCTCGCCCGTATACGCGCCGTAGCCGCCGCCGTACGCGGCGGCGTCCGCGCCGTAGCCGGCGGCGCTGCCAGCATAGGCGCCCTCGGAGTCGAAGCCCTCCTCGCCGGCGCCGTACGCATACGCGTCGGCAAAGCCCTCGCTGAAGCCGTTGCCGTGCGCGTCGCCATTGGTGTAACCGCTGCCGGCGGCGTCGGCGTAGCCGTTGGCAGCGCCGGCGCCGGCGCCGGCGGCGCCGCTGCCGTTGCTGTAGTGGCTGTCGTCGGGCGTTTCGTCCCAGTACTCGCCGCCGTGCGAGGCCGCCCAGCCCTCGCCAGCCTGCCGCACACCTTGGCGCGCCTTGGCATGTGGACATGCCAAGAGGGGCCTCGTAGCAAGCCGAGGCCGGTCATGCAGGCTCACCCGACCACTCACTCGGCATCGCAGCACACCGCAGCAAACCCGCGCACTACAAGCAACAGCCAGCAGCGTGCCGGGCGTAACAGCACGCGATGCCCGGCGCCAGGCCCGGCACGGGCAGGGCAGGCAGGCGGGAGCCCACGCAAGGGTGCCAGCGCGCATCCCGGGAGCTCAGAGAGATTCCCACAGGTTGCATCCTCACAGGCGAGCCTCGGATGTCCATATCTACATGTGTCTGAGGTGTTCATCACTGCTCCCCAGGCCCCGCTTGGACCCCCCCCCCCCCAACCCTGCCTCTGCGTGTCACACCAGTCTTGAACTCAGCCTGTCGGGGCCGCACGCCAAACGCGCGACTGAAGTCGCACCGTGGGGTGCCACATGGCATGCCCGTCGACGCCCTCCCCTGAAAAGTCGCTGTAGCCGCCGTACGCGGCATACTCTGCGCCCCACGCGCCGTGCCAGTCTTGCGACGCGCCCTGCGCCGCGCGGCGCCAGGATGTGGGCGCTTGCGCTCGGACCTGACAACAGAGTTCCACCGCGCTCGGGCAACATGCCCCCCGCGTCTCTGTTCAGCCCCGCGCGAGGCGGTGTGGAGCTTCGTATCGCCACGGTCGCCATGCGTCCGCACGCTGTCCAGGCCGGGCTACAGGCAAACGCACAGAGCCGGCGTCCAGCCGCCCATGGCAGCACCTGGGCAGCGGAGCCATCCCAGGCCGGCCACGCCCGCTCGGGCTCTTGCCCGGCAGCGCCAGCGCCGCGCCAGGCGTGCGCAGCGTCCTCCCCTGCCTGCTCGGCGCCGGCGCCTGCGCGATGCGCGCGCGCGTCGGCGCGGGCGGACGAGCGCCGTGGTTTACACGCACGGCAGCCACGACGGACGCCCAGCGCTCTCCCCCCCAGCGCTGCCATGCCCCAGCCCGTCAGGCAATGCAGCGCATGGCAGCCGCCGAGTGGTCCTTTACGCCACCCCAATGCAAGCAGCATCTCCTGCTCCTGCCTGACATGCGCATCGTCCCCAGGTGCCTGGACCGTGCAGATGCGGTAAGCTTCACCAGGGTGCAGGTGAGTGGGAAACAACCTGATTCAATTCACGGGCGTACCATGGCCATTCAGCTGGGCGCTGCCGCCGCCCGCGCCCGGCGCACTCGCGGCGGCCGGCGGCACGAATTCCGCAGCGTTAATGTTGAGGGCCGGGCGCTTGCCGGCCTCCGCCACAGCGGCGCCCCCGTCGCTGCGCGCCATGCCCGGACAGGCGCTCAAGCGGAAACATGTCAACCAACAACATGCGTGTCGACCAGCCTGATACTTCACTGCAGCCCATCTGCGCACCTCACGCACATGGTAGCCCTGTAGCGTGATGCCACGCGCGGGCCTGCACTTGACATGCGCATAGCTGACCTGCTCCAGAGCTACCACTCGCCTACGACACACCTTCACAACCGAGCGCCACACAACAGAGACAATGCCTTCAGTCCACCCACAATTTGCAGCTAAGATACTTTTTTATTGGCCCCAGATCTAGGAAATTGTGGATGAGGCAAGGCTGATGGTCGCACCTGTCGATGCAGCTGTCAGCGGCGGTGGCGGGAACGAAAGGCTTGGCGGCGACGGCCGCGCTCGCGATAAGGCTCAGGCTGTGCGGCGAGCCGGCCGGCTTTGCGGAGCCAGGCGCCGGCGGCGAGTCGCTGGCGCCCTCGAGCCCATGAGCGGTGTCCTCCGGCGCTGGGCAGCCGCCATCGGGCACCTCAGCGGTGTTCACGTGCACACCTGCGGCCAGCGCGTTGCTCGTAAGCATGCTGCATCACTCAAGCATCCCCAAACAGCGGGGGCGAGACAAAACTATTCCAAGCCGCAGGACACGCTTGGCCCCAAGCCTCCCCTACAGACTGACACAAATTCGGGGTGGGATGTCAAAGCAAAAAGCAAGTCCTCCAACTGCCTAAACCTCTGTACCGTGTCCTCCTCCTCAACAGAAGCTAGTGCCGCGCGAGCAGCGTCACGTCCCAGCATACACACACATGCAGGTCAGCAGTGTTTCTGTATCACTTGGCACAGCAGGACGCAGACCTTGCGCGAGCACAGGGCTGGCAGGCGTGGCAGCGCCGCGCTCGGCCGCCGGCCGGCGCGGCGTGCCCGGCCCGGCATCGTCGGGCGCGCGCTCCGCGCCCTTGGCGGGCGGGCAGTCCGCCGCGAGCGCCGTGGCCAGCTCCGTGACTGCCATGGCGGCGCACGCAGCCGGCTCGGCGGCCCTGCGGGGCGGCGCCTAGGCGGCGCTGTCGGCGGCCGGCGGCTGGCGCGCGGGCGGCGGCGGCGGCTGCGGCGGCTGCGGCAGGCCGTACGCGCGGTTCAGGGCGCCGCGCAGGGCGGGGCGGATGGGCGAGAACACGTTGCCCTCGCCCCAGTCATTGAGCAGCAGCGCGAGCAGCGCGCCGGCGGTCACGACGGCGGTCACGGCCTTCACGCGCAGCTGGCTGGGCGTCACGGGCTCCTCGCGCATCCAGGTGCGCGGGCGCGCCTGCGCAGAGGGGTCTGCGTGAGCGCCGGGCCTGGCAGGTGCAACAGAGCCGACACCGCCTGCACTTTCCGGCTCCCGGCTTCCGCGCCAGGAGACACGCCTGCGCAGCTCCAAGAGAGCTCTGGTACTGCCGGTCAGACTCTGCTACCGCAGCGGCGGGGCAGGACTCAGCAGCACTGCTCGTCCGGCGTGGCTGCAAAGTTGTGCGCCAGCATGATCGCGGCAGTTACTTTCCTGTAGACGCTGCAGGCAGCATTGGGAAGACCCCTGAGTAAGTAGGTGCAAGACACGCAGACAAACCTGGCGGCCGCCGCCTATCGGCGCTCGCAAGAGCGCGCAGCCCCCGCGCATTGCTGCGCCAACCTTCACACTAGCTTGCAGCGGACCGGACAGCGGGAGTATACACACGCGGCTGCTGCATTGCACTGCCGAGGTGAGGGCACTGGCCACCTCAAGCGAGATGCATCGCCGGAAGGTCAAAACTCGTCGACTGTCTGCCTGCGTGATACATAATGGTGTGAACAAAGAAGACCTTCTTCACCTGAGCAACGACGCTGCGCTCGCAGTCTTCTGTGTACCAAGTTGCAGTTGTGTATGTATCAATCGCCTGCGACGGCTGGCGGCGGCACTAGCAGTCCAGCTCACCAGCTTCTCAGTTGTCAAATGATGCGCTATTGGATGGCTGAACAAGGCGCATTCGCATAGGGGGCGCCAGGACACCACTGCCGTTCTAGCCGCAGTGAGAGACCCTGCTTGGCTAGGCCCTAATGGCTGTCAATCCTGACGGATGGCCGTTTCAGATGGCCGTTAAGGGCAGTTGTACACATGCCTGTTCTGCATCTGAATCAGAGCCTCCGTTGTTGCTGCTCTGCATCTCTTTGCCATGCCGCGTACAGTCCAGAGCTTACATGCCATTTGTAGAGCGCAGGCCCAAACGAGACAGCACGGTGCAAATGAGCCAGCGCTCGAGTCCATTTCACAGGTTGCGCGTCAGCCGGCTCAGGATAGCCTCGCACTGCCCGCGGTAGCTGCCGCCAAACAGGTTGTAGTGGTTGAGGTAGTGATACAACAAGTATATGTCCTTCCGCTCCTCGAAGCCTGCAGCTCACACACAGCTGCGTTGGCCCCTGCTCTCCCTGTTCAGCGGGAAGTGTATCAGGCCCGGGTGCCGAGGCCGGCCCCAGCACCACTTCGCTCATGGGCGATGCTGCTGCTCTGCGCTTGCGCTAGGCCTGCGGCACATGGATACCGGCGGCTAGCTACGGCATGCAGCCACCATGCCACAGAGCCCATGCAGGCCCGCCTGACCAGGCCGGCACAGCGCGCGCCGCCAGCCGCGCGCCGTTCCATGGGAGGCCACCGCAGCACACAGAGCAGCCACAGCACGCCCGAGGCGCGTGGCCAAAACATGGTGGCAGCACAACGTGACTTGAGGGCGAGCGAGCGCGAAGCTCGCACCCGGGTCCTGGGGCAGCACGCTGCGGTAGCCCTTCCAGAACTCGCCGCTGAAGCCGGCGCACCAGCTCATGCCGAACTCGGCCTCGTGGTGCCCTGGCGCATGCGTGCAACCAGCTTGCAGCGCAGAGGCAGGTCCCAGAGAGGGCTGGTGCTCCCGTGTGCTGGCATGCCTGCCTCAGACATGCTGTCTGCCTGGCCAAGAATGGTGCCCGGCAGCTGCCATGCGAGAAGCGCCGCGGTGACATCACAGTGCCAGGCCACCTCACCGTGTTGCTCTGCATGACGAGTATGTAGGAGGGCAGCACTCGCGGTGTTGTGGCGCGCACGAAGGCCCGGCCCCTCACTAGTGCATGCGGGCGGCGGATGTGGGCGGAGCAGCCCGCCGGCATGGCGAGCCGGGCTGCCTACCCAACTGCCAAGGAGCCTGGATTCACAAGCAAGCAGCACACGCGCAACAGGGGCAGCCGGCGGCAGGCCAGCATCCGCGCGCACCGTAGTACACCGCAGGGTCCAGGATCGCCCACTCTGCGCCGCGCTCGCCGGCCACGCCGCTGTAGTTGCCGCTCCAAAGATCGCCGTGCAGCAGCGACGGCCTGACCTGCGGCGCGGCGGCGCTGAGCGCGCCGGGTGCTTTGCGAGCTACTCTTTACGTCGCCTGGCTGCTGGTGCCAGGGTATGCTGCGCTCATGTGCTGTGCTCATGGCGCGCACACCTCAGCGCACGGTCTGGCAGCACGACTGACAGGGTGCGCGTCCCCGAACATGGCAATATGCAGGCAGCGATGCATGCGCAAGCAGCTGCACACCATGGCACAGGCGCTCCGCGCTGTCGTCCGCACGTCGACTGTGCCGGGGCCGGCACGCCACCAGATCAGGAACGCGCGCAGGCGGGCGCGCCTGGACGCCCTCGAAGAAGCGGTCCAGGTGCGCGGCCAGGCGCTCGCCCATGCGGCTCAGCGCGCCGTCGTTGGCGAGCCGCAGCTGGTGCAGCAGGCGGCGCTCGCGGAAGAAGGCCACCCAGGTCGGCAGCCAGCCGTTCGGCTGCGGGGTGCCGCCGATTGTGTTGTCCACAGCGAAGCCGAAGCGGCCCGCCGCCGCGTCCGCGTCCTGGCGCCGGCGGGGTCCTACTTTCTTGTCTGGTAACTGAGTTTCCAGTGATGGACTAATAAAGCAACAAGACAACACAGGGTATAGGTCGTCTGTGTAAACACAAGGACGCTTAGCTGACATGGCGTGGCAGCGATGAAGGCGGGCGCAGGCGCCGCATGCAGGCACAGGCTGTGCAGCACCCGTCCGCCGCCAGCCCTCACAAGTGCCATGGCTGCAGCGCGCCGGCCGCGGCGCCGCGCGCGCCGAGGGAGTTGGCCGCGCGGCGTGCGCGCCACGCCGCTGCCGGGTGGCGGGGCGGCATGCAGGGCCGCGGCGCACCGCGGGCGCGGCCAGGTGCATCCGCGCGAGGCCGGCGCCCAGGTCGAACATGCTGGGCCGCCCCTGCATGTCCAGGTGCTCCATGACGATGAAGCTGCCGCTGCCGCGCAGTGTGCCGCCTGGTGCGGCGCAGCAGGGCGCTGAACAACAGGCTACCGGCCCATGAGCTGACGACTACGCGTTATTGCAGTGGAATGGACGGACTGACGGTACGCTGGGCGGACCGCCGGAGGGTGGCGCCAGCGGTCCGTAATGGAAGACCTTAGGTACACGTAAGGTCTTTGTGTCTGCATGCGTGCAATTCAGCAAGAGCTGAGGAGAACATGCAGCATCACATCCTGTGTTGCTGCTACCAGCGCCACGAGGCAACGATTTGCCGCACCATACATCGCCTGCAGGCCCAGCGCCTCGCCCTTGAACATCGTGTCGTCTCCGGCGGTGCTGAGCTTCACAAATACCTTCACACCGTTGTCCAGCTCATACCTGCGCAGAGGCGCAAGCTTTGGTTCTTACCCACCTTCACTCGCACCGGAATGAGTGATGTCCGTGTATCAGCCAACTGCGGCTGCTGGAGAGGCTGCAACAGCGGACCCCAAGACGCCTTGGGGTCCGACACCCTCCAACACTTCAGCCGGACGTTGCTACCTGCCAACATACCCAGCAGTGTGTGCGTGAGCTCAGCAGAGCCCAACCCACGCGTAGGGCAAGGCAAGCAGAACGTTGCAGTATGTGCTGTGTAGCCTGCCACAGCATGCACATGCCTTGGTCAAAACTAGACTGCTTTCTACGTGCACACACTGCTCTATGTCAGCAGTACTTGCCTCTGCTCTAGTGTCCCTGACAGACACCACAGCTAGTGCACTCTACCCCACTTGCATAGACAGCCATCGAAGGCTGCGTTGGCCACATGTTAACTCCCACCTTGTGCGCTAGCAGCCCCCACCAGCATAAATGCAAAGGCTTGCACTTCTGAGGTCTGCACGATCTGCTCACCTGTATGCTGAGCTCCAGGAGGAGCCCCCGAGGGAGCTCTTGCGCAGCACCGCTCCGCCCAAGTTCTCGCGGAGCCAGTCGGCAACCACATCACCGCCCGCTCTGGGGCACAGCCACTTCAACTCACGGCTTCCGAACTTGGCTCTCAGTTCGAAAGTGGACGCACACACACCTGGTCCTGACCATGCTGCGCTCTGGCCGTGGCTGCCTTGGTGCAGCCTTTCCGTGCAGGTGCCTGTGCTGACAAACAGATGCTGGTCCAACCAAGGCAGACAGACGAGCCATGGGCCCAGGACGAATGAAAAGTATTGACAATTGGACAATTGGACAAGGTTGGAGATTTACATGCGGCAATATTTCCATGTCAGCCTATCAAGTGGCCACAGGCCACAGGCAAACTGCTAGCAGGGACCGCTGCGAGCAGTGATGCACAGTGCGGCGGGCAGGGTGCCTGTAGAGCCCCGCAGGCCATATACATGCAACGCAAATATGCAACACAGGGCTCCACGGTTCTAAGCAAAGCAGACCCTGAAGAGGTCTGGCTACCAAGGGGCTAGCGTAAGGGGGCGGCGCTGCCAGCAGCCCATGCGCTGTTGCAGGCGGGGGACACCTAGCACCCCGCCCAGCCTGACACACAGAAAGCTTTCCATGGCTCCCCAAGCAGCGAGGGCCGGTCAATTTGCATTGCCTGCGCCGGAGAGTCGCACAGGGCGCCGCATGAAAATGCCCTACGTGGCTGTATAAGCATGGTTTCACACCCAATCACGTGCGCGTGCCCACCCAAAGCCGTTCACATGCCAGCTCAGCCCTGGACCCCACCCCGCCACCCCTCACAAGCCCGGCCATCCCTTCACCACGCTTTGCATGCCCTGCAAAGCAGCCCCCATACATCTCTAACCCCCGCCCTCCTTGCATCTCAGGCCCGCCCCTGCCAGGAAACCCACTGGCGGGGTGTATGGTCATGCGTTCCAACTCCCCTCCACGCCGCTCGATTGAAGCAGACCAGCACGCCCGCAGCAGCCCGCGCGGCTGGCTTGGGCGGGCTGCGGGCCGCGGCCGCGCCAGCCCTGGATGCCCACTACCGCCCGCTGCGGCTGGCGCCCTTGGGCGGGAAGAGCGCCATATGGCGCGCGAAGGTCGTGTCCGCGGACGCGCTCGCGGCGCGGCCGGGCGACGCGGGCAGCACGCTGTCCACCCATGCGCAGCCCGCCTGCGCCTGCGCGCAAACCGGCCGGGCGTGAGCTTTCCACCTTCTATCACCAGGTCAGCAACAAGCCCTTCACAGCAGCGTGAAGTTTGTGTGGAAATGCAGACTTTTTGCACTTGCATGCAGATGGCTGTGGCGCGTTCGGGCAGCGGGTGCAGCACCCCCGCCCAGCCAGAGCCCGCTGCAGCGATGCCGCAGCAGCCACAGGGTGCATGCTGAGCGAGTGGGCTGTCTTGCAGTACGGCAGGAGCGCCCGCAGTGCACACAGGCGCGCATGCCAAGCAGCTCCTGCGCGGACATGCTGGCGGGCGTGACAGGCGCGGCCGGGGCGCGCACGTGCAGCACGTGCAGCGCCGACATGCGCGCGTCGACCTTGATTGGCACCACGCGCGGCGCCAGCTTGGCGGCCGGCGGCGTCGCCGGCGCTGCGGCGGCCGCGCCCGCGAGCGCGTAGCGCTCGGCTGCCGGGCGCGCAGCGTGCGGTCGTGTCAGGGCGCATGCCTCTTTTGGCTCTTCCATGCCGCTGCACGTTCAGGTTGACAGCAGAGGCGGCGGCTCTGTCAGACAATATTTGCCAGACAGATCATGCATGGTCAACATCAGGCCCGAGGGCTTGTTTTCCTGCCAACAGCATATGTGCAGCAGGGCACAGACGCTGTGCTGTGGACGCGCCGCGGCCCGCTGCGTCCCATGAACCAGGGCAGCGAGCGGGCCGCGCACCGTTGCGCGCGGCGCTCGCCGCCAGCTCGACCGACATGCTGAGGTGCATGCCGGCCAGCAGGCCGTGCGCGGCGCCGCCCAGGTCGCACGAGCGTCCGGCCGCCAGGCGCGCCGTGGGCGCGGCGGGCGCGGCGGCCGCAGCGGCGTGCGCCGGGAGCGGCTCCGCGGCAGGCGCGGCCGCCGCGCTGCTGCTCCGCGCGCCTGCCTTGGCGGTCTTGGCCTGCAGTGGCGGGCGCGACGAGTCGGTCGCAGCGCGCTGGGGCCCGGGCGGCCCCCATCGGCAGTGGGACCAAAGCTGCCATAGTTGTGCTGTGCATTGATTGCATGATGTGCGGTTGGCCCTGGTGATCTGCCTGTCGCATGCCGAAAGGCGGAACGGCACGCCCAGCGTCAGGATGGCAGGCAGGCCAGCGGGCAGGGTCATGCCCCTGGGCAGCAGGCCCGTCTCGAGCACTCGTATGCACGTGGCCGCAGGCGCGCGCGGGGGGCGGGCGCGCCTTTTTGTGCGCGGGGGGCGCGCCGCTGCCGCTGCGCTGCAGGCGCACGGGCCGCGGGCGTCCGTGCGTCTTGTGGTAGATGCCGCACGCGTTGCAGAACGCCTCGCCGGTCGCCTTGTCGCGACGCCAGAGCGGGGTCGCAGTGGTGCCGCAGTTCGCGCACACCTGCGCCGGCGCGGGCGGCTCAGCGCCGCGCCTGCCAGCATCGCGTGCGGCAGGCCACGCTGCAGTCCAGCTGGCACTGGCCTGTCACGGGGCCGCGGCCTAGGGGGGCAGCAGCTGAGCGCCATGTGAGCGCAGGACGCCCTGAGCGGCACGCTGGCAAACAGCGCCTGTGCCAGGGCAGCAACACTGGCAGAGTAGATCAGCGGCCCCAGCAGACGCCTGAGCAGGACGCTCGCTCATGCGGGGTGTGCCGCATGCGCACCGTGGCGTCGCCGTCGTCAGCGCCGCCCTTGGCCGCCGGCGCGGCCGGCGCGGCCGCGGCCGGCAGCCGGACGATGAACCTGCGCACTGGCATTGATGCGCTGCGGCCCAGCTCGCCTGCGCAGCATGGGAGCCCGACTTCTTTTCGAGTTTCATGCAGCGGCACGCCGCACGGCAGCCTGCTCGGCAGGCCCGCAAGGTGCTGAACACCTCGCACGACAGCACGACATGCCTGATGCAGCAGCCTCTGGAGCTCGGCAACGGGAGCGCACCGCGGCCGTCGGACATGCGTCCGGCCGCCCAGATTGCACAGCCACTGCCAGTCATGCAAAATGCAAACCGACACTGCATGGCGCTCACAGGCCATCGGGGTGCCGGGCGGCAGCAGACCTGCGGATGCGCTTGGCGGCGGCAGACCCGCGGATGCGGCGGGCGGTGCGGCGCGCGGCGGCTCGGCGTGCGCGCCACATGTGGGGCTCGCGCGCGCGTCCCCGCCGCAGCGCTGCTTCTTTGCAATCAGCGCCTCAGCCAGCAAATCGACGACCTGGTTGTGGACCGCCTGCAGTCGCGCCCGCGCACGCTTGCTGCACTGGCATCGTGCCATGTCTTTTTTTATATATTTGCAAAGCGGGGCTGGGCATCACGACCAGAGCGCGCCATGCATGCAAGTGCGGGGCAACACGGTGTGATAAGACGGTGTGCATGCCATGTAGCCGCGCACTCCTGCAGCACTGGTAAACATGTCGCAAGCAGCACTGCACTCACACCAGCAGTGCCATGCGCCTGTGACCCGTCCGTCCGTGCTGATGCAGCATCACCAAGGAGCACTGTCATCAGCGTGCACCCTTCATGTGTGCATCTGCAAGGAGACGTAGTCACTTCCGCACAGCGCACGGTGCATGCGTGCCAGCACACGCCGGCAGCGCAGCTGAGGCAGCTGCACGGCGCGCCTCGCAAAAGAGCGGGTCCGCGGTCGCGCCCTGCGTGAGCGCCACGGCCACGAAGCGCTCGCGCGCGGCCTCGCAGTCGGCATCGGGCGACTGGCCCCGCTCGTCGGGCGCCCACTCCTCGTCGTCGCCTGCGGGGCGCGGCCGTCAGCCAGCAGCCCCTTCATGCCCAGCAGCGCAGTGCCCAACACTTCGGCTCACTTCTGCGGCAATTCCACACTCGGGCTCCAGCGCAACTGCGCAGCATGCCGCTCAGGCGGCGAGCGCCCTCCCCGCGCACAGCGCGCCATGCTGCAAGCCGCTTGAGCGCACCCGCGCCGTCAGAGTCGCTCAGCGTGTTGTAGCCCCAGTCGCGCTGGCGGCGCTTGCGCGGCTCCCGCCCGCGCGCCAGGCCGCCCCCGGCGCTCTCCGCCGAGCTTTTGCGCGGCCTGCACGCACCGCGCGCGCGCGCGCGCTTCGGCAGATGCACCTACCCAGGCTGTCTCTGCAGAAGCACCCTCAGGGCACACTCGCTGCATGCCTGGGAGCACTCAAGCACAGCGCAAGCGCAGGAGCCATCAGTGGACGTACCACCCGTTTTACACATGCAAGGCACGCGCATGCAGCACAGCACGCGTCTGGTCTGTTGCGCCAGCGACGAGCATGCGCAGCTGCTGCCCCCCAGGATGTGCCAGTGCAGGCAGGGATGCCCGTATGCGCACCCCTGCACAGTGCCCTGCACCCGCCGGGGGCGCCATGCGCAGGGGGGCCGTGAGAGCGCACCGGGCCGCGCGCGCCGCGGGCGCGAGCTCCGCGGACGCGTCGTCAGAGGACTCGTCGGACGTGTAGTCGGCCGCGGGCGCGGGCGCGGGCGCCGCGGCCGGCGGCCGCGGGTGCTTGAGGCCGCCGGCCGCGTTGCGGTCCTTGAGGAACAGGTGCGCCGGGCGGTTGACCTTGTTGGTCGCCAGGTAGCAGCCGCACGCGTTGCACAGGTCCTGCGTGTGCTCGCGGTTCTTGCGCCAGAGCGTCGTGTCGCTTGTGTCGCAGTTGGCGCACACCTGCGCGCGCAAGGCCGCGCATGCGTTTGGCGAGCGCCGGCGAACGTGCGCAGCGACGTGCCATCCCACTTCGGCGCCAGGAGCCCTGCCCCAGCGCGCGCCGCTGCGGGCCAGGTGCGGTTGTGCAGGGCCGCACAGCGCGGGCGCAGCGGCGGGGCGCGGGGGCGCGCCTTGCCGCCGGACACCGTGCAGCGCAGGCGGACGTGCGCGGCCGCGGTCGGCGTGGCGGGGCTGCTGTGCCGCGCGGGCGCCGCCGCGGCGCGCCGCGCCTTGACGCGCAGCGGTGGCGCCTCGGCGGCGCGCTCGGCGCCGCAGTCGGCGCCCGGCGCGCGGAGCGAGGCGGGCGGCGCGTTGTCCGCTGCGCGGCCGCCGCCGCCCAGGTCCGCGCTCACGTAGTGCAGCACCGTCTGCGCGCCGGCCACCACCGTAAACGGACGTTACAGGCGCAGCCGCTTCCTTCACAGTTTTCATTTTCCAAACCAGGGTGTGACCGAATCCCATTGTCGCACCAGGGCAGCACCGCCTGGTGCCAGGGCGCATTGCAGTTGTCACAGTCCCAGCATTCTGGTGATTCATCAGGCGCTGTGCAGGCGTCAGCATATGCTGCTATTGCTTGTCCCGCACGATGGTGCTGGCACCTGTTTACAGCAGGCCAGGTCTATTTGGGGCTGTTGATCTGTTGATCACGGCTGCTTGGATGGTGCTCTGGCAGCAACCAGATGAAGCAAGTGGCAATACCAGGGCAGCCTCTTCATGGAAAGTCCGCGGAGCGCACCCAGAAGCACGGCAGCGGCCTGTCGGCGCAGCCCGGCGCGGCAAAGCCGGCGCCGCCGGCGCGCAGGTCGGCGGTCCAGCCGGCGGCGCGCAGGCGCGGCCAGACGCTGCCCCAGAACGCACGCTCCATTGCGTCGCGGCCGCCGCAGCGCAGCGCCTCCCGCGCCGCATCAGCGAGCGGCTGCTTGATGTGCTCACCGGCACCGCTGCCGCCGCAGTGCAGCGCCTCGAGCGCCGCGTCGGCGAGTGGCCGCTGCGAAGGGGCAGCTGCGAGTGCCGGCGTCACCGCCGCCGCCCGCTGCCCTGTGCCTGGTGCAACCTGGTCCTGCATCGCAGAGTCACGTGGGGTCAGGCTGGCCTGGGTGGAGCGGAGCGCCAGCTGATGGTACTACGTGATACGGTGTGCTGCATGGTGAGAGCCCAGGGTGGGCAGGGATGAGCTTCGCCATGCGGGGTCTCTGAACAGCTGGCCGCAAGCAGCGGTGCCAGACGCCTGGAGCCTGGGCACAGCGCAAGAAAGACGTCTGATAGCGCTGCAGGAATATGCCGCAACTGCTGGACCCACGCGCACGCACCATGGCGGAGATGCCAATCGCGCGCACGATCGTATCGCGCCCTGCCAGCGCCGCAAGCGCGTGCACAAAGGGGCGCTTTGCCAAGTCGCCGCTTGCGTATCGCGCGGCGAGTGCCGCCATCTCCCCCCGCGCGCCCGCCTGGATGGCACCTGCGCGCGACAAGCGGCGCCGAGGTCACCATGGCGGTCGGCGAGCCCGGCGCGGGCACGCACGGATCACGATGTGCACCGCTGCGACGCGGCAAGATGTAGCTAGGTGTGGCGCGCGCGGTCACTGCGCGCCGCCTGTCCCTGTACGCCGGCGCGGCTCGCAAGCGCCTGATGGGACCAGCAAGTTGGCTGCAGCCCCGGGCACCGGGCTGCAGCTGGAGACTGGGGTTTTTCGGCAGCAGCTCCATCTTGCCCCCCACGCAGGCGTGCGGGCCCATGACATAGCCCACTGGCTCCCTGCACGTCAGCACAACGAGCCGGGTGGCTATCAAGCCACCGGGGGCTCAGGGTAGGCGGCCATGAGCGCGTGGCTGGGAAGGGCCGCTCTGGCAACGAAGGCCCCTTCATTGCATCCAACGAACTCCCATCGAGACAATCCGGGGCGTCCTGCTACAGGCGGCTCCCTGCTCCTGTATCTGGGTGCGGTACCTGGCATGCGGGCCGTCAGCAGCGAGGCATCGCCAATCACGCAGTCCCCGGTCTGGCTCGCCTCGCCAGACGCCTGCAGCCAGCGCGTGTACTGGCTCGGGCTCGCCTTGAAGCGGCCCCAGGCAGCCTGCAGGTCCTGCTCCTGCACGGGCGGGCCCAAGCCAGTTGCAGTCAGGGCTGCTGCAGTACGTGTGGTGAGTGGCATCGCAGGGTGGGCGGCAGCACCTTGCATGCCCCCACCAGCTGGCCCACAGCCTGCCAGTCTTTTCCAAACAGATGCAGGCCCGTCTCGAAGGCAGCATCATCTGCCGTGGTCCATCGCCGTGGGGCAGCTGCAACAACCCGCTCCTCCGCGTTGCCCCACACGCCGGATGGCTGCTCACCTAGCCTCCTGCCACTCTCAGGAGCCTCCATCAGCTCCAAAGTACGCGCCTCTGTGGATCACATCCTGTCCTCCGCTGCCTGCTGCACGGACAGCGAGGATATTATGGCCTGCCTGGCAGGGTCGGGCAGGCCATGACATCTGCCATGTTGGCTTCGTGGCGGACTGATCGCGCGCCTGTGCCCCTCTCCGCGCATTATGGCAGGTCAGTGGAGCTGCGCCAGCTGCTGTACAGGCCTGGGGCGGCTTGTACGGGCAGATGCGCTGCGTTTGCAGGACGGCTGGCGCTCGCTGCAGCCGCGGGTGCCGGCCAGGGGGCATGCGCGGCGCTCGGGTCGATGCGCACCGTTCACAGTCAGCGGCATGCCGCCGCGGCTGCAGGACAGGTCTGCCCGCGCGTTGCCCGGCCCGCCAAACTTGTGTCAGTGCAGGCCTGCGTGCCTGTGTAGGCCAGCGCTGTCAGCAAGGAGCCAGCTGTGGGGACGGCTTGTGTTGGCATTTGCCAAATCGCACCGCGGTGTCCGTTTGAACGCTGGGCGCTCTCGGCGAGCAGGAGAGGGGAGGACGCGAGCATTAAAGTCCGCAGCGAAGTGGAGGTGCGCACCCCTCTCGCTCTAGCTAGCATGCATGCTTTGGCCCACACACTCGCGCAAGCAAGCACGCTGAGCAAGCGCCGTGGCTGCAGGCACCTTTCCGGTGAGAGGCCCTCGGTGCACCTGGACCTGGTAAGGCTGCAGCATGCAGCCTTGCAGTAACTGGGACCCGTGCGGTTGTGTATTGCTACCTGCTCTCATCAGCTGAACCCGGCGCAAGCAGGCAAGCGGACGAGGCCGTGCCGCGCGCCGCGCAGGGCGCTGCGGCTCGTCTTCTACAGCTTCTTTGCGGTATCGGCGAGCGTCGGCGCGCTGATCGCCACGACGCAGGTCGTGGCCGCGCTGAACCACGCGCCGTCCGCGCTGCCGCTGCAGGACGTCGCGCAGAGCCTGGCGATCGACCTGGGCGCCGTCGCCACCTTTGCGGTCCTGTTCCGCTCCGACTACAAGGTGCTGGCGGCCGCGGGGACGTGCTGCTGATAGGGTGAGGGTTTGCGCAGCACGCTGGGCGCCTGAGACCGCGGGACGTGGCTGCTCGCCTTGGCCTCCCCGGCGCGCTCAGGATGGCGCGTGTGGGCGCGCGGCGCTGCCTGGCGCGCCGGTTGAGCCGCGCGCGCGGCGCCAGGCGCGCGAGAAGCAGATGGCGCGCCTGGGGCGCGAGGAGGGCCTGGCGGCGCTGTCGATCCGCCTGGCCACCGGCAAGCGCATCAAGCTGGCGGACCTGCGCAGCTTTGCGCGCGTCGTGCGCACCCGGGGGCCTCAGTCATTTGCCATGTGTTGGGGATGCCCACGCACCAAGCGGCGGGCGTGCACACTTTGTGGTCCGATCCGTGCAAGGCGTGGGGGTGCGGGCAGGACGATGCTGGGTTCAGGGCAGCCTGCTGCCAGGCAAGGCCGTTTCGGCCCAGCCGAAACGGCCTCGGCTGTCGCCTCCGCTCACGCCTATAGCACTGCCGGCCTGTTATGTACAAAAGTCGGCTGTTCCTTTGGCTCACCCTGCCGCCCGCCTGTCAGCGGATGCGGCTTCGGCGCCGTGCTGAGCAGCTTGGCCCTGACACACAGCAAGAGCGGGCTCGGGATTGGTAGGGTGTGGTAGGGCCTGGCGAGCGCGAGCGCGCTCTGCGTCCGGGGCACGCAGGTGCTGGTGGCGGGCACGCCGGCGCAGGTTCGGGCGGCCGTGACGGCGGCGGAGCCGTTCCGCGGCGACCTGCTCGCGCGCGGCGTGCTGGTCGCCGAGGTGCCCGTCTTTGACGCCGCGGTGGGCGCCGCGGCCGCGGCGCCCGCAACGCACGCGCCCGCGCCCGTCGCCGTGGACACCGAGGCGGCGGCAGAGCCGGCGGACGCGGACGTCAGGCTCGCGGCCCGCTCGGCGCCTGCGCTCGTGCCGTGCGCCTGGCGGCGGGTCTGTCTCGGGTGTCCGCCTGCCGTGGAGGGCGGCCAGCCCGCTGCATCGACAGCCGCGCGCGCGCGCAGGTGGCGCGCGGAGGCCGTGCGGCCCGAGGAGTGGCGCGCCTGGTTCATGGAGCAGGCCGGGCTGGCGGCGGCCGGCACGGAGCGCGGCCTGTACGTGAGCCTGCGCCTGGACGGCCGCGTGCGCGGCAGCGGCGTCGGCGCCCCGCCCTGGGAGCGCATGGTCGCGCAGCTGCCGGCCACCGACGGCGCGCACCGCCGGCCGCCTTGCCTGCACTGTAACAGTCTCTGCGCAGAGGTGAAGGGCGGGCGGGAAGGGTTGGACTGCGGGGCGAGTGGGGCTTGCTGTTCAAACAAGCCCGTTGCGTGCATCCCACAGCGCTTTCTGCCTTGCCCGTCGCAGGAACAGGTGCTTGGTGCAAAGGAGGACAAAGAGGCGCTGTCCGAAAAGCTGCTGGCCAAACCGCCAGCTCTGTATATGCGCGCCATGCAGCGCCTGTATGTGCGCTACGAGCGCACGCGCCTGGGAAAGCTTGTGCATGGTTTGTCATAGTAGAGCCGGGGCGTTGCTCACAGACTTCAAGCAGGTCTTGTGTGCCCCGCAGGCATCTTCCAGGGGCTGCTGGATGGTATGGATGGGCGCGTGTAGAGCTTGTGTGTGCTGGACATGTGCGCTCCTGGCATTGGCATGCAGTGCACAAGGGGTGCATGCCATGCACTGCATGGAATGGTAACCCCTAAGCACATGAGTAAAGGCTGGTGAGCGTGTAAGTCGTCATATGCGAGGGCATGCTCGCATGCCGTGCGTCTCTGCCTGCAGCCTGTCTCTCGAGACCCAGTAGGTGCTGGCACAGGCTGGGCTGCAGCGCACAAGCACGCAGGATGGCTCCTGCCGACCCGCCGCGCTTCTCAGCCACAGACGCAGTCACAGATGCAGACTACAACAAACGTTGGCACGATATATGGGACAGCGGCCTGGAGGCAGGGCAGGTAAGCGTCTGTGCAACGCTGCTTGCCCTTGGTGCACAGCAGCGGACGCCGGCAGGATGCATGGGAGAGCCTGCGCGCCGCAGTGCTTTGACGCCTCGAAGGCGTCAGAAGCGCTGGTGGCGCTGCTGGACGGCGGCCTCACTGTGAGGGGCTCTCGCTGGCTCGTGCCAGGCTGCGGGGTGCGGCCAAGGCTACAAGTACAGTCTGCACACCAGTCTGTATAGCTTGAGTCGTGCAAGTCTCAGCGTGTCGCTTGGGGGAAAGCAGCGAGGATACGATGTGGCGCTGCTTGCTTCCCGTGGCGCCGACGCCACAGGACTGGAGCTCTCGCAGGCCGCGGTGCGTGTCCGCTTGCACTGGTGGTGCCCCACTGTTACCTTGTTGGCGCACCAGGCACTGACCTTTTGACACAGGTCAAAGTCGCCGAGCGGTTCACAGCAGAAGGCAACCTCCCGGGGCAGCCAGGGAAAGCCCGCTTTGTGCAGGGTGCGTTCCCTGCAGTTTCCCGCTTGCACGCGCACTCACTGCACGCCGTCTTTCAGACGGCGGCGCTCTGCGCCAGGCGACTTCATGACGTTCACCGACGCAGACGGCCCCTTTGACGGGGGCTACGACTACACGTGCGGGCCCTGCACAGGCCCTCCTCGCGTGCCCAGCGCTCCTGTGTTGCCGCCAAAGACACTTGCCGCGGCGCCAGCGCGCGCCGGCGCCGCTTGCGCGTGTCCCCGGGCCTGACCGGCCGCCCGCGCGCGGGCCCCAGGTTCCTGTGCGCGCTGCACCCGAGCATGCGGCCGGCCTGGGCCGCCGCCTGGGCGCGGCTGCTGAAGCCGGGCGGCGAGCTCGTCACGCTCATGTTCCCGCTGCCGGCCGCGCCCGGGGCGCCCGCGCTCGCGGCGGGCGGCGGCGCCGATGCGGCCGCCGGCGCCGAACCTGCCGCCGGCGCCGCGCCTGGGCAGGAGCGCGACGGCGCACCCGGCGGGGGCGCCGTCGCGGCGGGCGCGGCGGGCGGGCCGGGCGGCGGCGGCGGCGGCGGCCCCGAGCAGGGCCCGCCCTGGCCGCTGACGCGGGAGCTGTACTCCGAGCTGCTGCTACCCAGCGGTGAGCGGGTGTCCCGCCTGGTGCACGCGGTGCCTGCGGTGGGGTCTGCCTGCCTGTCAAGCCGCTGACGCTGTCGCTGCCCTGCTGCCCCGCCGCGCTGCTGCCAGCATATAGACGTGCTGCTGGCCGCGTACGGTATTGTCAATTTCAGAATCTTAGCACAGCGCACTGCCGTGCAGAAGCCTGCAGGGTGTGAGACGGCGTAGTTCAGCCCCGTGCGCCGTGCGCTGGCAGGCTTTGAGGAGCTGAGCGTCACGGTGGTGCCGGAGGAGCAGAGCCACCCCGGCAGGAAAGGCCGGGAGATGCTGGGGCGCTGGCGCAGGCTGTAACAGCAGGTTTGACATTCTTTGTAAGCAGACTCTGCTGCTGACATGTCTCTGCGCTTCACGCATTCTTACCGCGCTTGACTGCGTCTTCTTGTGCCTGCTGAATGCGGGCCGCATTTTCCCTTCCTGTGTACACGTCAGTAGCTGTTTGTGATGGTAACGCTGCACTGAGCGCAGGTAAGACCCGTCCTTGCTGGTGTGGTCGTGTAGCAATATCGGCATGTTCATCATACATTGCTCACCAGCCTAGCTAGGGCTGCGAAGGTGTGTACAATGCAGTGCACAATGCAGACCTCACAGATAGTGTTCACCATGGCTGCTGGTCAGCAACCCCCCGATGCACGTAACACTCGCTTCATGAAAAAGAATAACGTGCCGCGCCGCCATATTGCCGCAAGTCACCGCCCAGCATCGGCGCCGAGGCCCACTCAAGGCGGCCACGCGCGCTGCCGTGCTCGTTAGGGCGTGCCCATCTCCGTACGTGCGCATCGCGACCAGGCCAGTCGCCAGGTCCCGGCGCGCGGCGGCGCACTGCTTGGGCACCATGACCCTACTCTAAACCTAACCTAAGCCTAGCCCTACCGAGCATCGGCGACGAGGCCGCTCAGGGCGGCCACGCGCGCTGCCGTGCTCGTCAGCGCGTGCCCGTCGCCGTACCCGCGCATCGCGACCAGGCCGGCCGCCAGGTCGCGGCGCGCGGCGGCGGCCTGCTTGGGCACCAGGGCGCGCGTGAACGGGTTGGCGCTGGCGGCCTCCTGCGCCAGGCGCCGCAGGCGCAGCAGCGCGCAGTACACCTGCGCCTGCGGCCGCACGCGCGCGCCCCGCGTTCAGCGCCCTGCGGCGGGCCAGTCAGGAGCCCGCCTGTCTCCCAGACGCGGACAGCGAGGGCTGCGGGCACGGCCGCTCCTGCCACCTGGCACGCACAGCCGGCAGGCCCGCCCGGCGGGCGGCGCCCGGCAGGCCTTGGCGCAAATGCTGAGGCAGCTACAAGGGGCTCAGGCCGTCCTAAGCATGAGCGATGCCGGCCAGCGCGCCTCGGCCGTGAGCGCGCTGTCTGGCCCCAGCGTGCGCTTCCAGTACTCCCAGGCGCGCTGCAGGGCGGTCTCGCCGCCGCCGCGCCGGCCCCAGCGTCGGCCCCGCCGCCGTCGCCGCCCGCGCCGCCCGCCTCTGCGAGCGCCGCCGCCACCGCCGCGCCGCCGAGCTGCTCGCCCGGGACGACCGCAGCCGCCGCCGCGATGGTTCCCAGCCGGTGCTCGCAGAGCGCGACCTGCGCGCGCGCGCCATGCGGGCGGTGGTGTCGGGACGCCATGCCTGACGCATGCGCCCCAATCGCGCAGACAATGCTGGCTCGTGGACAGGAGCCCATCGCATGGCCCTCACGCGACGATGCGTCGGCGCATGAAGTGACAATGCTGCCGAGCGCCCACAGCGGGGACGCATGGCGGGGCGCGCGGCTGGCGTGCCGTCCGCGGTCGGCCTGCATTGGCGGCCGCCCAGAGCGCGCGCCGGCGCGGCCTGCGCCGGCCCGCCCGGGCGCATGCAAGCATGCTGGCCGGAGCCCGGCTGGAAGGCTTTCTGCCAGAGCCATGAGTACGCACGCGCTGGCGCGCCAAAGCGTGGGGGCCCTTGGGCGCGCGCGCCTGCTGCCGATCGCCGCCCGCCAGCGCCGAGGTGCGCGCGACAGCCAGCGCCGCGCGACATAACGCAGCGGCCTCGTCGGCGGCACCGCGCACAAACAGCAGCGTGGCGAGCTGCAGCCGCGCCGTGCTCGCAGCGCCCCGCGCGCGCCGGCCCTCGTGCAGGCGCACCGCCTGGCCGCAGCGCGAGTCAGCGTCCGCGGGGCGCCTTTGCCGCATGTGCGAGTGCTATCCAACGGAGGACCGGACAACTGGTGTGGAGCCGGCCATGGGCGCCCGCCCGTGCGACCAGCACGGCATACTCGCACGCATGCCCTGGGAGACGGAGGCAAGGGGCAGCGCGGGGCGCATTTGTTCGGATGGGTTTAGGGTAGGGTAGCTTCCGCCTGGCGCCGGCAGGCCTGCAGGCGCGCCTGGCGGAATAGCGCCTCGGCGCGGTCGTAGCTGGCCTCGCCAGCGCCCGCGGCCGCCTCCAGCGCCGCCTGGTGCGCGCGCATCGCCGCATCCGCCAGCGCGGGGCCCAGCGCAGGGTTGGAGCGCATGGCGTGCAGGCCCTGCGCGCCGCGGGCATGATTACCCCTTCAATGCTGGAGTATACCCGTCACACCGCGCTCATACTTCATGTACCGCGACTCTGTGCTGGCCCTTGGCTGCCAAGCTGCCGCGCGCGCCCGGGCCGCGCGCCTCGGCCATGGCAGCCTCGGCCGCGTCAGCGTCGGCGCCGCCGCGCGCGCCGTAGCCGGCCACGGCCAGCGCCTCGTAGAAGCGCGCCTCGCCCGCGGGCGCGGCGCCGGCCGCGCCGAGCGCGGCCTGCAGCGCGCGCGCGGCGCCCGCCAGCAGCGGCGCGGCCTCCGCCACGCGGCCCTGGCCTGGCGGGGCAGGCGCGCAGGGCGCTCGCCAGCGGGCGCAGGAGGGCGCACATTCGTGCGCGAGCCTGACAAGTGCACCCTATGATAGCCCAAACATCAACGCAGGTATTCGTACAGTGAGCTTTCTGCACGTGCTGACAGCATGGGTCACTGCTACAGCACGTGTCCCAGGTGCAACCAGGCCGAAGGCCATCACCCCGCATGTGTGCATGCCAGAGGCCTGCAGGTAAACTGCCACGCGCTGGCTATCGCCTGGGGCTCTGATTCATGGGGCGGCAGCCATGTGCCCTGGCGCCCACCCATGAGGATCGCGCCAAGGCGCAGCCTGGCAGCGACCGCGGCGCCGCCCCGCGCGGCGTCGCTGCCGTGGGGGCCAACCGCGGCCTGCTGCAGCAGCGCGAGGCAGCGCCGCGCGGCGGCCTCCGCCTGCGGCAGGCGGCCCCGCAGGTACAGGACCTGCGTGCGCAGCAGACGCGCCTCGGGCGCATGACACCAATGCACAGCAGACGCGCCTCGGGCGCATGGCGCCGATGCGCACGGGGCTACGACTGGCAACGCACCGCAGGCTGAGGGACGTGCGTACAGGGATGCGCTGTTGCGATGCGTTTTCAATCTGTTGAGCGGCCTGAGTGACGGTTGTATAAGCCTGCAACTGCGGCGTAATGGTGCTCTGGCGTCCTGAGCTGTGCAAGCGCGCTTGCACACATCATCTGCGTGCCATGCGCATCATTGACAGCCGCCGGGCGGGCGGGACTGCCAGGCGGGTTGGCTCTAGGCTCACCAAAGCCAGCTGGTCCATTGCCGCTGCAAGCGCGCCGGCGGCCAAGCCCGGGAGGTCAGTCAGGGCGCCGCCGCCGCACGCCGCGGCCTCCAGCTTGGCCACGCCTGCATGCACAGCACGCCGCCTCACTGCGCTGCGCGCACAGCTGGGGCAAGCCCCTCTACTACACGGGCCCCAAATATGTTTAATGAACCGGGCACCCACGAACACGCAGCACTCGCCTGAAGCAGACTGCATCACGCCCGCACTTCAGCACACACAGCATGCAATGCGCACGGTGCTGACATGCGGCTGCGGCAAGACGACAATGGAGCCAGGGCAACGCATTCCTGAAAGGCCCTATGCCGCAGCTGCGGCGCAGGGGCAGGGCGCGCGGCCCGGCACGGGGCGCGGCTAGCTGGCTGCGGCAAAACGACAGGGGAGCCAGGGCCACGCGCTGCGCGTGCATGCACACTCTAAGCTGCAGCTGCGACACTGGGCCACGACGCGTGGCCCAGCACGGGGCGAGGCTAACAGGCGACAGAGCTAACAGGCGACAGGGCTGCGCGCGCGCGCCATCGGCCAGCAGGTACTCGGCGTGCTCGGCGCGCCCGGCGCCCAGCAGGTGCAGCGCCTCCAGCGTTAGCTGCTCCGCGGCGGCCGCCACCTCCGCCTCGTCCAGCCCGCCCCCGCCGCCGCCGCCGGGGCCGCCCGCCGCACCTGAGGCCGGCCGCGCCTGGATGAGGAGGAGGCGCGTCGGGCCCCCGCGGAAGGGGCAGCCCCGCGCGGCCGGCTGTGCCTCGCCGGCTGGCGCTGGGAGCGGCGGCGCGCTGCGCTGCAGGCCCTGGAGTGGCGCGCTGTGGGGCTGCGCGCTCTGTCCTACATCAACGCCAACTAAGCTGCATGTGTGAGGCCTCTGCAGGCTGCTCCCTGCCCGCCGCCACATGTCGGCAGTCGCTGGCTGACCGGCGCCCCATGAGCGCTCGGCGGCGCAGGCAATAGCGCGCAGCAGGCGACTCATGTTCCGGCCGCCCTGCAAAAAACAAACAAGATGCAACGCGTCAGTTTGCCACAGGGCAAGCGGAGAGTGGGTGCAGCAGCACAACTTCTAAAGGGCATACCAGGCACGCTGCACGCCTGCAGGCCGTGCCCGCCCCCGCCCGTACCCCAGAGGTGTCTGCGTACAATGTTTGCGTACAGTACAGGCTCCAGCACGGTGACCAGGCTACGGCTTTGTGTGTAGCACAAGTGGCGCTATTTCACGTCCAGAGCTGGGGCGTCATCAGGGTCTTGTGCCCCTGATTGTCCTGATTGTCCTGATTGCTGAGGGGGCCATCGGGTTAGGGCCCCCGGTGATGCTCTTCATTCATTCATTCATTCGGTGAGCCGGGTAGCATTGGCAACAGCGGAGGAACCTGATAACCCATCGTGACAAGCCGCCGCGCTTGGGCACTCCTGCACTGACACTGATGCATGGCGCGCGACCATGACCTCATCCAGCTCCACATCCAAGTCCTCTCTGCAGCATTTGCAGGTGCTCTCACGGTGCTTGCTTGGTTACAGCAAAGTGTCTTGCTTAGCTGCATCATTTTCTTTAATTCGCATGCGCTAATGTTCGTGTCCTGCGGTCAGCTGGCGCAGTGGGAGGCGTAGCGAATGGTCTTATTGCGCCACTGTTTGGCGCATTGCACATTACGACTGCGCTGGGAGTCTCCATCGCGCCGCCTCTCGTCAAGGTCAGCGGCTCGTCATTTTGAAACAGAGATGTGTTGTGCCTGTCCGCCTGCTTTCATTCACCACACTCCTTGGGCGCAGGCTGACCTGTACCAAAAGGTGTTCTGGGGCGGGCTGTGGGGCCTGCTCTTCCTTGCTCCTCTCCGCAAAGTGCTGCCGCGCCCGTGGCTGCGGGCAGTGATCTATGGTGCGCGCCCACTGCTGCCCTGCTCTCACACTTTTCAAGCCTTGTGCAGCTGCTTAGTGCGCGCATGCATGGCGGCAAGGGTGCGGACCGGCGCTCGTGCAGCTCTTCCTCGTCTTCCCGCTCACCACGCCTTATGGTGAGCCCAGCACCATATGGCAGCAAATTATGCATCCCCCTTACCTGCGCGTGCCTATGAGTGTGTCTAGGGCAGGATGCGCAGAGGGTGATGATTTGCATTGGGCTCTCTGATGAGCAGGGCATGCATGAGGAGCCTGGGTGGCAGTCAACTGGCATGCAGGGCACACGGGCAGGGTATGGCATGCAGGCCTACCTGGCCTGCGCGCATGCTGTGAGACGGCCTGTCTTAAGGCACAAACAGCTGTGAGGCGTGTGGTACGCGTTATGCTGGAGGTCATGTCGTAGGCCGCAGCGCAGCGGCGTGACCGAGTCTGTGCAGGGAGGCCGCTCAGCCGGCCACTCTCCTTCACCGCGTGCAGGTGTCGGCGGAGTGGGGCTCGGCGCTCTGACGCCCCTGTTTGTCCTCATCTTCAACACACTCGGCTGGAGCTTCCCGGCCTACGCATACTTCAGGCTGAACGGTGAGCACCCCGTTGCCTGATTGCTCCTCTCTACAAGGCAGCAACCTGCTGGCTCCCCTGTGCAACGCACCCTTACACACTTTTTTGCTTAAAGCTGCCTGCTGGGTTCAAGGGCATAAGGATCATGCATGCCTGCTGAGCATGAAGGCTTCGCCCCAGCATCAAGGCTCTGCACCTGCCCTGCCCTGACAATTCCAAAAACGTCCGGGCTGCAGGCTTTGAGGAAGCCGGACGGGCGCCGCACGGCCGGGCAGGCGATGAGGATGCGCTGCTCCATGCATGATTGCACCCAGAAGCAATGCAGATCGCTTCCATGCGTTTGCTCCTGCACCTGCTTGCACAGCTCTGCTCCTGCCCCACTCCAGGACGTCAGGCATGGACATGGCTCCCGACACCACTTCTGCGCGTTGCATGTTGTTACAGGCCTGCCGTACAAAATTAATTCAACAAATGCGGGGGCTGATGGGCTTGCAGGCACACAACTCAGGAACAGGCAACTGTGTACACAGTACAAGTACCTTGATAGTAGAAACTGCTGTGCAAGCACACCGTTGACCGCAGCCACACCCGCTCGCACCCTGCGAGTCTTACACAGAAGGGCGGACCGCAGAAAGTAATAGACATGTTTCCAAGCGCACAGCTGCCAGTGTGCAAGCAAACACGAGCACACCCGCGGTTGGCAACCGCTCTCGCCTGCCGTTCTGGACACCTGGGTATGCGCCCTTGCACTGCTAGACTTGGCTCCATGCCCACGGAGCACAGCAGAGCCGCTGCGTGGCACCCCGCTCACGCCGCTCTGAGCACCGCCCAGAGCTACATGTCCAGCCCAACAGGTTGCACGCCGTCCTGGCGCCACAGACTGGGGCATGGCGGCGCGGATCGCATGATGATGGCCACAGGCAGGGGCCCTGGGCGCTCCGCGGGGCCCGCGCGGCCGAGCTCACACGGCCTTGGTGCCCACACGCCCATGGTGCCCACACGCGGGCTCACACGTCCATGCTGCCCGCCATGCCGTAGCGCGCCGAGTCGAGCTCCTCCACGTCTTCGCCCGGCGAGTCGGCGTCGGCGTCGCCGGTCGCGCCGGGCGTGGCCGCGGCCTCGCCGGCGCTGCTGTCAGCGGCGGCCGTCTTGGCGATGCCGCGGCAGGCAAAGTACAGGATGCGGCGCAGCTTGCGGTTGTAGAAGAAGAAGTTGAACGACCACACGCTGCCCTTCTCGCCTGCGGCCCCGCGCGCCCCGGCCGGTCAGGGCTAGGGTCGTACGGCACAAAGAGTCATTTGGAGGGGGGGTTCCAATGGCGTCGCTCGAGCGCCAGACACTGCCCTCTCGCCTGCGCGCCCCCACGCGCCCCTGCCGGGGGCTGAGGCGCATCCTGCCTTCAGCAATGTGAAAGATTTCTTTTCCCCTAACAGCAGCGCTCGAGCGCCAGACGCTGCCTCTCCAGGACCGCGCACGCGCGCGCCGCGGCCCCGACGAGCGCCGCCCCACCCTCGCAGCCCGCCCACGCCGGGCAGGCTTGCTTGCTGATGCATACGGGGCACGACCGGCCCGCTGAGCCTGGAGCAACGCCCCACCGTTCACACTGGACGATCATGCTTTCGAGCGCGCGCACAGGTGCCAGAGGCGCAGCGACCTGCTCCAGAGCGCGCGCGGGCGGGGGCGGCCGGGGCCGCGCGCCAAAGGGGTCCGCCTCGCCGTCCGACTTGTAGGAGTACACGTCGCAGTCGGGCAGCTCGATGGCCTCGTCCACGCCCGTCCACAGCGTGTCCAGGAAGGGCGAGCCGCCGCACCCGGGCGTCGCCTCCCACACCTGCGCGCGGGCGGCGCGGTGACGCCGCATGCCAGCCGCATAGGGTAGGGTAGGGTATGTGGGGTAGGATATAGGTCATATGCCAGCCGCGCATTGCGAGCGCCCGCCGACCGGCATCGCGAGGCGGACTGCGGTGTGCACGGCGTCCAAGCGCCGTGGCCGCGCATCCAAGAGCATCACAGAGCGGTCACGAGCTGCCACAGTGACCGTGTGGAGGCGCTCTTTGGCAGCTGAAGCGCGCCCCGCGCCCTCTTTCTAGGCAGCTCACTAGCCTGGGTCGCGCGTCCTTTAAGGGCGGCCAGCGCTCAGGCAGCGTATGCACGCGGGCGTGGCAACACAGACCCCAGTTGCCAACCTCATAGCAGCCCTCTGCCCGGGCAGGCTGTGTCGCGCCGTGCTGCAGCAACCCCAGCAGCCGATGGGATGGATGTTAGGGTCAGGGCCGCGCCCGCGACGCCTCCAGCAGGTGCGCGTCCACCGCCTGCTCCACCGCGCTGACGCCGGGCTCCTTCCGGAAGTGGTGCGCGCGCAGCAGGCTGAAGTCGTAGTCCGGGTAGCAGTGGTTGAGCGTCAGGATGAGGTAGATGAGCGTCTTGCGGCTGCGCCGCCGCGCAGCGCCGTGGACGTCAGCGCGGGCTCCCGGGTGCGGCACTCACTAGCTGCGGGGTGTGGCCGGCCACGCCCCGGCAGGGCTCGCAGGCGGGCCTGTTGCGCATGCGTCACGAGCGCGGTCTGCCGGCTCGTTGAAAGCTCGCATCCCTGGGGTCGTGCGAGAGGGCTTCGGTGGGGCATGCGGACACTGCAGGTCACGCATGGCTGAAAGTGCCTGGGCGGCACGAAGCAGAAAAAGGGGGGTCGAGCGGCCTGGAGCGCAGGCTCGGCAGCAACGCGGCATGGCGCAGCCCTGACCACGCCCTCTGCATGACCGAGCTTGCATCCAGAGAGGCGGCCAGACGCGCCGGGGCCCTGGCAGGCGCCGCCGGCGACCACCCCACCGGGACGGCTCGCAGGCATGCAGACGGGCTCAGGCGCCGCCGCAGCGCGGCATGCATGCACCCGGCGAGCCCAAGAGGGTGGGGGTTAGCCAAGAGGGGCACGCGCGCGCGGCGCACCTGGCGGACTCCGCCAGCGGCCCCACCGGAGACTTGGACAGCTCCAGCGGCGAGCTGCCCAGCTGCACGTCCTGGTCCAGGCTCCGCGATAGCTTCTTGTCAAAGCCGGCCAGCTTGCCTGCAGCCCCGGCCGCGCGCGTCAGGCCGCGCCGCCGTTCACAGGCCAGGCCGCGCCCCCTCTTGGCGCTCGCCCGCCCCGCAGCGGTGCGGGCGCCCCTGGCGCCGGCGCGCGCCCGCGCCGCGTGCTGTAACCCCCACCGTGCAGCGCCCCTCGAGCCCAGCCTCGCTCACCGCCTCCCTGACCACCTGCCCCACTGCACAGCGACGAAGACCTTGAACAGTAGTGTACTCTCTCTCTCTCTCTATGCCACGTAGTCCTAAGACCCAGCGCCCACAGTGTGTAACTGCACCACCGGAAAAAAGGCGCAACATGTAGAGCCACAGGAGCAGCACCTCAGCGTTGTCCCCTGAGTCAATAAGGAAACTTGTGGTCTGTGCTGGTGGCATGCAGGCAGGAAGGGGGTGGCTGCATGCACCGCTGAGCCTAAAGCAGTGCTGAGCGAGCTATTCGGGCAGTCGACCTGGTGCTGTCCGGACGCCCGGCATGTCAGTCGGGTGAACCCTGCCACTATCAAGCTCTCCACAGGCGCAGCACAGCGCAGGACCTCGCGGCGCATGTAGCGGCGAGCTAATCCAGTGCGCGGGGAGGGGGGTTGTAGCCTCACAAGAATATGCCTCCAGGTCTCCGTGCACGAGGTAGTCTCCGACGTCCACATTGTCAAGAAAAGCGTTGATACTGCGCGGGGGGAGGGGGCGGGCCATGTCAGACGCTTGCATGAGCAGCGAGCGCGTTCGCCGGCAGGGCACGCAGCTGCGGAGGGAGCAGCGCTCAGCGCGCAGGTGGGCACGCGGCGCAGGTCCCACCGTGCCAGGCAGGGAGTCTCCAGGTACTTCATGGCCCGGCGTCAATTCCTTCGGTGTATGTGGAATACATCGCAGGGCGAGCTGCCCACATACATGCCGACCTCCGCAGCCGCTGATGCGCAAGGATGCAGGCGCGCGGATGTTAACTTCCGACCGGCCAGGTGCGCGCCAGGACAGGCGCTGTCAGCATCAGGCACTGAGGCTGCGCTTGCACACACGGACCCAGGGCAGCAAGACGCAGAGGTTTCACGCGTTTGCAAGCAGAAAGCCAAAACTTTCTGCTGGACCTTTTTCAAGCAAGCAAAGCCCTTGTGCTACCACTTTTTTTGGCAAGTGGGCCACAGTCAGTGCTTCTGTGTGTGGCACGGCTGTTCCGCCCATTGAACATGTCTGGCAGGCTAATCCACAGCGAAGCTTGCTCGCTGGGTCCCAGGGCATCAGGGATCCGCGCCCACCGGGGCGCACCACCGCGCGCCGTGGCCACCGATGCCAGCGCCGCCCCGCGCGGCAGGTGTCACATCGTGGGCTCGGGGCCGGGCGACCCGGAGCTTCTGACGGTGGGCCCTGAGCCGTGCGCGGCCTGCAGCGACGCCTGTCCAGGTAGCAGCCTGAGCTGACGGCTTGTGCTGTGTACAGATGAAGGCGGCGCGGCTGCTGGCGGAGGCAGAGGTTGTCGTCTACGACGACTTGGGCACTGAGGCGTGCCCCCCGCGGCTGTGCGCTTCCAGGGGTGCAAGGCGCCCTCCTGTGCCTGCCTTGCAGGACAAGGACTTGCAAGCGCACGCGGTCGTGGACAGGACGCCGCAGCTGACGCTGGGCCGCGCGAGCGCGCAGGCGGCCGTGAGCGCGCACGCGCCCGCGGCCGCCGAACTGTGCTACGTGGGCAAGCGCGGCGGGCGGCCATCGGCGCGGCAGGCCGACATTAACGCGCTGCTGGTGGCGCGCTGCCGCGCGGGCCGGCGCGTTGTGCGGCTCAAGGGCGGCTGCCCCTCGGTGTTCGGCCGCGCGAGCGGCGAGCTGGCGGCGCTCGCGGCGGCGGGCGTGCCGACGGAGCTCGTGCCGGGCGTGTCGTCTGCGCTCGCCGCGCCGCTGGCGGCAGGCAACCCAGTCACGTGAGCGTGTTGGGGGCGTGCTGTTGTGCCGCCCCTGCGGAAAGGCAGCGCATGCATGCAGGCATCTTGCTGCTCCCTGCCCGCTGCTGGCGGGCGAAGGAAAAGTGCATGACGTACGGGCTTGTAGCCCCTGCGCCGTGTGCATTTGCAGCGAGCACTGCACTGAGCCACAGCAGAACGCGTCCGCCGCTGCACGTCACGTACGCTCTGCCCTAAGCCCTGGCGGGGCGCGGCGCAGGGTTCCCGCTGACCGACGCAGCAGTGGGCCGTAGCTTTGTGGTTGCCAGCGCGCACGACCCCGCGCTGCTCGACTGGCCGAGCATGGCGCGCGGCGCCGACACGCTCGTGCTGCTCATGTGCGCCTGCGCTTGAGCTGGATGAGGGTAGGGTAGGCACACCCTGCCCTTGCGCCTGCGGTGAAGGTGAAAGCGCTCCTGGTCCGGTGATTGGCCGCATGGCAATCACGCGTGGTCCGGTCAAAGTGCGGCCAGGGCGTTGTTGCATGGCATATGGTGGGCCTGCTCGTCGCCCGGGGCTGGTGTGCCGGCGCGCGACGAGCAGCCTTGCGTATGGCGCGCAGGGCAGGCAGCACCCTGGGGGACGTCGTCGCGCGGCTGCTGGCGGCTGCGCTGCCGTCCGAAACTCCGGTGCGCCTGCCCCCGCTGAATGGTCGCCGCCCGTACCCATACTGGGTGTTGCAGGCTCGGGCGGCCTGGGCCGACATACTTCCACAGCATACCTTGCTGTTTGGTTGTTCAGGCCGCGGCCCGTATAGGGCGGCTAGCTTACACTCTTGCACACCAAAGCCATTCACATTCCTTTTCTCCCACACACATGCACCAAGGCCGTGCCTACTGCCCAACTTTGACACCAAAAGTGTGGCTGCTGCTGAACAAGTGCGTCTCACATACTTACTTTCACATACCATCCCGCACCCATGTGCGCGCAGGTGGCCGTGGTCCGCGCAGCGGGCACGCCGCAGCAGCGCGTGTGGCACTCCGCGCTGGGCGGGGTGCTGGCGGCGACGGCGGGCGCGGGCGCGCTCTCGCCCTGTGTCGTGATCGTCGGGCGAGTGGCGGCGCTGGCCGCGCAGTGGCGGGCGCAGCCGGACGGCGAAGCGCCTGCATGACCTGCGCCATGTCTTACGGGCGGAACAGTGCTGTGTGGCCGTCGCTGTGACTGGGCAGCGGCGTGCTGCCTTATGGCGCTGCGTGTCAGGTGTTTGCCTGCCTGGCAGTGTGCACCAGCACCCTCACGCGCGTCATGCTATCTTATCAGTCAGTGCCTTTCAGAGGGTGAGCTGGGTCATCCCATCGCAGCAGGAACCGCATCATATGCATAATAACAAGCGCAGGACAGTCAGTACCATGCCTGAGAAGTCTAAAAGTGCTTACTTCTGCATTGCTAGACTCTGGAATTCAGACACAGCACCTACTATCCACATATATGTTTCACAAAGTCTACATCCAGCATGCCTGCCAGTACACCCTAATGACAAGAGTGTACGCGATGCGCATGCATTAAGGAGGATAAGGCTGCCGTTCTGCATGGAGCACCAGCCACTGGCTGCCACCAGGCAGGCATGCCAGCGGTGCAATTTGGTAGCCTGCAGGGCAGCCTCATGCTGCGAGGCTGGATCCCTAAAAGCATGATGCGCGCATGGCACAGCACTCCGCGGCACTGCCGTCAGCCTCGCTGGCGCCGCCCGCAGGCTGTCACGCCATGCGCCGCAGCGCCCGCGCCTGCCGCTCACCCGCGCCTCTGGCGGGCGGTCGCGCGCGTGCCCCTGCTGACTGGCAGGCCCTACCCCAGCGCTAGCTGGCCTCCAGGTGCGTGACGTACTGCGTCAGCCGCGCCAGGTGCTCGGCGCTGACGCGCTCGTCGCCGCCGCGCGGCGGGCGCGACACCTGCCGCGCGCGCGCGCCCGGCGTCAAGGCGGGCGGCGTTGCGCGAGCGCGCCGGCTGCACGGAAGGTTCGCACGGCATTGGCAGACCAAGTGGGTGCATGCCCAGCCATTCCCTTAGCTAGGCTTGCTTTCCACATCTGCTTCCCGCATGCTGGAAACCGCATGCTGGAAACTACATGAACCTGGCATGCTGCCAGCTCATTCACTGGCGGGACGAGCAGGGGGACTCGGCCGCACACCGTGATGAGCCCGGTGGCCGCGTCTCGCCTGCCCCAACCGTCGCGCTCCGCGACTGCCCACGCCGTGCGCCGCCGTCGGCACTGTTCTTCGCATAGCAAGCCGGCTCCATGCAGGCAACAAGCAAGCGCCTGCTCGGCCCCAGTACAACGGGGGTGCGCACGGCCCCTCAACCAAGATGCCTGCCAGGCTGCCGGGCGCGGCGACGTGCCCAGACGCGTGCACTGGACACCCTGCGCAGCAGCGTCACCGCTGCTTTTGATGAGGCGGTGGGGCGCGTGGGCGCACGCTCGGCGGCCTCCGCCTCCCGCAGGCCCATCAGCGCGGCGGCCTTGGCGGGCGCAATGCTGGTGTAGGCGCGCGATATCAGCTCCGCGTTGTGCGCGCGTACCTGCGCGGCCGCCCTGCACTGGGCTGTGCTCGAGCGCGCGCGAGGGGCCGGGCGAGCGTCCCGCGCGCGAGCGTGCCCGCCGAGCGACGCCGCAGCATAGGCCTGCTCGGTGCGGCGCTCCATGCGCCCGCTCTGAGCGCCAGCGCTGCGTTGCGAGTCCGCACAACGCATGCGCGGTGCACGTGCAGCAGGGCGCAAGCCGGGCCGGGTAGCCCGCCTTTTGCGCCAGCGCGGCCGCCAGCGGGGCGAGGTCCCCGCTCCACTCATGCCCGTTGAGCGCCTGCCACATGCCCTGCACGCCACGTCCGGGTGATCGCGCCCTGTGCCACTGCCCGTCCCTGCGCCGCCCTGGTCTCACGCACTCCACCAGGTTGCACAGACCTGCCCGGGAGGCAGCCAGCAGAGAGGAGGCTCGGGGGGTAGACTACCTGGTAGTCCTTGTTCCACATAGCCTGCAGGACCTGGAACGCCACGGTCACCGCGCGCTCCTGCAGCGCGCAGGCCAGCTTGTGTGCGTTGCGTGCGCTTCGTTGCTCAGCTTGGACGACTACACGTACGCCCAGACTCGACCGAACTGAACTTGGGTTTGCCTCGTGCTGCCTTGATAACACGGTTGCACGCCCCCACCTGCTTCAGGGCGTCAGGGAGCCGCTTCCATACAAAGCGCGCATCCGGCCTGCGCTGGCGCTTGTCAGCCTCGGCGCTCTGCAGTGGCATACGACAGAAGGATGCCGAGTGCGCACAGGTCGTAGTTGTACAGATGCCCAAGGATGTGCGCGGCGGCCGGCCAGTTCTGGTATACGTCATCATCCAGTGCCTGTCGCGCCAGTGAGTCGCGTTCAAGCAGTAGAAATATTGGGAGGACGCTTATCAGGTTCATATTGTAGTGATGCGCAGTTAATTCAGCATAGGTAGGCAGATCAATCGCTCTTCTCAGCTCAACCCCTGCCAAACTCGGGCGCACGAGTCTTCCTCGTGACCGCACCTGCAGCTCCTGCGCATCGAGCACAGATGCTACGGCCTCAAAGCGAGCGGCAGACAGGGCCCCCTGCAGGTCACCAGGGCCAGCCATAGGCCCTTCCCAACCGCTGCCAGATATGCTCCACAAGTGCCACAGGCTGCGCGGGTGCTGACAGTCCGCCTGAGCTTGGTCCCAGCCTGGCAGCGGTGCTGTGTACGATGGGTACCCTAGATGTAACCACGGCCCTTTCCTGCGTCTTGGAGAAGCCGCTGCTGATGCAGCGGCCGGAATAACCGAGGCGGCCTGCAGGGGCCCGCCTGGAGGGCCGCAATGTGCTGCCCAGAGGAGCCGCCGCCGCTGGTCAAATTTGTGCTGTACAGCACGAAGACGCGATTCTTCCTGCTCGGCCGCACCAAGGACCGCGCGCAGTGGCGCGTTCTCAAGTTCGCGCGCGACGCGAGCAACGCGCGCGAGCTGGACGTGCTGGAGGACCCTGTCGTGTACTCGGAGCGCGAGGTCGCCGCCCTACTGAGCAGCGTGCACGACGGCAACCTGCCGCACGGCGGCCTCACGTTCGTGGCACAGGTGCGAGTGGGGGCGGTGTCGCGGCGCCGCCGGCGCGCGCGCTGCCGTATCAGCGCCGCCGTCACGGCGACGCACGGACCCATGTCGCGCGGCGCGCGCAGGCGGACGCCGTTGTCGGGTGCTTTGCGCTGCTGGAGGGCTGCTATCTGCTGCTCGTGACCAAGAAGCGGCTGCAGGGGAGCGTGTGCGGTGCGGGCAACCGCGCAGCGCGCATGACTGTCCGGCAACCCCTCTGCCTGCAGTGTGTCCAGGCATTGTGGACATCCGCTGTACGTGCATATCAGTGTGCGTGCAACCTCGCATGTTGCACACGCAGCTACAGAGCACTTCCAGATTGCCTGGCGTCCCACCACTTGCAAAAGCTGGCTGGTACCCATGCCTGACTCAGCTCTGTGTGAGTACAACAGGGAGGAAGGTGTACGGCATCGCCAAGCTGCAGACTGTTACGCTGTCCCACGTGGCGCACCTGCAGGTGCGCCATGCCCGATCCAGTGGTGCGCTGGGGTGGTTTCCGACAGTGCTGGTCTGTTTGCCTGCAGCTGCTAAGCGATCTGGACGGTGTGCGGGCATAGTGCAGACCGGGCGTATACCGCTGTCACCCCTTGTGCACGTTGGGCGCGATCATGACGCTGGGCGCAGTGGCGAGCTTGTGGAGTTGGGGAGGCAGGGCTGCCGCCGCGCCATGCGCACGCAGACGAGGCGATGCGACCGCTGGCGTCATAGTTAGTTTAGTGGGATTGCTGGTTGCGGCCCCGGCGGCGCACCGCTCCACCCTGCGCCGGGTTGGAGGCCAGCTCCGCCGGCATGAGCCGCTGCGCGCGCTGAACGCGCTGTAGGAACGCGCTGTAGGGACACGCTGTAGGGACCGCGCGCGCGGGGCGGGGCACGTCGCGCTGAGTGTGACCAACCCGCGGCAGGGCGCCGAGTCGGGCGCGGAGCGGCGCTACAAGCGGCTGCTGGCCGGCCTGGAGCTGACGCGCGACTTCTTCTGGTCGTACGGCTGGCCGCTGTGGCGCAGCGTGCAGGCCAACCTGGGCGCGGCCGCGCCCGGCAGCCCCTTCGACAGCATGTTTGTGTGGAACGACTTCCTGACGCGGCGCGCGCCCGCCCCGGCCGCCGCAGCCCGAGGGCGCGTGGGAGTGTGTGCACGCCTGACGTCAGCATCGAGACAGCCCGCGCGCCAGCAGAATCTGGTTACAGGAGCGTCTTTTGTGGCCTTGCGCGCGTCGGGCGCCCCCCATGCGGTGCTTCCCGTGTCTTGCAGAGTGTGCTGGCCTTGTGAAGGGCGTGCGCCTGGCCTCGCGCTTTTTGCAAGCAGCGGCCCTGCTCCGTGACACGCATGTCGCAGAAGCTGACATGGCCGTTTGGGAAAGCTGGTGGGCGGCAGCGTCCGCTCTAGCACTGGGCAAAGCGGCGCGCGGGCGCGCGCAGAAAGCTGCGCCTGGCGCTCGGCGAGGGCGGCGAGCGCTGGACCGCGCCGCTCATCCACGGCGCCTGGCAGCAGCGCAGCCTGGCGGTGCTGGGCCGCGCGCTCACGGTGTGCGCCCCCCGCGCGCCTGCAGGGTCTGCCCTGCGCCCACATGCTGACCGCAGCGGCCGTCGGCGCCAGCGCCGCAGCAGAGCGCTGTCCGGCAGCAGTGCAGGCTCGCGCATACGGCGCGGGCCTCTGCGCATTGGGCAGCATTTTCCTAGACAGCTGGTCCTGCTCTTGCATGTCCTCTAGTCCTTGCGAGCTCTGCGGCCGCTCGCCGCGCCACAGGCTCCCGGCGTGCCGGCGCGCGTCTCTCGCCAGGCGTAGCGCCGACAGGCGAGGTCCGTAGCGCCGGTGGGCGTGGCTGTGGCCGGGCGCGCCGCTGAGGCCAGGGGGGATGGCGGGGGGCGCTAACCTTACCCTGCCCTACCTGCGCAGGTGACGCTGATCGCGCGGCGCTCGCGGCACTTTGCGGGCACGCGCTACCGCAAGCGCGGCGTGTCGGACACCGGGCGCGTGGCGAACGAGGTGGAGGTGGAGCAGGTGGTGGACGCCGGCTTCGACTGGCGCACCGGCTTCCCGCTCGTGGCCTCGCTCGTGCAGGTGCGCGCCGCGCCGCCGCGCCCGGCGCCCTCACGCCTGCGCCGTGGTATTGTGTCAGGCTTTCTGTGCGCAAAAGCGCCGGGGCCCGCGTGACGGTAGGGTGGCGGCGGCTCGCTCGCGGTGCGGGAGTGAACAGGCGCGCCAGTCTGGCCGAGAGTGGGTAGTGACGGGTGCGGACGAGAGGTGGGGAGATTGGGGTTGGGGTGTCCAGGCGCGCATAAGTGATGGGGCAGCCCTCTGCCGCGGCCTCCTCGCAGCGAGGCCCGCCCGCAGCGCCCATCCGCGCGCGCGCAGCGGCTGACAGCCTGAGCTCTTGCGTCATGCCCTGACCCTGGCCCTGCCCGCGCGCAGGTCCGCGGCTCCATCCCGCTGTTCTGGGGCCAGGACGTGGCGTCCATGACGCCCATGAACCCCAAGCCGGCCATCCAGCTGCAGCAGAACGACCCGCACTACCTCGCCACGCGCCGGCACTTCCAGGCGCGCCGGCCGCGCGCCGCGGCGCCGCCACGCCGCCTCCCCTATCTCCTCACACCGTTGACGGGAGGAGGGGGAGCGTCCGCGCTGGTCTGCGCGGGCACTGGCCGCCGAGCAGTATGTCTTCCGTTAGCATGAGCAGCGGTATAAGCCAGGCAAGCGCTCTCAAATCATCCCCGCCCAAGCGGGCAGCGAGTGCGGGCTTAGAGCCGGGCGTGCGCCGTGTTGTCACGTGCGACTGAGGTGAGTTGGGCCGCGCCCATTCGGCAGGGCCTGGCGGCGCGCTACGGCCACCCGGTGACCGCGCTGAACCTGGTCAAGGCGGCCGAGAAGCGCCCGCGCGAGTCGATCCTGCGCACCGAGTTTGCGTCCGCCGTGCGCTACCTCAACTGCACGGTGCGCGGCAGCGCCGCAGGCGGCTTCGGACCGCGCACCCACCCGCTGCATCCCCTATTCTGGCATGAGTTTCTGCTATCGCGGAGCGGCGTCTGCAGAATCTCACACCGCTGAGCCCCTCCCTTACAGACGTGGCGTCACGCGCGCTTCTTCATGAAGGAGCCCGGCCACGGGCCTACTGTGCGCGTACACACAGTCTCCCAGAGTCGTCGGCATTTTCAGCCAAGCCAGTGAGACGGGACGCGCGCTGTGATGGTGACGCCCCCGGGGCCGGCCGCGGCCGGTGAGGCTGCGCGCGCGAGCGCGCAGCTGCCCGCGCCGGAGCATGTCCGCTACGTGGCGTACGACTTCAAGGCGGCCGCCAAGCGGCCGGGCGCGGGGCTGCTGGCCGACATTGCGCCCGTGCTCGGCCGCTGCCTGGACGCCACAGGCGTCTTCCTCTGCGCGGGCGCGCCGCCCAGCCCGGCCGCGCGGCGCGCCGGGCCGTCCGACTGGGTGCGGCCTCTTAGCACTCGTTGCTGCTGCGGTCAAGCCCGCTGTGACCTCCTGAGGCGGCCTCTCGGCCGTGCTGGGCGCCGGCTGGCGAGTGGTGCCGCGCAGGCGGGCCGGGCCGTGTGGATTCAATTCAGCGTGCGCAGGGCTATGTGTGGACTCATTCGGCCTCTGTCAGCTGAGTTGCGCTGGGTGGCATGCGACACATGCTGTTCTATCGTACAGTGGTGCATGGCATGGAGGCGGCGCCTGAGCATCGACGCCTGCGCGGCAGGAGCCGGAGCTGGTGACCCAGAGCGGCGTGCTGCGCACCAACTGCATTGACTGCCTGGACCGCACGAACGTCGCCCAGGCGCGCGCCCCCTCCCCGCGGCCCGCGCAGCCTGCCTCAGCGTATGCGGGGGTTGTTTTGTTCCCCCCCGAGTCTGAATTCTTCTCTGACGCAGTCTGTGTTCTTTGAACCAGTGTGCTCGGACAGCATCAAAGAGTTGTGTGGTACCTCACGGGCCTGTCCCCGGTTGCCGCTTGCATCTCGCGGAGCGGCGCCAAGGCGCGCCGGCGCGCGGGCGCGCAGTTTGCGACGGGCCTGGCGGCGCTTGCGCGGCAGCTGGAGGGCCTGGGCCTGGCGGGGCCGACCGTGCTGGACCCCTGCTCCAGCGCGGCCACGCAGCTCATGGCCATGTATGAGCAGATGGGCAACGCGCTCGCGCGACAGGCGCGCGCCCGCCACGGGCCGCCGCCGCCGCATCTGCTCAAACCCTGCTGACCCTGCAGCGCACGGTTCTCACAACAGCTATCGGGTTTATATGGTGCTGTGCTCCTTTCTGTTGAATGGCATACACATTGCCGGTCGTGCAGCTGGGTGCGATGCCGTGCGGCACACAGAGGCGCTGTAGTTGCTTCTCAGCAGCGTCCCTGCTGGCGTGGCGCCCCACTGACGCGCGGCTGCGGGGGCGCGCAGTACGGCGGCTCGGAGGCGCACGCGGCCGTGTTCCAGCGCCAGCGCGGCGACTGGCAGCCGGCCACGCGCCTGCGCGACAAGCTCATCTCGCTGCGCCGCGCCATCAGCAACGGCTGGCGCGCGCCCGCTGCTTTCGTGAAAAAAGGGGGCCTGGAGAGGGGTGGTGCCTCATGTGTGACATGATTGCCGCTCCCTGGCAATGCCTTTCGAGGACTTTCCAGCTCTTCCTTAGGTTCTATTAAGGAACATCAAGGTGTGGTACAGCTTCATTTATACACCCACCTTGCCTGCACGCCTGCTACACAAGGCGCGGGCTGCGCGCCTGCTGCAGCCAGGCGGGGCAGCAAAGGCGCGCGCACAAGCGTGTCGGCGCAGGCCGCCGCGGCCCGCGCCTGACGCGGCGGCGCGCGCGCGGTGCGCGCAGGTACGACGACGAGCGGCAGGGCGCCATCAACCTATTCCTGGGCCACTTCCAGCCGCGGCCGGGCGATCCCGCGCTGTGGGACCTGGACACCGACCACTACCTGCACTCGGGTGCGCCAGCCGGCTGCGATTAGGGTCAGGGTTAGGGTCAGGGTTAGGTCATGCTCATGCGCCGCACCGCACCCGCCCGCCGTGGCACCCGCAGCAGAGCCGGCTGCCGGCGCGGAGTATGTTGTTACTGCCTGTGTGCACGGCGCGCGCGGCGGCACGGCCGTGGCGACGACCCGCGCAGCTGCGCCAGTCGTCGCTGCAGGGCGCGCCTGGAGGGCGGCACTGCCCCCACGAGCTGCAGCATCAACGCTGGCCACCCTCGCGCGCGCGCAGGCCTGAACCGGCGCTCGCTGCTGCCGAGCATCACGGAGGGCCAGGGCTCCGAGGCAGCGCAGCAGGGCGCGCTGTCCGACCCGCTGGCGCGCCGCCGCGGGCCGTCCCTGGCCGCGCTTGAGCCGGGCGCCGGCGCCGGCGCTGCCCTGGACGCGCCCGCCCTGGACCTCAGCATGGGCTGCGCCTTCAGCGGCGAGCTGCGCGCGGCGCTTGAGGCGGACCCGCCCGCGGCCGCCGCGACGCGTGCAGAGGCCGCGGCTCCTGCGACGCCGGCGGAGGCCGTGGCTGCCGCGGCTGGCGCGACCGGCGCCGACGGCGCCGGCGCCTCCGCGGGCGTGGTCGACAGCGTGGAAGCCGGCGTCGGCAGCGGGGGCGCGGACGCCGCGATTGGGAGGCCCCCAGCCGCGACGCCCACCATGCAGGCTCCTGCGCTGCCCGCGGCGCGCGGCTGCGCACCGCAGCCGCCCAAGCGGGGACCTGCCAAGCGACCCGACGTGGTGAACCCATTTGCGGCGGCGGCCGCCGCGGGCGACGCGGCGCGCGCGGCCGCGGCGGCGGCCGCCGGTGCAGGCCGCGCGAGCGGCCTGGCGCGCTTCCGTGCGCCAGTGCGCCCGGCGCCGACCGGCAAGCTGGAGAGCTTCGACCGACGCATCGGGCGCGCGGCCAACGCGCTGCAGGAGGTGCAGCTGACCAGCGAGGCGCCGCGCAGCGACTACGGCGGCGCAGGCGCCCGCGCCGCGGCCTACCTGCCGTCCTGGCTCGCCGCGCCGCTGGGCGGCCGCGGCGGCCGCCGCGACTCGGCCGACTACGCGTCGTCCACCAGCGCGTCCACGCCGGCGCCGCCGGCCGGGCTCGGCGGCCCAGCCTCGCCGCCGGCACGCGCGGCGAGCACGCCGCTGGCGCCGGCGCGGCCGCCGCTGCACCGCCCGCGCGCCGCGCCGCCCAGCGCGCGCGCGCGCTCCGGCAGCGCGCCGGCGCCCGGCGCGCCCGGCAGCGCCGCGCTCGAGGCGGCGGCGGCGGCGGCGGCCGCGGCGGTGGCGGCGGCGGCCGCGTGTGCGGCGCCCGCGGCGCCCGCGCTGCTTGTGCTCGGCGGCGGCGGCGCCGCGCAGGCCGCCGACTACTGGGTGCGCGCCCGCGAGCGTGCCTGCAAGCTCCTCGCGCTCCCCCGCTGCCTCGGGGCGCCTGGCGTGCCGCGCGCAGGTGTGGCGCCCCGTTGTTTTTACGGCTGAATCTGGACCATGAGCAGTCTATCGTGCTCAATGAGCACCCTTGGCCTGCTCGGCACGCGGCACCCGGGCGCGCCTGGCGGACGCTTGATCTTGCTGAGGAGGCGCCGCGCGTGGGCAGGCGCCGGACCTCGACCTGGCGAGCCGGCGGGCGGTAAGCGAGGGCATGTCGCGCGCGCTCGCGCGCCGCCTGGACCTCAGCGGCAAGCCGAGCGGCCCCGGGGGCGGGGCGCTGGTGCGCCTGAGCCTGCCCGCGGCCGCGCCCGCGCTCGACCCCAACCCCGTCAGCTTCGCACCGTTCCCGGCGGCTGGCGCGGGCGGCCGCGCCGGGGAGCCGGGCGCGCACGCGGGGCTCGGCGATGGGGCGGAGCCGGGCGCGGGGCTGCCGCCGCGGCGCCGCTCGTTTCCGACGCTGGCGGCGCTGCCGTCGCTGTTCATGTCGCGCACGGGCGGCGGCCGGCCCGGCGCGCAGCCGCAGCAGCGGCCCGGCTCCGCGCACGATCTGGGCCACGCCGCCGGTGCGCGCCCGCGCGCCGTCGCGCCCCGTGCTGCATGGGCAAGGCCGCGTGCAAAGCAGTGTGCGCCCGAACGCCTGCGGGTTGTCAGCAAGCACAGCTTGACTTCTCAGGCGAGTAGCGGCAGCCTTCCTGTGCGCCGGCGTGACAGCAGGAAGTCGTCGCAAGTGTGCCCTTCGGTGCAGCGCGCAGGCTGCTACAGCGGGCAGAGCTGTATGTCGACTGTGTACCCTCGCGCTGAGGCACGCACCTCGCGGCGCAGGCGCGCAGCACGCGGGCGCGGGCCCACGGAGCGGGCTGGGCCAGCGCCTGGACGCGCTCGACCTGGCCTCCAGCGGCAGCGCAGGCGGCCGGGGCGCCGCGGGGCACGGCGGCGCGGCCGGCAGCCCCGCGCTGGACTCGCTGGGGCTGCCGGCCGGTGTGGCCGCCTGCTGGGCGGACGCGCCTGGCGCCGGCTGGCGCGCCGAGGAGGAGCGCGCGCGCAGCGCGTACCAGCAGTGCGCCCTCAGCCCTGGCCCGCGCTTGGCCGCGCATGACCTGACCCGGGCGCGCGGCGCATGCAGCGCAGGGCCCGCGGCCCCTTCACGGCTCATAAATCCAGGATAGGGTCAGGGCAGGGCATAAGACGCGCGCGGTATCTGAGCGCGCGCCTGATAGGGTCAGGGCGTGCGCGCAGGTTTTTGGCCGCGCTGGAGGCGCAGCTGGCGGAGGCGAGCACGGCCGCTCGGCGCGCGCAGTACAGCGCGCTCGCCAGCCCCGCGATTGCGGTCAGCCTGGACGGCTTTGCCGGCGGCCGCGGCGGCGGCTGGCGCACGGCGCACGGCCTGGTCGGCGCGCGCAGCTTCGCTGAGCAGGAGCTGCGCGCCGTGGCCGCGCAGGTGCAGGCCGCATTCTAGGGTCTGGGCTGGGTTTCGGGGCCTGGCGCGGCGCGCGGGCAGTCTGGGTGCGCGCGCTTTCGAGTCTGGTCAAGATGATGGTGCCAACGGGCAGCAAGGGTGCTTTGCACGAGTCTGAGCTCATCGGAGTGGCACCGTTGCTCGGGTCTCAACAAGGATGGAAAGGGCATGAGGCTTATGCTACCAGGCAGATGCCGTTAGGCGGGTCAGTAGGTGGCCCTCGAGTTGGAGCAGCATTGTGCTTGGGGCAGCTGGACGCTGATTCTGGCAGGGCCAGCAGTGCCTCTGACTCAAGGGCTCTCGAGGTAGGATTTGAGTCCGGCAGGGTGTGATGGGATGTTTTGGGGTGGGAAGAGTGCGGAAGATAAGCAGGGGCGCGCTTGCGCCCGGCCAGCAACGCAGAATGCCGTTGCTGCGTTTCTGCGCCCGGCAGGGCGCGAGTGCGCATGCGGCGGCCACAAGCTGGCATTTTCACGCCCGGCGCCGCGCTGCACAGCAACTTATGAAAGAGCCAGCGGGACTGTCATAGGGCAGCACAGAGCAAGGATGGGTGCGGCCTAAGGCTTACCGCCGCGAGCACAAGCATGGCGGGGGTGCAATTGCGCCGCCAGTTTTGAGAGGCCGTCGCAGGAGCCGCGATGCAGGCGCCCGGGATTTCGTGACCTGCATGTCGGCCAGCCCCAGAGGCCCTGATTTGGCTGACTCCACATGTAGCGGCTCTAGCACCGCGCCGCATGCGGCTTGATTTAGCACCGCGCCGCATGCGGCTTGGTTTTCAGCAAGTTCCAATAGATGGGTGGGGGCGCGCCAAGGGGCGGGCTGCAGCCCTATGGTGCCGCGCGCATCAGGGGCCCTGCCCGCAAGCTAGTACAGTCGCGTACCCATCTTGGCCGCGCATGGCCGGTACGTAGGCACTCTGCAGGCCCGGCGCCCATTGACTTAGGTTTGCACGCCCGACAGACGACAACCTAGGTGACGACCATGTTTTTTCCCTTGCTTTTTGGGCTCGCCTCTGCGTTGGCAGATCAGACCAGCAGCCCTGCACTGCCACGCTGCCGCATCGCTGTGTACTCTTCTTGCCTCCTTCCGGATGGCTGGCCGGGTGACTGGGCGGGCCGGCCCTCATGTTTGTGCCACCGCCTGTGTATCGGGCATGCATTCGCCGCTCTTGTAGCTGCTGCAGCTTTGCAGTCCTCACCTCCTCTTCCCATCGGATAGGCTAGCATGTCGTTTGTGCCTCGGGCGGTTCTTGTCGCACCCCCAGGCAATGTCAGCGGGCGTGTGAGCGGTAGTGGCAGTGCAGGGTTTGTCGCAGGTCCGGCAGTTAAGTGTCTGCGGGTGTTACCCGGCGGGGTGAGTGGGCCCATTTTGGCGGCGTGCATGACCGCTTCGCAGAAAAAATTTGTTAGGCAGGCGCGCAAACGAGGGCTCGTTTGCAATAATGTACCTGTTGGCGCTCGCTGGAGAACAGCGTGTTTGTTATGGGAGAGCAGGGAGGTGTCCTGCAGTGTGTTGCGCCTTCTCTGGCAAGTGCTCAGGAGAGGCGGTGAAGACTGAGCGACCGGACGGCGTGCGGGAGTTGGTTGCGGTGTTCTGCTTTGGCTACATATGTCCTGAGTGCTTTGCTTGAGCTGAGCATGGTTGACTTTTTCCATTGAAGTGTGAGCTTATCAATGCCTGGCCCAGGATGGTGTGCTCACGGTGGAATCCCCAAGCAATAATCTGCCAATGACCAGAAGAAGAAGATAACAGTCGGCAGGTTTAAACATAGACAGAAAGCTGTCTGTACGCGTTGTCTCGTCGCACCGTGTCTTGCTGTGCACAGCCTTGGCACGACTCGACGCTTAATATGGTCGTCTCTGCTGTGCGGTGATCTTGAATGCCCCATCTGCACGCATCGCTGTGCTGGGAGCACAGCTTAGCGCTTGCAGCCTTTCTGTTGAGAACAAGGGACAGGGAGTGTCGCTTTCTTTCCCGCCCCAATCAAACGTCTCTTTGCGTCGCCGACCGGTGAGTCCCGATCAGTGACCTCGCTCAGGAGCTTCGGTGTTCTCGACAACGCAGCAATCAGTCAAGATGCCGGTTGGATCTTCTTGTTGCAAAGTCCCTGTTGTGCAGGGGGGTGCGCTTAGCCCGCATAGCACGTGGGGACATGGCGCTAGCCAGCGGCAGCTGCTAGCAGGCAACAGAGCATGAAAGGCACGCGCCTGACAAGCGCAGCCTGTCTGCTGCATATGTTGCATACCGCCTCTGAGGCAGGGCGAGCAAGCTCTGCAGACAGGCCGCACATGGGTCTGTTGGGTGCACAGGGCAGGCGAGCGCCGCGCCAGGCGTTGCTGTGCCCCCCACAGTGCGGCCAGCTCTGCCACAGTCCTTCACGGTACGGGGCTATCCCACTGAACGCAGCTGTGCTGGCAGCAAGAGGATTTCTAGCTCCACTTAAGGCGCGGCTAACAGCAGCAGCAAGGCAACTCACCGGTGTACAGGGCAAACTGCTGCACAAGGTCCGTTCGTGCCTGCCCTGTTGCAAACGCTCTGTATCGTACTGCCACTTAAGTTAGGGGCAATTCAAGTTATGCCTGCCTGTCAGCCACGCATGGAAAGGCAGCCGCGAGTGCACTGCGGGGAGGCAGCGGAGGGCCTTGCGCTCAGGAGCACCCCTTAAATGTTTACGCGAGCCTGGGAGCAGAACGCTCGCAGTCAGCAGCACGCCTACTGCCAGGTAGATGTCAAGCTGCCGGCGGTGCACGCGGCGGCGGCGCCGCCGCCGCCACAGGAAGCGGGCGCGGCGGGCGCAGCGGGCTGCCGCCTGCGGCGGCAGCGCAGCGCGCCGCCGCCGGCCGGCTCCGACAACCCCTGGCGCAAGCGCACGCGCTGGAACATTAGCGGCTGCATCGTATACGCGCTCTTTCTTGCGGCGCGCCCGCGCGCGCCTGGCCGCGAGCTACCCTGCAATCTTTGCGGCGGCAGCCTCGGCAGCCATGTGGAGCAGGGGGCCCAGACGTGCAGTGCATGCGCGCCCTGGTGTGTGCGCGGGCGCTGGCCAAGGCAGGAGCGTGCACGGGCCGCCCGCGGGTCCCAAGGCGGGAGCCCTAACCCCTGCCCTAGCGCGCAGGCGTACTGCTTCTACTTCTACGTGCGCATCACGTACACGCTCAACACGGGCATTTACTGGTACTCCATCGCGGTGCTGGCGTTTGAATTCACCGCGTCGTCCTCCATGATCGTGCACGGGCTTGGCCTGCTGCGCGTGCGCGACATGCGCGGCCGCGCCGCGGTGCGCGCTGCCGGCCCCGCACCGCTGGCCTTCCTGCTTGCAGTGACGCGTGCGCGCCTGCGGCGGAGCACGAGTACCTGGCAGCTGTCTAGCCATGGGCCGCCCACTCTGGCATGTGCTGTCCATCAAACACGCGCCTCCTCTCTATCGTGGGCCTGTGCGTCGGACTCAGCAAAGCGGTCTGCACAGCGGCTCGCTTGGCACGCATCCAGAAACGCGGGCCGCGCGGCCCCGCGGCGAGCGACACCCTGTCGCGTGCGGGGCGGGCCAGGCCGGCACGCCGCCGTGCCCCGCGTACAACATCCGCGTGCTGATCCCGTGCTACACGGAGAGCCTGGACATCGTGGCGACGGTCGTGCTGGCGGCCGCGGACGCGCTGCCGCCTGGCAAGTGCCGGCGCACCGTGTACCTGCTGGACGACGGCAAGGACCGGGCCAAGGCGGCCTGGGTGGCCGCGCAGGCGCGGCTTTTGGTCGGAAGTGCGCTCCTCATTGCGCGCTGCTGCAGGCTGTGTGGAGGTCTGGGCTGTGATATTAAGGATCTGGTTAATCTCAGACACGAGATTTTTGGGCTTGGGCGCATGCATGTCTGAAGCAGGCGGCTGCGGGGCAGACCAGACATGCTCCTGGGCCAGGGGCAGACTGCTCCATGCGCGCGCGCGTCGACAGGGCCGCGACGACATTGTGTACATCTCTGGCCGCGTGCGCGCCAAGGGCGAGTCGAACGGCAAGGCCTGCAACCTCAACAACACGCTGCGCAACCTGTACCCACCGGGCAGCGCCGTCGACGACATGGAGGCGCGCCCGCCGCTCCAGGGGCGGACGCCTTAACTTCGTTTCTGATTTTTGAGACCTGGACATGCAGCCTCGACTGGCAGGACACTGCCCTGTCCTCAGTTGCCAGGCTGCTTGAGGGCGTGGCGCTTGTCCTAGCCCGCAACACAAGACCTGGCATTAAGGGCGTAGCTGGGCCCGTTTTGTGCGGCATAGTACCAGGCATGCATGGCTTTAGCGTAAAAAAAGCAGCCTGCGTAGCCTTTTGGATGACCAACATGACCTTCAATGTTAGGCTATCAGAGATCGTCACAGACCTGCACCTCTGCTATGCGCGTGTCCAACCTTTGTACCCCCGTGCCCTACCCTGTAGAAGCAGCTGTTGCAAACTCCGTCCGGTGACGGATAACCCTATATCGGAGCAAGTGAAGGGCCACGTGGAGCCCGCGCCCAGCAGCATGCCAAGCGCGCACGGGCTGCTCTGTGTCGCCCCTGCCCTACGCACGGCGCACCCAGCGCCGCTGCGGCGGGCGTGCTGCCATCCGCAGCTCACTGGCAGCGCCCTGCGCGCCGCAGCTGGTGGTGGTGTTTGACGCGGACATGGTGGCCGCGCCCGAGTTCTACGTGCGCGTGCTGGCCGAGCTGGCGGATCCCCAGGCGCGCGCAAGCCTATACCCTAACCGCCGCATGCGCGCCTGCATGCGCCCGCTCGCCCCGGGCTGCCGGGGCGCTGGCGTAGCACGCAGCCTTCCTGAGGATGCAGCGCATGGGCGCAGCAGCCTGCGTGCGCGGCGTTTACTTGCAGGCAGGCAGCGCGCCGCTCCGTTGGCTCCACCAACGCGGCTGGAGCATCATACAGCGGGCCGCCATGCACTGCAGAGCGCGCTGGGTCAGTTCAAAGGCGCCGCGGGGTGACACTGTGCAGAATTGAGGAGCCGTGTGCGGCGAGGGGCGGTGATTGTTAGTCTTCAATAGGCAGCATCGAAGCACTAGGTTGAGGGTAGGGTGCTCGCGCGCGCGCAGGTGGCGCTCGTGCTGACGCCGCAGAAGTTCCACAACTACGACCTGGACACTGACATCTTCAACCACTCCAACCTCATCTACTGGCAGATCAGCCTGCCCGGCCTGGACGGCTGGGACAACGTGTCGTGCACCGGCACCAACTTTGTCGTGCGCGCCAAGGCCGCCGCGCAGGCGCGCGGCGCCCAGGCCGGCCTCTGCTCGCAGGTGTACGCTACAGGCATGCATACGCACGTAGCTTATCGATCCTGCAGGGGCCTCCTCCACACCTCCAAGGAGGCGGCGCCTGCAGGTAGACATAAGTATCGCCCCGAGCGCCCAGAGCGCCAACAAAAGCTAAACCCTAAACCTAACCCCAAAAGCGGGGGCCTGATCCTGGCGCGATGCCGAAGGCGGGCTGGTTCCCAACCTACACGCTGGGCGAGGACATGGCGTTGGCGCTGGAGATCCAGCAGGCCGGCTGGAAGGGCGCCTACGTCAAGGCGCGCCCCGGCAGGCCCAGCGCGCGCGGTGGGCATAGATTCCACATCAAATGCAAAGCTACATGGGGCCGAGTGGATGGGCACGCACGTAGTGCGGCGCGAAGCAAGGCTCGCGGTGCAGCTGCAGGGCGGATGCGTCAGGCAGGCAGGCTGGCGGCGGGCGCGGTGCCTCATGGCAGCCTCAATCGAGTGGGGCGCACTTGACAGTCTACCCTTGCAATCCCTGTTCAGCTTTCACGGCAGTCTCCCCCTACAGCCGGCAAGGATGCTGTGGTCACGCACTGGATGCACATTTCGATTAGAGACTGGCCTGTTGCAGAGCATGTGTGGGAGCCGCAGCGGGTTGCAAAGCGCCAGTGTACCACCTCCCGCAGTGGCATGGCGTGCGGCGAGCGGCGCGCGCGCGCGCGCAGGAGTACCTGGCGATGGGCGAGGTGCCGACCACGGTGCGCAGCACGTTCATGCAGAAGAGTCGCTGGTGCAAGGGCGGCATGCAGATCTTCTTCAGCCGGCACAACGCGATGCTGGCGCCCAACCTGACCTTCATGCAGAAGGTCATCTGGAACACGTCCGGTTGGGCCTACATCTGCACCACCGTCACGACGCCCGTCTTCCAGGCGCGCCGCCCGCGGCATCAGGACAGGGTTAGGGTCAGGGCATCAGGCCTACATCTGCACCACCGTCATGACGCCTGTCTTCCAGGCGCGCACGCCCGCGGCCGCGCCCGCGGCATCAGGATAGGGGTAAGGGTGAGGGTAAGGGCAGCAGAGCTTGCGCTGGGTGCATGAACCCCGCAGTCGCACGCCGGTTGCAGCCCCGTGCAGCGCCGTGCGTGCGCCCGCCGCAGACACGCGCCCCTCACCGGCGCGGCAGCGCGCCCGCGCCTCGCTCGGCGTCCTTTGGGCCAAAGCCGCCACCCCGTTGATCGCCCGTGGGCGTCCGTGTGCGCGCAGATCATCCCCATCATCGGCGTGTGGCTGGGCTACTTCCCGCTGGAGTTCGGGCGCATGTTCGCGCTGGCGTTCAGCATCTACTTCCCGGCCACGCACCTGCTGCTGTACTACTGCCATGACGTCAGCCACATGCGCTCCATCTTCTTCTCCGTCACCGCCGGCAACATGTTCTGGTTCGCGTACGCCAAGGCGCGCGCGCGACCTGCACAGGCCTCACCTACCACCAGGCTTACCCTACCCTGACCAGGCCCAACCCTAAACCCTCGGCCTCCAATCAAGCCCTAAGATCTGCTGCTATGGGAGCGGAGCAGCAGTTGACCGTTTCCCCACCGCGCGCCGGCCACTCACCAGCAGCAGGCGCATGCCAACTCACTGACCGTGCAGGGTTGAGAGGCGCACAATCTGAGAACCAGCGATGCCGGGGTCAGCCGGGCGGCAGGGCCGCGCGGCGCGGCCGCGCGCCCGCCGCCGGGGTGAAGGGGCGCCGGCACGCGCAGGCCACGTTCAACACGCTGGTCAGCGCGGCGCTCAACCGGCAGATCAAGTTCAAGACGACCGACAAGAGCATCATGGCAGCCGGGGTGACCGACGCCGCCAACAAGGCGGTCAAGAAGAGCAAGCGGCGGCGCTCGCCGCTCGCCGTCGCCTGGATGAGCATGCAGGCGCGTGGCCGCTGTAGTCTGCTGTCCGCTCATGTCCAGGCCGGCTCGTGTGCACTTGAGCCCCGCCGAAGTCGCAGAGCCAGCGCCAGAGCGTCTTGGTGACTGGGCGCACTGGGCATGGGACACGCGCCCGCGGCTCGCAGGACGTGTGGATCCACATCATCACGTTCGTGCTGTGCGCGGCGACCGCGGCGTGCGGCGGCTACCGGCTGCACAACGAGTACAACATGAACGTCGCGCAGACGCTCTCCATCCTGGTGCGCCGGACGCGCACGCAGTCCGGCCTGCAGCCGCGCAGCGCGCCATGCGCGTCGCGCACATTCCATGCCGCCGCTGCGCGTATCTGTGCAGCCCCGGGTGCATGCGAGTGCTGCGTCTGGCGCGCGCGGTCTGCGCGGGCTCCTGTGCTACGCCTCTGCGCGCACAGCGCCGCATGCAGGGACCGTCGGTGGACCGCACGCACCAAGCTGCCCGCCACGGAGGCGCACGCGGCCTTGCACGCTTACAGGCGTGGTGCTGGGTGGGAGGGCATGCAGCAGGGGCGCGCTGCTGCTAGATCACGTCCAGGCCATCCCAGACGCCACGGCGCGCGGCGCAGGTGAGCATGGGCTGGGCGCTGTACAACATGACGGCGCCCTTCCTGCTCATCTACTTCTGCCTGTTCCGCGCGCGCGGCCTGCGCGTGCTCACCACGTTCGCGGCCGTGCTGTCCAGCGCGGTCGTCATGGCCATCGTGGTGCTCATCTGGATCGTGCTGCCCAACGAGTACGCGTACAGCCAGGCGCGCCCCACAGGGTGTAGCCATAGGTTATAGCCGCCCCAACCCAAGCGCGCGCCGTGGGCTGCATCCCTGGCGCCTGCGGCCTCCCTGGGGCGCTGCAAAGCCCTAAGGGCTGCAAATGCTGAGTGTGCTGGGCTGCAGGGCAGCGCGCGCCGCCACGAGGTTGACAAGCTGCAGGTCGAGCTAGCGGCGGGCCTTGAGCAGTAAGTAGGGACTGCAGCATGGTGTACAGAACGAGAGTCCGCCGTGTGCGGATCGCCTCGGACACCGCATACATCACACAAGGCGGCCGGCGGGCTCTTGCGCGGGCGCGAGACCGCTGGCAGCAAGTCAAGCCGGGGTGCTTGGGTTGGGGGTCTGGACTTGCTCCGGGACTGTGCCGCTGCGACGCGCGGCGGGCCGTGCAGATGCTGGCGAGCAGCCTGCAGTTCTACGCCGCGCAGCGCTCGGGCGCGCTGCCGGCGGACAACCCGGTCCCCTGGCGCGGCGACTCCGCGCTGGGCGACCGTGCGCCCAACGGCGCCTCGCTCGTTGGCGGCTACTACGACGACGGCGGTGCGCGCCGGCTGCCGGTCCCTGGCTGCCGCCGTGCACATCATCCAGCTGTGCACTACGCACAGTGTGACGCACCCGCGCCAATGGCGTCTCATCCATGCTGCTGCCGCAAGCTGTCTCTCTGCAGACCCAAGCAGTCTGCCGCAGGTCGTTCCATGACCTGCGTTCCCCGTCCCCATGATGCGCAGCCCTCCTTAGGTCCTTCCATGCAAAACGCAACGTACACGCTCGCCCCGCATGCATGCCGCCACTCCTGCGCGTCCACGCCCGCGCGCTACTTTACGGTGCCTGCGGGGGCGCGCAGGCACCGTGAAGTACGGCTTCCCGCTGGCCGCGGCGACCGCGCTGCTGGCCTGGGGCCTGGTGACGTTCCCGAGCGGCTACACCGGCGGCAACCTGGCGACCGCGCAGGGCGCGCTGCGCTGGGCGACCGACTACATGCTCGCCTGCCGGCTGGGCGACGCGAACGGCTCCTTTGTCGCGCAGGTAGCCGCCCGGCCTCACATGGCGCGCGCGCCCTGGGCCCCGCATGCGACCGTGTCGCATGCGCGCTAAGTAAATGCCGGCCACGGCAGTCGTTCGGCTGCCGACCTGGGATGCTCAGGGCCGGCTGCCAGACTGCAAGCCGGGAGTGCACAGCAGTCGCACCAGGCATGCGTCTTGACGCCTCGGACCCTGCATCCCATCGCCGCGAGTCCCCTAGCGGCCTGGACGGCCCGCCTGCGCTGCAGGCGACCCGGGGAAGGGTTATCCTAGCCCTAACCCTGTACCGCGCACAGGTGGGCAGCTACGAGGCGGACCGGGCATTCTGGGGCCGCCCGGAGCTGATGACCATGGCGCGGCCGGTGGCGCTCGTGGACGCCGCGGGTAGCCCCGGCACGGATCTGCTCGCGTCCACGGCCGCGGCGCTGGCGGCGGCCGGCATGGCGCTGGCGGACGACAACGTGTACGCCACGCGGCTCATCGTCGCCGCGCAGCAGCTCTACGGGCGCGCCACGCGTCCGTTGGGCGCCCGTCATGGCTTGCGTTGGCGCCGCGCGCGCGAAGTGGGGACGCATGGGCACCCAGTGTCGTGCCGAGGGCGCATGACGCCTGGAACAGGAACCTGCGCATGTGTGGGGCCTGGCCAGGCCCCATGAGCCCGCCGTGCAGTGCACCGCCGCGCAGGGAGCCTGTGAACATGCCGCAGCGCTGTGCCGGCGGCAGTCGGGCACAGCCATCAGCCCAGCTTCCTGGTCGGCCGGGCAGCCTGGTCTGCGCTGCTGAGGCGCCAACGCGCTCAGCAGGATGCCGTGTACGCAACCGCACGGCTCCCTGTGGCGCGTAGGGCGGCGACGCGCAAGCCGCAGGGCCGCTACAGCGACGCGGTGCCCGACGCGGCCGCGCTGTACCCGAGCTCGGGGTACCTGGACGACCTGGCCTGGGGCGCCGCCTGGCTGGCCGCGGCCACCGGCCAGGCCGCCTACCTGGCCGATGCGGCTGCATGGGCCGCCGCGGCGGCCGCGGCGCCCAGCCAGGCCTTGCAGCAGCCGCAGGCGCGCGGGTGCTCGGGCGCCCCCGGGTCGGGATGCGCGGTCGGCACTGCGTGTCGTCGCGGCGGCCGGCGCGATGGAGGCGCCGCATGCATTGGGTTGCCCGGGAGGGGTTCGCTTTGCAGTCCTGCGCCCGGGCTGCGCGCCTGCATGGCGCATGCCCGAGCTCCTCAGGCGCCGGCCCCACCGCAGGGCCTGGCGCGCGCCCCGCACCAGTAACCCTACCCTACCCTGACCACGGGTGCGCAGGTCTTCAACTGGGACAACCAGCTGCCGGGCGTGTACGTGCTGCTGAGCAACCTGACCGGCTACCAGAACGCCACCTTCACCGCGCCGGTGCTGCCCCTCGCTAATCTTTATGTCGCTTACGCGCCTCACTCAGCCCTCGCCTGCCTGTCGGCCTAGCACTGCTTGCGGATGGGTGCTTGGCCCCTCAAGGTTTTTTTATGCTTACAGAGCGGCGTAGCAATTTCAGCCTTGGTGAGGCAGGCGTGGGTGCACAACGCATGACTTGGCGGCAGCGGCATGCAGAGCAACGCACCAGTGTGCGGCGAGCCAGCGCAACCCCGGACTTTGCGCAGCTTGAAGCAGGCGGCCGCGCGCAGGCGGAAAAATTCTTGGGGTGGTGGCTGGACGCCGCGGACGGCATCAGCCGCACGCCCGCATTCGCATCGTACATGGGCCCCACCGGCGCGCTGCGCAACCAGGCCAACGCGGCGCTGCTGGCGTGGATCTACGCGCGCGGCAGCGGCGGCGGCCCCGGCAAGCTGCAGTGCTGGGCGGAATTCCAGGTAGGCCATGCCGCGGTCCTGGGCAGGCAGGCAGGCCGCTGCGCCCGGGCCGCAGGGGCCGCCTGCCAGCCTGCAGACCTCAGGCGGCGGTCGCGGCTCCTGCATGCGTACATGCATGCCAGCGGCGTCCATGTGAGCAAGCTTCATAAACCCCTGCTGAGAAAGTGCATCACATGCAAGAGCCAGTCACGGCTCTTCAGGCAGCACTGCTCGGGTTCAGCCGGTGATTGCCACGAGCGCGGCCACCCGATAATCACCTGTTTGCGGTGCAGATCCGCTACATGCTTGGAGATGCCGGAGAGAGCTTTGTGGTAGGCTTTGGGCCCAAGTCGCCGCTGCGCGCCACGCATGGGGCAGCCTCATGCGCCGGCAACTATACCGTGCCGCCCGCCGCCTCCCGCGCTCGCACTGTCTGCTGCATGCTGTGTCTCTCATGTGTGCTACTCTGTGAAGGTTTACATGGCCTGCAGCAGAGAGCACCTGTGCTCAAGCATATGCTTGTCCCCCGTGTTGCGGGGCAGCTCTGCGAGCGCAGGCAGGACCCAGTGCATGCATGGTTGAGGCGGCGCCCGCTCAATGGCCTCGAGCAGCGCATGGCAGGCTCTGTGAGCAAAGGCGGGCATGGCTGTGCGGGCTTTGCGCGCATGCGACGAGGAAGCCACGGAAAGACGTAGCGCCAGCTGCCAGGATAGGGTTAGGGGTGGGCGCCGCTGGGTCCACGCGCATGCAGCGCGGGCGCGCGGCGCGCAGGTGCCGTGCGACATGGGCGCCTTTTACGCGACCGGCCCCAACCCGCACGTGCTGGAGGGCGCGCTGGTCAGCGGGCCCGCGTTTGCCAACGACGCGTACCAGGACCAGCGCTCGCTCGTCAACAGCCGCGTCGCGCTCGACTACAGCGCCGGCTTCACAAGCGCGCCGCCCCGCGCACGCCTGCACTGCCTGCCTTCACGTAGAGCGCCAAACCCCTGCCCCATATCCTCCCTGACAAACGAGCGCGCGCCTGCCAGCCTGCAGCAGTCTGGCAGCCGCATCCAGCCGCGCGGCAGCGCCTGCTCTCCCTGCATTGTGTCCTGGCGCGGCGCATGGGTTCTTTGCGAACGCCTCTGTGCTGCCTGTGCCCTGTTTGCTCACGCCGGTGCGCGTGGCGCCATCAGCATCGTCCAGTCCCCTGCGCCGTCAGGTGCACTGGCAGACGGTAGCTCATGGGCATGTGTGTGGCAGGCATGCTCGCCGCGCTGGTGGAGTCGGGCCACGCCACGTACACGCACTGCACGCAGGGCCACGGCTTCTTCTACAACCTGTGGTTCCACAGCCCCATCTAGGGCCGCGGCCGCTGAATCAGGCCTTTCCAGGCCCCGGTTGCTCTCATTCGCCAGAAGCTGGGGTCTGCCCGCTTGGAGGGCGCGGGCGGCGCCAGGCGCGTTTCTGACCGCAGGCAGGGTCTCTAGCATCTGTTTGTAAAGCATGCCTGCAAGGGGGTCAACAGGCAATGGTGCGCCTGTGGAAGGATGCTCATTTGATGCCAGCTAAATGACTGCACAGGGTGTCCAGATGAAGGCGGCTAGCCTGTGTAACCACTGCATACACTTGAACTTGCCGCCACCTCGCTTCCAGACAACTGCAGCGCTGTGCAAGCACGGCGCAGTACTCCATGCATCATACATTAAGAGTGTTGACCAGCATGCAGGCACAATACAAAAAACGCCACATACGAAATGCTGTGCTTGATGTAGCGGACAGAGGATAGCAGAAAGCAGCCATAAACAGACATAAGCGGCTAGAAACTGTATGGTATGTTTTAGAGACTCTGCTGGAATGGCGCAAGCACGCTCCCCAATGATGCAAGCAGCCCCTATTACATGCAGACATGCCGGCAGTCATAAGGATATGACCTCGCCACACTCCATCCATCTTAAGAGTCACACTCACGTTGACACACCTAGTCTCCAGGAACAGCATAGAGCCGACCTTGCAATGCAGGCCGCAAGACTGCTGACATCATCCAGCACATGCCCTTCGGTTGCCTCTGTCACAAGACGCAGACAAGGTGCCGTGCATGCTGGACGACAGCGCGAACATGCCATGAAGGCAAGAGGGGCATACGGCAGACAGACATGTATGAGTGCACATGCAGTGGCAGCATAGCCTGCTCATGCTGTTTTGACACTACAAGCAACTCGTAACTCCTCTCCCCTGACTCTGCGGTCATGCTCTTGCGCCTACCCATCTCTGCTCGTGCGCCACTCCATGATAGTCTGAGCAGATGCACTTGCACGGAGGTACTTGCTGGCGCGCTCCAGCTCATTGCTTACACCATACCCCTGTCTTGCACGCTCCTGCCCACTCTCAAGCACTTCGCGCGCGGCTTCTATACGCGCGCACAGGCTGCGCGCGATGCGCTGCAGAGCACCCGGAGTCAACTCCCGCGCGGCGCGAGTGTAGACACTCTTTTTCATCCACAGCTGTGCCAGGGCCCACTCGCAGTCTGCTGCGATCGCGTGCAGGCTCAGCCTGTCGGCAACTGCCCAGCACTCGAAGAGGATGTCGTATCCTGTGCTCTGGTGGTATTCAAGCTCCTCCTGCAGCACGCTAGAGTAGCGTCTGAGTACTATGGCTTGTGCAGTGTCAGTGCATGTACAGGCAAACATCACGAGGGTGCCGCACAGTGACCATGAGCCGCATGCGCTCGCCGAGGAAGCACTCAGCGCGCTGCATGTGCTTCGCTGCGTTGAACATGTGCGCCCACCGTGCCAGCGACATGGCTTGCCGCATGGCTGCATCATAAGCCTCCCTCTCACATCGCAAGATCTTGTACGACAGTGCCTCGCAGCTCGTCGCAGGATAGATGACCTGCGCTGTGCCACACTCTGAACCACCGCACTATCTACACAGGCAAAATGTAAGCGTTCCTCAGAATTCATGGGTGAAAAAGTTGAAGTATACTTGCGTAGTATCAATCGTACGCTAACACGTTTGTATAGGCTTGGCATATGAACGCGCGCCTTTAGAACATCAACAACCTCGCACATCAAGAAGCCCCAGCCGTGCAGCGGTAGCACAAACTTGCTGCCCGCGGGCACCTGACTGGCAGCCACCTTGAGCATGTCACACAGGACCGGCGAGGTGCTCGCCAGCAGCTGGCTGTGTGCGGGCAGTAGCGCGCCGCCGCGCAGTTGCAAGAACATGTCTGCGTCCGCCTGGAACTGAGCTGGCGTGCCTGCAAAGTAGGCCGGCGGCGCATCCTGCTTAGGTGCCATGCAATACAGGTCAACTCAGAGACAAACAGTGTGTCGGCTCACAGGAGTGATGCCTGGCGTTCGAGGAAGGCCTTAGAGGAGGCAGGCCCTGGCTACAAACCTATCAAGCGGACACATTTCTTGGAATGATAAGCATGCAAGCTAGCATGATTTCAGCCAATATCATCTGCCTTTTAGCTCACGTTTGAAGCTAGGCAGGCAGAGGCATACCTATGTTTATGGTGTGACATACTGCCAGCTATCTACGGCAAAAAGTACGCAGGCCCTTGCTGAGAGCTGAACAAACTACATGGCTGCATCAGAGCAGTGAGAGCTTGAGTATGCCAACATATGTCAACTTCAAGGGCTTTGGTCAAGTAGGCTTCAGGACTGCATACCAATGATGATGATGCAAAGCTAAATCACTCAGCCCGGCAGGCAGGTACCACCAATGCGACCTCACAGTTGGCAAGACATGATCAGGAATACATGCGATTGTGCCAGCAGTGCATTTTAGCAAGGGGAAACATTTAACTAATTTTCCAAGCAACACCAAGCACAGCAATCAGGCATGAAGTGTACTCAACAAAGTGGTTCTTGTCTTGTGGACATGCGGCCCATCATAGATACAACCACGCCACACTGCTGAAGAGTCACACGCACATTGACACACCCAGTTTCCAGGAACAATGTGAAGCTAGCCTCTAGTGCAGGGCGCAAGACTACTGACATCCGGCACATGCCCCTTGGTGGCCTTTGTTATAAGTTAAGTTAGACACACACAACTTCCTGTGGCACGCTGTGAAATACAGCGCGCCCAGGCCTTGAAGGCAAGGGCATACAGCTAGACATATGCACATGGCTGCACATGTGGGAGCAGCACAACCTAAACATGCTTCTTGCAAGGAAACAGTTGATCACCCTCGATGCCCTGACTCTGCTGCCTTGCGATTCTGACTACCTCTTCAGAGAATTCATGCGCCATTTCTTCATGGTCTGTGCAGATGCAATGGCATCGAGGCACTTGCTGACATTCTCCAGCTCATCATCTGTGATATACCTCCGAATTCTATGCTCCTGCATGCTTTCAAACTCTTTGCGTGCGGCTTCTGCGCCGGCGCACAGGCTGCGCGCAATGCGCTGCAGCGCGCCCGGGCTCAGGTCCAGCACAGCGCGCGTGTAGACTTTCTCTGTTTTCCACAGCTTTGCCAACGCCCACTCGCAGTCTGCTGCAATCGAGTGCAGGCTCAGCTTGTCGGCAACCGCCCAGCTTTTAAAGATGATGTCATAACCTGTGCTCGCATGGTTCTCAAGGTCCTCCTGCAACAAGCCAGAGCAATGTGTTGCCACTGCAGCTCAGGCAGTGTCAGTGTGTGTAGATATGCTGAGCACGTGGGCCCGCACGGTGACCATGTCTCGCATGTGCTCGCTGAGGAAGCTCTCGGCGCGGCGCATGGGCCCCGCTGCATCAAACATATGAGCCCACCTTGCCACCGACATGGCTTGCCGCATGGCTGCATCATAGGTCTCCCTGTCACATCGGGGGATCTTGTACCACAGCACATCGCGGGTCTCCGAAGGATAGATCACCTGCAGCGTGCCATGCATCAGACCTTTCTGCTGTCTTTATGTCAAGTATGCGTCAAGAGTACTGCTCTGGGCACGTGAACATACTTGAAGACTGACCCTTTCTGAATGGCAAGAAAGCTAACACACTGTGCATAGCACTCTCCATGCGATGTATATATGCATCATGTTAAATGCTTTTTGGTTGTAGGCGCGCCTTCAGCACGTCAACAGCCTCGCTTGTGGTCAAACACCAGCTATGAATTGGTATCACAATCTTGCCGCCTGTGGGCACCTTGCTGGCAGCCACCTTAATTATGTCACACAGGATCGGCGAGGTGCTCGCCAACAGCTGACTGTGTGCGAGCAGGTGCTCCCGGCCGCGCAGTTGCAGCACCATGTCCGCATCTGCCTGGAATTGTGCTGGTGTGCCTGCAAAGTAGGCTGGCGGCGCATCCTGTACAGGTGACGTGCAAAACAGACTTCACCTCCTTCCTCAGTGTTGCTGAGGAAATTGGCTGAGGCCAAAGAGGGGTGCTTTTCAGGGAAGCAGGTCCTGGCTGCGCAGTCCTTCTGATAGTACTGACATCCAGGGCAGGACTTGCGCAGGGGTTTACTAAGCAGCGGCCTAGCGGCATCGACACTCATCCTATGCTGTCGGGTACCGCGCGTACATACACAGCCTGCGTCCACTCTCGTCAATTGCCTGCGCATCCATACCTGTGCACCTCTCCTGATGTGGGCAACAGCATGCATGCGCTAACAGCCTGCATGCGAGACTTCACGCTCATGGCGCATGGCCACTGCCCGCAATCTGATGGACCACACAAGTCAAACTGCTTAGCAGCTGAGTATGCGCCAAGCTCTGCAACCTGGACATGTGTCGCCATTTTCAAGCGTCCAGTGCGAAGGGCAAAGTGCAAGCCACATTGTATGCAATGCCGTGTTGCAGTCCGTGCCAAATCCAGTGCAGCACGCCCATATGGTGCCACTCCTGGTTGCAGCATGTGTAAGCGCCTAGCACATAACCTTGGCTTCATGCATGCTAGTAATGTGCAATGATGGCGAGTCAGCTCTGCATGCACTGGTCATTACATGTGCTTTGGCGGCCCACAGGGGAATCCCCCCTGCAGACCTTGGCGTCTTGCAGCTTCAGTGCATGCGTTGCCTGTGCTTGACTGTCCAAGCACCTCCTACCTTCTACGCGGCAGTAATTTGCACGGCACCTTATCGCACAGTATAGCACTAAATGCACACAGGCGCCTAGCCCGCACCCCCGCAACACTGCCCCTACCAGCCCGCCACTCACAGGATGCGCCGCCGCGCGCGCGGCACCTGGCGGCCCAGGTATAGCGCCTCGTCCGCGGTCAGAGGCCGCCGCGAGCCGTCCGGGCGCGCAACGAACGGCTGGAAGCGCACGCCGCGCCGCGCCGGGCGCACCAGCACCGCGTAGCCGCCCGGCGGGCGCTGCGATGCGGCCGTCTTGCGGCTCTTCACCTGGATGCCGGCGCCCACCTGCGCGGGCGCAGCGCGCTGGCGTCCAGCCGCTTTGCAGGCGGCCTCGCCGTTGCACATTTGTTGCTTCAATATACAGAGCAGCAGTTCTCATGAAAGTCAGTCCCAGGCACTCGCAGCGCTCTAGCACATGTGGAATTTTCAACATGGGCCGTTTGGTCTTGAGATTAGCATGTATCTGTACAACCGCACTACCCTAAGCACATAATCAGGCAAAGCGCTGGCAATTGCGCAGCAATGACAGTTGTACTCACTGAGCTTGGCTAGCACAGAGGCAGGCCACCTCAGCAGACACCGAGGGGTTGCAGCGCATCTACACAGCCGCGCATGACCATATGAGTCCTCTGCTATAATAATATGCACTATTATAGTCCCTATTGCAGCAACGTATTCACAGAGCATGTACACTGATAGTGCTGATCGCAAACGGTGGACCTCAAAACACTCGGAGGTGGCGCTTCAGTCCAGCACATTTGGCCGGGCTGACAGGGCACGCCTTGCGCACGTTGAAAGCCAGGACGCGCTGGAAGCCCAGGGCACAGCAGCAGAAGGGTATGCCGGGGCCGGGGCGCGCGCCTTGCGCAGGTTGAACGCCAGGTCGCGCTGGAACTCGCGCACGAGAATTCTCTCCTCGCGCAGCGCGAGCTCCGCCTCGCGCTTGGCCAGCTCGCTCTCGAACTCGCCGCCCGGGCCGGGCGGCGGCACGCCCGAGAAGCTGGGCGCGAGGCCCGCGCGCCCGCCCAGGCCCTCCCAGAACGCGCCGCCGTCGCCGTCGCCCAGGCCCGCGTTGGGCTCCGTCGCGCCCTCCTCCTCCTCTGCGCCCGAGTCGACGCCTGCATCAGCGCGCGCTCGCACAGGCTGCGACCCAGCTCTGGCGCGCATGAAGACCAACACGCAGTTGACAAGCTACCTTGTGGATCCTGCCAATCGCACCTAAGTTCACGACAGTCACAAGCACGGCATGACGGGAGGAGTGGAGTCTGCTCAAGTGTGCAACATGAGCAGAGACGCGCAGCGCCGTTGGGTCTCACCATCGCCGCCCAGCGGGTCCGCCAGCCCGTGGCCCTCCACGGGCGCGCCGGCATCGGCCTCGTCGCTCTCGTCGCCAAACGTGCGGCCGCGGCCGGCCGGCGCCTCCGACACGTCCTCCCTGTCGTCGCCCCAGGTGCGCTCGCCGTCGTAGGACACGCCCAGCTGATCCGCGCGCACTTCTTCGCCGGCCTCCGCGTCTGCCCCCACGTCATCGCCGCCCTCCACGTCGCTCATGTCGTCCGGGCTCACCTCCTGGACCTGCTCCCCGCGCCCAGCCGGCCGGGTCAGGGGCAGCTGTGCTCAGCGGCCTAAACGGGCATGCTGCCAGCGCTCGCTGCTTCCTGGGTGCGCTGGGCGGGCCTGCCGGAGCGCTTGCCTGGCAGCTTGCGAGCGCGGCAGCTGACATGCACACGGGACAGGCTCGGGGCGCATGACGTGTGCATTCATAGAGGTTCGTAGAGGTTGTCAGCGTGCGCGCATCAAGGTGCTCATACAAGCACTGCGCCACTACGCCATCCGACCTTGCTGCTTACGTGTACCGCCTCAAGTGCAGAGATGCAACACGGCCGCTAGCTTGCAGGACCCCTGTCATGCCTCCGCCACTCCGCGAAGGCGTCCGGGGCGCACCTCCCACGCCGGGTAGGCCGGCAGCAGGCGCACGTGGCGCTCGCCGACGCCCACGTCCCCGAACGCCTGCCAGGCGGCCTCAAAGTACTCGCTGAGTTCGTGGTGCACGGGCTCGCCGGCCGCCGCGGCGTCGCGCTCCAGCTGCTTCAGCGCGATGATGGCCATCACGCGCTGCTGGCGGATGCGGAAGATCCGCGCCAGCGCGCCCGTGGACCACCTGCGCATTTGAAGTTCACGCAACTAAAGACAGTCGTCGAGCGCGAGCAGGCGTCGTGGCTTGATACACAAGGCCAGGCACATGGTCCTGCCAGCGCCAGAGCGCCACGCTGCGCTGAGATCTGGACGCAAGCTGGCGATCGGGGGCATTGCCGGCATCCCGCAGCTGCCCTCTCGCCGCCTGCACGCGCAGCGCTGCCTAGTGCAAGCCCGGGCGGCGGCCGCGCGCGCCGCGCACCCGCCCTCGGTCGCCATGCGGTACACCCACGTCTTGGCGGCCTCGCACAGCAGCGCGTTGCGCTCGTTCTGCGGCACGGCGCCGCCGAGCAGGTCGTACGCCCACAGGATGCTCAGCTCCTCGTCGTCCGCGTCCTCGATCGCCCACGCGCCCACGCCGCGCCCGCCGCTGTTGGCCACCTCCCTCTGCGTGCCGGCCTCCGCCAGCGGCCAGGGCAGGCAGTCGAAGCGGTACACGCCCTCGGCGTCCACGTAGTCGGCCGCCTTGGGCACCTGCCGGCCGCGCCCGCATGCTTCACAGGTGGTGCGCGGCGCGGCTGTGCGTGCTCGCCCTTCCCAGCGCAGAGGGCGGGACCCGCTCCTATGCGAATCTGCTGGGGGAGGCGCCAGCAGCCGGCGTGCATGCGAGCCATGTCTGCTCGCTGCCTTGCAGGCTTGAATGGACCCTCTTGCGTTGCCGTCAGCAGCCGGCGCAGGCGCATGCCACGGAATCAGCATGCCAAAGTGTTTGTTATCATGTCGACAAGGTACGCTCTGCACAAGCAGACATGCTGGCAGAAGACGCGGTGATGCACAAGCTCAACCGCTAGATTTGCGCAACATATAACAGCTGCACAGTCTGCTCACAACTCAATAAGAGCGCGTGCACTTGAGTCGAGCGCGCCGCACCGCGCCGGCAAACATGGGGTGCGCCATCTCCTGCAGCGCCTGCGCCTCGTCCGCGCTCAGCGCCTCGGCCTTCACCAGGCCGCCCTCGCCCAGGGACAGCGCGAACTCTGACTCGTCCTCCTCGCCCTCATCATCGTCATCCGCTTCCTCCTCCTCTTCCTCCTCCTCCTCCTCCCCCTCGCCTCCCTTCGCGGCCAAAGCCCCGTCCGCGTCTTCCCCGCCGCCCTCCCCGTCCTCCTCGCCTTCCAGGTCGCTCAGGTACAGGCCGGGCTCAAAGTCGGCGGCGGTCAGCTCGCCATCGCTTCCGCTGTCGCCCTCGCCGCCGTCGGCGCTGCCGCTGCCCGCGGCGTACCAGGCAGCGCCTCCTGCCGCCGCACCGTCGCCGCCGCCGCCCTCGTCCCTCACACTGCTGCTGGCTGCGGCAGCGCGCGCAGGGCCCGCCGCGTCGCTGCCCCGCTCGCCGCCCCCCCGCACACCATGCCCGGCTGCGGCAGCGGGCCGTGCGTGCGCAGAGGCGGGCGCACTGCTACCGGCGCTGTCTCCAGAGGTCCCTGCGGCTGCCGCGCCTGAAGACTCCCCAAGCCCAGCACCCGCGTCCCCTGACGCCTCGCCAGATGCTGCTTGTCCCCTGGCTGCAGGGCCGGCGGCGCCAGTGCTGCCGTCAGTGCTCAGCTGCCGCGCCTGCACCCAGCGCAGTGCGTGCATGCGTCCTCCGCCCGGTACTGCTTCGCCGTACGGCGTGGCGCGCAGCAGGCCGCTCAGCAACACCGGCAGCTGCTGTTCCTCTGCAGCGGTGCGACGCAATGCGCTGCCTCTGCAGGGGCCAGCTGCAACTGCGCTGAACTGCGGCGCTGGGCATGCGCTCAGCGTGCCGGCGGCTGGCCACAAGGCACGCGCCGCACGCCTTCTGAGGGCGACAAAAGCCATTCCCTGCCCTCAACGGCCCCGGCCGCCCCGCATCCCAGCACCGTGCGTATAATTGAACCGGGGTAACACAACACACTTTAATATATTATCAGTCGTCGAGGTCTGCACTTCAGCAAGTCACTCAAAGCATGGAGCCTGGCTGCCCCTTAGGGGCCCCCTTTGGCTCTCCTCAAGTACCCTGCAGGTGCTCAGCAGGGCTTTGTTGGGCGAGCATCGCAAGCTCCAAGAAGTCCCCTTGATCTGTCAAGCACGCCCACGCGCCCGCCCAGCCTGCTGTGAACGCCTCAAGCACGAAGCCTCACATCCTCGGCTTGGCAACCTCCACTGCGCGCAGGTGAATATTGTGCCTGGCAGCTGCTGCTTAGAGGCGAGGTGGCCGGGTTCTTACACGCTGGCGTTCTTGTCGCGCTGCAGCGGCTTATCAGGGTCCTGAACTTGCCTGCCCAGAGGCGCTGACACCTCAGCGGGGCAGTGCATCATCACAAGTATTACAGTGCATGCTTGCTGCAGCTGAGCCTAGAAGCTTACTCCTTTTGGTTTGCTATTGAAGCAGGTGCAGCAGGGAGGCGACAGGCACGCGGCGCTGATGGCTTCCACGCGGGTGGCACTCGTTGTACTGCTGGCCCTGGTCCTCAGCAGTGGGTTCAGCCAGGGCGATGCTGGAGCGGTGCGCTGCCTAAAGCTGTTCCACAACTTGCGGGTTGCGTCTGGTGGCATCTTGCCCTGAACGCCTGACCGACATGCATACTGCGGCCTTTAGCGGACACTGTCCGTTTGCAAAACCCAAGCGTGTGCAAGCCTGCTTGCAGACAGGCAAGACGGCTGGGCACGCTGTACTGCCAGGTGGCACCTACATATGTAGTGTTAGCCAGCAAACTGCTTTCAAACCTGACAGCAGGAGCATAGGCCCACGCACCACATCCTGCCTATCTCAAAGCTCCAGGAAGGACAAATTGGCCTGCAGAGCTATTTGCTGCACGGTGGCACCTGTCCATGCAATCGGCCCGACACGACTGGAGGCTGGCAGTACGCTACCGAGATGCCGACGGTGCTTTTGCAGAGCCGTGCTCACAGCTATGGCGGCGTGCGCAGGCGGGCGGCGTGCGCGCCCCGCGTCGGCTGATGCAGGCGCTGGCGCCCTCGTCGTCAGCCTGCACGCTGACCAGCTGCCCGTGCACGCTGGCCAAGCCGGAGGCTGACATGACCTGCTGCGCGCCCAAGTCCTGCGCGGAGCCGTGCTCGGACTACTTCTGGTACAGCGGGAACAGCACCACCAACCCGGTGCTCAAGTGCCGCAGCCAGTGATGCGGCGGCGGCTGGCACGTCGACACTGTATACCAAGACTAACTGACAGCAGACTTGTATAGGTTGCCTAGGTAGGAGCCTGCCTGCTGTGGGGTGTGCGGGAAGCATTTGCCTGACCCTGCGGCTGCGCTGCAGAAGTAGTTTTGCGCATCAAGGTGTGCATGCGCCAGTGCACTTGTGGTGCCTGATTGTATGTTGCAGCACTGAGTATGCACCCATTACATAGAGCTGTGTATGGTTCTGGGGGGTCTGCATGCAGCAGGAATGGCATGGCACCAGTAATTGCAACGCTAGCACAGTAGGCCCTTCACGTTGGCATGCTATCTGTCGTTCCCCTTTACATCTCACGCTGCGCACTTTTGGAGGTGGACGAAAAGCTGTGCAGATGCTGCACTGTACGTGTCCCCGTCTCTTATTGCTGAAGTCGTGCCTGCGTCATCCGCAAGCCAGGCTGCGCAGGTAACCTCTCTCCCGCTCAGCGGGCACACGTTCGTGAGGTATGCATGGTCCCGCATGTGTGCTTATGCAGGTCAGCAATGTTCTGCAAGCTGCAGCGGACAACTGCTGAAGCTTCCACATTTGTGTGCATTTGCAAAGCTGACACCCTCGGCACGCTCAAGGCGCTGCTTGTGAACAGTAGAAGCTTGAGCGATATGATGCACCTGAAACGGCAAGGGCTCGGTTCTGTCAACTATTGTGCACAGGCTACACTACGAGGCCCAGGATGCAGGCAACTGTGTAGAGCAGCAGCTTGAAGCAGTGCTTTTGTCGCTCTGGATCAGGGCCAGTAGGAGGCAGGCTTTGTCATTGTACTGGCAGCGCGCATGCACATGCTTATTTAGTGCAAGAACCTGTGCTGTCGCCTGCTGCTGTGCTCAGACTGCTCTATTCAACACAAAATGAGAACGCTTCAAGTGTACGACATTGCTCAAAGGTCGCTATGTGCACTTCAATTCAGGCCACAAACTTCAGGCCGCATGAGCGCCGGCACAAAACTGCGGCTCGAATAAATCTATACTGCTACTGCTGCTGTGCTGTCACACAAGACAGGTGCACATTCGTCAGCGCAAATGCAGAGCTTGCATACAGTGGCTCCCCTGCTTCTATTCTGCGCCTAGCTGCACCACAGCACAGTTCCCAGCAAGTGCTGCCCGCTTCCCCCAGAACGCTTCCCCCAGAACAAATGCCCTGCATATTTCCCCAGTACAAATCCGTGCAGCCCCCACCCACATTTGACGACAGACACACTGTTGACTTAACAAAAGCACACGGACCCACGTGACCTGCTTGCCCCAGGCCGCCCCGCGCAGCCTGCTCATGCGGCCGCGCATGACAAACAGCAAACGACATGCACCCGTTCCCACGCCCCTGTCTTGCAAGTGCATGCGCGTGAAAGTAAGGCTTTCAAAGTTAGCTGCATCCCGAGCACAAGGTTACTTGTGAGCCATCTCAGCCAGTCCAAACAGTGCCAGAGAGTTCAGCGCACACAGCCATGCACCTGTCTTGACCTACGCGTATGCAAGCCTGTTGCGACCCTCCCCACAGGCTACGCCTCTCGCTTGACAGACACTGCAGCCATGCTTGCCAGCATGTAGCCCCCGGACGCCCCCGCGCCTTTGCGCAAGCCCTGTGTGCGAGTGCAGCGACACAGCCCTGCAAGCCCGCGGCGCTGTGCAGGCCTCGTGTTCACGACGCCTATTCATGCGCATGCTTGAGCCTTGCGCAGCAGCAGCGCTACGCGCACGCAGCGCGAGACACGTCGCTCGCTCCCTTGCACCCCTGGCGCAAACCTTTATGACCGCAGCAGGCAACTCGATTGGCATATGTCAGCTCGCTGCGCCAAGCCACCACATTGCTGCCGAGCATCCCCGCTCGACACCCTTATTGCCGACGCCCCAGCCAGGTGGCTCGACTCCCCCTAGTGTTCCGGCTGGTCAAGGAACATGCCTGAGGTGTTCAGGTCTGCAGATTTAGATGAGGTCCGCCACGTTGGAGGGCAGCTCCTCGATCACGGTGTTGTAGAAGCGCTGCACGTCCTGCAGCAACCGCTCATCGTCCTTGGTCACAAAGTTGATGGCGACGCCCTTGCGCCCGAAGCGCCCCGAGCGCCCGATGCGGTGCAGGTAGTTCTCAGGCTGCGTCGGCAGGTCGTAGTTGATCACCAGCGACACCTGCGCCGGGCGCGCTCGTCAGCAGTCCCGCACTGGCTTCATGAAGTCCACGAATGTGCGCTGCCAGCTGCTCCCAGGCTGGCTTGGCACACTGCACTAGCCGTGGGCAGCGAGGCCACAGAGCCATCCGGACCTTGCTTGCTCGACCCAGACCTTGATCGCCCGACCACGAACAGCGGCTCGCAAATCACACTGCCTCTGAGCGTTCAACTCTGTCATGCGTGAGCATGCGCATGCTGCGCCACAGCAAGTGTTGCGCCACAGCACCGCTCCCCTCAAGACGATTCGGCCTGAGCGCGGCGCGGCGCGCGCCTGCTGCACGTCGATGCCGCGCGCGAGCAGGTCGGTAGTGATGAGCACGCGCGAGGAGCCGGAGCGGAACTCACGCATAATGACGTCGCGCGTGTTCTGGTCCATGTCGCCGTGCGTCGCCGACACGGTGTGGTCGCGCTCGCGCATCTTCTCCGTCAGCCAGTCCACCTGCGGCACGTTTAGGGTTAGGGAAGGGCTAGCGGCCCTCCGCTCACGCGCGGCAGCTTCACCAACGCGACGCTGGCTCGACTGGGCCGTGTGCTACGCCAGAGCCGTCAATACCCCGGAACTTGGGATCTCGTCCACCTGGCGAGCAGTATATTACCTCGAGTGGCCATCAGAAGTTATAGTTTAGGGCAGCACAGCAGCGCTAGCACTCGTCATCGTCTCGTCATCGGCCGCAGGGCGCAGGCTCTCCATGCAGGTTTGCATTGCATGCCCCTGAACTTGAGCAAGGGAACAAACATGAGCATACCTGGCTGCAGGCTATACTCATCAGCCCAATGCTCCCACCGCCTGCACCACAGGCTGGCTGACAGGCGCGAGCACACTTTGCGGCGCGTGTTGGCGAAGATGACGGACTGCGTGATAGCCAGCGTCTCGTACAGGTCGCACAGCGTGTCCAGCTTCCACTCCTCGCGCTCCACATTGACGTAGAACTGCTTGATGCCCTCCAGCGTCAGCTCGTCGCGCTTCACCAGGATGCGCACCTGCGCACAGGCGGGTGACCAACACATCGCTCCCGGGTCACAGTCTGTCTTTGTCTGTAAGCATTTAGCCACAAAGCAACTCACAGTCCTGTAAGATGAGACTCAGCGACAGCAAGGGGCGCACGGGCTTGTTCATGAACTTCCGCGTGATCTCCAGCGCCTCCGGCGGCAACGTGGCTGAGAACACGCCAACCTGCGCAACACAGGCACATGCTCAGCCACTTTCTGTTGCAACGCCAGTGCACATGCCCAGCTCACACGCCTTCAACACAGCCATCACAGACAGTGCCTACCTGCAGCTTGGGCGGCAGCAGCTGGAAGATGTCGTAGATCTGGTCCTTGAAACCACGCGAGAGCATCTCGTCGGCCTCGTCCAGCACAAACATGCGGATGGAGTCCGCCCGCAGGGCCCGGCGGCGGAGCATGTCGTATACGCGCCCCGGCGTCCCCACGACGACATGCACGCCCGCCTGCAGGATGCGGGTGTCCTCCCGCACGCTGGTGCCGCCCACACAGGCGTGGCACTTGACCTGCACACGCCCCGGGCGTCTCAGGCTGCTGCAGGCTGGTCAAGAGCTCAATCAGTCTTGCCACTCATAGAAAGCGAGAGCACGCAGCTGACAGTGGCATGCAAGAGCGCTGCATAACGGCGCGCCTGCAGGTAGTCGCCCAGCGCGCGCATGACCTTCTCGATCTGCTGCGCAAGCTCGCGCGTGGGCGCCAGCACCAGCGCCTGGCACTCCACCAGGTTGTAGTCCAGGTTCTGCAGGATGCCCGCGCAGAACGTAGCCGTCTTGCCGGTGCCGGACTGCGCCTGCTGGATCACGTCCAGTCCCTTCCCAAACGGCACAATGCCCTTCTGCTGGATGGCGGACGGCTTCTCGAACCCGTACCTGCGCACAGCGCACACGCATGAACTCTTCGCCTCTCACGAGCAGCCACACGCGCTCTGTAGAGCAGTTTCCCAACACATGTTTTGAGCGATAGACACACGCGGCGGCTCCAGTGCGCCCTGAAACAGCACCCAGCACCAGGCACTCCAAGCACTCCGCCACGCCTGCAGCAGTGACGGCAGGAGGAGGTTGCTGTGAACGCGAAGGAGGCCTTGCGTGAGCAAGCCGACACACGGCACACACGAGGTGGCGACATACCACCAGCGCACAAAGGTGCCAGGCGCCACACGACCTCTAACCACTGCATATGGAGCGTCCCAAGGCCTTCAGGGCAGCAGGCCGCTGCGACGCGCAAGAGCGCCGTAGCTAGGCACAGGCGCGGGGCACGGCACGCACGCGTAGATGCCGCGCAGCAGGTTCTCGTGCAGGCTCATCGTGTCAAACGAGTCAAACGTCTCCTCCCAGTCGGTGTAGAACGTGTCGCCGCCCTCCGTGATGCTGCGCCGCGCACCACACCAGCAATCAGCTTCCGCAGCGTGCAGCGGCACGCCGCCCTGCCCGCACAGCACGGCAGCGAACGCTGCCAGCCGCCAACACGAGCACTGCCACAGCACGTCCGCAGCCGGCACGCGCGGCGAATCACGCAGGCGGCGGCGCGCGGACAATCGGCCGGGCAGCGCACTACTCCTGCATCTTCTGGTCATAGTTCTTCTGGTCGAACGCATTCTGAGCCTCTCCTGCCATGCTGGGCAACTCTGCCCCCGCGCGCGCACACACCAGTCAGCTCCACGCCCTGGCCGGCCGCTCGGCGCAAGGGGCACAGCGCAGGCAGATACTGAACCTGCCACGCACCTTTGAATAGCCTTGGAATATCGGGTGAAACAAACGGTGGAGCGCAAACTCGCTGCCGCAGGCAGTGAGCCGCCTCGCTGCGGGGGGACCCGGGGCTACTGAGAGGAAGGAGAAGAAGGACACTGGGGAAGGCACAGGGTGGACACAAATTTGGTTACTGCTGTGCGGCCAGTCCACCAGAACTGTTCTCCTCTAGCCCGTGATTGCCTAGCTTGTCATCTACGCCAGGTGTGGCTCCTCACTCGCCCTTGGCTCCCTCCTCTGCAAGGCAGAGACGATATACACACGACGTCACTCCTCGGGCTGCTGGCTGCTGCACTCGGGCGACTCGTCTGCGAGCGCGCGCAGGCAGCCGGTCAGAGCGCCGTACGCGTCGGCTGCCCGGCACGCGGCCGCGTCTGCCTGCTCGCGCGCTGGCCCAGCTGCCGGCAGCTCCTCGAGCAACAGCTCCACGCCAGTTGCGACGGCCTCCCCGGCGCCCACCAGCTCGTCCGCGTCCTGGGGCGCGTACAGGCCTGCGCCGCGCGGCCAAGCCTGTGCTCACGACCGGGAAGCCTGCGATGCCCGACGCGTCACGCTTCTGCGCCGCGGCAGCCAGCGCCTGCACGGCAGCAGCCCCACGCCGGCTGCGGCAGCCTCCCCCGGGCGCCCTGCCGGCCCCGCCGCACCCTGGTGGCGCGTCCGGGCCTGCCGCCTGCAGCGGGAACGCGCCATGCAACCCGTGCGCCAAGCAGTGCCAAGCTGACGAACGCCTGGCGTGCCAGGTACAGCGCGCCTGCAGCAGCTGGCACCACTGTTTGTTGTGCCACGCCCAGCGTCCCGCCGCCCACAGAGAGCAGCACTGCATAAGTCGCAGCGTCGCCTGATATCACTTCATCAGATGACGGGAAGAACGCACGAGCGGACATGCAAGGACACAGCGCAGCGGAGGGCCCTGCAATTGCGCGGGGCCGGCACCCGCGCCCAGGTCATTGGCGGCGGTGCCCAGCTGGCGCGCGTGCCAGGCCGCGCTCTCCCACGCGGCCACGCCAGCGGCGTCCAGCCCCGGCGCGCGCAGCAGGGTGCGCGCGGCCAGGCACAGCGCAGCGCGCGCGCTCTCGAGCAGGCCGGCAGCGGCCGCAGCCACGCCCCGCTCGGCGCCCGACAGCGCGTCCACCTCAAAGCCCAGGACGGAGCCGCCGCCATCGCTGTCTTCCCCTTCCTGGCCCTCTCCATCCTCGCCATCGGCACCGCACCCTCCGCCGCTGCCGCCGGCCGCGGCGGCGCTTGAAGGTGGCGGTGCGGCGCAGCCCGCGCCGCCATTCATTGCCACGCTCCGCGGCGCCTCCTCACCCACGTCGTCCTCACCCGCGTCGCCCTCCCGAGGGCGCACGCTCGCCGGCTCGCCGCTGCATCGCCCCGACACGCCGGCCGGCGCGCCCGGGCCTTCGCGAGGCGCGTTGCCCGCGGCGCGTGGCCGCGGCGGCTCGTCCGGCTCGTGGCCGGGGCGGCCGCCCGGGTTGGCTGGGGCGGCCGGGCCGCGCGCGCTGGCGAGCAGGTCCGGCCAGCTCTCGCGCACCTCGCGCAGCGCGTCAGCCACGCCCTGCGCCACCTGCGCCGCCGGCGGGCCGCACAAGGTCGCCAGGCCTGGCGCGGCAAGAATGCTGCACATAGACTCTCAAGCAGCGGCTGCGGACAGCCCCCCCAGATGATGTGACGCAGCGAGCACGCCAGCACCCAGGCGTTCACTGGGATATGGCGCCTGCTAGGCGCCGCATGCAAGTGACCATGCAAGGGCCTTGGGGCGCAGGTGGCGCATGCACGCAAACAGGCGCGCCCTCGGCTGGCCGGCCCCGCATCCGCCAGCCCCATTGCACGAGCACGCGCGCCCTCGTCCCAAGACGCAGCGCTGGGCGCATGCAGAGGAGAGTGCACAGTGCAGTTCTCTGAGGCGCACATGGCTGCCTGGCGCGCCTGCATGAACACGCGCGCGAGCGCGGTGCGGTCGTCCGGCGGAGCGCGCTCCGCCGCCGCGCAGCGCTCCATGGCCAGCCCCGCGCAGCGCCGCAGCGCGTCCCCGCGCGCGCCCTCCAGCGCCGCCCTGCGCACCAGGTCCGCGCACGCGCCGGCCACGCCCGCGGCCGCCGCCCTGACGTCGCCCTGCCGCGCGGCGCCGCAGCTGGGCTCACAAATTCGTCGAACGGTACTTGAGACCAAATCGGGCGCGCGAGTCTGTGAACGCCTCACGCGAAGCAACGCACGGATCTGACGGCCCCAGCAGCGTACGCGGTGCTCCGGAGAGTGGGGAGCGTGGCAGCGTCACGATTTGCCACTCACCTGTAGAGTGCGACCGGCGCCCGCAGAGGCCGCGCCGCACTCAGCGGTGAAAGCGCGCATCCTGGTCTGCAGGCCGGCGAGCAGCAAGACGCTGTCGCCGCCGCTGACGCCGCCCATGCCCCAGACCAGCGCGCACTTGGCCACCTCCGCGCTCAGCTGCCGCGCAGCGGCGGCCAGCGCGCGCGGGCCGGGCGCGGCGCCCGCTGCTGCGGCGGCTACAGCGCTCCCTGCAGACGCCCCGCATCACGCCTGTGCGTCAGGAAAGCAGCGCTGCAGCCATATTCAGGGACTTTGCTGCGTGTCGTTGCGAAAGTGCGCGGGTGAGTTGAAGCGTGCGGGAGGACGACTACCCACGCTTGCGGGTCAGGCGTGAGCACTGGCTAGCTAGATTGAGCGAGGCAAACAAATATATAGCTGCCCCACATGTGCGGGTACCTTGGTTGCGCACAGGAGGCTGCGCAGCGGCAGGCGCTACGGTGTCCGGCAGTAGACTCGCAGCCTGGAAGGCCCTGATGGCTTTTTTGATGGCATCCTCGCCGGCAGCGTTCACGGACACAGCCATGTCCTCGCTTACTGGCTCCCCTCAATACGAGCTGCTGGAGCGACTGTCGCTGCGTCAATACTCACTGCAGCTTGTGTGGCGGCTTCCTGGGGCGGCCGCAGGCGCTCTGGAATGCTGCCAGCTCCCGCTGGCACTTGGAGCGGTCGCCGCCGTTCTGCTCCAGGCAGGCCTGAAGGGCTTTGACGTCACAGGGCGTCACTGAGGACTCTCCCAACGCGGCAGGAGCCATGCACGAGCTCAGTGGGCACAGTGTGCAGCTGTATCAGCCCTGGCCTGTCTGCCTGATGCACACAGCAACAGGACAAGCGCGCACCGCGGGCGCGCGCCCGGATCTGTGTGTAGGCTATAAGAGAATCGAATGCGGCTGTTTATATGGAATAAGGCACTTGGGCGCATGACCTGGCACGAGGGTTGCATTTCGATTCATACAGCGACAGCTACAAAAGTTCTTAGACGACGCCAACGCCGCTCGTGCGCTCACAGGCTGATCCTGAACGTGCTCACAAAGTCGGGCATCCTGCTGGCCAGGTTTTCAAAGTCGCTGAAGCTCAGACCCACGCCCTCGGGGTCAATCTCCTCGCCAATCCGCTCCAGAATCTGCACACGCACGCCAAGGTGTATAAGCAGACGTTGCTGCCAGGCAAATTGACGTGGGCGCGCGCGCTAGCGGTCCCAGTGCGCGTCCGTGCTGGAGCTTGAGCTCCTTGCACAGGCAGAATGGTGATAGTGTGCGCACCGCTTGGCTAAACAACAGCGAGTGCGCTTATGCCTTTCGTGGACCACTGACTTTTTAAAGAAAGACGGTAGGTATCTGAAACAACAACTGCAAACTGCAAGTCCAAAGTGCAAGGCGTCCGCGCCTGGTTGACCTGGTCGTCGGATAGGAGCTCGGCCTGCTGGCGCGCCTCCCGCGCGCCGCCCGCGCGCTCTGCGCGCTCCAAGTCGGGCTCCGCGCCCTGAGCCTGCTCCTCAGGTTCCTCGGCGGCCGCTTCCAGCACGGTCATGTTTGCGTTGGTCAGCAGGTGCAGCCCGCGCTTGATGTCCTTGGGGCCGATGAGGTCGTCGCCTGCGCCCGGGTGCGAGACCCCAGGTCAGCAGGTGCCGTCTGCCCTGACGGACATCACAAGGCTGGTCTGGTGGTCTCCTGCCCCCAGTCAGCAAGGACATTGTCCGAGCAACGGACAGGTACATCTGCTGCTCAACGGCGGACAGGCAGGGCAGACCGTGCAGTGCGCGCGCGTTGGAGCGGGGCAGCATCGCACATGCAAGGAACAGTCGCCCATATGCTTGGCATGCGGACGCCAGTCAACACGCAAGTCAGCCCCAACAGTCCCAACAGACTGGCCGTGGACAGGCGTGACAGGCAGCTCGCACCGTCAAAGTCCCAGACGGCAAAGGCCCAGACAACCTTGGTCTCGGGCGTGGCGCGCGGGCTGAACACGCTGAAGAGGTTGATCGTCTTCTGGAAGTCCAGCTCGCCGCTGCCGTCCTCGCTGAAGAGCTCCACGATGCGCGCGGCGAACGGGTTGCAGCGCAGCTCCGGCACCTTCAGCAGCTCCTGTCCGCCGCGCCAAAAGCACTGGACAAGGACCTTCTGCCGTCTGACCACCATCGCCTGCGCAGGAGCTGCAACGTGCCATAGCAGGGCTGCCAGGCGTGACTGCATGCACCCAAGGCTGCTCTCGAGGTGCCGACGCCAGAGCACGTGCTGTCTGGCGCAGACAGGCCGTGCGCACGTTGAGGGCCAGGTAGCCGCTGCGGTCCTTGTCCAGGTAGGAGAACTTAGTCCACAGCTTCAGCACCTCGCCGCGGTTGAAGGGCGTCTCCTTGATGAAGCGCCGCAGCTCCTCGCGCGGCAGCCGCATCAGCGCGCGCTCCGTGGCAGGCGCGCATGTGTGGTCAACATCGCCGCGCTTCGGACGGAGGCATATGGAAAATTGCTATTTCAAACCAATAAGAGACAGACGTCGGAATCCGGCTGGACAGTGGTGCCGATCAAAGGCGTTGCGCACCCGTATTCCACCACGGAACGACGGGCAGGATGCCCGCAGGTGTGATGACACGACCTGTGCCCGGCATGTTCACAGGCTGCAGTCAAATGCTTGCCAACATGGCGCTGATACGGACGGGCTGCAGGCGCCGGCAGGCGCACCGCCACGGCACTGCGGGCAGCCGCTGCGCGCTTGCCGCCCAGCCGTGCGAAAACGCAGTCAGCGCGCCTCGCACGCAGCGCAGGAGAGGGCCGTGCGGCAGCGGCGTGAGAGCCACCTCCGTGCGTCCTGGCTCCCTGTCAACGCTCTGACCGACACTCACACTGGCATACGTCTTGACACGGCGTGTGTATTTGTGTGTGGGCCTTGCAGTGCAGCAAGCAGTGGAGGCAACGCAGATTCTGGAGCGCGAGCGCGCGCTGCAGCGCGGCGCCAACCCGGCGGCAGCACAGGCACGCAGCTGTTACCGCACCACGGCCGCCATGAAACCCAACTCGCCCGCTTCCAAAGCACCGTGTTGTCCTGTTCTGGCCGCGGGCTTCTCAAGCGTGCATACAGGCGAGAGTGCGCAGCCTTGTCTGGCAGTGCGACTCAGCGGCTGCTGCCACCTGACATATACCAGGCACACCTGAGCACAGGTATGATGCCACGATAAAAGAGGTCGCGCCCGTGTCCCGGCCCTGTCCCGGTCCTACCCCAGAGACAGGTCTGACGTCGCGGACGCACCAGCTCCAGCTCCTGGACACCCAGCCCTGACTGGCTGCTCCGCACAGGCGCTGCGATCCCATGCTCAGCAGCCTCCGCCCCCGGCGGGGCGCGGCGCGCCCGCCGGCGCTGCAGCCCCGGCGGCGCCGCAGGCTGCAAGTGCTCCTGCGGCAGCCGCCGCGCCCGCAGACGCCGGGCCGGTGAGCCTGGCAGGCGCGCCAGCCCCGCTGCAGCAGGCGCCCCCGTCCGAGCACATGGGCGCGGCGCGCGCGCGCGCGTCGCCGCCCAGGCGCGCCCAGGAGCGCTCCCCCGATGAGCGGAAACCGCCCCACCCTGACCAGCCCGGCCACAGGGGCCGGCCGGGCGCGCGCGGCACCTCGCCCAGGCGTTCCCTGGAGCGCAGCCCGGCAGAGCCGCACGGCGAGCGCTGGGGCGGCGTCGGCGGCGGCGCCCACCCCAGGGCCGGCGGCTGTGGAGAGGCCGGCACGGCGCGTGGCGCGTTTATGGCCGCGCTGGCGGGCCTGCATGGCGCCGGCGATGCGGGCGAGCGCGCGCGGCGCGAGGCCGTGCGCGCGCAGTACGTTCACGACCTGGACGCGCAGGTAGCGCCTGCTGGACCAGGGCGATACTCACGCATGTGCGCCGGGTGCCTAGGAGAAGGGACGGCGGCAGAAGCTGCCGTTGAGAGTATCAAATTTCGCATGTCAGGGAGCAAGGGAGCCCTCAGGAAGGCACGCCATTTTCACTCATGCGGGACGGTAGTGAAGGGGCCGCACACCAGCCTTCAGGGCACCAGAGTGAGTGCGTACGAGCGCTCAACTCCCTAGTGGCCTTGGGGAGTGGCAGCAGGCCAGGCGCGCTATGCTGTGCAGGTTCAGGAAAAGCGCGAGCGCCGGGCGCGAGAGGCCGCGCTGCGTCTTGCTGAGGAGCTTGCTGAGGCCGCTGGCGATGCGAAGTACAGGCCGGCGCCACCGCGCGCCGCCGACCCTGACAGCAGGCACGCTCACTGCCCGTCAGATAGTCAGGCCTGCACGCAATAAATAGAGGATCACAGCATGACCTTGATGCATCAGGCGCCATGTCGCCATGATAATGTAAAGCACGCGCGCCTGTGTCCTGGTGCTGTTGAACGTGAGTCAAGCGGGCAGAGCAGAATCAGCAGCACTCCGCATGCTGATCATGTGCGTGGCCGGGAAGCACGTGGTGGGTAGGAGCACGCGAGAATGCAAAGTACTGGCCTGGCAGGGCTGCCGCCCCGCGCACACAAATCCGACCCGCTTGGGTGCACCGGCCCAGCTCCAGCACGGCTGGCGAGCCCATAACTTGCCTGCCTGGCAGGGACGCGGAGGCCGGCGCGCGCCGCGGCGCAGCGGCGCCCGCACGGCCAGGCGCAGCGCCAGGCGGGGCTTTGCAGCGGGGGCCGCGCGCGCCGGACGCGCCGCCCGTGCCGGCGCCGCTGCCCGCGGACGCCCATTCGCAGCCCGAGGCAGAGCAGGTGAGGGGCGCGCGAGCGCGCGTATGCCGGTCTGCCCCCCTCACATGCATGCGGCTGGCTGTGGGTCACATGCGGCAGCAGCACCAGCGGCAAGAGCACACGAGAAAAGTGCATGCACCGGCCGGGCCGACCCGGCCTCCCCTGCGTTGCACCTGCAGGCGCTGGGAACAAGCGGAGGGATTGGACCACAGAACATACTCTGACATTACCCACTTCATCAGACCCAATGAGTGGCGGACCTGCTGGGCGAGCCGCGCACGCAGCGCAGTCGGCGCCGCGCGCGCCGCTGCCTGCGCGCCAGGCCGACGCTGTGGCACGCGCTCTCTGCGCCACGCCAGGGTGCCAGGTCGAGTGCGCGCACTGTGCACCCGCGCAGGCGGCAGGCATGCACTGAAGCTCACCGCACGCCATGGGCAGGTGGCGGCCCTGCTGGGCGAGCTGCGCGCGGAGCAGGCGCAGTTGCGCGGTGAGTTTGCGCGCCAGGCCGCCGCCGTGCTCGAGCTGCAGGCGGCCGTGGCGGGCGCCCGGCGGTGCGCGTGCCGGCGGCTTGCAGCGCCCCGCAACCCCTGCTCGGACTGCCTGCCCGACACGCCCTCGCTGTGCAGTGCGCTGGAGGCAGTCATGCGCTTGCATGCCCAGACGACACAGGCGTTGAACAGGCATGAAATGAGAGCGAGCGGCTCGGTGGCGCGCACAGACACTGCCCCGCCAGCCCTGCCTCCTGCCAGCTTGCGGCACAGGGACGCTCCCTCCCAGACCCCAAACATGCATGTTGCGCGCACAAGCGGCCAGCCGCACCACAGCCGCGACCCTAAGGCAGCTCAAATGCAAGCCCATGGTGCTGTGCTGGGGACGCGGCCAGGGAGACCGGCGCGGCTGCCGCGGCCGCGCCTGGCAGCGAGCAGGACGCCTTCGCGCTTGGCGCGGCTGCGGCGGGCGCCTGGACCCCAGCCGCGGCCGCATACGGGCCGGCCGACGACCTGGCGGCCAGCACCTGGCTGCTACCGGCGGGCGCCTGCCAGATCCCGGATGCGCTGCCGCATGCCCGTCCAGAGCCGCCCGGCGCGCTGGGCCTGGCGGGCGCCGCACCGGGCAGCCCGCCGCGCCGCGCTGGTCCGCCTTGGCCCCCGCGGTCCCTGCCAGCCTGGCCCGCGGCCACGCAGGGTCGCAGGCCCGGCGCGGCGCGGCACGGCCCAGTCGATGACGCGCGCGCGCTGCGCGCGAACCCTGAGCGTGCCGCCGAGACGGCAGGGCGCCACGGCACGGCCACGCGAGCGGGAGCCGCCCGCGGCGCGCGAGGGGATGCGGGGCGGGGCCGGGGTGGGGCCGCGACAGGGGTAAGGGCGCAGCGCGCCTGGCCAGGCGCGGCGCTGCGGGGCGGCCGCGCGCCTGGCAGAGGCATGCTGGAGGGCTTGGGCAGGATCGCAGGAGGGCTTGGCAAGACTGGCGACGCAAGCCCAGGGCATGCGCCGACGCTGGAGCCTGGGCGGTGCCGTTTCGGCGGCCCAAACGCGCGCGGCAGGGGTAGACTGGGCGCCGTGGCTGCCAAGGGGTGGGCACACTAATGGGGTCCTGGCCGCATGCCCCTTGGCAGTCTTGGTCATACTCTTGTCACGCCTCCTCCAGTTTACAGCGTCATGCAGCAAACCAAGCCAGCATGCTGCGTCGCTCGCCTGGTCCAGACTGAAATCAGCACAAACACCTTGGCTAAACCTACCAGTGCTTGTGCTACTGACAAGAAACAGGGTGTCTGCCGCACAAACCTCAAGCAAACCTGCACGCAGCCCCAGCAGCTGACATACTCACGTAAATGCACAGGGCGCCTCTATAGACACACAAAGCTCTACGCACAGAGCAGACAAATCGGTCTTGAGGATCACTCAACCTCGGGGCCCTCTCTGCACACAGAGGGCTGAGCGCGCACATGCAGATCCGACACGAACCCTAAGCTCGCTTGTGACCTTGTACACAGCACGCTCCGCCCTTCGCGGGTACATGTGTACGCCAGCGAAGCGCTCAACCAGAGGCGTGCGAAGCGCGCAGCACCGGGCGCTCCGTACCCCGGACAATGCAGCAACAATCTAATCAGGGCGCGGCAGGCTCACGCCCTCTAGGCGCGGCCTGCGGCCAAGCCCGCATGCCCGGGCGCGGGCGCGAGCGGCGAGAGCGCCCGCGCGGGGCCCGCTGGCGCCGGCGGCCCGTCAGCCGCGCGGAGCGCCGCGGCGGCAGCGGCGGCATCGGCGCCCGCGGCGGCGCCGAGCCGCTGCACGCGCGCGAGCGCGAGCGCCTCCCCCGCGCGCTCGGCGCGCTCCACCCTCTGCTGCCTGTGCGCGCGCGCGCACCGCCTTCGCGTCAGCCCCGGCACACGACGCAGCGGCCCGCGAGCCTAGCCCTGCCGAGGCCGCATGCGGGCGGCGCCGGCAGGAGCACTCACACGGGCAGAGAGCCAGGCGGGGCGGCACAGGAGTGGAAGGCACGGACGGGCAGGCGCGCCCAACAGCAGGCAAGCCATGCACCCAGGGCAGCGCTGCGCACCGCAGGTAGCTCGCGGCGTCGACATCGCTCGCGGTGTGGCGCAGCCAGTGCACCGCCTCGCGCACCTGCGCGCCCCGGCACGGCCGTGAGCGCTCTGGGGCCCGCTCGCGGCTTAGGTCAGGGGAGGGTCATACACTTGCACATGGAATGCGTTGCGCAGGAGGCTGGCGTGAGGGGCGCGGAGCTGAGCCACCCACGCGCGCATTCACCACGCACGCATGGGCCATGCTGGGCAGGGTAGGGCTAGGCATGCTGGCACACACGCACGCAGACGCGCGGCCGCCCAGGGCGGTCTGGCAGACGGGGAGCACGCTCATGCTACCCACCGGCACACTTCGCACCAGTGATGCGAAATGAGTCGCGCGCCACATGCGCCCACCTGCTCGTGACCATCGACATGTGGCAAAGACGCAGCGATTTGCAGGCCAGAACACGGACTGCGCGAGGTCGCAAACTCTCACGCCTGCAATACTCATTCGCGCTGCGGGCATGCCTGCCGGCGCCGCGACGCCTCAGCCGCAACGGCCGCCGCGGCCGCCGCGGCCGCCTCGCTCTCGGCTTCGGCCGCCGCCTCCGCTGCCTCCTCCGCCGCAGCTTCCTGCGTAGAGCGGGGGTTGATCATTGCATGACTCTCTATTCCCCAGCTTGTACACAAACCATGACGACTTCATGTTATCTTCAAATGACATAGTTCTCCGTCTTATTTCTCCGTGCAAAAGAACCGCAGAGACAATCGCGGCATGCACGCACGACGCATGGCGCGTCCCGCCTGCGCCTCCCTCAAGGGACAGAGCCGCAACCCTAGCGACCTGGGCGAGCAGCACTCGCTTGGCCAGGCCCCACACCACATCGTCACCAGCGCAGCGCGGACGGCGCCCCTCCGGGCGGCAAGCCTGCCTGGAGCGCGCTGCGCCACAGGCTGGCACCCTCATCAAGACACTCACAGCCAGCGTCCCGGCAAATCCCCGGGGGGAGCATGCCAGCGCCAGGCGGTGGTACCACGCGCGCGCGCGCGGGTGCGCGCGCTGCTTCCACACGCCGTAGTAGAAGCCGACCAGCTCGCCGCAGCTGCGGTGCGCCAGCAGCTGCGCGCACGCGCGGCCCCCGTCGGCGCGGCCCCAGACGGGCCGGCGGCCGTGGCCAGTCGTACGAGTCAGCCCTGGGCCTGGCAGTGTCCAGGGCGTGCAGCAGCCTTTCCGGCGGGCCCCGGGCCGGACAGGCTTCTGGCGCTCTTGGGCATGCGTGCAGTGCACGCTGAGGTGCAAGGAGCCCGGGACAGAGCCGGGACTCCAGGCCGAGCACGGAGACAGCCACCCCCAACGAGCATATCCCTACTCTACCGCCCTAAGGCAATGACCGCCGCATCAGCAACGCCCTGTACCCCCGAAGCTGCCCGCCGGGCGGGCCGCGCGCCTCAGCGACAGTGTCATCAAAGTCCTTCCCAAAGCGCGCCAGCCCGTCCTCGAACGCGGCCACATCGGCGTCGGGCCAGCCGTCGCCGGCGCCTGCGCCTTCGCCCGCCAGCCCCAGCGCCGCCGCCGTGTCCGCAGGCAGCAGCGCGGGCTGCCATGCGCGGCCCAGCGGGGGCATTGCCACCCTGCGCGCGGCCGAGCGGCCTCAGGCGGCAACGCAGAAGCGAACCACCAGGCGCCAGAACGTCAGGAAGGCCACTGCGCGCCCTGCGCTTGCGTCACCAGCCTCAGCAAAGCAGCACGCCTGCTGGCGGTAGCGCCAATGCACAGCGGGAGCACGGGCGCAGATGGATGCGCAGTCCTCCAGCGCCAGCGTCCCAGCGGGCGGCGCAGGCGGTAGGACCCTCCAGAGCGCCAGGCAGACAGAGCCCAGGGCGCACACCAGGCGCGCGGCTCCCCGGCGTCCAGCCGGCGCGGCGTGCGCGCGGCGGCGGCCGCGGCGTCCGGCCCCAGCGCGGCTACGACGGCGGGCACCGTGCAGATGGGCGCGAGCTCGGCGGGCGGCCCGCTCGCGCCCGGCGCGGCCACGAGCTCGCCCGCCGCGGCGGCCTCGGCCGCATCGGGCGCCGGCGGCCGCGGCCGCAGCGCCGGCGGCGTCGCCTGGTACTCGGCGCCGAAGCGGATCTCGCTCCAGTCGCGATCGTCCTCCGAGTCTGAAGACTCCGATCGCTCTGTCGCCCTGCGGGGCGCGGCGGCGGCCCTGCTTTGGCTCGGGCCATGCGTCCGGGACATAGCTGGGCGCCACAGCATGGTGGATGGGTGCTTGGTGGATGCGCTGCTCAGGTAGCGCCGGCGTGAAAAGCGCAGACAGCAGAGCGGCGGCCGCGGCGCGCACCGGCCGTCCTCCGGCACGAACGCGTCCGGCCGGTTGCGCACGCGGCCGCTGCGCCGGCCCGCGGCCTCGCCCGGCGCGGCGTGCGTGGCGCCGCGCGCGCGCAGCAGCGCCTCGCGCCAGCGCCGTCGGCCGCGCGCCGGGCGATCGCCGGCGAGCGCGGGCGCCGGCCGCGCCACGCCGCGCGCGAGGTCGCGCAGCCACCGCAGCGCGGCCGCCGTGTCCAGCCACTGCGGGGGCGGACCATGCGCTCGCATGCTGGGAAGCGCGGGCGCATGCGCACACTAAAGAGCCGTGTTTTGCACAGCGCGTCTATTTCAGGCATGCAGGCCAGCCAGTCTTCACCATTTGCTGGTGGTGCTGCCCCGGGGCACGCATCCTTGCTCGCTTTCTCTCTTCTTTCTCACGCACGCTCTACCACGCGCACGAGACTGCACAGCTGCACGGAGGGCCAGAGCGCGGGGGCACCTGCGCCGGCGCGCACAGGCCGGCCTGCCGCCATGGCGGGTCGAGCGCGTCCGCGGGCGCCGTGGGCGGCACGCGCGGCGGCGCCCCGCCGGGCGGCGGCACCGGCACAAAGCGCACCTGGCGGCCCGCGCGGCAGGCCGTCAGCGCTACCACATGGGGCTGCGCCCGATGCCCCACACAGAGGTTTGGGCGGCACAGGCGCGTGCCACAGCTGCGAGCGAGTCAGGCACGGCATTCCTCTCATGCAGTGCTTCCGCAGCGCCCCGCCGGGTTGTGCGCCTCGCACAGCGGGCGTGGCGCCGCTGCCGCCACAACCTCCCGCCAGGCACCCCTGCCTGGAATCTTTCGCGCGCGAGCTTTGATGTGCAGGCTCCAGGCACGGGCGGGCCGGGCACGCAGGTCGCCGCGCCTGCCCCGGCCGCTCCACGGCTGCGCCGCTCCACGTCACAACCGGCGGCGCGGCAAATGTGCCCGCCTCCGGCGGCGCTATGAACCGCACGCCTGCGTGCTCCTCCATCCGCTGCGCGCCGCCGCCGCCGCTGCGGGGCGCGGGCCCCCACCCGGCCTCCCACTCGAACGGCACATCGCAGGAGCTGCGCGGCTGCCGAGCTCTAGGGCCTGCAGGGAGCGATGCGCGCGGCGCGAGGCCGCCTGGGTGCTGCGGGGCGTCAGCCTTGCCGCGCGCGCGCCGCGGGTAGCGCGCCTCGCCAGCCCGCGCCGCGCTGGCGGCGGCCACGCGCGCCGGAGCCGCAGGGCGCGCGCCGGCGCCCGCTGCCTCGCTCGCCGCCGGCGCGCGCGCTACCCTGGCGGGCTGGCCGCGGCGCGCGCCGCCCGCCGCAGCGCCCGGCAGGCCCGCCTGCAGCGGGATCGACTGTGGCGCCGCAGCCGCTGGCACCGCAGCCGGCGGCAACGCTGCGACCCGCCAGACGGCGCCGGCGTCGGCTGCACCGCCGGGCTGTCGTGCCGCGGCAGGCGCCGCCAGGCGGGCGCATGAGCGAGCGCCCGCCACGGCTCCAGCCGCCGCGCCGGCCTCCTGTGCCTGCAGGCCCGCAGCCGCGCCGCCGGCCTTGGGCGCGGCGCATGCGGCCACTGCCGTCGCGCCGCTCGAGCCGGCGCAGCAGCCGACAGCCGCCAGGCGGCGCAGCTTGGCGGGGCGGCCGGGCGCTGCTGTGGGCGCAGCGTCGGCCGCCCGGGGCGCCCAGCACGGCGGCGCGGACCCCGCCACAGCCCCGTCGGGGTCCAGAGGCAGCGCCGCCGCGCCCGGGCTGCGCTCGCGCTTGGGGCTCGGCAGGCACGCTCCCGCGTGCCGCTGCCCGCCAGGGCATGCGTCGGCGCGCGGCGCGCCCTCAGGCGGGCCGCGCGGGGGCAGGCTGCCGCTCAGCTGGAGAGCGTCGCACAGCGCGCCGCACGTGCTGCCGCCGCCGCGCGGCGGGGCCGCGCCGCACGCGCCGATGCGGCGCAGCTTGTGCGGCGGCGCGCCATCCAGCTCCTCGGTCGCGCCGACGGCGGCGGCCGCGGCGCGGCCGTCCGAGCGGTGCGGCGGCCACGCTCGCACGCCTAGCGCGCCGGTCATGGCCGCTCGCGGCCTGCGCGCGCGTAGCAGGCTTGGACGTCCGCGGCGCTGCGCCTGCGGCGCACACGGGACTCCCTGCTGCTCTGCCGCTCCCTGTGAGACCACTGCGCCGCTCTGCCCTGTGTGCAGGGAGTGCTGCGCGGGTTGGCAAAGCAGGCCTACCACGCACTGGCACACGACGCGGCCGCAGCAAGTCTGCACACCGACCAGCGCTCGGGGAGGCGGAGAAGCGTCCGGCGTGCACTGCGCTCGCTCTGTGCGACGCTCACACCGCAGCTGCCACCGAAAGACTGAGCAGGCGGGCACGCCGAAAGACTCAGCTTGAAGACGCAGGGACGCAGGCATGCACCCTGCCGCGCAGCGCCCAGCGGCGCGCCTGCTCGGCGGCCGTGTGACGGGGCCTGCTCACGTCGCCCTGCTTCACAGGCCGCCGCTCGCGCTGGCCGGAGCTGGCTGACGGGTCTCAGGGGCACGCCCGACGCGAGTGCAGCCCGCCGCAGCGTGGGCTTACGGGGCTGACAGCTCAGACCGCGCTCGGCACCCCACGTTTGTCGTCGGCAGCCCCGCTGACTGGCCTGCTGGCGCGCTGTCCTGCGTGCCGCGCCTCAGCGCGTCTGCACGCCCAGCAGTCGCGCCGCGTCGGGAGATGAGCGCCGTGCCTGACCCAGAGCTGACGCACCCCGCCCGGTGCTGCCGCCACCAGCTGCGGCAATGGAGGAAACAGGCAGGGTTTCCGAGCGCAGCAGGCGGGGAGGAGCACAGAAGGCAACCGGCCGGGCGCACACCGCGCAGCGCTCCACTAACACGATATGCTGCCAGGTGCGCACAGGGCATGCCGGTGGTTCCCGCGCCGCGCATGTGTGGTTGCAGGAAGGCGACATGGAGATTTTGCATCGCGACGGAAACCTGGGGCAAGCCCTGGCTCCCTCCTCAGTCGCTGCCTTTCCGTATGGTCCAAAGAGAAGACGGTGCAATATGGCGATCTCAGCGCTGTCCGGAACAGGCGCTGTCTCTGGGGCCCGGCGGCTCCCCCCCACGGCCTCACACCTGCTGCGCGGCCGCCTGTGCCCGCATGGGCTGCGCCTCCGGCCGCAGCTGCCGCAGGCGCTGTGCGCGGCAGTCAGGGAACGGAGGTGTCACCGGCGAAGGTGCGCTCGCGCGCATTCACCGCGTCGTCCCGCGTCGTCGTGCGGCCTGGCTGCCCTGTGTGCCCGCTCTGGTATCGAGGGCTGCCCCTGCTGCCTGGCCCCCCGGTGGCGTTGCGCGGCCTGCAAGAGGTGCCTGAGTTTGCGGCCTGGGCGCACAGGGCGCTCGCGGTGTCGGCCAGCAAGATCGCGGTCACGGAGCCCTGGTGGACCCGCAACAACCCGGAGAACATGGCAGACATCCACAGCGTGCAGGATTTTGTGGACGAGCTGGTGCGGCGCCGCGCCGCCCTGGAAACCTAGCGCGGCCACACGCCTGATGCTGGGGCGCTCGCGCTCCACTGCTTGCGCACCTGTGTCAGAGCTGCCTGGCTGCTGCGCGTTGTGCGGTACGTGCGCGACCTGTGCGTGCGAGGCGCACAGGCGCAGGCGGGCGACCGGCTGGTGATCGTCGACTTTTATGCAAAGTGGTGCAACGCGTGCCGGGCGCTCTTTCCCAAGGTGCGACGCGCGCCCCGGGCTGTTCCGCCTTGTGGTGTCGTGCTCTGCACCTGCTTGCTGACGAGAGCGAGCCTGGTGCGGGACTGAGGCGGGGTCGGGGGGCGGCAGTTGTGTCAGCTGTGCAACGACAACCCGGACATCCTGCTGCTGAAGGTCGACTTTGACGAGAACCGCGACATCGTCAAGCCGCTCTCCATCCGGGCGCGCCCCGCTCCGCCGGCCGCCGGCGTGCCGGGCGCCCTGCACCCTGCAACCCGGGGTCGCAGCCGCGCTCGGGCATGTGAGGCTCCGCCGCTCGCACACCCCGGTCGTGTGGAGGCACACAAATGCGCGCACAAGCTGAGGCCTGCTGCGGCTTCACAAGCTGAGGCCTGTTGCGGCTTCACAAGCTGAGGCCTGTTGCGGCACCACAGGCTGAGGCCTGCTGCGGCACCACAAGCTGAGGCCTGTTGCGGCTGTGCGGCAGGTGCTGCCCTTCTTCCACCTGTACCGCGGCTCCCAGGGCAAGGTGGCCGAGTTTTCCGCGTCCGTGTCCAAGATCCAGCGCCTCAGGCGCGGCGCACGCCCCCGCAGCCTCCCTCCTCACGTGTTGGGCCCGGCCAGGTCGAGCCAGGGCGCAGGGGCACCTGACCTGCGCACAGGAGCCTCACACGTGGCAGCTACTACTTGCTCCGTGGGGCCCCTTCCGAAGAACATGGTGTGTGAGAATGGCAGTTCGGCGTGCACCAGCTTTCTGCCAGTGAGGACGCCGGGCGCCGCGAGCTGCTTGAGAGCTGATTCGGCGCGCCCGCGCAGGGATGCGCTGGCGCTGCACAACGGGCCGCGGTGCCCGCTGGGCACGGAGGCGCTGCGCGGCGCGGACATGCACGACGTGTTCCCGGATGTGGAGCCCCACCTGCGCCCGGAGCAGGTGTGACTCCCCATGGAAGCGAGCTCCCCACTGCTTGCTGTTGTGGAGCACTGGGTTGACGGCAACGTGAATTTGAATCTAGGCTTGTTGGCCTATTGGCGCCACGTGTGCCCCGCATCGGCGTGCACGTGCGGGGCGGCGTTTGTTCTGATAGAGTTTTTATCCCGTGTGTGCTCGTGTCGGCGGCGCCCTTCCATCATGGCACATAAGCATGCAAACAGTGCGTGCAGCCCGTGTGCGGCATCATGTTTGAGCTTGTGTGTGGCTCAGCTTGCTGCGCATTTGCAAAGGCCTTTCAGGTCACACTCTTGCCCGAAGCAGGCACTGTTGTGAGCGCCTTCTGCTTGTACTGTGCGACATGCTGAGCATACTGTGCACGGCGCGCCAGGTGAACAATGTGGTCGCGCGGCCTGCCAGCGCATCCCGCGGCCCGGCAGAGGCGGTGACCGCCTGAGTGGGCGCGAGTGGAGATTGGGTGTGGGCAGGCTGCTGCTTTCCGGTGCTTTGTAAAGCATGGGGGTAGTGTGAGAAGGAGGGCCGCTCAAGGAGGGCCGCTGTAGCCGGTATGAGCCTGTTGTCAACCTGCGTGTGTGGTGGGCATCCGCTCAAGCATGGCCGGCTAGGTTGCGTGGACACACATGCCTACTGTGCAGGAGGCGTGTACAGTGCCCCTGATGCCGTGGGGAAGCTCGTATATTCAGTGTGCCAGGACGTGAGGAGGTGCGGTGTAGTGTGCGTGGGTGGGCTGCCAAGATGTGTTTGGTGTACTTGTTATGACCATGGTGTGTGTTTGCTGTGATCCGATCTGCCCCTTGTTGGGTACCTGGTGCCGTGCGTCTGATTCTAGTCAGCTCAGCGCTGTAAGTCATGCGTTAAAAGATATACATGATGCATGCAGTTCGTGCCATGCATGGCCGAGCACAGATATACCCACACTGCTGGCTTGCCTTTCTTAAAGTGGCATGCAACTGCGCTACAGTGAGCGTTGCGTCACCACAGCTGGTAAGTCAGCCACCGACCACGTACATGTATGCAAGCACTTCGTCGCACTGCTGCGGAACGAGTTTGAGACATTTAAAAAACCGGACATCTACGGCCTGTTGCCTAAGAACCTCTCGTGAGGCCCAGCAGGAGTGCGCCACCACAGCGCACGTAGCTGTGAAGAGACTCACTTTCTTGCTTATGCTTGTTTATGCTTTTGAAAATGTACATATAAATGTACATATAGATGAAGCAAAAGCCCTCGGGAGGTCCCCACTCTGTGCAAACATCGACCCTCGTCGAAAGTGAAGCGTGAGAGGCATATACTTTTTGTTGCAGCCTGCACGCAACCTTGCAACGACACTGCACTCGTTCTAGTCGTGAAGCAGAACTTTTCGCTTGCTCGTCTGCCTCCTACACCCAGCATCTGCCATGTTCGCCCTTTTGCCTCAGGACCCAGTGCTTTCGTGAATTGATGGCCTGGTGCCTGGCATGCTGCAACCCATGCACAATGCAGCGAGCTAAAAGACCATGCACGTTTTTAAGGGACCATGCTTTTGATTTGTGCTAAATGATGCATTGCGCTGCAGGGCGCTTTTCCCTCCCAAGAACGTGGTCATTGCCATTGACGGCACTGAGGTGTGCGCACCTCTTCTGGTTCTGACCATTAAGCTGTCAACAGTGACGTCTGCAATTAGGTTGGGCCGTCTCTCCTGGAGCTGCTGAGCTCTGTCCTCAAGGCGAGCGACTATGAATAGCGTGATTGCCTGCACACTGGCGCTGTCAGTCCAAGGGGCGCTTGCGTGCCGTGCAGGCGTTTGTATCCTTGTATCCAAAGAGCCTCCTGCAAAGTGCTCTGCAACGCGCAGGCCTCTGTGGATGCCGTCAACTACGCGGTCACGAACCTGTACAGGCCTGGTGCGCCGACGTTGCCTCTGTCAAAGCTGGACATGTGCACCGACAAGCAACCCAAGCTGAGCAGCAGCGCTCAGACCTCCCTGCAAGCGCGAAAGCTAAGACGCAACCCGAGAGGACGCAGCTGCAATCTGCTCTCAGTCTGAGGCAGCGCTGTAATTTAACAAGCAGGCATAGTGACTGGGAGAACGGGGGCTGTGCAGGGGACGAGTTTCACCTGGCGTGCGTTATTATTGACGAGACTGACCAGCTGCGGCCGTACTACCGTGAGCGGCCCCTGGTGCGCATGCCAAGGCGTTGGAAGGCTTTTGTTGTTGCAACAGTGAGGCAACTAGGCTTCAGGCAACTCAGGTTGGGTGTCACAAACCGCACAGCTTTTGGCTCTGGTCGCAGCCTGCAAGACTGCATGGTCTGTCAGTGGTGCCTGCGCTGCTGTGTTCCCGCGCATCCTGCAGGCCTGTGACGCCGCTGGTGCAGCGGCTGCGCTGTCGCGCTGAGCGGCGCCCTGTCAACAACCAAAGCGAGGGCTCCTGTACGCATAAGTCGGTGTCCTGCTGCTGCGGCTAAGCAGCCTGTGCTGGCCCGCGCAGGAGGACGCTGCCAACGCGTTCATCCAGGAGCACCTGGTGCCGCAGCTGATTGCCGCCAACGTGACGACCGTGGTGGACATCCTGCGGAAGCCTACGCATGACAGCCACCCGGGCGAGGTGCGACTGAGTGGGAGTGTCCTGACAGTGGACGGGCGCGGGGTGCCCAGCCGGGCCAGGTGATTTGCATTCATTGCATTCGTCGCCAGCGCTGTCGCGGCAGAACACTGCGAGACGCGGCCAGCCGTGCGAGCGCGCGCACCGGCAAGCAAGAGGCTGCCTCTCAAGCGCTCGAGGCCCTGAGGGCATGCGCATGTCCTGCGAGTGGGCCACTGCGCCCTGGCACTGAGTGGCGCGTGCCGCGCAGGCCCTCGTGCGCCTGGCGGACAAGCTCAAGGCGAGCACGATCGTGCTGGCGCCCCACCCGCACGAGTTCCTGGACAGCCTGTACCACCAGAGCGTGCGCCCCCCCTGCGGTCTCCCGCTGCGGGAGCAGGGTGCCCAACAGCGACATGTATATCAACCTGCGTTTCATGGGTGTTGACATGAGTTTGGCCCAGCGCAGAGAGAGCGCCGAGACCCCTGCCGAACGTTGAGCAGTGAGCGCTGGTGTCCAGGTCGCGGGCGACGACGCGACCGCGCTGGCACCCACACAGTGTCTGTCCTCAGATGCGCTCTTGTGCGCCTGCCACGCCTCTGGCAGCGGTTTTTTTTTTTGGCCCGACCCGGGGATTTGCGCGCGCGCAGGTGACCAAGTACCTGCTGGCCAAGGCGCACACGGCGGTCACGGTGCTGCACCCGCAGGCCGCCCCCAAGGGCAGCGACTCGCTGCACAAGAGCCTGCAGACGGTCACGCAGCACAAGAAGTGAGCGGCAGGCGCGCGCGCCCCTGCCCGCCCTGCGGTGGGTGGCGGCTGGGCGCGCAGCAGGGCCGCCAGGGCGGCGCCTGCGGCGCCCGCCTGCGGATCTCGGCCCGCGCCGCCCCCTTTCGCGCTTCTGTGTGTCTGCCTGGTGAGCCGGCGCGCGGAGGTCGCTGGTGGCGGGTGCCGCCGCGCACCTGCCACTGCCTCGGCCTGTGTCACTGTGGCATGTCCTGATAGTCATGACAGTATGGACAGAGACCTCAGTGGAGGTGCTGCAAAGTCCGCTGGGGATATGGGGTGCGAGGGGTGCTCAGGCGAGGGAGAAAAGGCTGCATGCATTCATAAATGAAGAGCATAACGGTGGCATGCAGAACCCTGCATGCAAGTTGGACTGGGGCTGGTGCGCATGTATCGCGCACCGGATCATGTTGTTGCTCGTGAAGCGAGTATTTCGTTTGCTGCTGTTGCACACGCGCGCATGGTACCGCTCTTTGTTGCTGTTGGTACATAACCAGGCGGGCTCAGCTGCTGCATGTCTACTGAGGTTATATTTTAGAGTTTGCTTGTCATCTGGGGTGGCATTTGTGACAGACAGCGCATGAAAATGCCTGTCATGCAGGCTGTCGTGAATCTCGTCCCGGAGAAAACATGTTGAAGCTCGCGGTTCCTTTGCACATGCAGCATAAATATTTCGAACAGGTCCGCACACAGCGGCTGCACTCTTGGATGAGCATGAGCGTGTGTGCTGGCACACTGGCGCCTAGATGCATCAGCATTACGGGAAGTTCACTCGCTCATGCTGGGCATCAATCAGCAGCCTCGCCAGGACTGCCTTCACCTCACTACAGTGCCGCCATGAGTAGACCATCCGTGGCCGCTTTGCAAGCGCACCACCATATCATCCGGCAGCGCCAGGCGGCAGCGAGCTCCCAGCCGCGAGTACCTGCCTGTGCCACAGCTGGGCAGGCCGCTGTCAGACCCTGGTAATGCTGGCGTCTGGGTCCAAAAAGACCTGACCTAGTGCCACATCCAGGCTGCCCGTGTCGATGCCGGATGCCGGCCGATGCCAACACCCAGCAATGGAACGCCCAGGTCTCGGCTCTCGACGCGCGCAGGCCGCGGCAGGGCTGCGGGTGCTGCCGCTGGCACTGACGCCCCCGGGGCACAAGCGTTCAGCCGCCGGCGCCCGCGCTGAGCGCGGCCTCCAGCCGCGCCAGCGTCGCCTGCGACGCGGCCGTGAGCGCGGCGAGGTCGCCGAGCGCGACCCTGACCCTGCGCATCTGCGCCGGCGGCACCGCGCCGCCGCCGCCGCCCTGCGAGCCGCCCGAGTCCGCCGAGGCCGCCGGCGAGCCGCCGCCGCCGGGCTGCCCCCCCGGCAGCGCAATCCAGGAGCTGGACCCGGACGGCACCACGGCCAGCCCGCCGCGCGCCGGCGGCGTGGCCCGCTCGGCGCCGTCGGCGCCCGCGGCGGCCGGCGCCGCCGCGCGCCGCGCGGCGTCCAGGTCCCGCCGCAGCGCCGCCGCGTCGGCCTCCAGCGCCGGCAGGCGCGAGTCGCGCAGCGCCGCCTCCGCCGCGCTCAGCGGGTGCGGCAGCGCCCAGTGCAGCTCGGCCAGCAGGCGCACCCTGGGCCGCGCGCCCGCGGTCAGGGCCGCACGCGGGGGCGGCGGGCGCCCGCGGCGGCGGCCCGCATGGCCAGCCGAGGTCCCGCGGGCGCTCATGCGTGCCATGCGCGCACGCGCATGCGGAGCATGCGGACGCAGAAAACATCATGTATTCCTGCATTCGGGCACGGACGTCGGGCGCCACGCGAGGCGCGGGCGTGTGCAGAGCCTGGGCTGGCCGCGGCAGGGCGCGCGGTCAGCGCCCGCAGCGCCGCCGCGCGCTTGGGTAGCGCTGGCAGGGCGGGGCAGGCGCGGGTCGTGCGCGTGCGCGGCCGGCATCCGAGCCCGCACCTGTCCTGCAGATTGGCATGCAGCGCCGAGGCGCGCGCCAGCCGCTCGGCGAAGGGCGGCAGGCGCGCGGCTGCCGCGCCGGCCGCGCGCTCCAGCTGGCCTGCGCGCTCGGCCTGCGCGCCGGCCTCCGTGACCAGCTCCCGCACGCGCTGCGCGCCGCGCAGGCATCCCTCTCAGCGGGCCGTGCAGCGAGTCCGCTTCGCCTGGGATCAGCAGGACAGCTGTCACATGGTAGGACCAGGCTGCTCACGTGTCCTGCATCGACCAGGATGGGCGCAAAGGGGCGCCACGGCCAAGCCAACCCCGGGGCATGGTCCCGGCGCGCCCGGCGCGCGCGCGCGTGTCAGCGCACGCGGGCGGCCGGCGCGGCGGACGCGTCGGGCGGCAGGCAGGCGGGCGGCAGCGACGCGCGGGGCGCGCGAGCGGGGCGGCCACCTGGGCGAGGTCATGGTGCGCCTGGTGCACATACGCGACGTGGCGCGCGCGCAGGTCGCGGATGCCGGCGCCCAGCGCGGCGGCGCCCTCCGGCGACCCGGCCGCGAGCCGCGGCTCGCCGCCGGCGCCGCCCGCGCCGCGCCGGCGCGCGCCGGCCAGCAGCTCGCCGTACAGCGCGTCCACCGCGGCCGCGACGTCCGTCGCGGCCGCGGCCGCGGGCTGCGGCGCCGCATCCTGCCAGCCCGCAGATGGTGAGCGGGAACAGGAAAGGAACAGACTCTGCGTGCTGCGTCGCCTTGGCCCTGGCCGGCGAGTGCTGCCCTTCCGCGCCCTCAAGAGGACACAGGCGACCCAGCCGGCGCATGCTTCATTCCTTCCCCTTGGCGCCTCGGGGCGCGGCGCGGCACCCGGGACACAATGGACAAGCGGACGCTCACACAGGACAGCCCAAGCTCGCCCCGCAGCGCGCTGGGTCGCGTCACGGCGCCAGCAGCAGGCCGTGCATCTACGCCACAGTCTGCCCCTCCTCCTCATCGAAAGGCGTTTAGCTCCACGCAGACCGGGCGCATCCACTGAGTGGCTGCGGCAGCTCTCCAGCGAGCTGTGCTCGCTGTACTTGACCGCGGCGCAAATGTCAGGCGCGAGCAGCCGGCACCGCATCTGCGCCGCGGTCAAGTACTCCGAGCATAGCTCTCTCTGCATGACCTGCAAAGCGCACTCCGGTGGACGCGCCCTGTATGCATGGAGCCCAACGCCCAACGCGGTCGCCAAGGAGGAGGGCCTGACCGCGGCGCAGATGCGGTGCCTGCTGCCAGCGCCATGACGCCACCCGGCGCGCTACGGGGCGAGCTTGGGTCGTCCTGTGCATGCGTCCGCTAGTCCATGGTGTCCTGGGTGGCGCGCCGCAAGCCGAGGCAGATGTCTGAACGGGGGAGGGGCAAAGTATGCGCTGGCTGCGTCGCCGGCATCCCCTTGAGGGCGCTGGAGGGCAGCGCGTGCCGACCAGGGCAACGGCTGCAGGTCCCTACCTCTGCCCGTCACCAAACCCGCCGCGGGGGAACAGGCACACGGCGCCAGCGCGGCGCCGCCCAGCATGCCCACCTCCAGCGCGCCGGGTGGGCTCGCTGCGAGGGCGGCGGCCGGCCAGCAGGCGCGCATGCGAGACAGGACATGAGCTGGGCGGGCGCCGCGGGCGGGCCGCGCGCGCACCGCGGCGGGCGCGGGCGGCGCCGCGGGCCAGAGGCAGCGCGGCGCGCCGGCCGCGTCCACGGCGGCCAGCGCGGTGCCGGCGAGCGCGTCGCCGACCACGGCCGCGCCGGCCGCCGCGGGCCGCTCCGCGCCGGGCGCGTGCAGGCGCTCCAGCACCGGCGCTGGCAGCGCCGGCAGCTCCTCCAGCGCGCGCGCGCCTGCGGTGCGCGGGCCCGGCGGTCGGCCAGCGTCCCGCAGCCCGGCGCGGGGCCGCGGCCATGCGCTGCCCATGGAGGTACCGTGGCCTGCAAGCCTCCGTGATGTCATGATCGCCAGGGTCAATAAAAGCAAAGGCAAGGTGATTACGGCATGCAACGAACAGACCGCTTGCAAACACTCAGGCCGTTCCCTCCTCGCATTGAGAAACTCCTGTGTCGGGCAGGGTATGCCAGCTCATGTGCACACCGTCGGCCAGCAGCGCGGCCAGCGCCGGCAGCCAGGGCAGCGTCAGCGCCCACGCCGCGCCGCCCGCCACGCAGAACAGCCGCTCGGCCGCCGCAGGGTCCGGCAGCAGGCGCAGCGCGGGCGCCGCGCCGCCGCGCGCCGCGCCCGCGCCCGCCGCTGGGCCCCTGCCCCGGCCCGCGCCGTCCACGAGCACCCAGCCGCCGTCGGCGTCGCCGTCGGCGTCGCGGTCGTCCTCGTCGCCGCCCTCGTCCGGGGCGGGGCGGGGCCCGGCCGGGGCGTCAGGGCCCGCGCGCAGGTCGATCACGTCCAGCAGCAGCGCCTGCGGCGCATCCTCGGACACCACCGGCGCCTGCCGGCCCAGTCAGCGCACTGTCAACACGCCCGGCCGACGCGCGCCGGTCCCTGGCAAGCAAACAATTGAACGTCCTGCCGGCATGCCCGGCCCCCGCAGGCGCGCGCCATCAGCCGGCGCCAGCCGCAGCCCAGGCGGCGCGGACAGGGGAGACGCCAGCGGTGCATATCCGGCGATTACAGGGCGCCGCCGGCTCGGCCCTGAGACAGCAGCCGCGCGCGCGCGCCCGCCGGCGACCGGGTCGGCGCGGCGCGCCTGGCAGCGCACGGCCAGCAGCGCGGCGCCGTCGGTCAGGCGCTGCGGCGGCGCGGCCGCCCAGCGCGGCCGCACCGGCGCGGCCAGCAGCAGCGCGCGCAGCCGGCCGCTGCGCGCGCCCGCCACCAGCGCCGTCGCCGCACCGCCGTACCTGCGCCGCGGGCGCGCCCGGGGGTGAGGCTCCCTCGCGCAGCTCGTGAGCTTGAGCTATCGGTCAGGGGCCCATGATGCGCGAGCCAGCACGCTAGGGTTGCCTGCGAGGCGTGTCCATGACCACTGCGCATGTTTGACGCCGCACAAGCCCACCAGGCCAGCAAAGTAGATGCGGGATACCGCCGACGCCGGTCATCAGCGCGCTATGAGCGCACCAGAGCGCGGCCAGGCTGACAGCCACGTCGCGGGCGCCGCCGGCGCCGCCGCCGCCTACCCCCGCGTCGTTGCCCTCGCCGTCTGCTGGCGCGCCGCCCGGCGCGCTGACGGCCGCCGGCCCCGCCAGCGCCGGCGCGTGCTCCTCCAGCGCGTGGGGCTGCACGGCGGCCGCGGCGCTCGGCGCGCCCGCGTCGCGCGCGCCCGCGGCCGCCGCCGGCAGCGGCGGCAGCGCCTGCAGGCCCGCCGGGATGACGGCGTCAGGGCCCAGAAACGCGCGCGGTGGGCGTGCGAGGGCCGCGCCCGCAGCGCCGCCCGGCGGTCAAGGGTGAGAGAGTCACGGCAAGGAGAGCAACTAGGTACGCGCTGGCAGGGCGGCCCCGCGTGCGCAGATGGCAAGAGCAGACGACAGGGAGGGGCGGGGGAGCGGGCCTGCTGCAGCCAGGCCTCGGTGGTGGCGCAGCTGCCGGCGCCGCGCGCCTCCGCGAGCAGCGCGGCTGCGGCGCCGCGCGGCAGCGCCATGCCAAACGGCGCGACGGGGCACAGCGCAAACAGCGCGCCGTCGCTGGCCAGCACGAACAGCGCAAAGCGCTGCCAGCCCTGCGGCGCCCCGAACGCGAACGCGGCCGCCCGGCGCCGCGCTGCGCCGGCCAGGCCCATGCCCCTGCGCGGGGCCCAGTCACTCGGGTGGGTCCGGTGGCAGACACGCCAGAGGCGCACAGCAGCTGCCTGGTGGCGCGCATCATGGCGGAAGGCCATATCGCGTGACAGCCCGCAGCACAGTATGGCTTATGCGCCGCAGTCTGACCGGGTTAGGAGTGCGGCCGAATGGAGCCACGCCCCGCCACAGGGTGAGCTTGCAAGCTCAGTTGCTGGGCACGCCGCAGCTCGACAATGCTGCGCAGGCGCTGCCGGCCCGCCAGCAGGCAGCGCACCGGCGGCCGTGCAGCTGCAGCTCAAAGCGCTGCTCGGGTAGCGCCAGGTCGGCGACGTGGTACAGGCGCCACGTGTCGTCGCTGGTCAGCAGCGCCAGGTGCACGCTGCTGCCTGCGCGCGCGCCCCGGGCTTCGCGCGGCCAGGCAGCCTCTGCGGCGGCCGCGCTGCGGCGGGGACGCGCCCGCCGCATGCCCGCAGCAGTGTGCATGCAACCCTGCTAGGGTTCCCATGCAACCCTGACATGATGAGGATTTCATGCGCGCACCCGGGTGCCAGGCCATCTGCACAACGGCCAGCCCCGGCCGGCCGCGGAAGAGCGCGTCCTCGACGAGGCAGCACTCGGCGCGCTCGCCCGCGGCGCGCGCCGCGGCGGGCGCGCCGCGCGCCGCGCCCGCGTCCACCACCGCCACCGCGTACAGCTCCGGGTCCTGCGCGCACGTGGCCAGCCGCTTCAGAACATTGGCAGGCTGAGGGTGAGGCCCGCGCCGCGCGCCGTGCCCGCGTCCACCACAGCCACCGCATACAGCTCCGGGTCCTGTGCGCGCATGGCCGGCCGTTTCCAGTTAAGGTTAGGTTTTGGGTGCGGTTAGGACATGGCACGCGTCCGCGCGCCGCGTCTGCGTACACCGCCACCGCGTACAGCTCCAGGTCCTGCGCGCGTGGCCGGCCGCCTCAGGCGCCGCGCCAGCTATCCGCTTAGGACGCACTGGAGGCTGCTGCCGCCAGGCCTCTGCCGCCCGCGCGCCGACGCTCGCCCGCCGCTGCCGGGCGCGGGCCCAGCTCCTGTGAAACTGAAGGACGCCTGCCAGCGTTGACAGCGGCGCCCAGGCAGTGCTGTGACAGCAAGGCCAGGGGGAGCTGCTCCGGAGGCGTGCCGGAGTCCCATGTGCACAGCCGCAGCCGCACGAACACCTGCCTGCGCGGCCACCTTGTGCGCTGCTGTTGTTGCCCTGACCATGGGCATGCCCTGGGGCGCACAGGGACCTGCACAGGCTGGTGTGCCAGCCAGGTCCAGAGCCGGGGCATCTGGTGGGGGTCCTGAACTCGCAAGACAGCCGGGGTTCCGCACCTCGTGGCGGGGGCCGGCGAGGGCGACATACGAAGCGTCCGCGCTGATGCACATGTGCACGGCGTCAAAGCCCAGCTCCGGCGTGGGCTGCAAGCTACGGGCCGCGTGCAGGGCCGCGACAGGGCCGGGCGCAGGCGGCCGCGCGTCGGCGTCCTGCCCCGCGCCAGAGAGTGCTGACGACCGCACTGACAGAGCAGCGTCAGTGGCGCTGTGAAACAGTGGCGTTTGCCTGGCCCGGCGCGAATGGCTCGCACAGCGTCGGACACCCAGCGACTGGGAAGTCAGGGCAGCGGTAGCAAAGGGACCACGCCAGGGACGCTGGCGCCCAGCACATTGAAACGCACAGCACACTTGAGTGACAGCGGTGCGCCAAGGCAAGCGTGCATCCCGAACCGCACGTGCCCAACGTCACCGCTGATGCTAGGACTTCCAGTGGCACAAGGAGCGGTGGTGCAGCAATTTTGCACCAGAGCTCAATGCAAGCAGCACACAGCAGGCCTGGCGTGGTCTCTTGTGTGTTCCAACTCAATACGCAGCCCTTGCCGTAAGCGGTAGCAGTGGACGGTGCTTGGAGCCAGGCGCACCCGTGCCCATGCTCCGCTGAGCAGCTCGCTCCGGACGTCCGCGACGCGCACGCTGCCATCTGCTCTGGCTACCCACCTGAGCCAGCCCACGTCACTGTAAGCCCTCCATCCAACACGGTGCAAACACGCTGCTTCCTGACTTGCAGCCCGGGCATCTCACAAACTGCCGGCGGCGTCGCTGGCCAGTGCAACAACGCGCCCGTCGTCCTCCCTGCCTGCAGGCCTGTCAAACAAGCTGCCCAGAAGGCTGCTGGGCTCCATGCCTGTCCGGCTCACAGCTCTGCACCAACACGGGGGCGCTTCCCTGTGGCAGTCCAAGCCTAGGCTCTCACCGAGCTTCCAGGCATCGTCATGCGCATGTCCCGCTCGGCTCTTCTTCTTTCTCTTCTTGTTGTGCAGGAACTATGCAAAAAAGCTGTCTCAGCCCAATGCCCGGCTCAGCCCAGCTTGTTCACAGCTGGCTTGCACGGGGAAGTTCTTGAACGTCTGTTTGGGCTTGGAAGGAGGCAGAAAGGAGTCACCATGTCACTGACAGACAAAGCGCGCTCGCTGCTTCCAGACTGGCAGCCCAGCAGACACGACTCAGTCGTGGCTTTGGTGCGCTGCCATGCAACCCCTGCTGGCCGTGGCAGCTCTGTTGGCTGATCTTGCAAATGCAGTGAGCATGCTTGCCATCTGAGTTGACGTTGCCGAGCAGGCTGCGTTCATTGCGCTACCACTGGCGCTGGGAAGTTTCTTTGCCTTGCTCTCTTCCAAGCAAGTGCTGACCTGGTGCGCAATGTATGGCGTCCTAGGCGCCATCATCCTTTGTGCACAGCAGGAGCTCCTTGTTCACAAGCAGAGGGCCGTCTGCTAGACCCGCTGACAGAGCTTTTTAGAGCCGCAATGCCTTACCCAGTCTGATTCTTGCCGCAAGCGGCGTCGCAGGTTCCAGACGCTGCGCAAGCCGCGCCTGCAGCCGCCTGACCCTGTGTTCGGCCAGGTGCGCTCACCAGGTTGCGTGACAGCCACACTCAACAGCAGACCACGCTCTAGTATACAACATAGGCACACTGCAACGGCTCGCTCGCAGGCATGGTCCGTCATGTACGTCTTGATGGGTCTCTCGAGCTACCTGGTCTGGACGCACGGCGGCTGGCACGCGCAGAAGGTGCAACACCGGTTTGACGCTTCCTGCTTGGCGCAACATCTGCTTGGCAGCTACGTGCACAGCCGCCTGCACCCACTTTGCCCTCGCGTCCGAGTTGCAGCGCCTTTGCTCATGTGCGCCGGCGCGCCGCAGGGCGCGCTAACGCTGTACGCCGTCCAGCTCGCGCTCAACGCCGCATGGCAGCCGCTCTTCTTCAACGCGCACAGGATGGACTGGGCGCTGGCCGACATCCTGGGCCTGAACGTCGCGCTGGCGGCCACGATCGCGGCCTTCCACAAGGTGGAGCCGGCCGCGGCGGTGCTCATGCTGCCGTATATGGCCTGGGTCGCCTTCGCGACCTACCTCAACTATGCATTCCTGAAGCTCAACCCGCCGGTGCGGGCCGCACGCTAGCATAGGTTTAGGGTAGGAGTGCTCACGTCGGGCAGGCGTGCTGCCCGACTTGAACGGAGCCGCAGCGTAATGACACGCCCGTCGGCCGCCAGGCAGCAGCTGTCCAGGTTCAGCGCCAAGGCGTCACACCCCGGCTGCCTGCAGAGATGCGGTGGCCGCACCCTGCGTAGCCGTGCGTCACCCTGTGTACTTGTGAGTGCGACTCAGACGCGGGGCTCGGTTTGAGGTGCTAACAGGGTGCGGGGCCGATATGCAGGCGGAGGTGCACACGACCGGGCCCGGGCAGGCAGCCAGGAGTGCTAAGGCGGACTAGTCGTGAGCAGCGTGCCAGGACGCACAGTGGCGTGGCCGGCTGCCGGGAGGCAGGGGCATGGGGAGTGGGGCTGCAGCACAGCAAGCGGGGGGGGGGGGTGTGGCTGCAGCGCAAGGACACCGCACGCAAGCTGTCCTGGCGCGCAAGGCAGTCTGGGGACATGATGCCGGAGTGGGCTGCAGCAGCACGGTAGAGTGTGCAGAGTTGGTGGCAAGGGGCCATGAAGGCTGCAATGCAGCAGAGTGTAAACACTGGCAAGGAGACATGCGCATTTTGAGAAGCCTTTCAGTTTGGGTTCTTATGCATATGCCTGTCATAGTGCACAGATTCCTGCCCAGCCAGAATGCACCCGTTTTGATGCCGCACATCATCCACAGTGGCTGAATATGTACCCTGTCTGGGTCACTTTACTCAAGCTAAGGCGTGGCGGTTAAGTTGGCTTGCTGATGTGCTGAGCTGCTGGTGTGCTGTGAGCTGCTGCAGTGTGTGAGCCGATGATGTGATATAGTTGCTCATGTGCTGAAGAGTGATGGTAAGTACGAGTATGAGCTGATGATGTGCTATTTCTGCTCATGTACTTGAGACCACTAGTGATGCGCCATTGTGACAAATGCTTAGGTATAAAAAACTGTTGAGATGCATACCTATTTTGCATTATGCATAGGTGATCTGCACGGTGTTGCATGTCATCAAGCTGGAGGAGGTGCAAATGATGCAGGTTGTGTTACAGCAAAAGCCCTTGCTCTTCTCACTCTCCGCAACACAGAGAGCTTCAGCACCCGCGCCTGGCCTGCCCCCCCACCCCGCGAGCGTGCAGCACAGGCGGGCGCCCCCCGCCCCAGCTCGGGTAAGGGGGTTGCATAATGCAAACCTCCCATCCGCACTGCCACTGCGGGGCAGAGGGGCCCAGCCCAGCGTCAAAGTTAAGAGAACCTGTAGGTGGACACGCAGCAAACCGCTCCTCCGCAACCTCAAGCTCGCCTAACGCTGGAACCCTCCTGTGATGTACAGCCAGCCCATGGCCCTGCCCCGCCCGCAAGCCAGAATCCTGGCATGCAGTCAGGGGTACAGCCTCGGGCGGCCAGCCGCGGGGCCGGGCACGCCCGGGTCCGGGGCTGCATTGCGCCCCTGGGCCCTGAGGTCCCTAGCAAGCGTCGCCGCTTAGACGGAGCGCTCCGACGGGGCGCAGAAGTCGTGGGCGGAGTCGGGGCGGTGCACCAGGAAGCCGGCGCACTGCACCTGGCGGACCTGCGGAGGGCAGCCAGCAGAGGCGCGTCAGTAAAATGCGACCGCGCGAGACGCTTGCCTGCTGCACAGGCGCAGGCACGCCATGGCAGGCAGCCCAGCCAGTGATGCGCCTCTTCAGCACACACGGACACACTGCAGTACCTCCTGTGGCAGCATGCATTTATATAGAGTGACAGCGTGGTTAACCACTGCCAACAGCTTGAGCCACCAAAAGTCAATGCATCTCGCCCTGCAACCACGAGGGCGGTGCTGGTATAGCTGCAGCCGCCAGAGCATGGTGCAGCCCCTAGCGCACCAAGGCCGTGCGGGGGGCGGGCGCAAGCGTGGGGGCGGACCTGGTCGAAGGCCACAAGGCGGATGTACGCGGTGGGGAACGACTTGACGCAGTTGGCAATCTCCTTCAGCACCTGGGACGAGTCGTTGCAGCCGAACATGGGCAGCTTGTAGAACGTCCAGTAGCGGTTGTCGGAGTAGTTGCTGGCCGCGGCAGCCAGGCGGACTGCGCGCCGCGCCCGCCGCTTCAGCACGCTGGGCCAGCTAGGCTAGTGGGCCCAGTAATAGTGCATGGAGGCCAATTATCATGTCAATTTCTTGCGTCAGAAGCACGCTCTCATAGAGCTCCACGGGCGCCCAAACCTAGTTATGCTCGAGTGCACCAGACGCTGCCAGAAGCCAGACCCGCATACCAAAGCAGGAGCGCGCGCGTGCGCTAGTCTGCGCACCCGTGAAGTTGTCCTTGATGTAGGCGTTCTCGGCCTCAGAGAACTCCAGGCACGGGGTCCAGCCGTTGCGGGTGATGTAGTCCACCTGCTCCGCGCCGACGGTATCAGCGAGGCTGCACATCCCCATCAGGCGGCATACAGCGGGGTGCGGTACACAACCCACCGGCGACCCGCGACAGCCACACGTTGCGGAGATGCGCGCGGGCGCGCGCCTGCTTGGCGATGTCCTCGTCGGACAGGGGCGGCAGGAAGGACAGCGTCTCAAAGTACCTGCGCGCAGGCGCAGAGGCCTGTCATCGCACCAGGCTGGACCCGCAGGCCGCCGTCCACAACCCCACGTTTGTGGATAAGGTGCGTGAACCCGGCGCCGCCACTGCGCAGGACAGCCCGGGCAGGCCAGCGCAAGCTTGGAAGCTCACAACAAGAAAGCCTGCTGGTGCGGCTGGGCAGATGAGGGCATAAAGCGCGGCTACCACGTGTTGCGCACACAACAGGGTGCAGCCATCGCAGGGGGCAGGCGAGGCCAGGAGGGAGCCTCACTTGTTGTTGGTCGGCTGCCACACCTGCAGGAGACACAGCAGCCACAGGCGTCAGTGGCATGGCCTCCAGCCAGGTTTAGCATTGCAAGCCAATGCTGGCCGGCACAGTCGGCAGGGAGCAGAAGGACGCCGCCAGAAGCACGAGGCGGAGGAGGACTGGCACGTTGCTGCGAAGCGACGGACTGATTGCTTGGAAAAGCGTAATGCGGCTGCCAAACTGAAAGGGCCCGCAACGAACGCAAGCGGACTTGCGGGCCACGCGCCAGCATAGCGCTGGTCTTCTTCATGGTCCGGTTGCTCACGGCCGGCAGGCGCGCGACCGCGGGCGCCGCCTTCAGGGAGACGGGGGCCTTCGCCGGCACAGCGGCGACGGGCAGCATGGTGCCGACAGCCATAGCGCAAACACCGGCCATTGTAAGTTATTTGAGGGCTGCGCGGCTGGAGGTGGCGGAGGAGGCTGCTGCGTTCACAAAAAGAGGCGGAGAGCTCCTGTGGCTGGAAAAGTCGATAATGGACCAGGGTTTCGACCCTAAGGTCTAGGGCGCCTGGCCACACGACTCGACAACGCCGGCCAGGCTGGCGCTGACGATGCACTTATCCCTCCCACCAGCTCCACTAACAAGGGCGCCACGGGCCCTACATAGACTGCATGGAGGTGAGCACGCACCTTTCCTATGGGCCATCGGCCAGTGCCTGGATCCAAGGATCAAGTACCCGCAAGAGGTCCCCAGACTGCGTGGGCCACAAAAGGCCAAGGTCAAGGCTGTGCACATAAGTGCTCTTGGCGTCCAGTGGTATTTTAAACGATGTTTCCTTGTCCCTTGGCGGATTGTGAGGATGTGCAGAAGCACATCCTATCTATCAGGAGGCAAAGTACTTGGGTAAGATGCGATACTGCACCCCGCAACGGCGCGGGTCGTGCGCGACTGGCAACACGCCTTCCGCTGCTATGCTGTGGGTGGCCTCATCTTTTGAAGGTGTCCGCCGTGCCGGTCGTGCACACCCATCAGGCCCAGGTGCTGGGACATCCAGCCCTTGATCAAGCGCCCCATCACCTGAGCCTGGTAGGCGTGCATGACCGGCCCGGCGGGCACCTCCAATAACAGGAGGTCGTCCGCAGCAATTTTTGAAGGTGTGTGGGTGGCTGCGCACCACCTGAGACGTTGCAGGGTTGCAGTATCACGGCTGACCCATGAAGGAAGGAACGGCCCTCAAGGTGAGAATCAAGGTGAGAGCAGCATGTTTGAGTAGTGGTTTCTTCTCTTTTAAAATGGGCGTTTAGCCCTAGACGTCCACTTGGGCAAGCACATCTTGAGGCTCTAAACCGGAGCCGTCTGCGACTTGCGGGACCAGGTCCTGTGCCAGGCTAACAACATGCACCTCGTCGCGCCTTCGACCCTTTCAGCACGCGCATGCCAGCAGAGCAGGCGCTAGCATGCGCGGCCAGAGCAACTTTTTAAAACATGCGGCATGACTGGCTGTATAACGACAGCCCTGTAGGGCCTTGCAAGAGGCCATCGACAGACAGTGCAGGACGCAAAAAATACTGGCGAAGACAGCACTACTCAGCAGTCCCGGGACTCGTTATTGCCCTTGTATCCAGCATGAGCCGCGTAGCCAAGCAAAGCGTGTTGCCTGCGCTGCGCGGTATTGCCCCGTCTTGCAATCATCTACATAGGGCTACGTGAGGGCGCTGAGTTGGCGCAGCAGGCATGCTGGAGCTCGGGGATGGCCAGCTCACGCAAGTGCTGCTGGGGCTCATTATCGTGGTCCTCCTGCAGCTTCTGCTCAACGCACGGCGCGCTGCCGAGCCCGCTGCGGCGGCGCCCAGCCAGGTCAGCCCCACCGCTCGGCCCAGCACTGCGTTCAGGCGTGTCCAAGGGGCACAAAGGCATGGTGGTGTCCCCGCCCTGACGCCACCGCGCGACTCGGCCGGCAGGCGCCGGCCAGCTATGCGGGCGCGGCCGCGGCGGACGGCAAGCCAGCGGCGCTGCCGGCGCAGGGCAGCAGCGGGCGCAGCTCTGGGCCTGCACGTGCGGCGTCGCGCGCGCCAGGGGACGCCTCGCCCGTGCCCGGCTGGGACGACACGGCGGCCAAAGGCCAGCCGCTGGTGCCCGACGATGCGGCAGCAAGCCAGCGGTCGGGCGACTCAGGTGGAGGCCCGGGCCGGTGCAGCGACGCCGCAAGATGACCCGTCCGGCCCAGCCACCCTGCTGGCTCCCCTGAGAGCGGCCTTGCCTCGGTAGCCGTGCACGGGTGCACGCGCACCTGGCGCCTCGCGCACCAGCGCAAGCGACCGACCGCAGGCTGTGCGCACTGCAGGCGAGCACGCGGAGCTGGCGCGCCGGCGGCTGCGCCTGAAGCACAGCGCCGGCGGCAGCCTGAACGCCGCGGGGCCGGCGGGCGGCGGCGCGGACTGGCAGGAGGGCGACCTGGAGGACGGTCAGGTGGAGCTACTGCACCGCCCGGACGGCTCGCTGCACGAGATCGGGTCGGGCGCGTATGGCAAGGTGGGGCACAGCCGTCGCCTCTCAGCCCCGCCGTCGCCCGTGCCGCACGCGCTGCTGCATCACGCGTGGCTGCCCCCGCGGACAGCCAACCTGCTGCACGGCCTCCATGTCCTGCTGCGCGAGTCTGGGGCCGCGCGTCGGGGGCAAGCGGGGGGAGGCTGCTCATGCCGCGCTGCTGCCTGACATCATTATTACGTCCGTTGCCTAGCACCTACAGGCCTGACACTTGTGGGGATGATCGCTCTGGCGCCGCTTGGAAGAGCGACACTGGCCTGCTGCAGCACCCTGGGCTGCTCGCAGCACAGGGTCGCGCCGGGCGCGGACGGCAGGCCGAGGTCGCGTCGGCGCCGCAGCGCTGGCGCGGGCCGGGCGGCGCCGACCGCCGGCGCGCGCGCGGCGGCAGCTGGCCGCTCAGAGTCGGGGTCGCGCAGGCAGCATGAGTCGGGCAGCGCAGCGCGGTGCGCGCGGGTCTTCAGGGCCCTGCTGAACGGCGGGCGAACGGTACACAGTAGCGGCCGGGCGCTGGTCGATCCAAGCCCAGGTCATGAGCTGGCCATGGCGCCGGCGCCGCGGCGCGCGCAGGTCTACAAGGGCCTGCTGGACGGCGTGCAGACGGTGGCGGTCAAGCGCCTGACCGACCAGAGCCCGCGCCAGCAGGAGCGTTTTGCGCAGGAGATCCAGCTGCTGCGCTCCTGCCGCGCGGAGAACATCGTGTCCTTCCTGGGTGCGCCGCGCGCGTGGCGCGGCTGTGCCCCCTGACCGCCGTCGCGCACGCTGCGCACGTGCTGGCTGCGCCTCGGCCGAGCGCGCTCCTGACCTCGTTGGCCCTACTGCCGGGAGCCTGCTCCGCGACGCGCCGAGTCGGGTCCCGTGCGTAGATGCGCAGGGTGGGCGCTGAGGCATGTAGCGTGATTGCGCAGGGGCGACCTTCGGCAGCGACGGCACGGTCTCGCTGGTGATGGTGCGCCCCTCCTGCGATACCGGGCCCGGCTTGGGGCGGCGGTGGCCGGGGGCCTGCCGGCCGCGCGCACGGCCGCGCGCCCTGCGCTGCTGTGACAGGCGCCTGCGCTGACTGCTGCACTCCCTGCTGCGCGTGCTGCCTGAGGGTCTCTGCATGTGGTCGGCCGGCGGAACCAGGGACGGCTCCGTGCGTGCGGTGAGCGCGCACCGTGCGGCTGCTGTGGGCGACTATGGCCCGCGCGCCTTAGGAGAGCTCGGGGCAGGATTGCCTGTTGTCGGCCCACCCGAGCGCGCCGCGCAGGAGTATGTGCCGTTCGGGAACCTGTTCCGGAACATCCACCACCCGAGCGCCAGCGAGAAGGACGTGCTGCAGTGGTACAACCGCGGGCGCCGTGTGGCCATCGACGTCGCGCGCGGGCTTGTCTACCTGCACGGCCGCAAGGCGCGGGCCGCTCGCCGCATGCCGCACCCCCGACGTCAATGTTGTTTGAGCATTCTGTGAGTGTGCGCCTGCACCGCTTCCTGTTAGGAGGGAGACCCTGTGCGCTCAGCAGCAGCCGTGGCCGAAGCATGCATGCGCCCATATGTCGTGCGTCATCACGCCCAACCTACTCGCGGCGCACTTTCGGCATTCCGGTTTCACAGCACCTTGACGCGCCGAACGGTGAGTCGCCGCGCGCGCAGATCCTGCACTGCGACATCAAGTCGGGCAACATCCTGCTCGGTCGCGGCGGAGTTGCCAAGATTGCGGGTGCGCCTCGCGCGCCCCCGCGCGCGGCGTGCATGAGCTGCCCTGCGCAGCCCTGCCTATCGACCAGCGCGGTTGCGCCAGGCGCGCCATGCCGACGCAGCCTGGTCGTGGCGCTCGCCAGCCGCTGCGGCGGGCAGAGCGTGGCCCGTGCGAGCGGGGCGGGGGGCCGCGGCTGACGCGCCGCGCGCGCGCAGATGTGGGCCTGGCCAAGCTGCTGAGCAGCGCGCAGACAATGGCGAGCGCGGTCGGCACCTTCGACTGGGCGGCGCCGGAGATCCTCGCGGGTGCGCCGGTCCGGCGTGCATGGGATGCAGGCGTTCACGCTCATGCATGCGGTGTCATCGGTGGACGACGCGCGCCTGCTTCTTATGCAACAGTGCTGAAATGCCTGGAAGCGTCTGCAGAGCGTGTTTCTGACGCACGGTGCCCTGCAGGGGAGCCGTGCAACGAGAAGGCGGACATCTACAGGTGGGCCTGCGCACCGCTCATGTTTCGTGACTGAGTCATAGCATATGGCGTACTCCAGGCTTTGCTTTGTTTGCCCAATGATGTGCTGACAGTGACTGTTTGTGCTGTGGGCGCAGCTTTGGCATTGTGCTCTGGTGCGGGCCCTGGCCGCCGCGCCCGGGGGCACTGGTCTGCTGCTGCTGCCACTCTGCCGCACTTTTGTCTGCGGATGTGCCTTCCACCTGTGTAAATGCCTTCCACCTGTGGAGTACCAGCCAGGCTGCTGCAGCGCCCACTGTCACCCGCGCACTGTACATGGAGCGTGGCTGCATGCCGGGCAATGCATGCCCGATTTGGTGAATGCCGTGCATGACAGCGTGCGCCGGCGGGCAGGGAGCTGGTCACGCTGCAGGCGCCGCGGCTGCGGCAGACGCGCGCCGTCGAGTGAGCCCCGCCCTGCCCTGCAGTGCGGACCAGCGCGCCAGCGGTGCTGTGTGCTGCTCTGTGCGCGGTCGTGGCCCCCGCGGTCGCCAGCTGCAGCGCCCGTGTGCTGTGTCAGCGGGCTGCCTGCCCCGGGTGCGGGGTCGGGGCAGGCGGGCCTGGCAGGCCGCAAGTGCCTCGGACGCCTCTGCTGGCACCAGGGCGCATGCTGCGCCACACTGCATGCATTCGGATTAGCACATGCGGGCGCCCCGCGGTCGGCTGTGAGCGCCCATGCACGTTGCCGAGAAGGGGGCCCACGGGGGCGCGCGCGCGCCGCAGGCACCCGCGCGAGTGCGTCAAGGCGGTCGCGCAGCTCATCGCGCGCTGCAAGCTGGTGGACGCGCGCCAGCGGCCGTCCGCGCGCGAGTGTTACGACATCCTGATGGCCACGCCGGACAGCCTGTGCGGCGGCCCGGCCCGTGCGTGGTGCTCGTGGTGCTCGCGCTGGAGCCTGAGCTCAGCCGTCGCTCCTTCGCGAATGCCTGCCCCGCTCTGTGCATGGCAGTGCGGAGGCCGTGCGGCCGCGCGTATAGCGCAAGCGCCGCGCTTGTGGTTGCTGAGCCAGTAGGGGGCATCATCGTGTCCGCCCAGTCTGGTGGGCGCGCCTTGCACCGTGCCAGCTGCCGCCCAGTGGTCGAGCCGCGGCGCGCCCAAGCGCCCCGCGGTGCTCCAGGCGTTCTAGAGACTGTAGTTTTTGCGCGCCTGTCGCTTTCTTGGTGGTCTGGCGGCGAGCCCAAGAATGCGGGAGAGAGAGAGAGAGAGAGAGAGAGAGGAGAAGAATGCGGGGCAGGCGCTCGCGCGGCGCTCAGGCTCTGCCGTAGGTGTGCCGGGCGTGGCCACAGCGCGCGCAGCCGGAGCGGGTGTCGGCATGGCACCCGCATGCCGCCGCTCCCAGCCTGTCGCCGCCGCGTGACCCTGCTGTGCGCGCGGCGGGGGCAGCAAGAGCAAGCGCGCCGAGGCGCCGGAGCGCGGGCCCGCGCGGCGCTCGATCTCGCTGCCGGACGGCGCCGATGGCCAGGCTGTGGCGCGCAAGGCCGCGGCGGCGGCCGCGGCGGCGGCGGTCGCGGCCACCGACGGCGGCGCGCCGTCTGCGGGTGAGCCGCAGGCGCTGGGCGCGCCGCGCGGCGGCGGCGGCGGCGGCAGCGGCCGGACGCCGATGACGGGCCCCGGCTCTGGCTCGGACGTGCGCCGCGCCCCTGGTCGCGATGGAACAAACATGTGGGGACTACTGCCATGCAGTCTGCGGGCGTCCACTCCTTTCCCCTGTTTCCCTTGTTTGACTGCGCAGTGGGTGCGCACCTGTTGCTGGTTGGGCGGCGTGCACCAGCCCTGGCACTGGTAGGGGCGCGCCGGCTACGACTATGCATCTGACTCTGCCCCCCAATGTCAACGTGTACATCGCCATCTGGCCACCGTCAGCCGGGGGCCTGCCCACGAACAGTCCTGTCGTGCCACAGCTTGCATGGAGCCTCGACAGACCTGGCGTGTGAGCCAGCCAGGACTGGCTGCCGTCGGCGGCGCCGGCGCGGGAGCGCCGCCGAGCTGGGCGCGGCACCGCCGGGTGCGCCGCGCGCGCGCGCCCCAGCGGCGCGCTGCGACCGCGCCTGGAGCGGCGCCGCCGCGCACACGCGCCAAACCTGGCGGCGCGCAGGGGCAGAGGAATGCGGAGCTGCGCACATGCGCCAAACCTGGCGGCGCGCAGGGGCAGAGGAATGCGCAGCTGCGCACACGCGCCAAACCTGGCGGCGCGCAGGGGCAGAGGAATGCGGAGCTGCGCACACGCGTGATCGGGAACGCGCTGTACGCGTGGGCGGAGGCGGTCGCCATGTCGGCCGGCGGCGAGGTCGGCTACGCGCGCGAGGACATGGGCCCGCCCAGCGGCGAGGTGTTCCGGCGCATGCGCGTGGTGCGCGGGAACCCTGCCGAACCCTACCCGCCGCGACGGCGAGCCCTGGCGCAGCCCGCACAGGCCCCGCGCGCGCCGCGGGCGGGCATGCGGGCCTGTCCCCGGCGCGCTCTGCCTCGCCCTGCAGGCAGCAGGCTGCATGCACAAAAGGCTGGATGACTGCGATGACGTTACCACGCTTGGTCCGATGGCTCCGGCGAGGTGGCGGTGACGCTGCCTGTCCAGACTGCAAAGCGCTGCGGCAAGCAGGCTGCATCCCCAGCAAGCTTGGGTGTGCGCTGTCGTACCACACTGCCATCTGGCATGTGGCTCGAGCAGTCGGCACCTGCAGTGTAGAGGTGCATTTGATAAGTGCTATATTCTGAAGATGTAGGGTAGGGACAGCACAGGGTAACCTCCACCGCCGGGCGCAGAAGTACGCGTGGGAGGTAAGAAACGGCTCATCGAGCGCCCCAACGACAGGGACTCCAGCATCGCCATCGAGCACATGGTGTCCTCGTTCGTGCGCGGCCCCCCACCGCACCCACGCCGACGGGGGCTTGGAGCTGCGAGCGCCTGCCCATGGCCTGCAGCCGCGCTGTGATTGCCGGCCGCTGCGGCCCCAGTCTGTGCTGGGATGATCGGCGGGACAATCCGCGTTTGGCGCGCGCGATGCATGCGCCTGACAGCAGACAGCACAGAACGCCGCAGCGACATGGTCATGACGCGCCTTGTCGCTCTTGCCTGACGCCTTTTCCTCATGCTGGCGCGCCGCACAACTCTCAAAAACATCCCTGAGACACTCTGGGCAGGGCGGCGCACTGTTGCGAGGCCGGAGTAGAGCCTGCAGATCCGGGCGGCGGGCTGCGCCGGTGCTGAGCGGCGGTGCCACCCCCCCCCCCCCCCCCGCGCCGCGCAGAGGCAGGTGATGAGCCTGGTGGGCCAGTACAGCCCCTCGCTCTTCCAGGAGGTGTTTGCGCAGCTGCATGAGGTTGTGGACGGCTATGTCATCGAGGACTGGGGCGCGCTTGCGGTGCGCGCCGCCGCCCCGCCCCCGCCAGGTCGCGCGCGACCCTCTGACAGGCTGCGCTTCTGTCTCGAGGGTGTGGGTTCCGTGCGCGCGCTCTGCTGGCGTCGCGCAGAGGCCTGTTGCCATAAAGACCGGCTGTGTGCCGCTCACGGCGCGCGGTGTCCGCCAGCCGGCGCTGCCCGCTTCTTTGGGCTGGTGCTGCGGGCGGGGCCCGGCCTGCAGCGCGCGCCGGCGGTGACGCGGCGCGCCGCGCGGCCGCGCGCGCAGTCGGCGGTGTCCGCGGAGCAGCGCGCGCTCATCCTGCGCAACTGGGCGGCGCTGCAGCGCTCGCGCACCGGCGTGGACGGCGCCAAGGCGCAGATGCTGGCGACGCTGAGCAACAGCGGCACCGACACCAACCTGCAGAGCTACAACCTGCGCACGATCGTGGTGCGCCCGCCCGCCGGGGCTAGGGTAGGGCAAGCCGCGGCGCGGGGTCGCCTTGCTCGGCGCCCCAAGCGCTGCGCGCGCGTGCGCGCGTGTCCTGGGGGCTGACATCGTGCACGAACAGGCTGCACTGGCGCAGCACGCGGGCCGCAGCGCGTGCGCCTCCGTGCCAAAGCCCTGCACGGCCCGCAGCAGCCCTGCCCGACAAACAGACCACCGCGAGCGCTGCTGCACGCCCGCCGGCATGTGCAGCGCATCACGGGAGCGCGGGGAGGTGCCGCGGGCAGGCCGTCGGGGGGCTGCCGGGCCGCCGGGGTGAGCGGCGGGGCTGAGCGGCGGGGGTGAGGGGCGGGGCCGCGCGGCGGGGGCGGTGCGGCAGAGCTGAGCGGCGGGCCCGCGCGCGCGCAGGCCACGCAGGCGGCGGACCGGCTCAAGGCCGCGCTGCAGGAGGAGGCGACGTGCACCTGGCACTTCGTCATGGGCTGGCTCGCGGTGCGCGCGCCGCGCTGCCGCCGCGGCTATGCCCTGCATCAGGCGCCCGTGCTGTGCGAAGGGGAGTGCGCTGCCTGTGGCGTGGGGCGCCCGGGCCGCTGCTCGCGCAGGCGGACGCCGTGCGCGACGAAGACCTATCCCGCATGCGCCGGGCGGCCCAGTCACCGATAAAAAAGTCAAAGCAGGGCTTGATGAACGAGCCCGACTGCGCAGAGGTGCTCAGTCGATCGCGTGCGTCGCCCGGGGCTGCGCTCGGGACCCACTGGGCGCTCAGGCGCGCGCTCGGCGCGCAGGTGTTCACGACGCGGCAGGTCGCGGAGTGGCAGCTGGAGGTGGCGAGCGGGCGCCAGTGCGTCATCTGCCGCGTGGTCGAGGAGGGCGGCGCAGGCGGCGGCGCGGCGCCGTCCGCGGCGCCCGCGCCGCCCGCGATCCCAGCGGCGCCTGTGGAGAACATCCTGCCGCCGCGCGCTTTCAGCGGCTCCGCCGTGTCGGCGTCCGCGTCGGGCACGCTGCCCGCGCTGGCCGCGCTGGCGTCGCTTGCCGAGGGCAGCGGCGAGGGCAGCGGCGGCGCGGACGCCGCGCCGCGCCGCCCGCCAGGCGCGCGGGCGCCTGCGCCCGGCCGGCCAGAAGGCGGCGGCGCGCGGGCGGGCGCCGCTGGCGGCACGCCGCAGGCGTCCCACGACCCGGCTGCCGGCGGCGCCCGGGCCGCCCCAGCCCATATCGAGGGGTCGCATGTCTCCAGCGGAGGCGCGCGCGCTGCGGGCGACGTTGGAGCCGCTGGCGAGCCGCCAGGGCCCGAGGCCCCCGCAGCGACGGCGGCCGCATGAGGCTGCCTGTATAGGGCGCTCGTGATGTTGCACGTGTGCCCGGATGGTGTTGAAATTGCGTCTGTCGGTGAAGGCTTTGGTGCGCGCTGCGGTTCAGTTGTTGCAGAATTGCGCTAGAGGTTGCATGCCCGCCCCTGCGCGCACACGGATTTGGGCATCGACTTGGTGGGGCTGCCTTGGAGGCAGGCTCATGTGTTGTTAAGAACTCCTCATGTGAGTGTATGTTGCTGTGTGCCCATCAGGCCGGGCCACCGTTGGGCTCAGCCCTGGACCGCAGGTTTGGTGCTCGCACCCTCGCCGCCCGCTGTGCAGGGCTAATGTCTCTGCCAGGTTACGGGTGGTGTAGGTGCGTCTGGTTTTGTTTTGTTTTCGTCTTTTTGTGGCAACCGATTATTCAGTTTGCGCTCGGGTCCCTCAAGGGGCCGTCATTGTGTTTGACCTTGCTTTGCAGCTGTGCAATGTAGACCTCAATGCCTGCTGTGCGTTTGTAGTAGTAGTGCAGCGCAGGATGCCAGTGGCAGCACTCCGCACTCTTCGTGCATGTCGAAGCAGTATTGATGGCATCAATGCGATGCACGTGCACAAGGCCGCGCGCACTGGTCAGGTCCAGCCATCATGCGTCGTGGCTCTAACAGAGACCTTAAGCATCTGCACTTCTTGCGCTTAATAGAGCAAGCATATGGTCAGACTTGGTGCCAGAGCCATTCAACAACACCGCTCAACTCCACAGCTGGGCGCGACATGACCATGCTCAACACAGCACCGGCACGACAGGGCTCAGCGCGCGTGCGCATGAAACGCTGTGCAAGTCATAATTGAAGCCGTTTGTACATGGCAGCGCATCAGCGCCTACTGACGACACCAGTGGTCAGACTGGGCAGCCAGAGGCCAGCCTCCTAGCAGCCTATCGCAGCAGCCGCATCTGCGCTCCAGCAGGCTCAACCCCAGCCCCGCTGGGACCGCCACAACTGGGCAATGAGGCTGGGGCGCGCGGCGCTGACCACGCATGCACACAGCAGCAGGCATCGCGGCAGCACAAGCGCCCCGAAGCGCTCCAGCGTTTCGTCCGGCGCCCACAGTCACGTCCACAGGACAGTAGCTCAGGTAGCTGCCGGAAGGTACAGTCCCGCCCAGCAGCGCCATCACGGCGCGGCGCTGCAACCCGCGCCCCCGGAGCCACGCACGGCACCAATCGAGCGCACACAGGGGCGGCCCAAAGCGGCGGCGGCTCTGCGCGCGCGCTCACCTCCGGGGCTTGGGCAGGCCCTTGGGCTGGTAGCCGATGGTGCGCACGAGCCCCGCCAGCATCACCGCCAGGCCCGGCAGCCCCTTGACCAGCAGGTTCAGCCGCGCGGTGTTGGTCGACTTTGCGAACAGCGACAGGCCAAAGCCGATCAGCTGCGCGCGGCGCGCGGCATGGCGTAAGCGCGCCGCGCTGCCACACACTGGCTTCGAAGGCCTCAGCGTGCGCTTCCGCCGCGCGCCCGTTGCGCCTGCTCTGACAGAAGCCGCATTCTGCCGAACGGCGCTGTCGTGCATGGCCCGGCGTGGCGGCAGCAGCACACCCCAGCCTGACACCACATGCCATCTAAAGCGACCCTTCTGTCACCGTGCTAAAGACAATCGGCATCACGTGCAAACCCCCTCATTCACATGTTGCAACCACGGGGTGTTACGCATGCGCCTCCTCCCCGCCGCCATCATAAAGTCACGCAGCATCGCATGCAAACCCTCTGTTCACATGCTGCAACCCCGGGGCGTCACACAGGCGCCCTCCGCGCCCGGCGCGCCTCGGGGAACGTGAGCCGCGCGGACAGGAAGCCCTGCCAGTGGAAGTCCGACAGCGCGAAAAAGGCGGCGAAGAACTCGCGCGTCTCGGCCAGGTCCAGCTTCAGCAGCACGTCCATGCCGAACGTGAAGAACGCGCGCTGGCGCAGCCTGGCGCGCGCCACGCGCGCCGAGGCGTCAGCACAGGGCGGCGACCGGCCATCGACTCGTGTGCTGCAGCGCGCACTTGCACGCATCATGCGCATCAGAGCCAGAGCTGGGTAAGACGCACGCCACACATGCCTCGCTGCCCGCAAGGCCCACAACGCCGCCTGGTCCTCAGCAGCCACAAGCGTGTGCACTGGCGGCAGTGACTGCTCATTTCATGGCATCGTCTGTATGACTTAAGCAGCTTGGCGGAGCAGGCCTGCACATTAAGACATGGCCACCCCAGCGAGCGCCAGAGAGAGCAGAGTTAGGGTTAATGTAGGGCGCACCGCTCCACGGGCCAGATGGCGTGCCAGACCGCAGCCGACAGCGCCTCCGCCTCCGCCTCGTTCGCCGCGCCGAGCGGGCGGTGCGCGTCGGCGGCCGCGTCGCGCCCGCGGCACAGCTGCTCCACCACCGCGTCCGCCAGCACCGGCGCGGCGCCCAGCATGCGCGACACCATGTAGCCTGCCGCCCGGCGGCGCGCGTGTCGCGGCGAGCCAAGGGTGGCACTGGCTGCGAGGTGTATTGCTTATGAGTCACAGCCCACTTCAGTCAAAGAGAAAGACATCACTGCCGTTGAAGCGCACTGATCAGGAAAGCTGAGCTTGCATGTTGTCCGTGGGCGGCCACCCATGCTTAACGCCATGCGCGGTTGAGTGCTCTGCGCAGACTTGCATGAGCGGCAGTGCAACATGCAGACAGAGTCGACGGCGCACTGCAGCAGCCGCATGCAGCGCGCCGACACTGCGGGCTGCCTGTCCCCTGGATGAGGACGGAGCCTTTACACAATGCAGGCGCGCATGATGCACAAGGGAGGAGCGCGCCGGTGGACGGGTGCACCATGCCCGCGGTGCCGCCGATGCCGAGCACGCGCTGCGGCAGCCGCGGCAGCACGCCGCCCATGGGTATCAAGCAGCACTCCTCCTCTTCGACCGCCGTGACCACGACGCCCAGGTGCGCGAGGCGCGCGCGCAGCCGCGCGCGCAGCTCCGCGAAGCCCACCGCTGGCCGCGCGACCAGGCTCGTCTCCTCCAGGAACACGCGCGTAGGCGAGAACGGCATCGCGTACAGGAACGTTGGCAGCGCGCTGCGCGCGCGCAGCGCTCTGCTCGGCCACCAAGCCCTGGACAACATTCATGTTTGAGGAGAAGAGGCTGGGCAACGCTGGCACGAGAGTGACAATGAGGTTCGCAAAAGGGGACCCAGATGTTGCACACTCCGCCCGGCGCGCTCGGCTCGCCGGCGGGCGCCCACGTGCACGGCTGGCGCATTAGCTCCAGAACGGCGGCGGCAGCTACGGCGCGCACCTATTCGCGGCCAGCATCTGCGGGTCCGACGCGGCGTAGTCGTCGCGCCAGTCCATGAACAGCATGGTGTCCAGCGCGAAGGGGTGCCGCTCCACCTCGACCAGGATCCCGTACGCGCCCTGCCGCGCCCGCGGGTCTGAGTCAGCACCTGTGTCAGCGTGCAAGTGCAAAATGGCATAGATCACATCAACGGCGCTCACGCGGCCCCTGATCTGCGCGCGATGGGTGCGTGAACACCTGCGCAAGTGTGCACGTCTACGGCTACGGGCCGTGGGCCGTGCCTGGTAGCCGGGGTCGAAGGGCGCGTCGAATTGCACCAGCTTGCGCGAGTGCCCGGTCGCGTCGAGCACCATCGCGGCCGGCACGCGCACGCCGTCCGCACAGCACAGCTCCGAGGCGCCGTCGCCGTGCGCCACGCCCTCCACACGGCTCTCCTGGAACACCACGCCTGCCCGCGCCGCGCGCCCGGGCCGTGACGGGCTGGCAGCCGTGGCCAAGAGGCTTGGCCCGTCGCCAGCTGCCCTCTCTGACTTGCCCTCTGTAGTACACCAAGCAGGCAACGGCCGCCATACCGCATGAGGCAAACGCCGCTCTGTGACATGCCTTTAGCACGGGCGTGTGCTGGTTGCACAGTCTTCTTCGTTTTGGTGGCCCAGAAAGCTCAAACCCCATAGCAGTGCTCCCCAAACAGGCCTGCGCAAAGCGCGCGGGGAAGCATGTGATGTGCACCCTGTTCGATGCAGCGCTCCAGCAGCCGCTGTTTCAGCCGCGCGCGGTCTACCTTGCCGTACGGCCGCCGCAGGTACCTGCCATTTGACATGAAAAGGTGCTGAGCAGCAGCCAGACTATGGCGAAGCACTCAGCCCTGCCCAGCCGCATGCAAGCGGTGCAGGACGGATGTTTACAAGGCCCACAAGCAAGCGACCCGCATAGCCAAGCGACATAGTCAACACTTGGCACACTAGCACTGCCGGCGGCGGAGCCACATCCCCTTCTCGTCGCATGCATAGCAAACCCCCTGCGAATCGGAGCACGCTCACTGCTTGGCCAAATGGCGCAGCTCACGGAAAGCAAGAGGACTTGCAGTGTGTGCGCGCTCACGCCTCATGCCCTCACAGCCTTACAGAGCCTTGCTTTCCTTTACGCCGCCTTCCGGCAGTCACCCAGGCCGCAGCAGGCGCGCGCGGCGCCCGCACCGCGAGCCGAAGCGTGCGCCGTCGTCCAGGTGCACGACCGCCTGCGGCCAGACGACCTCCAGGCAGTCGTCCAGGCCCATGGCCTCAAATTCGTCCGCCCACACGCCGTAGTTGTTGGGCCAGGCCGCCAGCGGTGCGGGGTCCACCACGCACACCCGGAACCCTGCGGAACCCCGCGCGTACGGCTCGGGCGGGCGCCCGGCGCTTGGAGCTGCCCCTCCGGCTGTGCGCGCGTGCGCGCTGGAGGGCGCGCGGCCTAGCAACGCGGGGACCCGCCCCGGCCGTGGACGCTGAAAGCTTGGAAGCGCTCGACCAGACTTTCACTGTCAAAAGGGCGCCAGCCTGCAGCACGTGTTCCTACAGCAAGCAAAATTGCACCGTGCTTACAAGCCTATAGCTGCGATAGCAAAGACAAGCACAGCAACACGGGCGGAGCGCTCTGCAAAGGGGCGTACCGGCCTGCGACACGCGGTCCGCAACAGCCAGGCCGGACGGCCCGGCGCCGGCGACGACGAGCTCGACCGTGCCGGCAGCGCGGTCATACTGCGGCAGCTCCAGGCCGGTCATCCAGGTCGGCGGGCCCTCGAGCGACGTGGCCGGCCCGCGCGGCCCTGCCGAGGGCCAGTTGTGCGCGCCAGGCGCTGCGCTCGCGGGCCGCTCCACAGCCTGCACACACTGCACGGCCACCCGGGCGGCGCCGCGCCGGCCGCGCCGCGGCGCAGCGGCGTCTGTTGCAGGCAGCAGCGCCTGGCACAGCGACGCAGCGTGGCGCGCCGGCAGCGGATCACCCCAGTGAGCCCCGCGACCGGAGCAGGAGCAGTTTGCGGCGCTGTGCGCACGCGCGACCATTATAGGCTGTGCCACTCGCGACTAAATCTGCAAATATGCAGGCACGCGCACGAGCCTACACCTGCAGCGTGCCACTCTGTGACGGCATCGCCAGCGGGCTCCTGGGTCCTCACGAGCAGACTCTGACAAGAGCCTCCAGAGCCTAGAAAGTAGCAGGGTAAGCTACCCTTTTGGGGCGTTGGCTTGGCCATTGGTCTTACTCTGAGCAACAGCACGATCAAGGCCTTCCTCTGCGTCCTCAGCTTTACATATACTTTGTGCATGCTGTCTCCTAAATAATACAAAACACAGCATTGCGGTGCAGAGGCAGGCCCTGCCCCTTCGGAGCCCTTTTGCAAGCTACACAGGCAGTTCCCAGGGGCCTGACGCGCCGTCCTCACAGAGACAGCGCCATCTACATGTATGCGCACACTGTACACTGCAAGTCTGCATGGCACAACAGCCCAAAACAGACGCTGGCTGTGTGCCGCAGCAGTCCTGCCAGCATAGCCACCACAGGAACTCTGACGAACGGGCAGACAAGCTGGCTCAATACAGCCCGCACACACAAACTGCCTGCTGCTGCAGCACGCCAGCCGTGCAACCGGCACTGAGCTTCCTGCCTGCGCCAAGCGCAGGAACACAAGCAAGTCATGGCGAGCTGCCCGACAAAGCTGCCTGCATGTCAGGAGCGGCCTGTGCCTCGCACTTCACCTCCGACGAGCTGCCCTCCTCCGCCAACACAGCTGATCCAGGTTGCTGATTAGCTACGCTCCGTGCCAAGCAGGGAAGGCCCGACGGTCACAGCTGGCCCCGCCGCAGCTGGTCGTCCATGGCGGCCGCGTTGAGCTGGCCCGGCAGCTCGCGGAAGCCATTGAACACGCTGTACGCGGACGCCTCGCCCGGCTTCCGCGTGCCCAGGTTGGCGAAGATCAGCGCCGCCGCGCTCGCCAGCACGTACAGCGGCCCGACCTGCGCCGCGGCCAGCATGCGCCAATCGCCGTGTGCGCCAGAGAGAGCACCGTGCTGCGGCGCTCGCCAGCATGTACAGCGGCCCCACCCGCGCCGGCGCAGCATGCGCGGCTGGCCGTGTGCGCCGTGGCCACAATCGCTCTGCCGGGTGCACGGCTCCCTCCCTCCCAGCCCCATGTGCGCAGCAAGAAGCCAGTGGCAGCACCTGCCGGCCTAGGTATCCTGACTGAAGGGGTAGCGAAGCGCACTCACTAGCACATGCAGGGGCAGGCAGCGGCGGCTACCTGCGCCAGGCAGAGCATGCGCTGGCCGTGCACTGGCATGCATGATGCAACTCACACACGTCCTCTCTTGATACAGGCGCCGCCGCCGCGCCCCGCTCCGCAGCCGCCTGGCGCGCCAGGCTCCGCTCCATGGCCGCATGCAGCGCCCGGCCCTCGTCCGCCGCCGCCTGCAGCGCCAGGCCCTCCTCCACCACGGCGCGCAGCATGTGCTGCGCGGCGCTGGGCGCGCAGCACGCCTCCTCCTGGCGCGCCTCCTGGCGGGCGGGGGCACGAGTGGCGTGAGCACAGAGCGGCCGTGCTCACGCTTTGCGGCAGCGGCCGCACATTCCGCGGTTGTGTCAGACCCTGTCAAGCCGTCATAACAAGTGCTCGCTCAGGTGCACAGAGCGGCACATTGCCATGGACAGGGCGCTGTCTGTGCAATGCGGTACGGCGATGCAGCCGTGCAGAGACGGCGCTGTGGCGTGGGGAGCGACAGCGTGGTGCTGCGCACCTCTGGCGCAACGAGGTCTGCCTCAGGCTCGCAGTTCTCCGCGTCATCCTCGGACCACACCGTCGGGAAGGTTACGCTCTCGCACCCGTCGCCTGCAGCGCGAGGCCGCGCTCAGCACTCATCCAGCAAGCAGCAGGAGACATCGCCCCTGATACACTCCAGCTAGCGTCAGCACAGCTGGCCTGTCTGCACAACCGGCCCCTGCCCAGCCCCAGGCAATACTGAGACCTGCCGGCCAGTTGACGGGCGCAGGGCAAGCTGTCAAAGGCCGCTGGAGGGGCGCACTGCTGTCGCACAGGCCGCGCTCGGCGCAGGCCTCCGCCTCAAAGTTGAGGCTCCTGCGCACGCCACTGCCACCGCGGGCGAACGCGCTCCCCGCGCGCCCGCCCTCGCCGCTCAGCAGCTCCGAGAAGGAAAAGTCCGACGGCGACAGCGTCCGCATAAGCGAGGACAGCTCTGCGTCTGCGCCGTGGACGGCGCCGCCGCCCGCCGCGTCTCCGCCGCGCGCCGCGCAGCACGCAGCGCCGCCCTTGCAGTCTGCGCCGGCCGCGGCGCGCCACCCCTCGCACCCCCGGCCCGCTGCCTGAACACGGCCCCGCTCGCCGGCCAGCTCGCACAGGTCGGTCGCGTCACTGCAAGCGAGCTCCAGGCTGGCCGGCCGACAGCGCTGCAAGGGCGGCGCCAGCGCGGCCGGCGCGCTGGCCGGCGCAGAAGGGCGCCTCGCCTTTATTCCGCCCTGGGCGCGAGTGTGTGCGTCAGGCCAATATCCACTCCACAGCTCCATAAGAAGTGACACACGTGTGACCGTTCGAGTGCCTAGCATGGGCTCCAGGCTGACGCCCACTGGCAGCAGGGGCGGGCGCCGCACCTGCGGCGTATCAAGCGCGCGCTGCTCGTTGAGCTTGTAGTGATACAGCTCGTGCAGCTGGTCCTGCGCGCACATACAGAAGCACGTTTCGACCGAGCGCTTCGCAGTGCTGCAAGCAGAGCTGGGGCAGGATCTCTAGAATCTCGTGGCGCTGAGCCCTGCGTGCCAGCCCCGGCGCCAGATCTCCCAACGCCACAGCTGCGCAAAGTTTATTCCTAAAGACTGTGGCCGGTTGCTTCTACAGTGGCGCTGCACAGTGCGTGGCCTCTGCACAAGCTCCGACCAATTTACATGCGATCTGGCGCCGCACCTTGCATGGGGGGCAGTCGTCCCCCAGCACCCTGGGCGGCGCAAAGCACGCAAAGAAGCGCATCCCAGCGCGGCGCGGAGTGCGCGGGGCACTTGTACACTTTGGGATGGACAAATTCGAAAGAATTGCGATATTAGACACGTAGGGGTGCAGCCTTGGGCTGCTTTTGGCATCGGCACTTCTGTGCATGAGGCCTCGGCGAAACTTGTCTGTAATAGGAAGCCTTTCGAGCTATCAGAGCGACGCAGAGCGCCTGTTACCTTAGTCTGCACCGTACAGCGGCTGCATCTGCCTGTGAGCTGCCAGTTTTGATCTCAGCTTCCCTGTTCTGCCGTCAGGATGTTTGGGGCCATCTTTGGTGGCTTTGCGGGCGGCACGTTTGAGGCAAACTACCGCTGCTACCCGGTCTCGTTCTTGGACAAGCTGGACTCTGAGAACGGCAACAAGATCTTCCTGCCGCCGTCCGCGCTGGACCGCTTGGGCACGCACTCGCCAGCTGCACAGCACCAGCGCTTGTCATCATATGCGACTGCGCTGCCAGCCTGCATGTGCGACCCTGGCGACTTGCGCGCCCGCAGCGTCGCTGCACATCGAGTACCCGATGCTCTTCAAAGTGGAGAACCGGCGCAACAGCCGAACGACGCACTGCGGCGTGCTGGAGTTCATTGCTGATGAAGGCATGGTCTTCATGCCGTACTGGGTGCGTGACTAGTCACTGTTCCTACTTACTATTGAGCCTTCTGGAATGTTTGCACCTTTGCATAGCGTGTACGAGGGCATGTGGTTGCAGTGCAGCAGTGTGCCTGACCCGGTCACCTCTGGGGCGCCAGATGATGCAGAACCTGCTCCTGGAGGAGGGTGACATCACTACCGTGCGCAGTGCAACTCTGCGCAAGGGCACATATGTCAAGCTGCAGCCGCACACAAAGGTGCGCTTCAGGCTCATGTGCGGCCTGCGCGGAGCTTGCGCGGAGTCACCGGCGTGTGCGTGCGCAGCTCACAAGCGTTACTGACACCCTGCTTTGAGGTTCATTGCCTGGCTGACCTGCACTTGAGCAGGTGTGTGGCAGGGACAAGTCAAATGTTTTGAGCATGCCGCTCTGGTCACACCGAACAGCCCAAGTATCGCACTGTCTCCATACCCAGCGCCAGCTGTGCGTGCCAGGACTTCCTCGACATCAGCAACCCAAAGGCGGTGCTGGAGACAACGCTGCGCGGCTACGCCTGCCTCACCAAGGGCGACTGCATCTGCCTGCACTACAACAACAAGCGCTATTACATTGACATCATCGAAGCCAAGCCCGAGGTATGCTTTCGCGCCCCGCATGCGCCCTGGCCTCTTTGCGCACGTGCAACATCCGCAGCGTATTGCTTGCATGAGGGGCAGGCGACTGGTGCCTCCACGATTTCATGGACAGCTGTGAATGCACATGAAGGGCAGTGCACTGACATGCAGCCACTCACGCTGCTCACCGTTGGCACAGACACTCCTTGCAGTCAGCATTCTCAGGCTAAGGGCCTGTCGTGATAGCTGTGTGTCTCAAGGGCCAGCAGAACAAAGTCGCGATACTGTGCGCCTTCCTCGCACTGCAGGACGCGATCTCGGTGATCGAGACGGACTGCGAGGTCGACTTTGCGCCGCCGCTGGACTATGTGGAGCCCACGCGCGAGGCGCCCCGCGCGGCCGCGGCTGCGCCCGCCGCCGCCGCCGCGCCGGCCGGGGACGGGCGGCCAGCGTCGGGCGAGGAGGTGAGACCTGATCGCCGCTGCAGCAAGCTGTCATGCACACCATGTTCACCCAGGACGGACAGCGGATCTGGTGCAGGAGCGTGGGCCTCAGAGACCGAATGCGCCAAGCGCATGCTCTGTGCAAGCCGCCGTGTCTGGCGCGCGGCTGCCGCGCCGGTCGGCGTTGCTGCTGAGCGACACTGAGACGGTCTTCGCCGCCTCCCCAGGTCGCAGGTGGGAACTGCTCACCTGCTGGACTGGCTGGGGACGAGGGCGGGGGGTGGGCACAGGGTTATACGGTAAGGTATAGGTGTAGGGCTGAGGGCGGGGGGCGCGCGCGCGCGCAGGCTGCGCCCGCGCCGGAGGAGCCCAAGTTTCTGGCGTTTGTGGGCTCCGGGCGGCGGCTGGACGGCAAACCGGCGGCCGGCGGGCCGCCCGTGCCGGTGCAGGCCGGCGCCTTTGGCCCGCGGCTGCCTTCGTCCGCAGCCCCTGGTGCGCACGGCCGGACCTCGCTCGCTGCCTCTCTGATGATGACACGGTCACCTCTGGGCTTGCTGGCTGCTCGGGCCCGGCCGTTTTGCGCGCGTATGGTTCACTGCGCAAAGTGAGGCTCGTCACAACTCGCACTTGTCGAGACAGCCGGGAGCTCGTTAAGGGGATTGCCGGCAGGGGCCTGCAATGTATCTGGCAGCTGTCAGGCGTGGCCGTCGTGCGCATCATCAGACATGCACATGTAACTGCCCACCCAAACCTGGCACCATGTTTGATGGCTGGCCCTGCGTGCCTGCGCAGCGCCGGCAGAGGCGGGCCCGTCCGGCGCCGGTGCGGCCGCCGCGCCGGGCACGCGGCCGGGCCAGAAGGCCGGCAAGGTGGTGTTCGGCAGCGGCAACCGCCTGCTGGACAAGCAGCTCGCGGAGAAGGGCCAGGCGCGCGGGGGCACGCTTGTCGCGCCCCAGTGTGAATTGTGCTGGGAAGTCACGGAGGTGGTCTGGTATCTAAATGTGAGGTGCAGTCTCGTGCTGCATGCTCTGTCATCGCCCAGTCTCGCCCGGCCATCAGGGGTTGCATGGACAGCGTGTGACCGGCTACACTCAACCTGTGCGAGCTCGAATCTCATGCTTAGAGAACAGACCAATTTGGGTCCAAGCATGAAGTACGGGCTTGCACAGGTTGAGTGTAACGGGGCCGGACGATGTCCATTCCTCCCCCTGGTGGCCTAGCGAGAGGGGCCAGGACAGCGCATGCAAGCATCTGGTGCCAGGCCGGCTGACTGTGCACTACACTGCGCACCATGCTCTGTGGAGTCGCCCCTGTGCGTGTGGAGCTTCTTATAAGGATCGCAGACAGCGCGCACCATGCAACGCAGGGCTCCGGAGCACCGCCGCCCGAGAAAAAGCCACCCACGCCAAAGCCAGACGAGGCGAAGGCCGCCGAGGAGGCCAGCAGCTTCAAGGCGTTTACGGGCAAGCCGCGCTCGTTGCGCGACTAATGTCTGCCCGTGTCGCGCAGAGTGCTTGGGCTTTCTGTAACTGCGCGTCCTGCCATGCACTGGCGGGATGGTGCGCAGACGCCCAGCGTCAGCAAGGCAGTCCTTAACGCGCCACAGGCTGGGCAGTGTGTGCTCCCTGATGTGTAGACATGGCTAATATATTACCGGCGCATGTTGCACGCACTTCAACCGCTGTTGAATGCCATTTTACCAAACAGCTGCGCCAGAACCAGTTTGGTTGGCCACGCTCGAGGTAAACTTTGGGTGCGCTGCCAGTGTACCAACCATGTTTCTTAAGAAAGTTAAATCTGCTTTGCATACTTGGGCACTCTAAGCTTGACTGCCTGTAAATCATGTTGCAGGGCTGAAACTATTTGCCAGCATGACAACGCCAGGCGCATGTAACATGCCAAGCGCGCGGCAAGGCGTGGCGTGCAACTGCTGCTGATATAAGACACACTGCTCTGTGCACCAGCGCAAGTGCTGCACTTTTGTAAGTACAGCCTAGCCCTAATAGCATGCCTACTGCCTTAACAAAAAGTAAGCGTTTGCAAGAACACCCGCAGTTACGCACCCTCAGAAAACGAGCACTGCAGCGGCAAGCCCCGGCGGCACAATAGCGAAAGGTTTGCAGGCACCCTGTGGCGCAACACCCAGAGCGGATGTGGACACACGCAGTGACCTAGACCAAGAGTGTTGAAAGCCCACAGTGCAAAAGTACTTCTTTGGTGCAAGTACCCAGTGCAGTCCCATGTAGGCAATGTGCACTACCACTGCAGCAGCAAGGCAGCCAGCCCAGAAAAGGTACAGGCATGCGTAGCCTGCGCTCCAGCTAAGCCCGCTCTACGGGGACCCATGCGGGGGGAGTCAGGCGCCCGGCGGGGGCTGCTAGTCGAAGATCTGCTCGCCTGTGGCGAACAGGTTCCAGACGACGGTGCCGACCAGGTACAGCGCGACCGCGACGCCCCAGACCTCGTCCCAGGTGCCGTTGGCCAGAATGAGTCCAGTCGCGGCGGTGCCCAGCACGCCCGCCAGCACGCCCGCCGTGTTGGACAGGCCCAGCAGCACGCCGCTGTACCGCGGCCCAATGTCCTGCCGCGCCGAGCCGCATCACTATCACTATTGCCGGCACACAGAACAGGGCATAGCGGGCGCTGACATGGGCTCCTGCCGAATGGCCTAGCGGCACGCCGCTGTACCGCTGCCCATAGTCCGGCCGCACCAAGCCATAGGCTTGCCCTGCAAAATGCAGGGCAAGCCTGGACATGCGCCCTGCCCACTGGCCGGCAGCATGCCGATGTAAGCACGGTGTTGCTGCTCAGTCAACGCATGCTAAGCGCGGTAAAGGCAGACGTGTGCACGAGCCCGCCGCTGCACTGAGGCTTGGCAGCGTACGGCTGCGACGCGGCCAACCATGATGCTGCTCGTCAACCAACAAACTATCGTGAAGTCTTCTAGGCTGCAAGCGGAGCCAGTAGCATGCCCAGCGCTTGCAGGCTGGGTACAAATAGAGCTGCTGGGGGGCGCACCATGTGGTTGGAGTACAGGCCGGACTGCGAGAATGCGTCCAAGCCCTGGCTGGCCATCTGGCCCGCCCCCGCCGCCGCGCGCCTCAGGGCCGCGTATCTCAACTGGTGGAGACAGGTCATGTGATGCCGCGTGCTTGAAAGAACAAGGCTTGCATCACACAACAGCAGCAGGCTGCCAGCCCTGCAGGTAGCGCTTTCCTGGCCAGGCGCCTGCACAGACTGCGCAGGCCTGCACATCCAGGCGCGCGCCAAACCCTCTTCCATCACTGGGATGGCTGCTGAAGGCTGCTACAGTCTTCAAGTGTTACGACACTCTAACCATGCGCCTGGCGCATGCGCGAGGCCGGTAAGGGCGGGCGCGCCATGCAGGCCACCGCGCCCATGGGCGTCGTCACACGGCCCAGCTGCGTCAGGAACACCGCCGGCCCCATGAAGCCGATCTGTGCGCGCGCAGAGAGCAACGCCGTTTGGCCTGTATGCTCGCTGTGCGGCTTGTCAAGCCCAGCTGTTGGCACAGGGGTGCTGCTTGGGCACACCCAACAGCGCGCGCCAAGGCTGTGCAGGGACGCAGCCCGCGCGGCGCCTGCCGGCAGGCACGGTGCCCACGCGCGCGCGCCCCTGCCTGCACTGCTGGCACACAGCCACGGCCCCCGTGCGGCAGGCGTGACGCACCGTCTGCATGACCTTGCGCACGGTGGTGACGGAGACGCCGCGCGAGACCAGCGTGTCCGCGATCCAGCCGCCGATGTTGGCCGCCAGCGCCATCGTGACCCAGGGCAGCACGCTGTAGATGCCCGACTTCAGCAGGTCGAAGCCCAGCACCTGCGCGCCCGCCGGGCCCTCATCGCGCTGGCCCCGCTCTAAAGGGAGGGCGATGGGCGGCGAGTGTCAGGTCCACATGGTCCACATGGTCCAGATAACAGTGATACGCGAGACTCATAGGGGCTTCGGCATCATTAAAGGTGCGGCCACGCCACTGGGGCTCTGGATCTGCGCGTTCAGTAACAGGCGCGCCTGGTTGTAGTATGTCGGCATCCAGGTCAGCAGGATGAAGGTGCCCCAGTTGTGGCAGAAGTGGCAGACGATGAGCGCCCACACGGGCGCCTTGGACAGCAGCAGCCGCCAGGGGATCTCTTGCGTCGGTTTCTGCGCGCGCGCGGCTCTCGGCGTCAAGCGCCGCCACCATCAGCACCGGTCCATGACGCATGCGGGAGTAGGTGCTCAGGAGTGCTCTTGAACAGGTCTGCAAAGGGAGATTGGAGTGCTCACGATGCCTGCAGCGCAGTCATGATGCAGACAGAGCTCGCTCACCCTCTTCACTGTGGCAGCCTCGATGTAGGCGCGCTCGGACGCGGAGCACCGCGGATCCTCCTGGGGCGAGCTCTCCGCCTGCGGGCACAGGACCCGCGCTCAGCACCTGGGGCGCCCGCCCACAGCCACACGCCTCTGCCATGCCTGTCCTGCCGCTGGCATATGCGGGCGGGTGGTCCGCCATGGTCCGCATCCGTCAGGGCAGGCAGCCAGGGCAGGCAGCCACGCATTTCTGATCCGACAGGGCAGGCAGCCACGCATTTCTTGCCGCGCCCGAGGACATGCAGCGGGAAACCTAGGGGTTTAAGGCCGCGCCTGGGCGCCCCACAGCAGGAACCAGACGACGCCCAGCGAGCCAAAGACGTAAAAGACGCTGGGCCAGTGCAGCAGCTCGATCATGTGCGGCGACAGCGCCAGGCCCAGGATGGAGCCGGTGTACATGCCGCTGTACACCAGCGCCAGCGACCGCGACCGCTCGCGCACCGGCACCCACCTGGCGCGGGGCGGGCGCGCCGCTCGGCGCATGCGCGGGCGAATTCTATGTCGACGCTCTCAGGGTTCAAATGACACACGTCCTCACAGCGTGATCCTACTCTGCATGCGTGAGCCTGCTTGCTCAGGGGACCATGCAGGCACGTCCAGCCAAGCGCCAGCAGCGTGAGGACATGGCGCGCCATGTGGAGTTCTTCAGGGTTCCTGGCACAGGTGTCACCCCTTTGGTAGACCAAGCGGGCTACCGGGGGTGCTGTGATACATTTCAGGGCATGTGTGTTGCGTGGCCTAGCCGATGTCAACTCCTCAACACCCTGGCCGTGCCGCGGCCGGGCCGCACCGCGACAGCAGGTTGTTCATGGCGGGCATGGCGACGCCCTCGCCGACGCCCATGCACGCGCGCGCCAGCAGCAGCGCGGGCAGGCCCAGGCTGGCGGCCAACGGCGTGAGCGCGGTCGCCACGCTCCACCAGACCACGCCAAAGCCCAGCACGCGCTTGCCGCCGAACTTGTCCGCCCACACGCCGCCCGCGACCTGCGTCAGCAGGTAGCCCCTGCGCGCCGCGGCGGAGAGGGTGTGGACGCAGTGAATTTTCAGTATGCTGCCGGACTGGTGCCCGCTGTTGCACATGTATGCACGCCATAGCGGACACAAAGCGAGGGTGTACAAGTGTGCCAGCGATAGCGCACACTGTTGTCAGTATGTGCGCACAAATTGGAGCGGACGCAGGTCATACGTTGTCTACATGCACCAGGACTGGCCGAAGCGCTTGGCATGCTCACATGGCACACAGCGCAGGGGGCGCGGCGGGCGCGAGGGCGGCGCCGCGCACCAGAAGAACGACGACTGCACCAGGCCAATCGTGGCGCTGTCCCAGCCAAACTGCTTGCTCATTGGCAGGATGGCGATGCTCATGTTGACGCGGTCCATGTTGCACAGCATGAACGCCACAAAGCACAGCCCTACGATCACCCAGCGCCGGTTGCCACGCGCCGGCTCGGCCGCCACCGCGCCCCCCTGCGCCGCCCGTGGAGCGTGAGTGGGACCTGCAGTGCCAGAGACCTGCTTGCACGCAGGTGGCTCACGGCTGTGGCGCCGGCGCAGCCGTGAACACCGCATATGAGCGTGCCGCTGGGTGCTCCTGGGTAGTGCAAGGCCCGCATGGTTAAGCGCCGTGGGTGCGCTGGCAAAGCACAGACAGCCTAGCACACTCCAAGCAGCCTCCTCCCTGCGCACCGCTTGGCCCCACGAGCCCTGCGGTATGGTATGTGACAGACTAGCAGCTGCGGCCCTCCTGGTGCGCTGTATAACATGCTATCCTTGACATGTTGCTTGAGGCGGTGCTTACGTTGGCAAGAGCGCCGGCGGCAGCAGGCACATCCCCATCGCCGCCAAGCGCGCACAGCGCGCCCCTCCTCTCCGGCCGCTCTAGCTTAGGCGCGGGTGCCGGGCCACGCGCTGCTCTCCTTCGACAAGGCACCTGCAAAGAGCGGAGCTGCAATAGTTTAGTTAGACGGCACAGGTGAGGGGCAGAGCGGCGTGAGCGGGAGCCTTCGCAGGTTCACCTGCTGCCAGCAGCACCGAGAGTGCAGGCTGGGCTGCTGGCGCTGCCAGGCATGCTCATGTGCGGCCGCCCAGCGCGCTCGCCTGTCAGGGCACACTGGCTTCAGCAGATGCGCACGCTGCAAACTTAAGAACTGCAAGGCCGCTGCAGCACAAGCCTGCGTGTAAGCAGTTGCTATGCGCACACGTATGCTGTGCAAGCGCGTGGATGGGTACAGAAAGTGCGCAACAAGATAAAGCGCAGGCTGCCCCGACCTCGACATCCCAAGACTCAAAGCTTACCTTGCGTAGTTTGGCTGAGAGGTGCAGCGCAGAGCTGCCGTGCTGGTGCACCGCCGCGGGGCTGCTGAGCATGCACACCCAGCATGCATGTGTGGCTGTCCACACAAAGTTACCGCGCCCTTCATATTTGCAATCCAGGCAGCCTATACGCCTGTACAGGAGCCTGCTGTGTCACTTGCTGGCAACATGCGCTTCCCAATTCTACTGTGCGTCAGCAGGTATTCGTTAATTGCTGCCTGTGGTGCAGCAGTCGAATCTGCTATGACCTTCACTTCATACAGCGGCTCGCAGAGGCTGTCAGCAAGACAGAGCGCTTGGAGCCAGGCTCTCGAGGGCAAGGCCTGCCCAGGGCAGGCTCCCCCTGTCGGCCACTCTGCTGACATTATTCCCCCTGTCGGGGGGCAGGGCCTGCTCTTGCTCGCTCATGGATTTGGCAGGCAATTCAGTAGGAGCGGCAGTTGCTTTATTAGACAACTCTATACTCAAACATGTGAGTCGAGCTCAGCGCGCGCCTTTGTGTGTACCTGAGCATGTGAGCTGGCATGACCATGCGCTCGCTGCCCTCTCCTGGTGTTCAGAACGGTTCCAGAAGCGCTGCATCAGCACTAGCTGTAGGCACTGCACACCGGCCGCAGCGAGCTCCTGCACAGCCACAGAGCTGCGCTGCAGCGGACGCACGGCGAGCACGGCAGTGCGTACGGCGGAATGTGCAGGCCGCAGTCGCAAGCGTAGAGGCGCGCGAGGCAGTGCGGCAAGCAATGCCGGACGCTCCAGACGGCAGGGGGGAGTGCGGGCAGATATGCACCAGCGTGACCGCCCGCACGCCGGACGGCATGCTCGAGGAGGTCGCTGAGGCCGCGGCGCTCCAGGCGGACATTGTTGAGCTGCGGCTGGACTTTCTGGGGGACCTGACAGAGCCAGAGGCGGCGCTGACAGCGCTGCTGCAGGCCTGTAAGCGCGCCGGCCTGCCCTGCATCGCGACATACCGTCCGGACTGGGAGGGGTGCGCGGCCTGCCTGTGTGTGTGGTCTGTAAGCCACAAACTCAGACGTGCACACAGTGGCTGCAAGTGCGGCTGTGAGTGCACTCTTCGGACTAGTTCTGGAAGCGAGCTGGTGGAAGACGGCGGGCGGCACACCTGTCTCCCTCCGCTCTCCTCTGCAACGCCGTGTGTGTGTGCGACCGCAGTGGCCAGTACAGCGGCGGCGAGGACGCGAGGCTGGCGGTGCTGGGCCTGGCGTGCGACCTCGGGGCGCCGTATGTGGACGTGGAGCTCAAGGCCGCCGCCGCCTTCTCCGCCGCCAGAGGTGCCCCGACAAACCTGTATCACACAAGGGAATGGCGAGCTGTACGAGCCATGCATGCATGCATGCATGCACAGGTCCAAGTCTAACACAAAGCAGTGGAGAGCTGTACGTGCCATGCATGCATGCACGCAGACCTTCAGCTGCGCCGAGCCTGCTTCGCCTGGGTAGGGTGTCACACCTGGAATTCAGGGCTTGCAGCGGTCGCGATGTTCCGGCACCGCCGCACTAGCTCACCCGGTAGCTGTTGATAGCAAGAGGAGCAGGCCTGTATGTCTTGTGTGTGTACACCCTTCATGCGTGATTGGCAGAGCCGATCTTTCTGCAGGCAAGCATGCCTGCAAGACCCCCGAAACGCCAACGCTTGCTCATAAAATAGCATTGTAAACTGCCTACATAGCTTTGAGGTAGCTCAACGTAGCACTGAATGCAGTGTGCAGCAGGAGGCAAGGCCACGCCCCCCGGGACGCGCCTCATCCTGTCGCACCACGACTACGAGGGCACGCCCGACATGGAGGCCCTGCGGGGCGTGCTGGCGCGCATGCTGGACGCGGGCGCAGACGTGCCGAAAATCGCGTGCGTGGCCAACGACGTCGCCGACTCTGCGCGCATGCTGCAGCTGGCGGCAAGCTCCGCTTGTGCGCGCCGCCTGACCCTGAAGCTTGGTGGCAGGGCCGTGGTCGAGTGGGGCGGCTTCGCTACATGGGCATTCTTGCCATGCGAGCAGCGTGCACAAGCACTTTCATTTTGTGTTCTGCGCATCCTACTCTTTCGGCTCATGGCACATGAGGCGGCAGCGGCTGATGCGCTGGCTGCGCGCGGCATGGGCAGCGCCCATGATCGCGCTGTCCATGGGCGAGCGCGGGCTGCCCTGCCGGCTGCTGGCGCCCAAGTTTGGCGGCGTGCTGACGTTCGGCGCGCTGAGCGCGGGCCGCGAGAGCGCGCCCGGGCAGCCGACCGTGGCGCAGCTGCGGCGGCTGTACCGGCTGCCGCACCAGCGGCCCAGCACCCAGGCGCGCGCATGCGCATGCCCCGGACACGCAGCGCAGCCTTGCAGCCGCCCGGCCGCCTGCGCCGCGCAGACGGTGCTTGTCCATCATGCACGTGACTGCCTTGCAGCAGCGTGCCACGGCTCGTGTGGTGGCATGTGAGACACCGGGCGCTGCGCGCTAAACTGGCATTCACAGTCACCATATCCCCAGCAAAGCAGCCTGTGACATCATACCCTAAACAAAGCAGCCTGGGGCAGACTCCTGGCTCGGTGAGGCACCGATGGTCCGAAGGTATCACCCTCGCACCTTCATTGCCCACCCAAGGCCTCAAGCCCTGGCGGCACGCGCGCAGGTCTTTGGCATCGTGGGCAAGCCCGTGGCGCATAGCCGCAGCCCGGCGCTGCACAACGCGGCCTTCGCGGCGGCCGGCGTGGACGCGGTGTACATCCCGCTGCTCACGGACGACCTGCCGCGCATGCTGGCCGCGTTTGGGCCGCCCGCATTTCCCGACTCCGGCTTTGCCGGCTTCAGCGTCACCATCCCGCACAAGGCGCGCGGCGCCCTCACAGCGCCGGCGGTGCTGGGGATCCTCACAGCGCGTGCCTGGTGTCCACCGCGTTGTGCGGGGCGGGCCGGCATGACTGCATGCACTTGGCTGTTTGTTAAGTGAGCTGGCCACACAGCAGTCACCTTGGATAAGGTGCGGTGCTGTTGTCAGGGCGCCGTTGCAACACGCCGGCACAACCCAGTCATGCTTAGGCGATGTTGCTGTGCTGCTCTAAGCCCTATTAAGCCTATGTTGCAGAAGCCCGGCCGGAGCCAATGGCGCTGCTGGACGCGCGCGCGCGGCAGCGGGCGCTCGCCGTCTCCGGCGCGCACCAGCCTTTGCAGATGGGCAGCAGGGCACCCAGGGGCATGTGCGCCGCGCAGGTAGCGGCGCTGGAGGCGGCTGATGAGGTGGACGATGTCGCCGCGCGCATCGGCGCGGCCAACACGCTCGTGCGCCAGCCCGACGGCTCCCTCAAGGCGCGCCCACGCCGGCGCCAGGCCCAGAGTGGGCAGCATCCTGTCCAGGCCGAACTCAACGAGGTCGCTGTCCACAGGAGCTGTGAGCCAGCCCTGCACACTGTGCCGCTAGCAAGGCCCTTGGACAATATGTATGCAATGGCTGAAGAGGCAAAGACCACAAAGTGGCTGACGGCCTTAGGAGACAATGAGCGCAGGCCCGCGCAACATCATGTATAGACTCAAGGCCGCGGCCATGTCCCGCACAAAGACGGCTGCTGCAAGCCCTGGACGCGTTGTGTCTGCGCGCCCCGCAGGCGTACAACACGGACTGGTCGGCTGCGCTGGACGCAGTGGAGGCGGGCCTGGGCGGCGCGCGCCCGCTGGCCGGCCGCCGCGCGGTCGTGCTGGGCGCGGGCGGCACCGGGCGCGCGCTCGCGTTCGGCGCGCAGCAGCGCGGCGCGTCCGTGATCATCGCCAACCGGTGCGCGCCGAGCCTGACGACGCTGAGGCCCAGATGTAGCATTGCATGACAGGGTCTGAAGCTGGGACTCTGCATGCTGGGACGCTCTGATGCTGGGGGGGCGCTCTGCAAAGCTTTCGAACGTGTTCAGCATCCAGTTAGTCATTAATTTTGGCCTTGCATGCTATAACGTTCCAACCAGAGATTCTGCATTACACCCATAAACCCCACAATGCCTCAATGCACAGGGGCCGCGCTTGCAGGAGCCTTATTGAAGAGCTGGGGTGTGCTGGCTGTCCATGGGTGCTTGCGAACATCTTGGCGAATCAGCGTGCGGACGTTAACGGAGCTCATAAGCACAGCGCAGCTGATTGCTGAACTCTGCTGCACGTTTCACTGCGGTCACCTGTATCGTGCGGGCAGGACGCGCGCGGCGGCAGAGGCGCTGGCAGCGGCGCTGGGCGGCGGCGCCGCGGCGGCCGGCCTGGACGAGCTGGCTAGCGGCGGCGTGACCGGCGACGTGCTCCTGAACACGACGTCGGTCGGCATGGCGCCCGCCACAGACGCGACGCCCGTGCCGCAGGCCGTGCTGGGCGGCTACGCGCTGGTCTTTGACGCGATCTACACGCCGCTGGAGACGCGCCTGCTTCGGGCGCGGCCCCTCTGCGGTTGCCTGCCGGCAGGCTGTCTTGACCAGGTTGTGGCTCGTCAGGAACAAGCCAGCCTGCCAGTTGTTCCTGAGGTGCTCTGCTCCAGCTTACAGAAATGCACTCCACACATACGATGCACGCGTTCCACAGGCGCGCAATGTACTTCGCAGCGTGCAAGTGATGTATGCTAACGCACTTCTGGCAGCCGCGCAGGAGGCGAAGGAGGCTGGCTGCAAGGTGGTGAGCGGCCTGGAGATGTTTGTCGGCCAGGCCGTACAGCAGTATGAGCTGTTCACCGGGCAGCCGGCCCCGGCGGATGTCATGCGCGCCGCAGTGCTGGACAGCATGCGGCAGTGAGGAGGGCGTGGGAGTCGGGCCGCGGCCGCCGTGCATTGCGGTGGTTGACGGTGTGCGGTTTGTAATGCAGTGGGGAGGTGCTTGGCTGGCGAGGCTGTCAAGAGTGCGTCGGTATGAGACATGCAGTCATAATTAGCGAGCTGGGGACGCTGCATCAGGGACGCCTTGCGAGGCTCTTGACAGGTCGCGCAAAAGGCTGGCTGTGGGATGCATCGTCTTGCATGTACGTATCAGTCACTCAGTGACAGTGTCAGTGCGCCCGTTGGCGTTGTCTGGGGCTTGTTCTAGCGTTCTTAGCTGTGAGGCTAGATTCACCTGTGAGCAGTTGCTGCATGGGTGGCAGGAAAGTGCAGTGCTGACTGCCGCGCTTGCATCAAACACTGCGTACAGGGCTGCGAAAAGGCATGCCAGGGGTCGCAGCCCAAATTGGTAGTGGAGTTGCACTCAACAGTGTGTTCCGATCATATGCTGTTTGTGTGGGACGTGCCAGTCCTTCACATTCAGTGAGTTTGGACATTCATATGGCTCCCACTTTGCTGATGTTCTTTCAACCTCATGCAATGTCATCAAGGAGGCGGCCGACATACGCAACCTGTGGCAAGCCAGTTGAAACTGAGGTGGCAGTTTACCTCGCTGCCCATGCCATGCTCACACAAAGAAACTGCTCGCAAGCCCTGTCACTCGGCGACCCCAAAGAGCAGGCGCGTTCAGCTGCATGTCTTTGATCCACAAAGCAGGCCTGCGCATCCAGCGGACGCACATGCAGCAGAGGTGGGAGCATGCGCACGCACCTGCATGGCAGCAGCACAGCCGACGGAGGGCAAAGCAAGCGCTGCACGTTTGCAACCAGCCTGCTCACCTCCTCACTACCGGCGCCTGCATATTAGCAACATGCCCAGCATGATCACTACCCCGAGCTCCTCCTCCCTGCTGGCAAACCTGCCTGCGGCCAGGCTGCCCATCTCGAGAGCCGCGCACGCCCAGCTTGGCCCACCCAGAAAGAAGAGCAGAGCAGACCAGGCAGCCGCGGACTGCGCTCGCAGGCGAGGCCGTGTCTCAGCGCTGAGCCGCCCGCGGCCCCAAACCCCGCCCCAGAACCCCGCGACCCTCACGACTTGAAGCAGTTGCCGCCGGAGAAGCAGACGGAGAGGAAGATGATGAAGATGAGCACGAGCAGAATCACGATCGCGATCAGCCACATCTTCTTGTTCTGCCACCACATCTTGCGCCGCAGCGACACGCCGACGCGGTGGAAGCGGTCGGCCGAGTTGCGCAGGCCCTCGCTCTGGTCCATGAGCCGGTCTATGCGCTCGCCGCGCGCCAGCACCTGCCGCCAGACAGCGCGGCGCGTGACGTGCGCGCCCGCGGAGACAAGATCGTGGGCCCACGGGAACGGCACAGGGCACGCCGCCCGGCCCAGAGCAGCGGCCCTGTGCGGCCCTCGGCCATGGAGGCAGGCGACACGCCATAGCCAACCTGCGGCGACCTTGATGGCCGCCGCGATGCGCACGACGAGGTGGTGCGCGGTTGGCACGGATGGATACTCTCCGCGGCGATGGCGCGCGTCAGCGGGTTGGCCGGGTGGCCGCCCGTGTTGAGGTAGGATGGTGTGGCGCCGGTCGACGCCTGCTGGAGTCGTTGTACACGTACTGCAGCATGGGCAGGTACACATCCCAGTCGTCGTGTCGGTCGTTCACGCAGCACCGCAACATTTCCTCCGCGATGCGGTTCACGCGCTCGCTCAAGCGGCAGACTGTTGGTCAGACCGAGCGCATGAACCGCATCGCGGAGCAGATGCTGCGGTGCTATGTCAACGACCGCCAAAACGACTGGGATGTGTACCCTGCCCATGCTGGAGCACGCCTGCAACAACTCCGAGCAGGCGTTCGACGGGCGCCACACAATTACACCTCAACAATGGCGGCCGCCCGGCCAACCCGCTGCCGGGCGCCATCGCCGCGGAGAGTGTCCACGTGCCACCCGCGAACCACCTCGCCGTGCACAACGCGGCGGCTATCAACGCATCGCCCGGCTCTATGTGCAAGCAGCGCGGCGGCGGCGCAGGCGGCGCCGGCGCTGCAAGCTTTGTCACGAGGCGCAGAGACGGGTCCATGGGCCCCACAGGGCGGCGGGCGGGCGCCGCGCCTGCTCAATGTTGTCCACCATGATGCTCTGCGCAGGGCACAGGAGCCCTCAGCCCCACTTCAGAGGTGTTGCAGTGCAGCGGGTGAGCCTGCAGTGGGGCTACGGGGCGCTTGCACAGGCAGCCCAGCGACTTGCTGTCGAGCCAGTGGTCTGCCTCACATCATGCGGCTCAGCTCGATGGGCCGGCACGCACCTTCACTTCGTCCACCTTCTTCTGCAGGCCCGCCACCTTGGAGAGCTCCTCCGGGTGCGCCATGCACCACTCCATCTGCGTCTTCAGCCGGTGCCTGCGCGCGCTCCCTTCCTTAGGGCACAGCACGCATACCGCCAACAGGCCGGAGCATTGCGTCACAGGGGCTCCACGAGTCGCCCGCGCGCTGCGAAGTGACAGCGCACAAAGCCACGCACAAACCGGCCAGCCACCATGCTTGTGCCGTCAAGCACAGGCACTTGCTTTCAGTGGGCTGCGTGGCCATACAGGGGGTCCGCCGCGCAGCTGGGGTGGCACGGAGTCTGCATACTGACGACCAACTCTCCACCTCCTCGCGGCACTTCCTTGCACAGCACTTAGCACCCACCCACATGGGCCTCAACGCGGAGCTGTGCATGACCACGCAATAAGCTATGAGAGCCCGTAGGGCAGAGGGCGACGCCCTGCAGGGCTCCCGCACGCCATCCATGCCTGCGCGCGCCGCGAGCCGCAGGCCGCGCACCCGAAAGCCTTGTCCAGGCTGCCCTCCTGCGCCGTGCGCGACTTGTCCGCATACTTGAGCGCGAACTCGTTCTTTATTGTCTCCAGGTATGCGTAGGCGATCTGGCGCCCGGACCTGCGGCGCAGACCCGCTGCGTCAGGCCGCAGGTTGGGTGAGTGCCCGGCCCGAGCGCCAGCCTAGACCAGTGCTGCGGTGACTAGTTCAACAGGCTCCCGCTGTGAGCAGGCCATCAGCGCCCTGCGGGGGACCGCCAAGCTCAGAGCGCAACGGGCCTCAGACAGAACCCAGCAAAGCAGAACCGTATTGAGTTGCTATGCGATGAAGGGTGGTGTGAGGTAACGGAGCATCACCGCTCGGTGGCGACGACGAGGTAGGTGTAGCCGCCCTCCAGCAGGAAATTGAACGTGTGCGCGTCGGCGGTGAAGGTGAACTTACTGCTGCTGCCCACGCCGCGCTCCAGGCAGCTGATGGCCACGTGCCGGTAGTTACCCGGCGCCTGCGGGCTCGCATACTCGGCCAGCACGACCGTGCCTCGCGCAACAAAGCTGTATATGAGCGCCGCCATCGCGGCTCCCAGGCCCAGCCGGGCACCCGGCCTCCGTCAGGAGCGCAGCGCTTGCAGCCCGCGGAAGGTGCCACGCTCGGCGTGCTCTTGGGTTGCAGCTCCTATGATACGGGTGCCCAAGTGGCCTGCTTACAGCTGTGCGCTTCCTTGCTAATCAAGCTTGCGCAAGCCGACACCGAAGGGCTGGAAAGGGCGGTAGCCCAGAACAGCACAGTTTGAGAGAACCCTACTTAAGCAAGGGTTGTAGCGGGGCTGTAACGTGCACCATCATATCCCGCCCCATCCTCTGCGACCGCTGAGCATTGGGGTTAAGCCTGCGAACGCTTGGTTGCTTGGTAGGTTGAACTCAGTTCATCTACGACTAGTACTCTGCAATGCAAGTCAGAGCGCCTAGTGGCGTGCTTCTGCCGGCGCAGTCGAGCTTACTGCCACATCCCCGCTGCTTCAGGCGGCCTCATGACAGGCAGCCTTGGAACAGCCCTGCACAACAGCAAGAAACATTCTCAGGAGTGCACCTAATGGTGGCCTGCAACTTGCCAGACAAGCTCAGGCACAAGCGCTTTATCATGTGCCAGGCTGCGCAACCAGTTGAGGTCGATGTAGACTTTGCGCAGGCTATGAACGAGGCAAGCACCCGCTCGCAGCTTGTTTTGCAGTCCTGAATGCATGCCAGTGCAGCGCTTGCAGACTGACCAGGCCCCGCACTGCTGTGCAGGTGTCCAGAGAGGCACTGACAGCCATGCTAGCCTGCGACGAGCGGCGAGCCCGGGACACCCACGCAGACATTGAGACGCAGCGCATTGCGCTCAAGGAGTGCAGCTTCTTGGACAGCGCAGCGGCCGAGGACTCTGCTCGCTTCTTACGCGCTCTGCAGGCACAGCCTGGCCTTGTGCAAGGCCTTGCAGTGGGTCCGCTCCTGCGTTTCACCCACGCCCGAGTGAGACACAGCTGCGGGCTTGCAGGGGCTGCTGCGGCATGAGGTAGTTATGGAGGCGGAGCAGCTGCGCGGCTCCTACCAGCAGGCGCTCGACCAGCTCCTGAACCAGGCGCGCCCCCACCAGGCACACCCTCGTAACGCACGGACTGCCAGTGCTTGCCTGGTGCAGCGCCGCCTTGCAATTTTTCATTGTGAGGAGCGCAAAGGTACACTGCGCTTGCCTGTGCTGGCCACCCAGTACCAGCGCCGTCGGCATCGTGCTGGAGGTGTAAACAAGCCGGCCCCGCGCAGCTCGCGGGCTCGGACTGGAAGCTGGCAGAGGAGGGGCGGCCGGCGACGGCCACCGACGAGCCACAGTTCTCAACGTGGGACGACGTCATGGGGCGCCGGCGCAGCAGCGGCGCCGCCGGCAGCAGCTCCGCCAGCGCCGGCGCAGACCCTGGCGTGGCAGCGCGCACCGGCGGGCCCGGGCGGCCTGTCGACATGACCTATTACAGGCGCGCGCTGTTTTGAAACAACAACTGTGCTAGCTGCCTCACAGTCTGCTGCAAGTGCAGTATGTGCACATGTGCACGAGCATGTTTGCTTGTGTGTGGTGCGAGCGGGCATAGGAGCATCATTGTCAGGATGCGTTTTGCGACAGTGACCTGCTTCGTGACCCCACAGACGCACGCACGTTTGCGTTATGTCATGCGCTGCCTTGTGCGTGGACAATGAGCAAAGCTACAAGGCAGAAAACACATCCACCTCGCAGGGTGCTGGATGTGGCCGCGGATGCGAGCGCGCCCGAGGTGAAGGCCGCCTACCGCGCGGCGGCGCTGCGCGAGCACCCGGACATGTCTGCTGCGCCCGATGCAGAGCAGCGCTTCCTGGAGCTCAGCACTGCCTACGGTAACGCCCTGCATATGCAGTACCTGTGCAGGCTCAGATCATGGAGCAGGAAGAATGGAGCTGGGTAGATTCTCTGTTGCAACGCATCTGCCAGATGGAATGGAGTGCTGCACCGATCCGTGCCAGGCAAGGCGGGCACATGTACGAAGGCAGGCTGCGGAGACAGTTGGCGCAGTGTCAGGTGGCAGCGGGGTCTAGGAGCGACTGTCTGCATCTTGTGGGACCTGCCGCCGCGCAGTGTTGGATGCGGACTCCGATTGCGGCAGTGCGTACACCACCAGCCGCTCTACGACTGTGTGGCCAGCTCATGCCTATGTTGGCTCGCTCACCGCACAGCGACGCGCGCGCAGACGTGCTGTCGGATGCGAGCGCGCGCGCTCTCTACGACGAGCTGGGGCCGGACCGCATGCGCAGCGCGGCCGGCGCGGCCGCCGGCGCCGGCAACGCGCGCGCCGCCTGGGACGAGTTCAAGCCCTTCCGGCGCGAGAACAAGCGCACGCGCGCGCGCGCCGTGGCCGCCTCCGCGTCCGAGGCGGGCGCGGCGGGCGGCGCGGCGGGGGCGGGGCCGGGCGCGGGCGGGCCGGCGTTTGGTGACGTGGTGGAGTACCCGCTGCGCGCGGTGGAGGTGGCCGAGCTGGGCGACGGGCGCCGCGCGGGCGTGGGGCTGCTGGTGCGTGCCCTGCTGCGCTTGGATAAAGGAAGCTCTGCTGCGGACACAGCACTCTGTAGGGATGCAGGCTGGGCCCACGTTGAGTGCGCGTTCGAAGTGCGCGCGTGTCTGCCTGTAGGCGGGGCCGTATGCCCTCTGAAGCCCTGCAAGCCGCAGGTCGGGCGCAACTGCGACCGCGGCGATGCCGCAAAGCTGCCGCCGGAGCAGCTGGACATGTGCGAGATTGAGCCGATGCGCCTGGAGGAGCCCGGCTCCAACCGGTGCATGTCCCCGCCTCCCACTCTGTGCAGGTCGCTGGGAGCTCCATGCAAGCTGCATGCCTCTGTGAGCGAGATGTCTGAGGGGGCTGTTGTCAAACTAGGATCATGTACCCTTAGAAATCGTCGCTGTGTTAGTTGCGCCCACCCCTTGGCCGCCCACCCCTTCTGCTCAGTCTGCTCTGTGTGCACCGCGTCCCAAGGTCGTCGTCAGCCCATGCCACAACCATGCTGCTGCACATCCCAGCTGCCGACACCCTGACCCCTGTGTGCTCGGCCAGGTGGATCAAGGACGACCTGGGCATACCCTCGTTTGCGCGCCTGGGCGAGCTGGTGGTCGTGCCGGTGGCGGCCTTCGACGGGCGCCACGACATCTGGACGATCGACGTGGGGCTGTCTCCTGGCTGCGGCTCGCCGGAGCTCCCTGAGGAGGTCATGCTATAGGCCATGCAGCTTTCTGACTCCTGCTTGGCCCGTAGCGCGTGCAGCATCCAGTCTGCACCATCCCTATCCTGGGCGCCTTGGGCACTTGCTCGATGTCAACTGAGTTACAGCTTCCTGCATGCATTGACCGGCTACAAAAGCTCTGTTGAGCATCTCAGCTCTTCAAATAATGATGATTTCTAGCACTCAACCAGCAGTGCTGCGTTGTACACTCACCGACCATTAGGCGTGTGCCGTACGGCGCACGGAAACGCGACTTTGGCCTACTCTACTCCCGCCGTTACTGCGCCGCCGCCGCCGCTGTCGCGCCATGGCGCTCCGCTCCATTCGCGCCCAATGCGCGCGCCGGCGTCGGCGCGTCCGCCCGGCGGCAGGATGCGCAGGCGCGCGCTCGTGCCGCAGCCCACCGTCTCAAAGTCCAGCCCGAATGACCGCACCAGCTCCTCCTGCACGACCGTGACAACTTTCAAATGATGTCATAGCGTAATCAAGAGGATGGGCTACACGTCTCCCGGCACATCACACACTTTGCGTCTGCATGTAAGCCTGCACCACCGGATGGGCTCTACCTGCAAAGGGCAGCACTGCTGCCGCAGCAGGCGCAGGTATTGTCCTCATACCTGGGGGCAAGCAGGTAAGAGCTGCTCATGAAACAGCACGCCTGCTTTTTGGCGTGGACTGAAACAATTTTGGCTATAACACAGCAGCTTCAGTGGCCTACAGGTACATGCGAATGAGCTCAGCACACCAGCACCTCTTGATGCAAGCAGCACGACGGGGCCACGCCTGGCAGAGCAGGACGCTGGGCGCGCGCGGCAGCAGCTCGGCCGCCTGCCCGCCCGGCAGCACCAGGCGCTCCACCGCCAGCCGCGCCTCCTCCAGCGCCGCGCCGCGGTCGCCGGCCTGCGCCTGCGCGGCGGAGGATCACACGGTCAGCGGCCTTTGCCCCTGCTGCGGCAAGCTGGACTGAGCAATGCTGTCCACATGTGCGAATGTCAGTGCACGCAGAGCGCCTGGCTTCTGGGCAGCACAATGCAGGCGTACGACAGCGTCTCCTGAATTTCGGCCCATGTGCCATCGCTTGAGCCTTCCCAGGCCATCAGAGGTTCCCCGTAAAAGAATGGTGCGCAGGGACACAGGTGCTAGCGTCAGCAACCGCGCCGCCCAGGCCCCGGACACGTCTGACAACCCCGGGTCACCCAGGCTCAAGCGCGCACCCGCGACATGTAGCCGCCGCCCGCGAACGCGGCGCTCAGGCGCGCCAGGTCGTCCTGCGGCCGCAGCGCGGCGCCGCCGCCCGCGCCCGGGTCGGCGCCCGCCGCGGCTGCGGGGTCGCGCAGCGTGAGTGCAGACGGGTCCACGCCCGCCAGCGTGCGCAGCGCCTGCCCAGCGACAGGGTTAGGGAGTCAGCGTCCGGGAGAACCAGACGTCTGCGCATACAATGTTCTGCCAAGCACACGCCGCCTGCGCCCAGGTCGGGGTTGAGGGTACACTTTGGGTCATACAAGACCCACGGGCGGCGACAATTCCACGCCCGCTAGCGCCTGCCAGGACGCCGTGAGCAGGGAGACAGCCGGTGCAGGGTCGGGGTGGCGCGCCTTGACGAGCGTGGCGTCGGACGGCGTGCGCAGAGAGAAGATGGGCACGCCGGTCGCGCGCGCGCTGTTGCGCACCCACTCCGCGCCGGGCGCGCGCAGGCGCGCGCGCAGCGCCATCACCGCGTCGCACTCCTGCACGCGCCGCGCCAGGCCTCTCGGCGCCAGGCTGTCTGCCTCTCTTAGGACCGCATGAATTGCAGTCCCCTCTCTTAAGGCGTTGGAGAAACAGTAAACAGCCGGCTGCAACGCGCAAACGCGTGACTGGTGTGACACTGATGCAAGCGATGCGTACTATCCGTGGGCACGCAAGCAGAACAGCGAGGACCGCTGGCGGCGCGCACATGCATCTGTCGCGTGAGCGCCACCGCATTGGACAGCCCCAGCGCCGCCAGCACCTGCCGTCGCGCGACCCTCGCACAGTCACCACCACCCGCCAACAGCTCGAGAGCACCCCGCAGGCGCCTTCCAGCGGCAGCGCAACCGCTGCGGCCCGGCCCCGACAGCACACCAGGCGCGCAGCGCTTCTCACCTATGCTCCCCAGGAGGCGCACACGCTGCGCATGCATGCCCCGGTGTGGCGCGAGCGTCACAGAAACCCACGCACAACCCCGCACGCCCCGCGGCGGGGCCCGGCGCGCGCCTGCCGGCACCGCCCGTCGTCCAGCCCGAACGTGTAGATGCGCACGGCGCCCTCCTGCAGCGGGAGCGGCGGGGCCCCCGGCCGCGGGGGCCCGCCACGTGCGCCCTCCGCCGCCTCGGGCGCAGCAGGCAGGTCTGCCAGCGCGTCCGCCGCCGGCGCCGCGGGCAGTGCTGGGTCCTGCCATGCAGGATCCCGCCACGCGGGGTCCTGCGCGCACGCGCTCGGGCTCGGGCGGGTTGGGGAAGGCTGGTGACGGGCCGCGCTCGGGGCCAGCGCTGCTGAGCCACTGGCTTGGCGCGGTTTGCAGAGACCACTAGGAATGAGCAAAGTGTGGCTCTGCCGGAGCCTGCCTGTGCCCGGTCTGCAGCCTGCAGCGAGCTCTGATGACAGAGAGTGCCAGAGCAGGAAGGCACTGCCAGGGCCGCGGCACGTGCGGCTGCGGGCGCAAGCAGGCCTCTGCCCTCCCGTGCATGCGGCGCCCCTCACATGCAGGGTGCGCGTGCAGCCTCCACTGGGCGGCACGCAGGGGCCGAGCGGCCACGGGCGCGCTCGCCTCGTGCGGACCGCGGCCCCATGCCTCGGCGGCCGCGCCGCTGGTCGATGCGGCCGCGCCGCTCTCCGCGCGCTCGGACACCTCCGCGACGCCGCCGTCAGCGTCCAGCGTCAGCAGCCGGCCGCGCGCCTCGCCCTCTGCGCACACACACGGCCGCTCGAGCACATAGACGGCAAGCTGGCGCGGGTGGCCGGACTGGCAATAGGGGCGGTGCAAAACCTTAAGCTGACATACAGGCAGCATCAGTTGCCATGCAAGCGAGCTTGCCAGACCAGCCTGTTCTCCAGGGGCGTGCACAGGGACAGCATCACCAGATAGCCATCGCGTCAATTTGCTTCTTGGCATTGCCAGCGGCTGCTTGAAAAAAAACACCCCGCTGCGGCGCACCCGCGAGCAGCCGGTCCACGGCGGCCGCGAGGTCGGTGTGCACGCGCCAGCGCCGGCGGCCGAGCAGCTCCACCGCCGCGTCGAAGGTGGGCGGCGACGCGCGCTCCTGCTGCGACTTGCGCCCGCCGCGCCGCCGCGCCTCCTCGTCGCCAAGCGTCACGCTGCGCGCGGCGCAAGCAGCACATGGGTGAGTCGCCTGTGCCGGCCGCAGCTGGACATGCGGCGCCTACGAAGCTGTGTTCGTCGCACTGCGTCAAGCGCCGCCGCACTGCATCAAGCGCCGCCGCTGATGCCATTTGTGCACACACCGCCCGGCCACGTCCACTAGCACTACCTCCCGTACAAGCAATTAACCCCTATTTCTGGCACGCGTTCTTCACACGCACCCACCTAGCCCACCCACAAGAACTGCCTGACGTGGAGCGCGCCGAAGGTCGCCGCAGCAGAGCGACCAAGCGCGCGGGTGCGCCAGCGCGCGCACCTCTGGATGCCGCCGACCAGCTCCGCCAGCGCCGGGTTGCGAACCAGCGTGGCCAGGTCCCCGCCTGCGAAACCATTTACGCAGCTTTACTATTGGGACCTTTCTGTATTACCTGTATTGTCTAATTGTGGGCTCCGCCTCTCCCTGGACATGCATCTCAAGCTGCGCGCTGCCCAGAACGCCCCACAGGTGCGCCCCGGCCGCGGTGCGAGCCCGCGCGGCGCGGCCCTTAGCGGGGCCGCACCGTGCGCCGTGGCGATGAGCTGGATGCCGCGCTGCGAGATGGAGCGCGCCGCCAGCGCCTCGGCCTCGTTGCCAATCTCGTCGATGACCTGCGCGCAAGCGGCGGGGCGTCAGCACACATAACCTCCTCAGGCCATGAGGCTGGGACGAGCGCGCCTCCTGCACGGTGGCCACACCCGGTCCGGGCCGGCAGGAGTGAACCCAGCGGGTGCTGTCGGCGCGCACAACAGCCAGGCGCGGCTAAACAGGCATCCAGTATGTTCTTGTGAAAGTGTAGGGGGAGGCTCCTGCCCCTCGAGTTCTAATACTCAAATCACTCACCACACAAGCGCACCAGGGCCTCCGGCATGTGGTTTTCCACAGCCTCGATCATGACGCGGTGCTGCTCCTCCAGCTGCGCCACCTGCGCCCCACCGCAACACACGTCGGACCCTGGCAAGCCACATCACCGCAGCATGCACTCAGCCGTAGCGCCGATCCGGTACCAGGCTCAGCATGTGCGCTCGCCCGTCAAACAATGGCGCTGAAAGAGAAGCCACCAGGTCACGCTGCTCAGAAGTCTGTTTTAAACGTACGACGCAGTCTGGCAGGGAGGAGTGGACCAAACAGGACTGCCCCCAGCAGACCGGGAGGCAGGCTCGAGCAGACCGGCGCCCGGCTGTGCCAGCAGCCATCACAGCCGCCGCGGGGTCTGCAGCTGGCGGGCGGGACGCTGCACGCGCCTGCATGCGGCGCGCTCGGCCGATGCCCGGGTGCGGGATATCGCCGTCGCCACCAATTTCGTTGCTGGTGTCAATGATAACCACGCGCTTGCGGCACTCCTCGGACAGCAGGCGAGCAATCTCGCGCACGCTCGTCGTCTTGCCCACCCCGGGCCGGCCCTACCGGCGCGCCGCCCCCTCAGCGCCGCACGCGCCTGTGCATGGCCCCCGTGACATCCGCTGCGCCAGGCGCAGCCGGGAACCAGCTGCATGCCGCTTATTCCTCGCAAAGGCGCCTCCCGCACACGCTGGCCTCAAGGGCAAGGGGCGGCAGAAAGCCAGCTCCGCGCCGCTCCTGGCCGCGGGCCGCGCATCCTCCCTGCCGCCTCCTCCTGCCGGACCCCGCGCGGCCTGGGGCGGGGCGCGCACCAGCAGCAGCAGCGAGCGGCCGGCCGCGACCAGGTCCGCGGCGAGCGCGGCGCTGCCGCAGACCGCGCGCCCCGCGCGGCAGGTCAGGCCGATGACGCGGCCGTCGCGGTTGCGCAGGCAGGAGATGCGGTGCAGCGTGCGGTCGATGCCCGCGCGGTTGTCGCCGCCAAACGCGCCCAGCTGCGGCGCGAGCAGCGCGCCGTTACATGCGTCACAGGGCAGGAGGGCAGGCAACAGCTCATTGGCAGTGCATGCGACTGCTGCGAGTTGCCTTCCATGCTCACGCAGAGCAGGAAGCACATACTTCATGACATGACACCCATGCCAACCATGATCTTGACCATGACAACCCATACCTCCAGGCACACACGCACACCAACATATTCGCGGGGGGACTGCAAGTCACCCGCCGCAGGCCACTCCTGACCAGAGCCAGCACGCATATGTTGCAGAGCTGTGCCCTCCGCAAAAGCCACCACACATGCCCTGAGGGAGCTGTACATGTGCGGGCGCACTTTGGTAACCGCCGTGTCCAGGTCGGCGTAGGTGATGACGGCCTCGCTCAGGCGCACGTCGCCGCCCGGGAAGCGCGCCAGTGGCGGCCGGCCCACATCCATGACCACCTCCAGCACCTGGGGGACGCAGAGCGCCGCCCGCTGAGCGGGCGCCCAGCACTTGGCGCTGTGACCAGCCAAAGGGGAGGCTGTGCCTGGTCCTTGATTCAAAGCGCCAGGGCGTGGACGGGCTGCCGGGAGGGGCACCATGCAAAGCAAGCATACGTGTTCCCTGGCAGCTCGCATGTACTCATTACGAGTGCGCGCGGTGCTCTGGCCAAGCGCCCTGCCAGACCACGGACACCGGGTGACGGCACGCCCAAGTATGGCCAGGCGGCACGCCACAAAGGGCAGAGCTTGCGTGCCACAGGCGCGGCCGCTGCGGGCAGCAGGCCAGGGCGCTGTGCAGCAGCACGGTGGCACAGGGCGCTGTGCAGCAGCGCTGGGTCGGGCGCCGGCGGGCGGCGCGCCTCCAGGAAGCGCTCGTGCGCGAGCAGCGCGTCCCGCAGCGCCGGCGGCAGCAGCGCGGCCAGCTGCAGCAGCTCGCGCTCCCAGCCCGCGCCCTGCGCCGCCCGGGGCCCCGCGCCTGGGGCGTCCCCGGCCGCGTGTTCCCCGCGCGCGCCCGCCGAGCCCGCCTGCGGCAGCTCCTCGTCGTCAAAGGACACCGCGGCAGGCCCTGCGGCGATGAGGCCTGTCAGGCGGCCCAGCGGCCGCTGCCGCAGCTCCAGCTCTGCGCTGGCCGGCTCCGGGGCGCGCGCCGCGGCAACGTGTCTGGGGACATCGCGATGCCGAGCCCTGGGGGAGGCCGGCCAGGGCTGCGTGCTGACGGGCAGCAGCCCCGCAAAGCATGCGGAGCGCATAGCTCGTTCGGTCGCGTGCGCAATCAACGGTCAAAGTCCCGCTTTCTATGAGATGAAGCAGCCTGCATTGCGTCCCACTCTCGAACACACAGCAAAGGATCTGACGGAGCAGGATGCTCTGTGTCCTCATCCACGATGTCCTCTGGTTCCAGCTGCAGACCCTCAAGCCAGGTCTCAGCCACGTGCGCGGGGCTCGCTGGCCGCTTCGGCACAAGAGCAGGCGGGCGCACATGGGCCTCTTGTTTTCCAAGCAGCCCGTGAGCAACGAGGACAGGATGGCCGCCAAGGAGTTTGTGGAGCGCAAGATCAAGACCAACAAGGTGGTCGTGTTCTCCAAGAGCTACTGCCCGTACTGCAGGCGCGCTGGCCATACACTTGAAGTTTGACTACTTCAAGGTCGGCACTGAGCAAGTTTCTCCTCATTCGCAAGCACTGCGGAGGGTGACCAAAACTGCCTCGTAGAACTCTGCAAAGGCAAGGTCAGGCCAGAGCTAAGCTAACATAAACGGGTGTGACTGTACAGAAAGGCGAAGGATGCGCTGGACACGCTCATCAAGGGCCAATATGATGTAGAAGAGGTGCATCCCAGCATACACAAAGTGCCTGCTGCCTGCCAGGAGGCAACTGTTCTTTGTGCTGCAGGGCGTGGCTGCAGTGTGCGTGCACATATCGCTCTCTTTTTTCCTGCCAGCAGCGTATGGTGTATGTGACTAATTGCAATGATGGTGCCATGCTCTGCGGCAAAGCACCACTCGATCACTCGTTTATGCTTCTCCGCGGTGCAGCTGGACCAGCGCCCAGACGGCGACGCCGTCCAGGACGTGCTTCTGGACATCACGGGAGGGCGCTCCGTTCCCCGCGTCTTTGTCAACGGCGCGCCTGCAACATCTGTAGTGGGCTGCGTGTAGCACACTGCAGCGCAGTGCCTCCTTACGTCTCCCCGTGTAGGCCAAACTGCTTTGGTCAAAGTAATCTAGTATATGTCAAAGCTGTGTCTTCGCTTTTACCAATTGTCGTATCTGACGTGATGGCCTGCGTCTTGCAGAGAAGTTCATCGGCGGTGGCGACGATGTTGCTGCAAAGGCCCGCAGCGGGGAGCTTGCCAAGATCCTGGGTGTGTAACGCCCCCGCCGCAAAGCAACATATTTTTTCACACGCATGCTGCCACACTGTTTAGGAGCACGCTGCATGCCAGCACCTTTATAGGGTCCTGCTTGCTCTTGCAGGAGCTGCTGTTCAGTGCTCTATCATTGAGGAATAGAAAGCGCCTAAGGAGCAAGCTATTATATAGGAGTGTGTTGGTATTGTATGTACAGGCCAGCGAGTGCGTGACAGCGTATGCGCTTGTCAAAAATATAAAGCTTGATGCGCACTCAACAAGTGCCGTATGTTGCATAGAGTTCTTGCACACAGGGGCCGCCAAGCAGCATGCAGCCAAGGTGCGTGCTAGGACAGGATGGCACACATCATCGCACTCTGAAGTCGTGCTGCCTGGAACAAAACAGTCCTCAGATACTGCTACTGCAGCAACAGAGTCTGCTCGCATTGTTCATCATGTTCAAAACACTCTTTGGTGCAGCTAAGCAAGACAGCCTGGCTGGATTTGGTACATGGCAGGCTGTTATGTGAACGCATGACGCAACCTGCTACACTAGTCATGATGCAAAATTTGCCAAAAAAACGCAAAGGAGGCATGCACGCTGGCGCATCTCCTCTCGACCATCAAGTGCAACACAGCCTGTGCGCACTCCTGCAACCTAAAGGGACAAGCCCGCGAAGGGCAAGCTGCCTGCGGCGCCTGCGCCGGCCGTCGCCAGGCGCGCACCAGCGCGCGGCAACGACAGGCCGGCTGCATGCACCGCGCCGGCCCGCGCGACCCTGCTTCCTCTCAGCGGCTGCAAGCCTGCCTGCCCGACTCGCAGGCCGGCCCCGCCCGCCTCCACCTCAATAAGCAGCTCCTGCTGTGTCCAGGCGCTGCTCTTTGCCGGCAGCGGCTGGCCGGGCGGCTGCTGTGCTTTCCGGCCACACGGCTGCTCCTGGACGTCGCTCGCGGACGGCGAGACGGCATCTCGTCGTCCGCCGCCGCCAGGAGCACCGCGTCCGCCCACCGCAACAGGATCCGAGTCAGCAGCTGCGGCGACAGGACGCCCGCTGCGGTGGTGGGCTGGGGGCGCCTCGGCGTCGCGCGGCGCGGGCCCGTCGCGCGGGAGCGCGGCGGGGGCAGAGGCGCTGGGCGCGGGCGCATTCGGCAGGCCGCCCGCTGCGCGCAGGCGCGCCAGCCGCGCCTGCGGGTCCTGCCGCGCGCATGTGTGGCGTATTCATGCGCGCTCGCTTCGTGCACGGTGCTCTAATCAAGATGCCTGCTGAAGGTTGGGGTCTTGACTGAGCGGAACGCTTCTGCAGCACCTTGTGCTAGGTAGCACCTGTCAGCTTAGCTTCGCCCCATGCGCTGCACTAAAGCTGGCGTGCAGGATGCAGCCAAGTGGGAGCCCAGCCAAGCAAGCGCATGACGGTAACAATCCCTAAGACGCATGGCAGGACCACCGGCACGACCAGCGCGCCTGCTCCAGGCGCCTGCGCAGCGCGCCGCTGCGGTGCGGTCGCAGGCGGCGCCGCCGCGAACGCAGCGCGGCCTCCGCGGTCGCCCGGTCCCGGAAGCTTGCTGCTTACCTCCTGAATTGCTGTTGACGTGGTAGAGCTGTGCACTGTGAGGTGGCAGGGCTGTGCGTCGTAAATAGAGCTGCGAACAGTGTGGTTGGCGCCAATTTTGGCAAACATTGCTTTGCGCATGTCAAACAGTGGGTCACTGTGACACCCTGCTTAGTGCAGAGTAGCTCTTCACAAACCTGCACCCCAGACTTTGCTGCTCCGCAGGCAGATCTCAGCATGGTACGCCGTGGAGCTGGTGATCAAGGCGCCAGGGAGGTGCGGCAATTTGTGACAAGCACGTGCAGCAAAAGAGATGCTGCCATAGCAGGCAAAGGTGCAGCTGTACAGGCAGAGTGCCAGGTACCTGGTTGGTGCATCTGCTGCGTGGGACTGCCTGCGGTCCCTGCCGGGAATCTTGCGTCACCGCACACACCGCCAGCCAAAAGGTCTTTGTTGCGCTCAGGCGCCCTGCTGGCCGCGCAGGCACGTTTGACCGCGCTGCCGGACGAGCTGCTGCGCGGCATCCTGCGGCGCGCCTGGGCGGACAGGCCTTGCCGCCCTGCAGCAAAGGAGGTGCGCTGCGCGGCCGGCCTGGCGTCCGTGTGCCGCCGCGTGCGCGACCTGCTGCACTCGCAACCGCTGCCGCTGGCGCTCGACTTCAGCGCGGCGCCTTTGAGCGCGGTGCAGCGCCGCTGGCTGCTCGCCCCCGCGCAGGCTGGCCGCGTAGAGGCCGCCAGCTTTGACTTTTACAGCCATGACCCCCATGGCAATAGTGAATATTATGATCAGGAAAGCACGGCCAACTTGCCATTCCTGATTGGCTTATTGGCCCTGCACGGCGGCACGCTGCTGCGGCTCTCCGGCGTGCCGCTGCGGCTTGTGGGCCGCGCGAGCCAGGAGGAGCGGCCCGCCCTGGACCTGAGCGGCCTGCGCCTGACCAAGCTGGGCCTCGCTTGCAATGGGATCCACCACTTGCTGGACATGGACCCGCCATACCATGTGTGGCTGTGGCCCGAGTGCCTGCCAGATGCCCTGGAGCAGCTGGAGCTGCTCCGCCTTTACAATTGTTGGATTTGTTTGCTGGCGTGGGCGCCACACTCGGGCTCAGGCTCGGCAGGGCGGCTGCCCCGGCTGCACACCCTCCGCGTGATGCACGTGGATGGGATTCTGGGAGCACTGAGCGTCGACAATGTTCCCCTGGACGGCTTTCCTGGCTTGCTGAACTTTGACGTGGCTGGCCCGGGGGCAGACATGGACATCCACACCAACTTGTTTGGCCGGGTAAAATGTGTGCGCATTGTGACCCGTGGCCGCGTGCAGCTGTGTAATCACTGGGATGATGTGGCCACCTTCGTGGACGCCCTCTGCCCCACTGGCCTGCAGGCTGCAGAGCTGTGCGCTGAGACCGTTGGCATTTACCGGAGTGGCGACAATCAAACCCTTCGGGACGTTGTGCGCAAGCTGATCAGCAGGTGCGAGGACCGGTTTGCAGTCGAGGTGGGCGTTCCTGTAAAGCCGCCTGGGGTCGAGTGGTGCACCGCCGACCTGCGCAGCCTGGCCTGGCGCCGCTGGCCCGCCCCCGATGCGCCCGACCTGCCGGCGGCCAGGGCAGCGCACGGGCGCGCCCGCGCATGGGCGGCTGAGGGCGGTCAGCGGCAGCTACAGCAGTAGCGGGGCTCAAGTGACATGCACTGCCACGAATGCCGGCAGTGCACTGCGCGAACGGCGTTGCGGCCTAGCGCAACATGTAGGCACGCATGGAGCCGTGACGTGCGGTGCGCACTGCATGGATTCAACTCACATGCATAAAATGCGTCACATGTAAAGATACACATTAACGCGTTCCCGCATATAAGCACGGTCATTCTGTGCTGAAAATGCCAAGTCAGACCAACAGTGTTTGCGGCGAGCTTGTCAACAGTGCCAAGCGTCATGGTGCACAGCCAGAGCCCTGCACCACCCTATAGCCCTCTGTGAGGCCACGGCTTACAAAGGCAGCGCCCAGCACTATAATCTGCTTGTCCTGCTGCTACTGACCTAGATGCAGACTGCCCTGCATGTCACTGCTGCTACAAGTATAACACTGCTGCTAAAACCTAGCGCTCATGCATTAGCAACTGTGGTCCCATGGTGCGCAGCACACATCAGATCGAAAAGCAAGTGATCTTCAGGTCCTCTTGAGCGACGGCCAGCAAATCTGTTCTAATGACAGGAGGAGGCCTCCTCAAAGCATGTCCTGCCTCTAGTTGTCACGCTATGACCCGCAAGCGACACCCCTGGGCAGCCAAAGTCAAGGATGGACAAGACGTGAAGGGAAGCAAGCACGCAGATATTGCTCAGTGCGTCAGCGCCAGGGGGACCCAACGCATGATCGCTCAGCATACCCTCCATGAGTCTGCAGCACCCAGCTGCTGCCCCAACGCAGCAGTGAGACAACACTGGCTGCTCCAGCACACCACCACGTATGCTAGTAATCTCGCACCACCCGTCAGGCCATCTCGCGCCCATATAGGCGACGTCTGCAGCCCTGCAGCGCGCACGGCCAGCCACCCAGCCCACTGCGCGGCACAGCGGTGGCGCGGCCGCGCGCGCCGCGCCCGCCTCACGCGCCCGCGGCGCTCAGCTCAAACCACTGGCGCAGCAGCGCGGCGAGCGTGGCGGGCAGCGCGGCGATGTCGCGCAGCACGATGTAGAACGGGAACGGGAAGGAGTCTAAATAGGGCGCGAAGCTGGGCGCGCCGCCGGCGAAGCTGACCGCCTGCGTGTCCAGCAGGCTGGCGGCCGGGCTGTCCAGGATGATGAACGCCAGCAGCACGCCGCGCGCCTCGCTCGCCTCCTGCGCGTGCGGCGCCGGGCTCGCCGGGGCGCCGCTGGGCGCGGGCGCCTCGCGGCCGCACACTGGCGGCCCGGGTTGCGACATACAAGAGCGAGCGGGACTCCTGGACACTGCCGTCGCTCTCCTGAGCACAGCCGCTGCTCTCTTGTTCACAGCCGTGGTGCGTGCTTATGCAGGCGCGTGGGAAACCCTACCCTAACCCCATTTGTGCAGGCGCGCGCGCCTGCACCGCGCGCCGCAGCGCCTCCTTCTCGTGGAAGCGGCCGTCGGCGAGGATGAGCACGAGCTGCTGCAGCGCGCCGCCGCCCGGGCCGGCCGTGCCCGCGCGCGCACGCGCCTCGCCCAGCATCTGCTGCAGCGCCGCCAGCAGCTCCACCATCGGCCGGTCCGCGATCGTGTTGTCCTGCGCGCGCGGGGCCGTCGGCGCATTGTCGCATGCGTGACTGGCATGCGGCGCCGATAGCAGCTCCACCGGCGCTCGGTGTGCGGGCGTGCTGGCCTGCCATGCGGGCACGTCGATGCGCGCCACTTGGGGCGCAGTTTCAGCTCGCCATCGGCCGGGTGGCAGCCTTTGGCCGAGCGGCGGCTCAAGCCGCAGCAGGCACGCCGCCGTTGCACGGCAGGAGGGCATCGGCAGTCGCTGCACAAGCGCGTGCGGGCCAGCCGCGCCTGGACAAAGCGCATCTGCGCCAGCACGCGCGGCCCGTCCGCATCGGTGAAGGGCCGGCCAAGGGCGTGCAGCGGCGCCACTGCGCCCGCGCCGCCAAAGCGCAGCACGCCCAGCTCGCCCACCTGCGCGTCGCAGCCACGCGACGTGGCAAGGCAAACCCCATTCGTGCTCCCGCGGGCATACCAGTGACATTGTGCTCTCACGTTTGGCAGAGCATCCCTGCGGCTCTTCACAAAGTGATCAGGCTGCAGTTATGATGGCCCAACTTGCGGAGCATGTTCATGCAGACAGCTGCGAACAGCTGTCCTGTCACACACACACTCACAAAACAGGTCAAGGCAAACACGGCAAGCACGGTCTTGAACGCAAAAGCTGCGCCTGACAGGCTTCCTGTCCAGGGCCATGGGTGCACGACGCACACTGCTTTCCGCCCACATGAACCCCTCCCTCCACCGCACCACGCGCAGACCGTTTAGAAGCCCTGCGGCCGGCGCGCGCACCTCCAGGCGCGCGAGCGCGCGCGCCAGCAGCGTCACAGCCTCCATCGCAAACACGCCGTTGCCGCCCTCGCGCATGGACCGCGAGTCGTCCACGGCCAGCACCACCTGCGCCGCGCCTCGCGCAGCGCTTGCAGGCGCGGCCCCAACCCTGGTCGGCAGGGAGGGTTCAGGTTTGGGGGTCGAGCTGCCTGGCGCTGCCACGCGGCTGCCACCCCGCGCGCGCGCGCGCTGGAAAGCGCAGGGTGGCCGGGGGTTACGCAGTCAGTGCCCGGCCCGGCCGCGCCCTGCCCCTGCCCCTGCGGACACCTGGCACCGGGCGGGCGCCAAGCAGGAGGCTCATGGCTGCCAGGGCGGCCGCCCGCGGTGCGCGCCTGGTACGTGCGCTGGTCGGGGCGCGTGCGGCGCAGCCAGATCTTGTCCTTGCGGAAGTGCGACGCGATGTAGGCGATGACCTTGCGCATGGCCAGGCGCTTGCCGGTCCGGAAGTCGCCCGCCAGCCGGCTCGCGCGCGTCGGCTCCAGCACCGCGCGCAGCTGCTCCGCCAGCTCGCCCGCCAGGCCTGCGGCGCCCCCGAGTGAGAGCTCAGGATTACGCACTAGTGGACCCTATGCTTGGGGCTGGGACCCAAGCTGCAACCGTCGACCTTGCACAGAGCGACCCGCCCGCTGGTTACCGTGCCCGCTGGAAACCCGCCCGCCCGTCACCGTGCCCGCTTGCGTGCTGGGGTGCGGAGGTTACAGACGGTGGCTCTGTCAGCCTGCACAGTGAGCCTGTACGGGCACTGGGCGGTCGTGAGCCAGCAGGGCTTTATCTTCAAGGCACACAGTTGCAAGTGTAATAGCTAGGTCCAAGCACTCAAAGTTGCCGCCACGTCTGCCGGGCCAGTGCATGTGTCTGAGGCGGCTGCATTGAAGTGCGCCTGATCGAGGGAGGCGCGCACCGGCGGTGAGCGCCTCGCAGCGCGCCCACATCTCGCGGCCGTACTGCTCGTCCGCTGCGTCAGCCTCGCCCGGCGCGCCGGCCGCCGCGGCAGCCAGCGCCACGGCCATGCTGTCCCGCAGCGCGGTGGCGGCCTCGGGGCTCAGGCCGGCACCGCCCAGCGCTCCCGCGCCTGCACGGTGTTGAAAGACACCTTTGCCACAGCTGTTGCCTCACCACACATGCAGCTGTCATAGTGCCAGACTTGCTCCTCCGTGCCTTTACACGCCCTGGCCCGCCCTGCCCAAGCATGCAGTCAGGCGCAAACAACCAGATGCATGAACCTGCTGGGCGAGTGCTCCGGACTGGTCCGGGCAAGCCAACCTGGCCACTGCCACTGCCAGAACACGTTGCAGCAGAGACACAAAGGAAAGCAATGCATGTGTATATTCAGCCTCATTGGACAGGCTGACACGCAGGCGGGCAGCCCGGGAGCGCGCACCACCGGCGCCCAGTGGCTCCTCGCCCGGCCACGCGCGGGCCGCCAGCGCAGCCGCGTAGCTGCCGTCTGCGGCTGGGCGAGAGCCCTCCTCGCCGCGCCCCTCAGCCTCGGCGGCATCGCCCGCCGCCCCGCCCCTGCCCTCCTCGCCCGGCTCGCCCTCTGCCAGCGCCGCACGCCGGCCGCCGCCGGTGCGCTGCCGCCGCGCGCCGGCCGCCCGGTCCCCGCCGTCGCTCTCGCCGGCGGCTTCATCAGCGGGCGCCGCGCCCTCATCAGGGTCTGCGGCAGGGTCCTCGTCCTCGGCGGGCGCCATGTCTTCGTCGGCGTCGGCCGCGGCGGCGTCCGGCGCGGCCGCCGCGGCCGCCTGCTCCTCCGTCGCCGGCGCCAGGGCCTGCGCGTCGCCTGCGGCGCCCCACATGCGCGGCTTGACACGCCAGGTTACCCTGCTGCTGCTTCGCAATCGGCGTGCCTACATCAATCATCAGCAACTCTGCCATATGGCTCCAAGCCAATGACTCGCCTGCAAGAGGCAGCCTCCGCGGCCGCGCCGGGCCGCTGCATCCAGGCATCACGCCCAGGGCAGCGACGGCCAGTGCTGCTTGGCGCAAGGCAGACGCCGGCCCCCCAACCCAGGAGCTGCTACCCCCGCCGGGTTGCACATCTTGGCCCCGCGCACCCCGGCCCTTGCGCTGGCCCTCGGCCACAAACTCGAACACGCCGCCCGCGCGCGGCGCGTCCTCGCCACCGCCTGCGCCGCCGTCCTCGTCCTCGTCCGGGCCCCCCGCAGCGCCCCCCTCCTCCTCTTCCTCCGCGCGCGCGCCCTGGTCGCCCGCGACCGCCAGCCGCGCGCGCCAGCGCTCCATGGCGTCGCCTGCACACCTCGGCGCGCTGTCAGCAGCGCGCTCCCCACCCCCTCCCACGGCGATCCGCGGCGGCGCTTATGCACGTCGGCACCGTCGGCAGCATGCCACCTGCAGACGCCTGTGGCGCCGCCTTTCACAGGGGTCCGTGGCGCCACCCCGTCATGCCGCAAGTCATCTATTCACGCACGCTCTCTACAATGCCCTGCCACACTCCGGTCAACTCACACTAGCAAATATCGCATCGGCACAACGGGGCACAGTTGTTGCATGTTCATTTGAAGTGAGGACGCCTCCTCCATGCGGCGAGTTCACAAGAGCACCAGCGCATCACGGCCGTCCCGCCTCTGTGCCTGTTTTGCCAACGCGGGCGGGGCGCGCACCCAGGCTGCGGTAGGGGTTGGCCTCCTGCATGCGCGGCGCGCGCGGCGGTGCCGCGTCCTCGCCGCCCGTGCCCGGCGCGGCCGCCCCGCCGGCGCCCGCGTCGCCCGCGGGCGCGCCCGGCGCGCTCTGCGGCGCGGCGCCAGCGTCCGCCTGCGCCGCAGCATTCTGTCGGCCGCGCGCTTCCCCAGCGTGGTGCTGCTGCTGGGGCTTGGGGGCGCTTCTGGCTCCCGGGGGCTCTGCCGGCCGAGGCCGCGACCTCGCTGCGCGTCCGCCAACCAGACTGCAGCCTGACAGGCATCGCATGTGCGGCACAGCACAAGCACGTGCAGCAGGCACGGCGCATTGCGATGCGTCAGCAGCAGACAGCCATCATGCCGGCGGCTGCGAAAGCACACTGTTAGCCTCAGCCCGCACGTCGCTCAGGCCGAGGTCACGGCTGTATAGGCCACCCAGCAGGCGTGCCTCGAGGCGGGCGTCGCCGGGCGCGCTCTCGCCGTCTTTCCCGCGCTCCGGGGGCGGCCCGCTGCCCTCGCCGCCGCCCACGGCCGCCTGCGCCTGCTCGCGCAGCAGCGCGCCACTTTCAGCACAGCTGGAGACGAGCTTGGCGGCCCGGTGAGGCCCCTGGACAGCCCTGGCAAAGCGCGAGGATGCACATCACCGCGTCGCGGCCTCCTACTTCAAGAGGAGCAAGCTCGCCTTCCACAGAAGCGCGCGTCAGGGGCGTATGTCGACCTGACAACCCTACAACCCGCGGACAAAACAGCGCACACAGGCACCGCGGGTCGCCGCGGGCGCACCGCAGCCGCCGCGGCCGCGCCGCGCGGCCCGGCCTCCGGCAGCTGATCCTGCGCGGCGGCCTGGTCGCCGGTGTGCGCCGTGGCCGGCGCCAGCTCCTTCTCCGGCCGCGCCACGTCAGCGGCTGCAGCCGCGGCGGCTTCCGCGGCCGCCGCCGCGTCGGCGTCGCCCGCCTCGTCCGGCGCGTCAGGCATGCCCGTGTCCGCTCCCGCCGCCTGCCCCTCCCCGTCGCCCGCCTCGTCCCCGTCCCCGTCGCCCGGCTCGGCGCCCGCGTCGTCCTCACTGGCGCCCTCTGCGGCCGCGCCGTCGGGCTCCCCCTCGGCGCCGCCTCCCTCGTCCTCTGCCGCAGGCTCGCCGCCCGGGTCCCCTGCAAGTGTATCAGCCTCATTAGGCGCATCCCTCTCCGGGTCGATCGGCTGCTCTGGGAAGCGCTTCGGCGGCGGCGCGTCGCCGCCTGCCGCGTCGCCCTCTCCCGCATCGTCCTCGTCGGCGCCGGCCGCGTCGGCGCCGGCGTCGCCGCCGGGCTCGTCCGCGTCCAGCTCCATGTCCTCCGGCAGGTCCATGTCGGGCGCCGGCGCCTGCGCGCAGCTCTGGGGCAGTCTGCCAATGACCGGCCAGCTCTGGAGGAGTCAGATTACGACCGGCCCCTAGGAGCATGCGGTAGCTCCTGCGGGCGGCTCTGGCGGAGTCGGCTGCCGGCCCGGCCCTGGTCCGGGCGCATGCGTCAAGCAGGCCCGATATGGCGGCAGAGCTCGGTCCGCATGGGCGCCTGTAGCTCCGGCGCCTGCAGGCAGCCATGCGCAGCTGGGGTAGCTAGGGTTTGTTTGAAATCTGAAGCACGCTTACATAGCGCGCCTACTTGGCGTCAGTCTGGCGTGAACCCCCTCAACTTCTACTCAGCATCTCTGCCCGCAAGCGCGCTGTTGCCTTGACGCGGCGCTTGGTCGCTGCTGTAAAGTCACAGGGGGCGCGCCTGCGGCGCGGCCAACGTGCGGTCCTCGTACTGCTGCTCGTCCGCGTCGTTGACGCGCGCGTCGCCCGCGCCCTCCTCGCCCCCCTCCCCTTCCCCGTCCTCTGCGTCGCCTTCAGCGCCCGGCGCCTCCGGCTGCGGGCGCTCCTTGCCCAGCTCTGACGCGGCCTGCCGGGGCTGGTCGCGCGCCTGCGGCTCCTCCTCCCCCGCCTGGTACTCCAGGTCGCGGCCGGCGCCCGCCTGCGCAGGGCGCGCCCGCCGCTCTGCCACCGCCAGGCGGCCGGCCGCTGGCCGTGCAGGTCAGAGTGCGGGGCGCCAATGCGCGCCAACTGTTTGCGTGCGCTGCCGGCGCACAGCATGCCGAGAAAACACAGGAACTGGTGTCAAACCAAGCACACCCGGAAATCACGCATCTGCGCAAGCCTCGCATGCGCAGCACCCGTCCGCATGCGCGCACCCCCGCTGGCAACTGGCAAAACACGCTCCCGCCGACCCAAAACTAACCCCTCGGCGCCCCCCCCCGCGCACCTGCACGGGCGCGTTGCGCTCCAGCTTCTCCTCGCCAGGCGCCTGCCCGGGCTCGGGCCGCTCGCCGTCGGCCCACAGGCGCTCGTCCACCACGTCGCCGGCCGCGCCCACGTCGCCCATCTCCTGCTCCAACCGCTCCGCGTCGCCGTCGTCGTCCGGCTCGGAGCCGGAGTCGCCCTGCGCCGTGCGTGACTCGCCGTGACGCGCGCAGTCCGGCCGGTCGCAGCACCCACCGTGGTCAGAGTGTGGGCCGGGGCGGGTATCAGGAGCCCTGCGTGGTGCCTGGCTCAGCCGCTCACCTCGGGGTTGGGCGGGATGTCGTGTAGCGCGCCCTCAAAGTCGCCCTCCATCTCGATGCCCTTGGCGTCGTCGCCGTCCGCGGGCGCCTCCTCCTGCCGCCCGCCGCGGCTTCATGCACTGGATGGCACCCACGCTGCTCAAGTGGACACAGACAAAGTGCCTGCGACGAGCACGCACAGCGCCCCGAGCATGGCGCTCCACACGCCGGGCGCCAGCGGGAGGCGTGAGCGGAGAGCTGCTCCGTGCCGGACGCTGCGCACACCGTCTGCAGCAGTCACCGTGTGCAGCAGTCACAGAGCGAGCCTCAACGGCAGCGGAATCCGTGACAGCGCTGGCTTGGCAGTCGCTGCCGACCAAGGGCACCGACCTGCTCCGCCGGCGGCTGGTCTTTCTGCCGCGCGCCGAGCAGCTGGTCCTCGTCGGTGATCTGGTCGCTCACGTCCTTGGCGCCCTCGCCCTCGCCCATGCCCTGGCGCGCGCGGCCCGCCCATTCTCTGTGATACCAAAGCGCCCCTGGGCCCCAGACCCTGGAGGACCCTGCCAGATGCTGCATGGCGCAGGCGATGCGAGTGAACCAACATCAGGCTCCCACACTGATCTTGTTGGATGCTACGCCTCGCAGGCCAGCAGCCGCAGTGTGCAAAAGCTGGGACGCCTGGCCGTGCAGGGGCGACATAAGGAACCAGTGCATGCTGCAGCAGACAAGCATGCGGTGCTGCAGTGCTGGCCTGCATTCATGAATCTACCACCTACCTTGTGTAAGTATTGCACATTGGCACATGCAGCATCCGAGCTGTGGCAGCATCGAGCCCGAACGAGCAGCTCCACGCTCGCGTTGGTGCGCGGTGTGCCCAGGGTGCCCCCGGCGGCGGCAGGAGCGCCGCCCGCTGCGGGCGCGCGGGTGGCGCACCGTGCCCTCGGCCTCCTGGAAGACGCCCAGGGTGCCACCAGCGGCAGGGGTGCCACTAGGGTTAAGGTTAAGTACGGCCGCTCACGGCAGGCGCGCAGGCGGCGCACCGTGCCCTCGGCCTCCTGGAAGGCGCCGGCACCGCCATCGGCGCCGCCGCCGGCCTCCTCAGCCGCAGCGGTGCAGAAGCCCTGCTCGACCGCGCCCGCCAGCAGCGCGGCGGCCACGTAGCCAAGTTTGGCGCTTCCCTTGGCCAGCGCAAGGCCGGCCAGGCCGGCGCGCTGCACCGCGGCCGCCGCCAGCGCCATCAGCGGCGCCAGGCTGCCTGCCTGCGCCGCCTGCACGGCCGCCAGCGCGCTGCCTGCGCCGCGCGCCCGCGGCTCACCACCGCCGTGGCACCCCACCCTGCGCGCCGCCTGCGCAGGCGCCAGCGCGCCACCTGCGCCACATAGCAGTGTCTGTGCAGCATGCACGGGCCTGTGCAGGCGCTGCGGCGGGCCGCCTGCGCCGCTCGGCATCCACACGCCACGCCGCGCCTGCGCGTCTGCCGCCGCGCCGGTGCCGCATGCAGGTCAAGCCGTGGGCGAGGCACCCACTCCAACCGTGCACTGACTGAGCACTGGGATGCCTGCTAGATCAGGAACTGGGATGCCTACTTGGGCAGGCACTGGGATGCCTGCCTGACCGGCAGGAGCGCTACCTGCAGGCTGCGCATCGCCAGCGCTGGCCAGCAGGGCCAGCACGCGCTCGGCCGCGGCGCAGGCCGCGTCCAGCCGGCCGCCGCCCGAGCGCGCCTCCAGCAGCGCCAGCTGCTGCCCGAGCAGCGGCGCGCCCCCGGCCGGGCCGGCGTCCACATCCGCTGCGCCCGCACATTGCCTTTTGCACTGGCGGAGGCGCATGCTTCCATCCACAGCTTTGCAGTAGCATGCGCATGCAGACATGCTGAGTGCTCCCGCTGGTGCGTTTGTGCAAGCCATTGCGGGGTAAGACTAGGTTTAGGCTTAGGGCACCAAGCTGCCATGCGACGCACCCGCAGGCGGCGCCGGTGGCAGCGCCTGCGCCCACAGCAGCAGCGCCTCCACCGCCGCCTCGACCGCCGTGGTCCAGGCCGCCGCTGCCTCGGCATCGCCGGCCCGCTCGCCCGCAGGCCCCGCGTCCGCTCGCTCGCCGCCGTTTCGATCCGGCCCCTCAGCGACCGCGTGCGCTGCTGCCGCCCCCGCACCCCCGCGCCGCTCCACCACGGGCGCACCCTCGCTGCGGGTCGCGTCGCCTGCGTCCGTCACGGCGGCCTGCCCCGGCAGCCCCGCAGCCCCCTTTACGGCCGCAGCGCTACCCCGAGCCAGCGCGCGCAGCTCGCCCAGCACGCCGCGCGCGTGCGCCGCTGCGGCGGCGAGGGCGTCGGCGGCGTCAGCCCAGCCGGGCGCGTCCGCGGCGAAGCCGCCCGCGCGCCCGGCCGCCTCCAGCGCCACCTGCTGCCGCAGCAGCGCCTGCGCGCAGGACAGCGCGCGGCTCGGCAAGCACAGCAGTGTTTGCAAGCGCTTGGCGCACCTCCTGGTGTCACTCGCATATTTCAACAAAAGCACAATTTAGTAGTCTGGGAGGTCGCAAGGAGGGACACTGTCATTTGAGGCTGGTGTCAGCCCGTGGCGCCGTAAGCCACTTGCAGCGACAGACAGCAGTGCCGGCGCAGCGCGCCTGGCAGTTTGCCGCCAGCGCACACAGCGCCTGCGGCGTGACGATGCGCGCGCCGGCGGCGCCATGCCGCCGCAGCGCGGCCTGGCAGCCCTGCACCTGCGCCTGGCTGCCCTGCAGCGCGCGCGCGGCGTCCTGCGGCGGCCGCGCAGCAGCCTCAGGCGCTGCCGCCATTCTGAAATGCGCTGCTTGCTGGTTAGTGGCGCATGCGTGCACCCTGACAAGCGCGCGCCGACAGCAGAGCTCGCCATCTCGAGCGCGGCGCGCATGACGCATGCCGCACGGGCCCCTGGCCAGAGGCGCGCGCGCGCCTGCAGCGCCCGCCGCGCCCCCGACGCGCTCTCGGCGTCGGCGGCCGCGCCCAGGAGGCGCAGCGTGTCCCGCGCGCGCTCGTCCGCGGCCGCCAGCAGCGCGGCCTGGCCGCCGATCCAACGCACGGCGGCAGCCTGCCGCGACGCAACTCAGGCCTTTCAGGACTAACATATCAGGGGCTCCAGTCATGTCCCATGACTGCGCCCTGATGCGGCACACACCTGCGCCTGGCAACAGGCCTCGCTGATCACCCAAGGCTTCTTGGCACGGTGCCTCACGGTGTGCACTCACGTTCACATGCACAAGCGCAACAAGGTCAGCTGAGCGCCACGACCCGGGAGACGCAACCAGGCGGACGCAGGCCGGCGGCTGCACCTGCGGCGGAATGGCAAACGCGTCCCCGAGCGCTCCGTCCTCGGCGTCCGCGCCCTCGCCCTCGGCCGCCGCGCCGCCGGCCGGCGCGGGCTCGCGCGCGGCGCCAGGCGCGCCGAACGCGGCGAGCGCCTCGGCCGCGGCGCGCAGGCGCGCCAGGCGCGCGCCCGCGCGGCCCAGGAAGGCGCGCTGGCGGCGCTGCAGGTGCAGCAGGTGCTCGCACAGCCGCGCGGCCGCCTCGGCCTCGGCCGCGGCGATGTCGGCGTGCGGCGCCTTGCACGCCTGCGCCCGACAACGCTTACCCTGAACCCTATACCACATCATGCGTGAAGCCATGCACGGCGCACAGCGTCGTCCCGCTGGGTGGAGCTGGCAGCCGCCTGCCCGACCAACAGCTTGGGGCGCTCGGTCGCGTCGGCAGCCCGGCGGACTGCGGGAGCCCAATGCAGCCGGCAGGAGGCAGGGGGAGCTGCATGAGCGTCCGGCGGGCCGCCGACCTGCCACAGGCGCTGCAGGCGCGACATCGTGCGGAAGTAGTACGCATTGGCCTTGGCCCAGAGGTCGGCGCCGTGGCCCAGCGCGAGCGCGGAGACCGCGCGCGGCGCCGCGGGGCGCCCGGCCTCCGCCGGCGCGCCCACCTCCAGCAGGCTCCGCACGCCCTCGTCAGGCGGCGCCTGGCCCATGCAGGCTGCGCACTTCAGCGGCAGTTGTCCGGGACAACTGTGGCTCGGGCACCCTCAGTGGTGAGAGCAGAAAGCACAACGAGAAGCGCCTCGAATGCACCCTGACATGTGAGAAGACCAGGCGTGCAGACTGCACGCGCACCACAATGCTGCAACGGCGCAGAACGAGGGGAGTCCCGGTGCCAAGGTGGGCCAACAGAAGCATGCACTGACTGCTGTGCATGCAGCACGCGGCACAGGCCGGAGTGCTTTCGAAGCAACCGCCACGCCCGATGCCAGGACAGGCGCGGCGGGCCAGGCGCCGCGCGCGCCTGCTCGAACCAGGCCTGCACGCTGCGCTCGGCGGCGGGCACGGCGCTGCGGCGGCGCGACGCGCCGGCGGCCTCTAGCGCGCGCAGGAAGTCCGTGAGCGCCTTCTTCTTGCGCGCGCGCGCGCCGCGCTCGGCCAGGCCGCGCAGCTCCAGCGCGCGCGCGGCCGCCTCGCCCGCCAGCGCGTCCGCGCCCGCGCCTGCAGGAATCGCGGGCGCGCAGGGTTGCCGCCAGGCTAGGTCGGAGCAGCTGCCAGGCGCAGCTGCTTCCCACACACAGCACGGGCACAGAATCGTGCATCGAGTCACGGCCGCAGCACAGCGGGCAACAGCATGATCCAGCCCCTGACAGTGTGGTCATCACAAAGCGCCAGCGCTGATTGATGTGTGCACGCACCGGGCAGCGCAGCGGGGTCGAACGCGGGCGGCCCGGCGCCCGCGGCCGCCAGCACGCCCGCGAGCCGGCGCGCCAGCTGCGGCAGCCGGCTGCTGCGCAGGCCCGGGTCGCCCGCGCGCAGCGCGGCCGCCAGCGCCGGCGGCAGCGCGCGCGCGTCCGGGGGCGCGGCCGACGCCGCCGGCGCGGCAGCCGCCAGCTGCTGCCAGCACCGCTGGTCATCGTCCGCCTGCGCGCGCGTGCAGCCTCGGTGACACTCCTCGGGTGCTGCAAAGAAGCTGCTGCTGATCTGCGCCACCATGCACTTGGGCATCCCTATGCGAGGGTGTGCCGCGTGCTGCAGTGCGTGGGACCCAGCCCACATGAGCTCTTGGGTCGGCGAGTCTCCGCCCTTGTGCTCGGCATGAAACCAGCAATGGCTTGCACAGTGACACCCAGGGCTCAGCAGTGGGCCAGCCTGCCAACTCGGCCAGCTCCTGCATGCCAGCGTTTCAATGCCCTGTTACGCTGCTGCAGCGCCATGCACTGTAACATGCGATGGCAGTGCTCACTGGGCCACACCCAAGGCACAACATCATCGCACATGCCGGACCTGTGCCACACGAGAGCGCTGCGGCCAGGAGCATGGAGCAGCTGGCTTCATGTCGTGCATCACCCCGCCAGGGACCCACCAGGGCAGCCCAGTCCGGGCCGGCGGCCGCGGCGGCCGCCGCGGCGCGCCGCCGCTTGGGCAGCTTGCGCGCGGCCGCGGCCGGGCCGGCGCCGGCCGCGCCGGGCAGCTCCGGCGCGGCCAGGTCCGGCAGGCCCATGGCGGCGGCGGCGGCGGCCAGCACGGCGGCGGCCGGCTGCGCGAGCGCGGCCGCGGCGCGGCGCTGCAGCTTGTGCAGCGCGCGCTGCGCCTTGTCGGCCGACGCGCGCAGCGCGTAGTAGCCGCGCTCCTCCCAGCGCGCCAGCTTCACAAAGTCCTGCGCGCGCGGCGGGGGGTGGCACGAGGTTTAGGGATAAGGGTTTAGAGTTTGCAGGTCCGGCGATGCCCTGGGCGGGTCGGCGGCGCGAGGCGGCCCGCACCTGCAGCTGCTTCTCCAGCGGCGCCAGGCCGGCTGCGGCCGCGGCCGCGACCGCCGCCCGGAACTGCCCGTAGTAGCCCAGCGCGTTGCCCAGCACGGCCGCCGTCACCGCCAGCTCGGCGTCGCCCGCGGCGCCGCGCGCCAGGCAGTGGCCCCTGCGGCGCGCCGGCAGAGCCGGCGTCGGCGGGCACGGAGCGGGTCACCCTCCTACGCGAACACGCTGCATGTGGCTCCACGGCCAGAGCGAGCCACACAGGCGTTACCGTCACGCCCTGGCAGCTGCGCCTCGTCTGCGAGCTCTGACCTGGGGCGCCGCAGGCCGAGCACTGAAACCATGTCTCCGGAAGCAATGCCGGAAGCAGTGCAAGAGCAACGGCCAACAGACATGGCTCAAGGCACGCATACTAGCATGCTCAAAGCCGCGCCGCGCCTGAAGCTGTGCAGGAGCTCCAGGCGGCGCTCAAACTCGGCGAGCGGCGCGGTCTGCACAAACTGCTCCACCGCCACCGCCGCGCTCCGGCGCGCGGCCTCGCCGCCCGCCGCGCCGCTGCCGTTGGCGCCGGGCGCGCGCGCGGCGCCGTCCCGGCCGTCCTCGAGCAGGAGCACGCGGTACAGGTGGAACCAGGAGCGGTGCGCGCCTGCGTCGCAAGCGACCAGCGCCAGGCTGTCACCCGACATGCAGGGCCGCGTGCATGGCCGCTCAGTGCCGCCCGCGCGTGCGGCACGACCCGGTAAGAGTCTGCAGAGTCGGCACGCTCTGCGCACAGCACATGTCGCGGCAGCGGCAGGCGGCCTGGCCGCGCACCGGCGGCCGCGCGCGCGGCCGTGCGGCGCAGCAGCCGGCGCCAGGCGGCCAGCTCCAGGCGGCGCCAGCGCGCGGCCAGGCCGGCGAGCGGCGCGAGCGGCGCGGCCAGGCTGACGTGCCGCGCGGCCGTCTCCTGCCACAGCTGCGCGCGCAGCAGGAGCAGCTCCAGGCCCGTCAGCGCCGCGCGCAGCGGCGTCGCGGCCGGCAGGCCTGCGCGCAGCGCCGCGGTCAGACCCGCAGCAGTCCCCGCTGCCTGCGGTCACTCCCGGCGCATGTCAGACGTGCTGCCAGCCGGCTAGCGTGCGCGGTTAGGGCTAGGACAGGGCGCACCGAGCAGGCGCGCGGCGACCAAGTCCAGCTGGCTCAGCACCGGGTGGTCCGGCCAGTCCGCCAGCAGGCCGGCCAGGCGGCCGCGCAGCGCGGCCAGCGGCGCCTGCAGCAGCGCGGCCTCTGCCGGCGCCGCCTGCTGCATATCCAGCGCCTGCTCGCCCGCGCCTGCTCGCGCGCGGGCGCCTCAGCGCCGCAGCGGCGGGTCGGCGCCCGCCGCCGACCCCCGCGCTGCCCGGGCGGGCCACGCCTCCCCGTCACGGCACCCTGGCCCTGCCATAGAGCCTGCACAGCGCAGGGCGCACCCGCGCCGGCACCCAGCGCGGCGGCCGGCGCACGGGCGGGCCAGGCAGGCGCGCGTGTCCCGGCCACCACGACTTCAAGCCGCGCGAGGGCGGTGCGCGCTGCAGGCGGCACCTGTGCCCGCATCGGGCGCGGCGGCCAGCGCGCGGTGCGCCAGGCAGGCCGCGAGCAGGTGCCCGCCGGCCGCCGCCGCGTCCACCGCCGCCGGCAGCCGGCCGCCCTCGGCGGCCGCGCCGCGCGCCAGCGCCGCGCCGAGCTCGTAGCGCCGCTCGAACGCGGCGCGCCAGTTGTCATCCGCAGCGCCGGCGCCCGCCCGCGCGGCGGCGGGGCCGCCGGGCGGCGCAAACACGCTGCGCGCATCGCCGAGACGCGGGCCGTCAGCGGGCCCCGGACCCGAAGCGGTGCGCTGCCATGGCCGCATTGCGAGGAGCGCGGGCACCCGCCATGCGTGCGTCGCAACCATGTGGCTGTGCATGCTGCTGAGATCCCACAGGGGCCTTCACACAATCAAGCGCACGTACCGCAAACTCAAGGCCAGAACATGCAAATGTGGCCAGAATAGGCAGCTTGCACCGGTGGCGTGTGGCCATGCGCCTGTGCGGGCGGTGAAGGACAATAAAGCTAACCCTAACCCTGGCACATGCGCACCGGCCGTGCAGCGCCACAATGTCGTCCAGCACCTCACCCTCCACCAGCGCGCGCGCAGCGGCGCTGGCCGCGCGCGCGTCGCCCGCCGCGGCGCCGCCGGGCGGCGCGGCCGCCGCGGCCGGCGGCTCCGGCGCGGACATCACCGCGTCGGCGTCGTCAGGCGCCGCCAGGTCCGCGAAGGCCGCGTAGTGGTCGGGGAACTGGCGCTGGAAGTCCGCTTCGTCCTCCACCTGCCCACAGGGTAGGGTAGGGTTAGGGTCAGCGGCTCTCAGCCAGGCCGCGCCAGCAGCGCGCTGCGCCGTGCCAGCCCGTGGCAGCGACCGGGCCGTTCATGCTGTGCAGGCGGCTGCGTTTCGGGGTTGCCAGGATGGCTTGATGCAGATGGGCGCCCGCGGCAGCGTCGCAGCGTCCTGCTCCCACACCGTCATCATCCTCTGCGTGAACACAAAATGCAGCGTGCAGCCCACACGGCACACTCACTTCGCGCCCACGCGCGCCAGAAGAATTTGGGTCAGGGTGCGGCCGCGCGCCTCCTCGCTCGTGCCGGGCGCCTCGCGCGTCTTGCTGCGGAACTCGGCGGCGTCCGCCGCCGCGCGCGCCTCCTCCGCCGCCTTCAGCTCCTCCCAGGCGCTCACCAGCGCGCGCAGTACCGCCTCCACGCCCGCCGCAGGGTCTGCCGCAGGTTCTGGCCCCAAACCTTGCGCGCCGCGCCCCGCGCCCGCGCCGCCACCGCCGTCATGGCTAGGCTCCGGTGCGTTGCGGCCCGTGCCGCCCCGGGCGCCGGGCGGCGCGCGCGCGCCGGGCTGCGGCGGCGCGGGCAGCTGCCCCGCGCGCTCGGCCGCGTCTGCGGCGGCGTGCAGCGCGGCGCGCAGCGCGGCGAGGCGCGCCGTGTAGGCAGCCACCTCGGCGTCAGGGCCCGCGCTCTGGGCCGGCCCGGGACGGCCGGGGGGTGCGCGAGCGGCGGCGGCGACGGCCAGGCGGCCGATGAGCGCCTGGGCGGCCGCCGATGCCAGGTGCGGCGCGCCTGCAACAAGTCACGTCAGTGTGTGACATGAGGGTGTAGTGAGGAATGGTAGCGCACCGTGTGCACGAGGGCTGCTGCTGCGGGCGCACAAGGAGCGACACGGACTGGACGCATGTCTCCACCCATACATGACGGGGACGCCGAGCGCGCCCTCTCTCCCTCTGTGAAATGGCTAAAACCCCGCAGCAAGGCGTCTGAGATGCCGAGCGGAGCTACATCGCAACATTTTGCGCTGGCCTGCCGCTGGCGCTGCACAGGCGGACCAGGGAGGCCCTGATGCTTATGGCACAGGCAGGCTGTGCACCGGACTGGCTCCCTGTGGCACGTCCCATGACGATACCAGAGAGCGCCGGCTGCGCACCCGTGTCGGCCGACACGGGCGGCGGCGGGAAGGCCATGAGCTGGGCAACCACGGCGTCGGCGCCTGAATAGGCACCGCTGCCCGCGCGCGCGCAGGCCCCGGCCGCGTTTGCCAGCAGGTCGAGCCCCGCGCCGAGCTCGTGCGCGGCGAGCGCGAGCGGCTGCCAAAGGTCGGCGTAGAGCGGGAACGCGCGCGCCAGCCGGCCGGCCCATGCGGCCGCATTGAGCTGCCAGGCGCGCGCCTGCGCGGCCGCGTCCGGCGCGCCGGCCTGCGCGGGGCGGCCGCCGCCGCTGGAGCCACAGGTGCGCCGATGGCTGGACACGGCGCGCGTTCCGGCGTCCACACCGCTGTGTTTAATGATCACACGTAAGGTCGTACATAGGATAGTGCTTAGATTGAGAGTGAGCCGTTTGGCGTGTGGTGCGTATGCAACAAATCTGTATCACACCCGAGAACCTTTGGCACGAGCACGCGGGAGGCCGCGCGCCTCGAGCGCCGCCAGCAGTGCGAGCACGCGCGGCACGCTCCCCAGCGCGCCGCCGGGCTCCGCCGCAGGGGCTGCGCCCTCGCTGCCCGCCGGCGCGCCCGCAAACGCGCGCACCGCAGCCAGCAGCGCCCCGTACTGCGGCGGCTCCGGGCGCGGCACCGCGCGCGCGCGCTGCGCCGCCGCGACCCCGGCCAGGCGCCGCGCGGCGGCCGCCAGCGCCGCCATGCGCGGCGCCTCGTCGGCGCCAGCCGGCAGGCGCTGCAGCATGCCGCGCACCTGGCGTGCGCGGGGCACGGGCGCTGTGAGCGACATGCGCCGACCGTGCCACCAGACCCGCGACGCATGCAGACGCGCATGACGGCCGCGCCCAATCTCTCGGCGCCGCATCGGGGAGCCTGCCCGACCCTAAGCCTATGTCCCCGCTCGGGCAGATGGCGCAGGGCGCGCCTGCAGCTCGGGCAGCAGCTCCTCGGCCGCGCGCGCCTCGGCGTGCGCGGCCTTGAGCGCGCGCTTGGCGGCCGGGTCCGCGCCGGCCGGCGGCCGCGCCAGGTGCAGCCGCGCCAGGCCCAGCAGTGCCCAGGCGCGCCCGCGCGCGCGCGCGGCTTCAGTTGCAAGCTTAGAGCCTGGATCTGCAACACACTCCAGCCCGCGCGCGGCGCTGTCGCCTGCCGCATTGCTGTGCGCGAGCGCAGAGTAGCGCAGCGCGGCGGCCGCGGCCGGCAGCAGCGCCGGCTGCAGCAGCGCGCGCAGCGGCTTGTGCGACGATGCCGCCAGCAGCTCGCCCAGGCGCTGCACGGCCGCCGCATCTCTGCGCGGACCACGACATGGTCACCAGGGTCTGGGTGGTGCTGCGGAGCACTCGCACAGCATGCGATCGGGCGCACTTATCAGCGCATCGACTGAGGGTGCGGTGCGTCTGGAGGAGGCGTTGTGTACATTTAGGCACAGGCCGAGAGCATGCGGATAGGCGCCAGGCGCCCACGCATCCGCAGGCGGGGAAGCGCACCCGGCGTCGTCCCCGGCCAGGCTGGCCGTGCGGTCAGCCAGCCAGCGCGCCAGGCGGCCCGCCTCGGCGCGCGGCGCGCCGGCCGGCAGCGAGGCTGCATGCGCCAGCGCCGCCTGCGCCACAAGCGCGCCGAGCGCAGCCGCCTCGGCCAACTCCGCGCGCCCGCGCAGCGTGCCGCCCGCCGGCGTGCACCAGCCGCGCATGTGGCGCGCGGCCAGGCGCAGCTGCAGCGCGCGCAGCCGCCGCGCATGGATCGGCGCCGGCCCGGCGCCCAGCACTGCGGCGGCGGCCTCGGTGCGCGCGGCGCCGCCCAGAAGGCCGAGGCCCCGCGCGCGCGCGGCGCCCTCGGCGGCGCCGGCGCCCCGCCACAGCGCGGCGTGCCAGCGGAACCAGAGCTCGTGCGCGAGCGCGGGCAGGTGCGCCTGCAGGCGCGTCCTCCCGCCCTGCTTGCGCGCAGGTACGGCTGTTGCTGTGTACCCTACCCTTGTACCGTAAACCCTGGCACATGGCATGGGAGCCGAAGGCTGTGCAGCCTGGGGCGCTGCAGGCGAGCGCGCGAGCGTGCATGCGACGGTTGCAAAGGCGCCGGCTCGTCGCGCACCAGCGCGGCCGGGCGCTCGCCGCCAGCGTCGAGCAGCCACGCCAGCTGCAGCGTGGGCGCGGCGTCGGCCACCCCGCGCGGGCCGCCGCCGCTGCCGGCCGGCGCCGCGGCTGCCAGCGCATCGCGGAGCGCGTGCGCGCCCGGCTCCTGGGGCTCCGCCGGGCCGGGCAGGGGCGACGCCGCCTCTGGTGCGGCGTCCAGTGTGAGCCGCGTGGCCGCCGCCAGCAGCGGCAGCTGCGCCGTCAGGCTGGCCAGCTCCTGCGGTTGCACGCGACCCCGCTCGGCTGCCCATTCCCGCTGCCAGACACGCGGCTCCACCTTCTGACGCAGACATGGGGCCGCACAGCACTTGCTTAGGAGTGGCCCTGCTTGTGGCTAAGCGCGCCGCGCCCCGCATCCGGCGGCGACCGGCGCTCTGTGCTTGCGCCTGCAGCAGCATCGCATGCGCAGCGCTGATGCTCAGGTGCACAGCCAAAGGCAGAGCCGGCCGGGCGTGCGGCACCGCGCTGGCGCGCCTGCATGGGCAGCAGCGCGGCCTGGTGCGCGCGGCCGGCGGCGCTGCGCAGCGCCTGCCAGGGCAGCGTCTGCGGCAGCGCGCGCCAGGGCGCGCCGGCCGGCGCGTCCACAGACGGGCCGCCCTCCTGCCAGCCGCCGCCGTCGTCCGCGGGCGCGGCGGCCTGCGCGCGCGGCGGCCCGCCGCGTGGGGCGGCCTGGTGGCGCGCAGCGGTCCTTGTTCGGGCAGGTCTTGGCTGGGCGCGGACGCTGCTGAACCCGCTGAGCCGACCGCTCGCAGTGAGGTCCCCATGCAAGCCTGGCCAGGTGGCATTGTCCAGGCGTCCGCCTTGCGCGGACAGGGGGGCTACTCTGCGCCTAATCTGCTTGGCTGCCTGCCTGGTACCTCACAGGCCGCTTGCAACTGGATACGTCCCCTCTCGCTGCGCGTGAGGCAGAGTGCAGTGAGATCTTGAACCTGACCCTAACCCACCGGGGCGCGCCTCCTGCACGCGCGCGCGCACTTTGGCGGCCGCCAGCTCGACCACCGCCAGCGCCTCCGCGGCGGCCGCCGCCGGCGCCGCGTCACTGCACTCTGTCCCGGGCCCGGCCTCGCGCAGCCGCTGCACGGCCAGCGCAAACAGGCCGGCGCCCTCGAGCAGCGCGCCGCGTAAGCCCCAGTCGGCTGACACAGCGGCCACTGCGGCAAGCTCGGCCTCGTGCTCCTGCGTCCGCACGTCGTCCGCCGCCCCAGGCTCTGACGACTGCGGGCACGCGCCCTCGGGCAGCGCGACGCCGGCGGCCGCCAGGCGCGCCGCCGGACTCGCATCCGGGTCTGAGTGAGGCGCAGGGTCGTCGGCCTCCCACCGGTGGGGCTCCGCCCTGGTGAGGTCGGCCAGCGCGGCGAGCCGGGCGGCGGCGGCGGCCAGCGCGGCGGTGGGCGGAGGCTCAGGGTGCCCCGCGGATTTCCAAAGGTAGGGTTTCGCGGGAGGCCCGGCCGCGAGCCCCAGGGCGGCGTCCATGCGACCCGCCGCGTCACTCAGCGCCGCGTCCTCTGGCAGATCCATCACGGCAGGCGCGGCCGCGGCCAGGCCCTGCAGGGCCTTGCGCAGGCGCAGCCACGCGTGCGCGAGCGCCTCGAGGCGCAGCGCCGCGCAGGCCGCGCCGCCGCGCGCGGACAGGCTGCCGTGGCAGAGCCGCCACAGCGCGGCGCGCCACTCTTGCACCGCTGCCACCTGCCGCGGCAGCGGTCCGCGTCAGGCTCGCGGGCCTGCAGGCGCGGCCAGGTGATGTCTGTTGTTTGGCCAGCCGCAGGCAAGGGAAGAGGCGGGCAAGGGAGAAGGCAGGCGCAGGCAAGGGAAGCCGCAGGCAGGGGAAGAACTTGGACCGAATTGGCAGTAGGCTGACGCGTGCGCTGTCGCTGGCAAGGGGAGCCATGCAGGGTGCGCGCCTGGCCTGCGGCACAGCCGGACCAGACGTCGCCCCCCGCGCTGCATGCGGCGCCGCGCTCAAAAGCGGCCAGCGCCGCCATGAGCGGCCAGACGCAGTCGACGGCCGGGTGCGGCGCCTCCGTGCGCGCCCGCAGCTACGCATGCGCACTGACATCAGCACTGCCTAGTTCCCCAACATTGGTACGCATCATCTTTCCAGCCGGGAGTCAAGCCCAGACTTTACTTTAAGGTAGAATCACCCTGCATGCAGCTTCCAGCAACCTACCCGCCGCCACTACGCACGATCAGTATTGCCATTGTTGACTAGTTTGGCGCTCGAGTGCTTTGATCTGGACAGAAAGAGACACGCCTGCGGGCGCGCATGGCGCCAGGCGGACTGCTGCAGCGCGCTGTCGCGCGCGCCGCCGCGCGCCGCCGCCGCCGCTGCGCCCAGGCGCGCGGCGAAGCCGGCCGCGCCGCGCAGCGCGCCGAGCCGCGCGGAGGCCGCCCCGGCACGCGCCCACAGATCCGCCAGTGACCCGGGCTCCGCGGCGCCGGCTGCGAGCAGCGCCGGCGCCAGCGCGTCTGCGACAGCCGCGTCCAGCGGGAGCTGGGCCATCCGTTCCGGCGGCAGCTGAAGGCGCGCCTGCGCGCGCGCACCCGTTGCTCAACGTGCCGCGTGCTGCCAGGCTTACAGGCACGCAGGCGCGTGCCAGGCCATGAACAAGGGAAAGAAGAGAAGATGCAAGCAGGTTGGACCGACACCGCAATATGTCAGGGCGAAAAATAACAGGTTTGCCATGCTCTCACAGCTCGACGCGGACAACTTGCAGTGCCGGCAGGCGCTCTAGCGACGAGGCGTCGCCGGCTGGGGGACGGCGCGGCGGGCGCCGCCCACCTGCAGCTGCGCGCTCACGGCGTCGAGCTCGCGCAGGGCGGCGGGCGCGAGCGCCTCGGCCAGCGCCGCGGCGGCCTGCTGCGCGGTGTGCGACACCGCCTCGGCGTCCGGGCCGCCGCCGAGCTGCGCCGCGGCAGCCTGCGCCAGCCGCGCGCAGGCGCTGAGCATGGCTCCTCACCAGGCGCGCTTTCTGGGCACAGCTGCACCGGCTGCACCGGCCAGATGCTGCTGTGCCGCGAGTGATAACGGTAAGGAAAAAAACGCACTACGCTCTGCATTGTTTTTGTGCACAACAACTCTGTGAATCTATATGTCTGCACCCGACACAAACACATCCGAAGATGTCCAGCGCAATCCACCGTGCTCGGGAGTCATACAAATGGAGCGGCGGCATGCACATGCAAGCGTCTTGGCGCGTGCATGCGACATGCGCTGCCTTCTGAACCCTGGACCCCTGAGCGGCTGGCATATGCCGACAAGGCGTCAGCAGCATGCATGACAGAGGGTGGCAGCGCTTCTCGCATGCGCGCTGCCGCAACGCGCGCCTGCAGCTTCACGGCCAGCGCGGCCGCCCAGCGCGCGCGCGCGGCCGCGTCCATGCGCGTCGCGCGCTCGGCCAGGCACGCCGCCGCGGCCCACCCCAGGCGCAGCCAGCGCTCCACAGCTGCGCCCTCCTCCGCAGCTCCGCCGCAGGCCCCAGTGGCGGCCCCGAGCGCATCCGTAGCCCCTCTGTCATCCGCCCAGCCGCTGCTGGGCACGCGCCCGACCGCCACCGCGAGCGCCGGCGCCGGCAGGCACGCAAGCAGGTGCGCGGGCGCCGCCCCGCTCCGGGCGCGGCCGTTGCAGAAGCCCCCTGCCGCATCGGCCGCCAGCTGGGCCGCCAGCGCCTGGCCAAAGCAGGCCTCCAACGGCGCCGCGTCCAGCACGAGCGTGGCGCCCGCCGTGTCGCGCGCCAGGTTGGCCACCAGGATGCGCGCGGGCCAGGCCGCCGGGCGGAGCAGCGCGAGCGGCGCCGGGGGCGGGGCCAGGGCTAGGGTAGGGCGCGGTGGTGCAGGCACGGCGCTAGCCGGGCCGGCGCCGGCGGGGGTGCTGGCGGCGTGCGCGCCGGCGCAGGCGCGCTCGAACGCTGCGGCTGCCGCGGCGCGCGCCTCCGGCGCGGCCTCCCCGCGCACGTACACCTGCGCGCGCCGCTCCGGCAAGTAGGCCGCTGGAGCGCGGAGGCAGCCCAGGCAGGGCCCCTGCGCAGCGCACCGCCATCCTGCAGATGTTAAAACCGTGGCTCAAGCATGCTATGTTGGCACCAAACAGCGGGGCGCAGCTCAGTGGCGCCCTGTGGCTCGGCTGCTACACAGCCAGGCCCTGAGCTGCGTCTGCGCGGGCGCGCCTGCTCCCAACCGGCAGCAAGCGCATCATGCACCGGCCACCCCCGCTCCGCGAGTGACCGCGCCAGGGCCGCCCAGTTGCGCAGCTCGCGCCCGGTTGGGCCGCGCCTGCGCAGGCCGGCGCGCACGCACATGAGCTGGCGGTTCAGACAATGAACGTCAAGCGCCAGGGACCTCACACAACCGATGTACTGTGTTGCACAGGGGTTTGGTGCACCGCAACACGAGCAGGCAAGAAAACCCCACTAGCGGCACTCATGCCGAGGTGTGGCCGCAATTTTGGCACGGACACGCCTCTGAGCAGCAAAGCAAAACTCCCTGCAGCAAGACATCTGCCGTGCAAGCAATCTATCACCAGGCAGGTATCAGGCGGGTGAGAGGCCTGCTAGCCGGCCGCCCACAGGCACATGCGTAGTGTGTTGGGAACAGGACACTGAGAGGCTGTGTGTGCAGGCCCCAGCATCCTACGCCTCTCCACCACATGTGCGGCGAGCTTGCGGTACGTAGACAATCCTGTAATCAGTGGATCCACTACTGGTAGAGGTCGGGTCCATGCGTGCATGCAAGCGGGGCCGCCACCTGTGGCGCGCGGCGGCCTGGCGCGCGACCTCCTCGTGCGCGCCCGCCATCGCCGCCGGCAGCGCCCAGCCGGGCACGCCCTCCGCCGCCAGCAGCGCCTGCAGGTCCTCGGCCGCCGAGGATTCCACCGAGGACTCCGCCGCAAGGCCATAGGCTGCCGCCGGCGCGCCCGCCTCGGCGCCGAGCGCGCCGGCCGGCGCGGACGGGTCCCGCGCGGTGCTGGCGGCGGCGGGGTCGGCGGGGGCGGCGGCCGCGCCGGGCGCGCCGGCGGCCGGCGCGGCGGCTGCGGACGGCAGCAGGAAGAGCTCGATGCCGCGGTTGCGCATCGCGCGCGATACCTCGCCATGCCTGCGCGCGCGCGGCGGCAGGGGCCATCAGACCCGGCGTGCCTAACTCAGCATCCTGACAGCAGCAGGTGAGCCGCTGCTCCGCTGCATATGCACTACCATGCACACTCGACCACGCACATGCACCACACGCACATGTTCATGGTGACACACATCGCGTCTGGGCAGATGCGACAAGGAGTGCTTGGAGCCCTGCACATGCAGGCACGCTCAGGACCCCCACGCTCCCGCCCGCCAAACGTCAGAACATGGCGGGCATGCCCGCCGCGCCCGCCCGCAGCCCCGCGCCCACGCACGACAGGGCGCACCGCGGGTCGACGGCCAGCACCAGGCGGAAGCCAGCGTGCGGTCGCAGCACGCGCTGGCGGCCGCCCGGCGCGCCGGCCTCGTTCAGCAGCAGCTCGCCGCTGGGCTCCAGCAGCGGGTTCAGCCGGTCCAGCACCTGCGCGCGCGGCGCGGCTTCGGGCAGGGTCGCCAGGCGGGCAAGGGCTGGTCATGAGTCGCAACCCTACCTTTAGGTAGAATAGGATCGACTGCCAGCAGGGCGCGAGGCCTGCGCGGCAGGCTTCGCGCGCCCGTCATGGCCCGTGCACGGAGCTGCCTGGCAGCTCCCGGCGCTCCCCTGCAGCGGCGCGCACCGGCGTTCCGCCAGATCCACAAAGTGTGCCGCTTGTCAGCGGCCCCGGGCGAGATAGCACAATCTTCACTGCCGGATTCGTCCTCATGGTGTTCACCCTGTCACTTGCAGACGGTGCCGAGGAGCAGCAGGCGCGCACCGTCGCCGGGCAGGCGCCCGCATTGTCCAGCAGCACCCAGCGGCCCTCCTCCACCGCACGCGTCAGTGCGCCGTCCACCCACTCAAAGCGCCCCGCGGCCGAGGCGCCGCCGCCCGCGCCCGCGTCGCCCGCCAGCGCAGCATGCAGCTCGGCCGCGGCCGCGCGGCGGCGGCCCAGATCGGCGGCAAGGGATTCCAGCGTCCCGGACAGGCCGGCCGGCAGGCGCGGCGACCCGCCGGCGCCGCCGGTCGCGGCGCCGACCGCGGCCGCCGCGCCGTCCAGCGCGCGCAGCAGAGCCGCTGCCGCCTGCTCCGCCTCTGTGGCGGGCACAGGCTGTCCGTCGTTTCCAGGCCAGGCTGCGGCCTACCGACGCAACTGGGCCAAACTCTCACAGCGTTTACAAACACCAACCACAGAGTGCACATAGCCCAGGCATGTGTGTGGGCCATTTCAGAGCATGCGACGGACTTCCATCGTGCAAGCTCACTGGCGCACAGCTTACAGGGGGATGCACACACGGTTAGGCACACAAGCGCGCTGCGCCAAGGCTCTCAAGGCGGGGCCGCCCACCGCCGCTGTGTGCGCCGCCTTCGGCAGGCACGCCCGCCGCAGCGAGCGCCCACGCGCTGGCCACGTCGCGAGCCGCGGCCAGGCGCGGCGCCGCGGCGCTGCGCAGGCGCGTCCGCTCATGCTCATTCTCCTCGCCGGCAGCGCCGTTCGCCGGCGCGTGCGCGCAGTCCATCGCCGCCGGGCCCGGCTCGGCGGCGTCCGCGTCAGGGCAGAGCAGCGCGGCGACGATGCGCTGCACGCATGCGCCCGCCTCCTCCGCGGCCTCCTGCGCGGAGCGCAGCACGACGCTGACTGTGTCTTGCAGGATGAACCGGATATGCAGAATGACTGCAGAGCTACATGCACGACAACATGGGTCCTGTTCTGGAGCACGTCCCTTGGACAGGCTGCGCGTCGTGCGGATCTTTCCTGTGCTACCCATACAACACGCCTACAATTGGATTGCCGGCCGCACAAGCTGCGTGCAGCATGCCTGCTCATCAATGCATGACGCTCCAGGCCCCTGTCCTGCCTCACTGAGCACAGCGCAGCTCCCTATGTCATGTCACCTGGACAGTCTTAGCCATGCAGCACGGCCTTTGGCTTGCCAGGCTGCACAGCGCAGCTCCCTATGTCATGTCACCTGGACGTCTTAGTCATGCAGCACGGCCTTTGGCTTGCCAGGGTGGCATGACAGACCGCGCATGTCTACCATGCCACCATGGTAGACACATGGGCCTCTTGTCACTCCCACTTACGTTTGGCAGGGCAGGCGCGGGCGACCTGCACGCGGCGCAGCGGCTCCAGCTGCTCGAAGCCGCCCAGCAAGTCGGCCGTGTCGGTGCCGGCCGACAGCGCCAGCTCCTCCAGCGCCCGGCCCGCCAGCGCGGCCGCCGCGCGCACCAGGCTCGTCTTGCCTGCCGCAGGCCCCGGAACACTCTATGACACTCGCCGCTGGGTTGTAAGCCACAGAGCACTGCATGCGCTGGGGTGAAGAGCTTGTGCCGCCGGCATGCAGGCGCGCAAGCACACGCCCTCGGGTCTCGGGGTGGCCAGCCCGACGGGCGCCGGGTGCGCGCTGCGGTGCCAGCGCCCTCGCGCGCGCGGCGCGCGGCGGGCGGGCAGGCGCGGCGGGCGGGCGGGGGGCGCGGCGGCACCTGAGCCCGGCGCGCCCACCAGCAGGCACATCCAGCCGCGCTGCATGCACTGCAGCAGCGACTCCAGCGCGGCCGCCTGGCCCGCCAGCAGCTGCAGCGCGCCGCGCTCGCCCGCGTCCCCTGCGCCGCCGGGGGCGCGCGTGGCGACGGTGCTGGGGGCTTGGCATGCGCATATGGCCGTGCGGCAGCACGGCCACAGGGCTCCAGGGCTCAGGCCGCCAACCAGGCACTGGAGCTTGTCAGAGTAATCACTTGTCCTAGCAGGAGTTGCAGTGCAACGAAACGCTTTGGAGCGCCACAGCTTGTATACGCTCAACTTACAGCATTCAAGTGTGGTGTCAGTACATGCGTACCGATGCCCGGCTGGCAGCGCCCGCGGTCGTGCTCACCAATTGCAATGGCACTCTGCCTGCGCATGCCCAGCCCACACCAAACTCTGGCCCGGCGCGCACCAAGGCAAGCCCAGGGCCCCGCGCGCGGCAGCGCCGCTCGCCCCACGGCCAGCAGCCGCGGCGACAGCGCCACCGCCGGCCGCGCCGGCTCCGCCAGCGGGCCGCCCCAGGCCGCGGCGAACAGCGCGCGCAGCGCGGCGCGGTCGCCGGGCGTGCGCAGGCGCTGCAGGAAGAGCATGCGCGCGTGGTGCACCGCGGCCGCCTCCACGACCGCGGCCGCGCCGCGCCCGTCCCTGCGCAGCACATGTAGGGCCCCAGCTCCCGATCCCTGCCGTGGCAGTCGGGGCAGGTGCTGCAGGGCCAGCAGGCATGCGGCGCGCCCAGCGACAGGGTCCAGCGCTGCAGCCGGGCTGGTAACTGCATGCTGCATGGCAGCGCATGGGGGTGTTGGGGCCTGCAGGACCGTACCCATCGCCCGCGCCGGCCGCGGCGCCCTCCGCCAGCTCGCACCAGCGCAGCAGGTCGCGCAAGTTGAACTCCCAGGGGCCGCCCGTGCCGCTCAGCCGTGGCGCCGGCGCGCCGACGCCGCCGCCGCTGCCGGCCGCCGTTGCGCCGCTGCGCGGGGCGGGCCCGCCGCCGGCGCCCGCGGCGCGCAGCGCGCCCAGGAAGCTGACCATGTGCGCGCGCACGTCCGCCGGCACGCGCGGGTGCAGCGCGCCTGCGGGGCGCCCCAGAAACAGCTCGCCTGGGCTCCGGAGGGGCTTGGCATGATCGTTCTGCCATTTACTCTAGAGTATTAAGCAGACAATGCATGACGACGCCCGATGCGTGTGAGCCAGGAGGGAGGTCCGCTCAGGCGGAGCGCAACCACGCCTGTTTTGGCACGCGCCGCGGCAGGCCCACGGACCGAGCGAGGGCGCGAGCGCGGGCGGCGCGGGGGGCGGGCGCGTGCCAGCGATGAGCTCCAGGTCGGCCGGCTGCAGCAGCTCGACGTGCACGCGCGTGAAGCGGTTGAGGAATGACCTGGGCAGGCCGCGCCGGCCGCCGCCCTCCTGCAGCGGGTTCTGCGCGGCGAACACGCGGAAGCCGGGCGCGCAGGCGAACGCGCGGCCCAGCTCCGGGATGAACGCCTCCGCGCGGTGGTCCAGCACCGCGTTCAGGCCCTCCAGCACGCTCTGGCCTGCGCGCGGGGGGCGGCATTGTGGACATCCTCGGCGGTACGCTGTGGTCCCGTCCTAGGCAGATTTAGGTTGGGTTAGGGTTTTGAGCACGCACTGGCCTGCGCAAACTGCGGCCACTTCACAGCGTTCGTGAAGAGAGAGCGCGGAGCAGTGCGAGCTGCAAAACGCATCCGTCCGCGCAGCGCTCCAGCGCCGCAGCCGGGCCTGTCGGCAGAGGGGAGGCAGACAGAGCAGGCCTCGCAGGCTGCGAGCGGGCGCGCACTGGCCAGGTTGAGCTCGTCCAGCAGCACCCAGTCGCCGCGCTGCAGCGCGGCCAGCAGCGGCCCGTCGGCCCAGGCAAACTGCCCAGCGCCGCCGCCCGCGACCGGCAGGTCCGCGCCCAACAGGTCCATCATGTCGGTCTGCTCGCTCAGGTTGATGCGCACCAGCGCGCGCCCTGGGCCCAAACGCGGCAGATCAGCGCCTTCAGCAGCGCAGGCAAATATGATCGCGCTGGTACCTCGACCTCGCCGCAGCCCACCTGACGGCAGGTATTATAACCCCAATCTGCTACAGACAAGAGACAAAAAATACACCAGGCACGGACGAGTGTGCCATGTTGGCTCGGGGCTGCGGGGGTGCCAGACGCGGGACCGCACCGGTGGCGCGCGCGAGCGCGGCGACGAGGCTGGTCTTGCCGACGCCAGGCGAGCCCTCCAGCAGGACGGCGCGGCGCAGCTGCAGCGCGCGCAGCAGGCGCAGCGCGTTGCGCGCGGTCGTGGGCGCGCCGAAGTTGAACGCCGCGCCGCCGCCGCCGCCGCCGCGCCCAGGGCCCCGCTCTACAAAAAACGGCGGGATGCCCCAGCGGGCGCCTGCGCGGCGAATTGCACATGCTCGCTGCGGGCGCGGCTGCGAGGGCCCTGACGCACGGGGGTCACGCAGGCACAGGATCGTACCCTGACCTATGACCAACAGCTCCTGGTGCTGGCGCATGCACGCAGGCATGCACCAGTGGTGCTGTGCGCCCTGCACTGCACCCGCTACCGCGCACACCATGCCGCACAGGCCGCACCTGCATCGTCTGCTGCGTCGACATGCATCCCAGCAGCGTCGCCAGCCGCGGCAGCCTCCTCGCCATGCGCGGAAGCCGCGGACTTCCCATGGAGTGCGCCATTGGGCCCTGCTGGAGCAGAGCTCCCCGCGCCCCCGGCGGCCCCGGCCGGCGGCGCGCCCAGCGCGCCGGCCGCCGCGGCCGCATGCGCGCGCTCCTCGGGCGGCAGCTGCGCCGCCAGGAAGTCCAGGCAGGCCGCACGCAGCGCCTGCGCGGCCTGCGCGCAGCCACACGCAGTCAGATTCTCGCCCGCCTGCTGCCCGTGCATGCACCCGGAGGCCCCCGCCGCAGCCGTACGCAGCAGCCAGTCAGCAGCCCCGGCCCGCCAGCGTCGCGGCCAAGAAGCTGGAGAGGACGTGCAGTCATAGGTTAGGGTCAGGGTTAATAGGGTTTAAGCGGGCCGGCGCGCCTCTGCCGGCACACCCAGGCCCAGGCCGACACCGTCCAGCAGCGCCAGGTGCGCGCCGTGCGCGTACGCGGCCAGCGCGCCCACGGCCGGCGCGGCCGCCGCCACAAAGCCCGCCCAGGCGAGCAGGTCGCGCACGCTGAGCGCGCCGGCCGCCGCGCCCGCGCGGCCGCGGAAGAACTGCCAGAAGGCCAGCAGCCGGCCCGCTACCGCCTCGCGCACGCCCGCGTCTGCGCGCGGCGCGCCGCGTCAGCCCCCCGCACGAAGCGCGCCCCGGAGCATGAAAGCAGCCGCCCAAACCCGCCAACCACGCAGCAACTTGTGCGCCCTGCGCACATCCCATGCGCCTGCGCATCTCATGCGCCTGCGCTAGCGAGGGAGCTATTGACAACAGGGTGCATGAACACTTCTGTGTTGCGTCCAGGGGCGCACATCCTGCCTGCGCGTGCGGTGCCGCTCGGCAGCGCGCGCCCCTGGACGCAACACTGAAGTGATGCGCACTGCACCCTGTTGTTGAGAGCCCCATTGCTGCGCAGGCACATGAGAGCGCCGGGCCGGCCTCGCCTCTGGCGCCCCTCGCCGCGCAGCGGCGGGGCGGCAGCCGGGCGCGCGCCGGCGATGTGCGCGTGCAGGATGGCGCCCAGCTCGGCCGGGTCCTCGATCGGCGGCACCCAGATCGCGGTGAAGCGGTTGGCGAGCGCGGGCGACAGCTCGCGCTTGCCGAAGTCGCCGCCCGGGTTCATGGTGGCCACCAGGCGGAAGCCGGGGGCCGCGACGACCAGCTCCGCGCCCGCGCCGCCCTTCTCCGCCAGCGTCAGCGCGCGGCCGGGCTCCAGCACGCTGCGCGCGGGGTTAAACTTGGGGTGAGGGTGTCAATGAATAAGCCGGGAGCGCTCTTCGGCACTGCCGCACCGGCGTCCTAACCGGTGAGCGTGGTGTTTGCCTGCAGCTACCGAGCGACACCAGTGGCTTTAAGCAGCGTTCACCGGCCAGCTACGTGCTGGTGCTGCAGTGCGATGCATCACTACAGCAACATGACTCACAGCGCGCGCGTTGTGCTCTTGTCCCTGCATACGCGGCCGGGTAGTGTGGGGGTTAGGTTCGGGGCGGCGCGCCAGGCGCGCGCCTGTTCATGCGCTCGAGCACCGCGTCCTCGGCCAGGTTCAGCTCGTCGATGAGGATGATGTCGCCGGCGCGCATGGCCGTCACGAGCGGGCCGTCCACCCACTCGAAGGGCGCGCGCGCGGCCGCCGCCGCCGCCGCGGCCTCCGCCGTCGCCGCTCGCAGCTGCTCGAGATCGCCTGGCGCGGCCCACGAGCCCCGCGACATCAGCATGCACCTCCGTGCTTGCACGGTGGAGACGCAACGTTCGCAAGCATCTGTCATGTGTGCAACTATCGCACCATACTTACCGTACCTTTGAGGCTCGACGGCCGACAGGTTCGGTGTGCGGGAACAGGGGACACGCCACACCGCTCTACAACACGGCATGTGTACGAGTCAGCCAGGCCCCAGACGGGAGCCGCTGAGCGGCCGCCGGCACCTGCCAGCGCCTCCGCGTCGCCAGCCTGCTCGGCCCGCTGTGCGGCCTCGGCGACCGCCGCGCCGGCGGCGGCGGACGCCGCCGCAAGCTCCGGCCCCGCGCTCGCCGCCAGCGGCGGCGGCGGGGCCACCCCGTAGCGGCGCAGCAGCGGCGAGGCCGCGACCGCCGCGACCGCCGCCTCCAGCCGGGCCACGTTGCGCTCGCGGTCCCTGCCAGGGCTTTCGCATAAGCCACACATGGACAGCAGCAACAGCGCCGACTCCCCGTTCCTTGACCAGCCAGCCCGCCTGAACATGAAAGTCGACAGCTCGCCCGCTCCCCCCTGCTGCAGGGGGGAGCTGCTTGCAGAGAGTATGCCCGCTCGCTGGGCCAGCACGCGATGATAGGCTGGTGAGGAGACGCGGGCGGCGCGGGGGGCGCGCCGCGCCGGCCGGAAGCCGCCCAGAAAGTCGGAGGCCTCGGTGTAGAGGTTGCAGTTGAGGATGTGCAGGCGCTGCCCGCGCACGGCCGCCGCCAGCTGGCACGCGGTCGTCTTGCCAGTGCCCGTGTCGCCCACCAGCAGCGCCGGCTCCGCGTGCGTCAGGCACCTGCGCCGCGCGGCGCGCCCTCCCTGGCTGCGTCTGGTCCCAGTATTACTCAACCTTACACGGAGAGCATACCTGGATGTCAGTTCCTACCATTCCACCTTTTTTTGGGAGAGAATGCTGCAGCAGAGGTCTGGCGCCCATCACATGCACGCTCCACATGTCAGGCAATGATGGCCACAAGCAGCGAGCTCTGGCGGCACGAGCAGCTCATGCGCCGCTGCAAGCATCACTGTTTTCAAAGCGACCGTGCGATCCCTGACGGCCGTGTAGGCCGGGCGAGGGCACATGACGCCGTGGGCGCCGCGCCTGTCCAGCAGCGTGTACATGCGCCGCAGGCTGGGCGTCCAGACCAGGCCGCCCAGCGCGCTGCACAGCGCTGCGCCATCCGCAAGCGGCCCCACCTCCCGCGCCGCGCTCGCCTCGACCGCGCCGCCGTTGGCCGTGGGCGCGCCCGCCCGCTCGGCAGGCTCGGCAGAGCCCGAGTCGTCGGCCTGGCCTGCGCTGCCGCCGGCGGCCTCTCGGGTACCGGCGGCGGCGCCGGAGCCGGGCGCGCCGGGCGGCGCCGCGTCCAGCACGGCGGCCAGGGCGCGGACGGGCGCGTCGCCCTCGCGGCGGTACAGCGCCGGGATGTCCAGCTGCGCCGCAAAGCATGCCCACATTCACTCTCCCTCCGCACTTGAGCACTTAAGGCGGGCATGCCGGGCGCTGCACGCACACAGTGTGATATCTTGCAAAGTCTATCGGATTGGTCAGCCATACGCAACACACCTGCCGCTCTTTGTGCGTGTGCTCGCTCAGCATCAGTCATCAAGGAGCTGTGCATGTAGCTAGCGGCCTGCCTGCATGGACAGCCATGGGCTGACATGCAGCCAAGACCAGAGCGAGAGCACGGAGGTGCATGTGCAATGCGCGGCGCCTTATGCGCCGAGACGTCTCGCCCACGGTGAGGCTTGGGCGCCGACCCTGCTGCAGCAGGGCCGCGCACGGGCTGACAAACCGGCCTGGAACAAGCACGCAGCCGACTTCAAGAAGAGCTTCCGGGCCCAGGCATTCGCTGCAGGCGTATAGGAGGTGGCTGCGGTGCCCCTGCTGCGCCCGACGGGGGGACCACCCTGCATTACAGCACTTGCAGGGCCTCGTGGCATCGGAAACGCGGCCGCTGCATTGGGCGGCTGTGGCCAGGGCCATGCGCAGCAGGGGCGCCGCCGCCATCCCCTTATTGCCATAATGCCAGCTGCCATTGGCCCGAGCCCGGTGGCTCTCCTTGAGGTCGGCTGCCTGCTTGCTCCGTGCCAGGTTGCCAGCCCATGCGCGCCCTGCTGCAGCAGGTTCGGCGCCCACAGCTCCCCGCGCCCTATTTGGTCGAACCACACAGCCCGGCGGGACACGCACGCCTCCAGTGAGGTCGGAGCGCACACCGGCTAGCCGGCTGTATTGCGCAGACCTTTGTGGGCTGCACCAGGAACACCCTCTGAAGGTAGCCCAGCCAGCCCTCTAGGATGCTGGTGAGGCCGCAAGGCGCTCGCCTGCGCACCGGGGGG